>Ga0207705_10004542_pt1 | contig 10481 bp, 9 predicted proteins | sample KBSC13metaG_FD_184314 | JGI IMG/M metagenome (GOLD analysis project Ga0207705, IMG submission 184314) | Corn rhizosphere microbial communities from Kellogg Biological Station, Michigan, USA - KBS C1-3 metaG (SPAdes) (version 2) | ecosystem: Host-associated > Plants > Roots > Rhizosphere > Soil ...
TCTTCACCCACCGAGGTGCCCGCGCGGCAGGGTGGGCTGGGGCTCGGATCGCAGGCTCGCACTCCGTTCGACGGCCCTGACGACCGCTTGCCCTTGGTGGCCCCGAGCGCGGCCCGCCCGCACCGCGCGGTCCAATCAAAGCACAGGGCCCGAGCGAATCGCCTCCGCGTCGCCAAGGCGAGCCGGAGAGCCGAGCCCCAGGCCGGCCTGTCGCACAGCGAAGCAGAGGCCAGCGCGGAGCGGAAACGTCGCAAATGCCGCCAACGCCGAAGTCGTGGCAGGGGTGGATCCTGCGACTTCGCGCAGGATGACAAGTGGCGACGGTCCGTCGCGCAAATTCGCGCTTCACTCCGACATCGATGCCGATCGTCGCAACCCGCTTTGAGAGCGTCAACGAAGCTCCGATAGTCCATCCATCGGAACACGAAACGCGCTTCCGAACAGATCAACCAACCGACACCCCAGGAGCCTCATCATGACCAAGACCACCGCCCAAGCCGCCGCCTTCGCCCTCTCTGCCCTCATGACCCTGGCCACCGTCGCCGGCATGAACGGCATCGCCACGAAGCAGTACGCCGCCGCGGACAGTCTGGCCATGGCGCCCTACGGCCAGGCGCACGTCGCCGTGCAGCACGTGACCATCGTCGGGCACCGCGCCAACGCCTGAACATTCGCGCGCCGAGCGCGCGCTCCGCTCCTTCGAGGCCTCGCGATGCGAGGCTTCTTTTTACAGTGCCGTCAGTTCTTCAGGCGGTAGCCGGTCTTGAAGATCCAGGCCACGACGCCCATCGAGAGCGCCAGGAAGCCCATCGTCATCGCGATGCTCAGCCCCACGCTGACGTCGCCCGCGCCGTAGAACGCCCAGCGAAAGCCCGAGACCAGGTAGACCACCGGGTTGAACAGCGCCACGGTCTGCCAGAACGGCGGCAACATCGAGATCGAATAGAAGCTGCCGCCCAGGAAGGTCAGGGGCGTGACGATCAGCAGCGGGATGACCTGCAGCTTCTCGAAGCCGTCGGCCCAGATCCCGATGATGAAGCCGACCAGGCTGAACGTGACGGCCGTCAGCACCAGGAACACCAGCATCACCACCGGATGGTCGATGCGCAAGGGCACGAACAGCGCCGCGGTGGCCAGGATGATCAGCCCGAGCAGGATGGACTTCGAGGCGGCCGCGCCCACGTACGCGATCACGATCTCGACATAGGACACCGGCGCCGACAGCAGCTCGTAGATCGTGCCGGTGAACTTCGGGAAGTAGATGCCGAACGACGCGTTGGAGATGCTTTGCGTCAGCAGCGACAGCATGATCAGCCCCGGCACGATGAACGCGCCGTAGCTGATGCCGCCCACCTGCGGGATGCGCGAGCCGATGGCCGCGCCGAACACGATGAAGTACAGCGAGGTCGAGATGACCGGCGAGATGATGCTCTGCATCAGGGTGCGCCAAGTGCGCGCCATCTCGAAGTTGTAGATCGCACGAACCGCGTGCCAGTTCGGGTTGGCGATGTCGCGGCTCATGCGCGACCTCCTTCGACCAGGCTGACGAAGATGTCTTCCAGCGAACTCTGCCTGGTCTGCAGGTCCTTGAAGGGGATGCCGGCGTCGTTGACGTGCTTCATGAAGTCGACGATGCCGCGCGCCTGGCTGCGCGTGTCGTAGGTATAGGTCAATTCGTCGCCGTCCGGTGAAAGCGTCAGTTCGTAGTCGTGCAGCGCCGCGGGCACCTCGGCGATCTTGTCCTGCAGCAGCAGCGTGACCTGCTTCTTGCCGAGCTTGTGCATCAGCTCGGTCTTGTCCTCGACCAGCAGCAGCCGGCCCTTGGCGATGATGCCGATGCGGTCGGCCATCTCCTCGGCTTCCTCGATGTAGTGCGTCGTCAGGATGATGGTGACGCCCGTGGCGCGCAGCTCGCGCACCAGCTGCCACATGTCGCGCCGCAGCTCCACGTCGACCCCGGCGGTGGGCTCGTCCAGGAACAGGATCTGCGGCTCGTGCGACAGCGCCTTGGCGATCATCACGCGCCGCTTCATGCCGCCCGACAGCGTGCGGATGCGGTTGTCCTTCTTGTCCCACAGCGACAGCGCCTTGAGCGTCTTCTCGATGTGGGCCGGATCGGGCGCCCGGCCGAACAGCCCGCGGCTGAACGACACCGTGTCCCAGACCGTCTCGAACGCGTCGGTGGTGAGCTCCTGCGGCACCAGGCCGATCAGCGAGCGCGACACGCGGTAGTCGTGCACGATGTCGTGGCCGTCCACCGTCACCTGCCCGGAGCTGGCGGTGACGATGCCGCAGATGATGCTGATCAGCGTCGTCTTGCCGGCGCCGTTGGGCCCCAGCAGCGCGAGGATCTCGCCCTTGAGGATCTCGAGGTCGATCGATTGCAGGGCGCTGAAGCCCGACGCGTAGGTCTTGGAGACGTTCTTGACGGAGAGGATGGGCTGCATGGCGCGCAGTATCCCGCGCCCACGCTCATCGTGCTGGCGCGTCCGATAACGTCCATTCCAGCTCGCGGCGTTCCGTGGCGCTGCGGATGCCCAGCTCGATCAGCGCCATCACGTCCAGGGCCTCGCCCGGCGGCACCGGATTGGGCGCCCCGTCGCGGATCGCCGCGGCGACGCCCGCGAAGTAGGCCATGTGCGCCCCGGGCACCATGGCCACGGGCTGGGTGACGGCGCTGCCGTCGCTGGTTCGCGTGACCAGCGAGGCGCGGCCCGGGTCGATGCCCCAGTCGGGCTGGGGCGGCCAGGTCGGGCGAACGCCGGCCTTGAGCGCGTCCTCCTGCGCGTCCAGCCCTTCCTTGACGAAGCTGGCCAGCGTGCCGTGCACCGCCAGCCGCGGCGCGCTGGCGGCCACCAGCATGCCCGCGTGCAGCTGCACGTGCAGGCGGTCGTAGCGCAGGCTGGCGTGGAACCAGTCGTCGGCCAGCGCGCCGTCGCGCGTGCGGTCGCGCGCGAGCGTGATCGCGCGCGGGCGGCCGAACAGCTGCAACGCCTGGTCGACCAGGTGCGGACCGAGGTCGAACCAGAGGCCGGCGCCCGGGCCGGCACCCTCGCGCCAGCGCTGGCGCACTTCGGGGCGGTAGCGGTCGTGGCGCGAGGTCATCTCGACGACGCGACCGAGCGCGCCGTCGGCCACCAGCTGGCGCAGCGTCAGGAAGTCGCCGTCCCAGCGCCGGTTGTGGAACACCGACAGCACGCGCCGATGCTCGCGCGCGAGCGCGGCGAGCTCCCGGGCGTCGTCCAGCGCGACGGTGAAGGGCTTGTCGACGACCACGTGGCGGCCCGCGAGCAACGCGGCGCGCGCGAGCGGGTGATGCGTGTCGTTGGGCGTGGCGATGACCACCAGGTCGAGGTCGTCGCGTGCGATCAGCTCGGCAGGCGAGGCAAGCACCGCCACGCCGGGCCAGTCGGCATGCACCTTGGACGCGTCCGAGCTGGCGACGGCGGCCAGCTCGAGCGCCGGCACCGCGGCGATCAGCGGGGCGTGGAAGGTCTTGCCGGCATAGCCGTAACCGATCAGGCCGACGCGCAGGCGCTGCTGGCTCATGCGTTCACTTCGTCTTGGACATCAGCGCGAACACCGCGCCCTGCGGGTCGCTGGCCTGCGCGACCCACAGGCCGCCGGGCACCTCGTCCGGGCCTTTGGTCACCATGCCGCCGAGCTTGTTGACGCGCCGGATCGCGGCGTCGATGGCATCGACGCGGAAGTAGAAGCGCCAGCCGGGCATGGGCGCATCGGCCATCTTGGTCATGATCGCGCCGCTGGGCACGCCGTCGATCTCGAACAGCTGGTAGGTGCCCAGGGGGCCCATGTCCATGGCCTCGCCCTTGGTCCAGCCGAACAACTTGGCATAGAAGCCGAACACGGCCGCGCCGTCCCGGGCGCGCAGCTCGTGCCAGCCGATGGTGCCGGGCGCCTCGGCGGGCGGCATGGGCGGCGGGTCGTTGCGCGCCGGCTTGAACAGCATGAACGAGGCGCCCTGCGGATCGGTGACGACCGCGAAGCGGCCGACCTCGGGAATGTCCTCGGCACGGCGCAGCACCTGGCCGCCGGCCTCGAGCACGCGCGCCTCCATGGCGTCGACATCGTCGACCGCGACATAACCGGACCAGGCCGACGGCGTGCCGCGCGTCTGCAGCTCGACGGGCGTGGCCATCACGCCGGCGACCTGCGCCGCGCCCACCTTCATCAAGGTGTAGGCCATGCCGGGCATGCCCGAATCCTCGGCCTTCCAGCCGATGGCCTCCGTATAGAAGGCGGTCGCAGCGGACGGATCGGCGGTCATCAGCTCGTACCAGACGAAATGAGCAGCGGACATGGCGGACTCCTGTTGAAGCGGTGGGGCGTCGACGATTATGCGCGGGGCCTCGCGCGACGGCATTCCGTGACAACTTCGTGAAGGGGTCGAGGGCCGCGGGCAAGTCCCTAGGCCGCGCTCACTGGAAAAGGGGATGGCGCCACAGCCGTCACATACAGGTCACCGTATCGTCACGCGGCGACAAGACACTGCGCCCCGGTCTTCACCCCCTCCCACAAGGATTCCGCATGCTCCGGGCCACCCCCCATCGTCTTTCCGCGCTCGCTCGCGGCGCCACCGCGCTGCTGGCCGCCGTCGCCGTTCCCTCGTTCGCTTCCACGTCCGGCGTCGTCATCAGCCAGGTGTTCGGCGGCAACGGGTCCGCGCCCAACGCGTATGCCTCCGACTACGTCGAGCTGTTCAACGCCGGCACCACGGCGCAGTCGATCGCGGGCTGGTCGATCCAGTACAGCAGCTCCACCGGCACCGGCACCTTCGCGTCCAACAGCATCACGGCGCTCGGCGGCACGCTGCAGCCCGGCCAGCACTACCTGGTGCAGCTGGTCACGACCAGCGGCAATCCGCTGCCGGTCGCGGCCGACGCCGCCAACAACAGCCTGAACATGTCCGGCAGCGCGGGCAAGGTCGTCCTCGCCAGCACCACCACCGGCCTCGCCTGCAACGGCGCGCAGACGGCGTGCTCGGCGGCCCAGCTTGCGCAGATCGTCGACCTGGTCGGCTACGGCCCGGCGACCAACTTCGCCGAAGGCAGCCCGGCGCCGGCCCCGTCCGGCACCAGCGCGATCCTGCGCATCAACAACGGCTGCACGGACACCAACAACAACGCCGGCGACTTCGTCGTCGGCACCCCGTTGCCGCGCAACGCGTCGACGGCGCCGGCCCCCTGCGCAGGCACCACGCCGCCGCCGCCCCCGCCACCCGCGCCGCCGCCCGCCCCGTCCGCCACGATCATGCAGATCCAGGGCAACGGCGCGACCAGCCCGCTGGCCGGACAGACGGTCACCACCTCGGGCGTCGTCACCAAGGTCAACACCAGCGGCTTCTTCCTGCAGGATCCGGTGGGCGACGGCGACCCCAACACTTCGGACGGCATCTTCGTCTTCACCGGCACGGCACCCACCGTCAGCGCGGGCCAGGCGGTGCAGCTCACGGCCAAGGTCAGCGAGTTCAACACCGGTGCGTCGACCAACGCCGACACCGCCGCGCACAGCGTGACCGAGCTGGGCAGCGTCACGGGCCTGGCCGTGACCGGCAGCGGCACGATCACGCCGCTGGTGCTGTCGTTCCCGTTCGCGACACAGGACGCGATGGAGCACTACGAAGGCATGCTCGTCACGCTGAACGGCCCATTCACCGTGCAACAGAACTACTTCCTCGGCCGCTTCGGCGAGCTGACGCTGGGCTCCGGCGGCCGCCTGTGGACGCCCACTAACGCGGTGCGCCCCGGTGCCGCCGCGCTGGCCCTCAATGCCGACAACATCCGCCGCTCCATCGTGCTGGACGACGGCAGCACGGCGCAGAACCCGAACCCCACGCCCTACCTCGCCGCCGACAACACGGTGCGCGCGGGCGACACGGTCGGCTCGATCACCGGCGTGATCGACTACGGCCTCGCGACCTCGGCCAACACCGATCCGGGCGCCTACAAGATCCACCCGACGCAGCCGGTGACCTTCGCGCGCAGCAACCCGCGCACCGCCGCGGCCGACGACGTCGGCGGCAACCTCCGCGTGGGCAGCGCCAACGTCGAGAACTTCTTCACCACGCTCGACGACGGCACCAACAAGTGCCCGCCGTCCAACACCGCCGACGACTGCCGTGGCGCCAACAGCGCCGCCGAGTTCACGCGCCAGCGCAACAAGGTCGCCGACGAGCTGATCGGCATGAACGCCGACGCCGTGGCCCTGATGGAGCTGCAGAACAACGGCAGCGTCGCCATCCAGAACCTGGTCGACTTCATCAACGCGCGGCTGGGCGCGACCGTCTATGCGGCCGTGCCCTTCGCGCCCACCGGCGGCGGCACCGACGCGATCCAGGTCGGCATGATCTACAAGCCCGCGCGCCTGTCGCTGGTCGGCGCCGCGCTGAGCGACACCGCCGCGATCAACAACCGCGCGCCGATGGCCCAGACCTTTGCCGCACCGAACGGCGAGAAGTTCAACCTGATCGCCAACCACCTGAAGTCCAAGGGCTGCAGCGACTTCGCGGCCGGCCCCGGCGACACCGACCAGGGCGACCTGCAGGGCTGCTTCAATGCGCGCCGCGTGCAGCAGGTCGACGAGCTGCGCAGCTTCACGGCCCGCGTGCAATCGACCAGCGGCGTCGCCGACACGCTTCTGATGGGCGACTTCAACGCCTATGCGCAGGAAGACCCGATCTACGACCTGACCAGCAACGGCTTCGTCGACCAGATCGGCCGCTACCTGGACAAGCCCGGCGCGAACTCGTACGGCTACTCCTACGTGTTCAACGGCAGCTCGGGCCGCCTCGACCACGCGATCACCAGCAACACGCTGTCGCCCAAGGTCACCGGCGCGACCGAGTGGCACATCAACGCCGACGAGCCGCTCATCCTGGACTACAACCTGGAGTTCAAGCAGCCGGCCTGCCCGACCTGCGCTCCGGATGCCACCACCGACTCGCCCTACCGCGCCTCCGACCACGACCCGATCGTCGTCGGCCTGAACCTGGTGCATGCGATCAACGGCGGCAGCGGCAACGACACGCTCACTGGCACGACGGGCGACGACATGATCACCGGCGGCCTGGGCGCCGACCGCCTGACCGGCAACGGCGGGCGCGACGTCTTCGTCTACACCTCGATGCGCGACGCGGCCGACACCATCACCGACTTCACGCCGGGCGACGATCGCCTGGACCTGAGTGCGTTGCTGGCCGGCATCGGCGCCTCGCCCGCGACGGCCGTGGCCAGCGGTGTGGTGCAGTGGACACAGTCAGGCGCCAACACGCTGGTGCAGATCGACACCGACGGCAAGGCCGGCCCGGCCGTGCCGCGCCTGCTGGTCACGCTGCTCAACGTCAACGCCGCCGGCATCGACCCGGTGCGCGACTTCGGACTGGGCTCGCCCGCCGCCGTCGCCTCCGCCGTCAAGGCCTCGGTCAAGGCTGCCTCCCTGCGCAGCCCCCTCAAATCCAAGTGAGACTCCTCATGAAGCCATCCATCTCCCTGGCCCTGCCGGCCATCGCCTTGGCGCTCGCCGCCGGCAGCGCCCACGCGCAGGTCAGCAACGGCAACTTCAGCGGCCTGGCCGGCTGGGCCAGCGCGGGCGACGCCGCCGCCATCGGCAGCCAGCTGGTGCTGACCAACGCGTTTTCCGACGGCGCCGACGACGCGTCGACCGACGGCAAGAACCACAACGTCTCCGGCAACGACCCGCTGCCTGCCGGCGGCGGCGCGGGCAGCCTCGAGGCGTTCGTCGGCGTCGCCGGCGGCGCCTTCGATCCGGTGCCGGCCAGCTTCCTGCAGGCCTACGAAGGCTCCGCAGCGCTGCAGACCTTCACGCTCGCCGCGGGCGGCAGCCTGTCGTTCGAGTGGAACTTCAGCACCACCGAGACGAGCGGCGATCCGTTGCTGGCCGACGCCGGCTTCGTCGTCATCGACGGCCAGGTGAGCACGCTGGCCAACACGCTGGACGCCGCCCCCGTGGCCGGCGGCGACTACGCCGCGCAGACCGGCTGGGCCAGCTGGTCGACCCTGCTGGCCGCGGGCACGCACACCATCGCGTTCGGCGTGGTGGACGTCGGCTCGGCGGGCGACTCGTCGGCGCTGTCGATCGCCGGCGTGAGCGTCAGCAGCGTGCCCGAGTCGTCCACGCTGGCCCTGTTCGCCGCGGGCCTGGGCCTGCTGGGACTGTCGCGCCGCCGCGGCGCCTGAGAGCAAGGCTTCGCCGCGTGGCTGCCGGAGGTGCCTGGCGCCGGCTTCGCTGAGGATCGGCGCCACACACCTCCGCGCTTTGACCCTTGTCAAGCCCCTGCTTGTCCGCGCGGCCGTCTTCGTTTTCCACAGCGTCTGGGGACAACCCTGTGGAAAACGATTTGTCACCATCTCGCGACCCGCCAAAAGCCGTGCTTTCCGCTGGATTGCACGCGGACGAGGCAGTGTCACGGATTTGCCATGATCGTCATGTGACGAACGCGCGGCAGCTCTCGGCGGTTCGCCGGACGCTGTCGCATCGCAGCCGTTGCTGAATCATTCGCTTACAGATCGCCGGTGACTCAGGGCCTGACCTTGCGGAAGGTGAGATTGATGCGGTGGCCGCCCGCGAACGGATGATCGCCGTCCTTCAGCGCGAGCACGCCATGGAAGCGCAGCCGCGACGGGCCGCCCCACACCACCACGTCGCCATGCTGCAGCAGCACGCGGCGCGCCTTGTCGGTGCGCGCGTCGCCACCCCACAGGAACACGGCGGGCAGCCCCAGCGAGACCGACACGATGGGCGCGCGCAGATCCTTCTCGTCGCGATCCTGGTGCATCGACAGCCGCGCGCCCGGCGCGTAGCGGTTGATCAGGCAGCCGTCGGGGGCGAAGCTGTCATAACCAGCACGTGCGGCGGCGTCGGCGCCCAGCGTGCGGAACGACTCGGGCATGGGCGGCCAGTGCTCGCCGGACTCCGGGTCGACCGGGTCGTAGCGGTAGCCGCGGCGATCGGACACCCATCCCAGCTCGCCGCAGTTGGTCATTGCCACCGACATGCGAAAGCCGCCGGGCGTGATCAGGTGGCGAAACGGCGCCGCCGCCGTGACGCTGGCGAGGTCCTGCTTCAGCGCCGCCTCGCGCTCGGTCGCGAAACCGCGCAGCACCATCGCACCCGGATCCAGCGCCTCGTCCTCGAGCCGGGGCGGCTGCGCGGCGAACAGGTCGAGGGTCATCAGTCGAGCACCACCCAGGCCGGCGCGTGGTCGCTGGCCTTTTCCTTGCCGCGCTGTTCGCGGTCGACATTGGCGTCCACCAGATGGTCGGCCAGCTCGGGCGACAACAGCAGATGGTCGATGCGCAGGCCCGCGTTGCGCGGCCAGCGGTTGCGCAGGTAATCCCAGAAGGTGTAGATGCGCTCGTCGGGATGCTTGGCGCGGATCGCGTCGGTCCAGCCCTGCTTCAACAGTGCCGCGTAGGCCGAGCGGCTTTCGGGCTGCAGCAAGGCGTCATCGAGCCAGGAGCGCGTGTCGTAGATGTCGAAGTCGGTGGGCACCACGTTGTAGTCGCCGGCCAGCACCACCGGACGCTTTTCCTTGAGCAGGCCCTTGGCGTGCTGGTTGAAGCGTTCGAACCAGGCCAGCTTGTAGTCGAACTTGGGTCCGGGCTGCGGATTGCCGTTGGGCAGGTACAGCGATGCGACGATCACGCCGTCTACCTCGGCCTCGATGTAGCGGCTGTGCGTGTCGTCGATGCCGCCGGGCAGCGTGCGCAGGCGTTCGACCGGGGTCGCGTCGCGCGCCAGGATGGCCACGCCGTTGTACGACTTCTGCCCCGACCAGATCGCGCCGTAGCCGGCGTCGTGCAGCGCGTCCAGCGGAAAGGTCTCGTTGGAGGTCTTGATCTCCTGCAGGCAGGCGATGTCGGGCTGCGACTCCTCCAGCCATTCGAGCAGCCGCGGCAGGCGGCCGTTGATGCCGTTGACGTTGTAGGTGGCGATCTTCATGGCAGGGCGCGAGCATTCGACATGCCCGCGGCGGCCTCGGCGCGCAGCGCCGCGAGCGTGCCGGTGGCCACCAGCACGCAGGTGCGCACGACGTCGCGCCGCGGCAGCCGATAGCCGCCGGTCATCCACATCTTGGCCACCTGCAGCGCCGCGCCCACCAGCGCGCGGCCCAGCAGTTCGCGCCGCGCCCGGGACAGCTTGAGCGCCGGATCGGTGGCGGCCAGCGGCGCGACCGTCAGCGCGGCCATGGCGCGCGCGGACTCCTCGTACAGCGCGTCCATCTGCGGGCTGACGCCCAGCACCTCGACCAGCAGGATGCGCGCGAAGCGCGGGTCGCGCACGGTGTCGAACCAAAGCTCATAGGCCGCCGTCACCTGGCGCTCGATCGCGGCGGCGTCGCCGCGCCAGCCTTCGGAGGCGAACGACTCCTGCGTCAGGCGCGTCGCGAAGCCCTCGCGCAGCGAGGTGTAGACCGCGGCCAGCAAGGCCTCCAGTGTCGG
>Ga0207705_10004549_pt1 | contig 10470 bp, 9 predicted proteins | sample KBSC13metaG_FD_184314 | JGI IMG/M metagenome (GOLD analysis project Ga0207705, IMG submission 184314) | Corn rhizosphere microbial communities from Kellogg Biological Station, Michigan, USA - KBS C1-3 metaG (SPAdes) (version 2) | ecosystem: Host-associated > Plants > Roots > Rhizosphere > Soil ...
CTTATCTTCCCCGCTCGATACTTTCTCTCGTGTGGCGCTCATCCGTCCGCCCCGCTACGCTCCTGCTATGGCTTGATGACGATCTTCATGGAATCCGGCTGAGGGTTCGATGCGAGGTCGATGGCCTTTACTGCGTCTTCGACTGAGAAGCGGTGCGAGATCAACTGCGTCAGGTCGAAGCTGCCGTCGCGATAGCCGTCAAACACAAGCTGAGCTACGTCATCGTTGAACGTGACCGAAGCTGAGTAGGAGCCCATCAGCGTCTTCTCGTCCATGCACACCGCCGCTGGATCGAACGGTGCCTGGCCATGCTGGGTGGAGGCGAACAACATTACTCGGCCGCCGGGTCGGACCGCATCCATCGCGATCCGGATCAGCGCGTCGGCACCCACTGCGACCAGCGCCACATCGGCGCCCCGACCCTCCGTTGCATCCTTTGCCGCGCGCACCACGTCAGCACGGGCATCAAGCGGCTGGTCCAGACCAAACTTCGCTGCGATGACATGGCGCTCGGCGTAGAGGTCGCTGGTGAGTACCGTCGCACCGGTTCGCTTCGCCAGCGCCGCCAGCAGAATCCCGATGGGCCCCTGGCCTATTACGAGTACCGTCTCGTCTGGCTGCAGATTCAGCATCTTTACAGCTTTGAAGCACGTGTTCACGGGCTCAATGAAGGCGGCCTGCTCAAATGGGATGTCGTCCGGCACCTTTACAAGTCCCGCAGTCTTGCCATGGCTGCCCACGATCCAATCGCTGACGCGGATGTACTCCGCGAATCCCCCGCCGGCAGGAGCAAAGCCGGCGGTGCAGCCGACTTTCTTGTAGGTCTCGCACTGTGCAAACGTGTGTTTGCGACAGTAGTAGCACTCGCCGCATGGAATGTGGTGGTAGGCCATGACGCGATCGCCCGCAGCGAAACCAGTGACCGCTTCGCCGACAAAAGCGATTGTGCCCGCCATCTCGTGCCCGAAGATACGCGGTGCCGAGTGCGAGCCTGTGTGGATCTTCTTCAGGTCCGTTCCGCAGATGCCGCAAGTGTCGACGCGCATCAGCACCTCGCCTGGACCTATCCTGCCATCCAAGTCCACCGGCACGGGTACTGTTTCCACGCGCACGTCGTCCACGCCGCGATACACTGCGGCACGCATCGTCGCCGGCACTCCCGCGGCTGCCTTTTTGCTCTCTGTTGCCGTAATCGTCCCGCTCATCTCTTACAAGTCTAGCTCCGCCCGCAGCGCATCGTTCAGCACCTTCACCGCCTTAGCGCTGTTTTTGGCGAGCCCCGTCAACCTTCCCCACATCCACGGCCGAAGGGCGGCGTGCAGTGCGAATGCTCCCTCGCGGAACTGCCCCTCGTCCGTTGCGAATCCCGAGAGCCCGCGCATGTCAAAGTCCGCCGCATCCGAGATAACCTTGATAGCCCGGAACCGCAGGCCGTGGGCACGTGCCAGCCGCGCGACCGTAGCGGCCTCCATGTCCACCGCGGCCGCATCGTACGCCACGCGCAGCCGCTCCTTCTCTACAGTGCTTAGGATGGCGCTCGTGGATACCAGCACCTGATCGTAGCGCTCATCCAGGAAGCGCTCGCCGGTGTTCCGGTCGACCACCACTCCGGGCCGGACGATCTCGCCAACGCGCAGAGCTGGATCACACGCGCCGGCAAGTCCGACCGAGATCAAATCGGTGATCGGCAGCAGCGCCCGTGCGGCGGAAACGGCCAATGCTACTTGCGATGGCCCCATACCGGCGCACGCAACCACAACATCGTCCCGCAGATACACAGTCCGGTTGCCGGGCAGCTTCTCGCACTTCCAGCCCTTTACCAGAGGAGCCACTTCCCGCGGTAGCGCCGCGATGATTCCCGGGACGCTCTTCATCGGACCTGACTCGCAAACGGCGGCGCATACCCGTGCTCGACGAACCACTCAATCGCGCTGCGGAGTGCGCTGTAGATTGGCAGCACCTTGAAGCCAAGCTCGCGCTCTGCCTTGGCCGAAGAGGCGAACATGTACTTCTTGCCCATTCGGACTGCCTCCACTGTGGCCCGGGGCTCTTTGCCCCGCAGCTTGCCGGTGATGCTCTCGTCGAAGAACGCGAACGTCATAGCAACGGCGTGCGGCACCTTGGTCTTCGGCGAAGGTAGCCCGGTGATGGCCGACATGCGATCGAGAATTTGTTTGAGCGTCAGGTTCTCGCCGCCCAGGATGTATCGTTCACCTGGCCTGCCGTGGTCGAGCGCCGCAAGATGCATGCGTGCTACCTCACTAACATCGACGAGGTTCAGGCCCGTGTCGACGTAAGCGGGAAACTTCCGGTTGAGGAAGTCCACTATGATTCGACCGGTAGGCGTCGGTTTCGCATCGCCGGGACCGATCGGTGTCGTCGGATTCAGAATCATGACATGCTGTCCGGCCTTCGCCGAAGCAATCGCCTCCTGCTCCGCAAGGTACTTTGAGCGCTTGTAGTGCCCGATCATGTCCTTCAAGGACACCGGCGTCGACTCATCCACAATTGTCAGGTCAGACTTGAAGCCCATCGTCGCGACACTGGACGTGTAGACGACCTTTGCCACGCTTTCTTCGCGCGCGATCCGCAGCAACTCCCGCGTGCCATCCACGTTGGCGGCGTACATTGCCTTCGGGTCTTTCACCCACAAGCGGTAATCCGCTGCCACATGCACCAGAGCATCGCACCCGCGGACTGCGGTCCGCAGAGCTTCCGGTTCGCGCAGATCGCCTACGACAACATCCCCGGCGAGACCTTCCAGCGCGGCCATGTTGCTTGTAGAGCGCGTGAGGAGATGGAGCTCCGCACCGTGCGCCGCGTATGCTCGCGCCACATGGCTGCCCACAAACCCAGTAGCACCTGTAAGGAAAACTTTCATGATGGTCGTGCCAGGTTCGACAAGAGGAGCCGTTTAGTCCAGCTTTTCCGGCTCGATCTGGATGTTCTTCTCGCCGGCGGCCTTCTTCTCCCAATACTTCCTCACCCAAGCCTCGAATGTCTTACCGGCCGCAGTGTCGCGCCCAGTAAAGGCCAGTGCGGCAATCTCCGCGTACGGAATGGTTAGCTTGGTCCGCTGCCCTGCAGGAATGATCCGAACGTACGAGTCAGCGAGCGACTTGCCGTTGCGGCGGTCGAAGACATAGCCCTCGACCTTGCTCCCATCCTTACGCGTGATAGTGATGTCTCCGCGATAGTCGAAGGCCTTCTCCAGTGCCTCGCGCACGTCCGCGTCACTCGCGAGCTCCGGGATCCAGCCCTCTAGCTGCTCGCGTTCCCGGCCGGCTGCGACTTCGATCTCGTCCGGACTCTCGTGAGCCAATTGCTCCAGCTTTGCTGCTTCCTGCGCCTCTGTGGACATCGTTAGTCTCCCGAGACCTCTTGCATGGCCGAGTTGGTCTGCGCCGTGCTCGAGATCTGTACGAGCGGAGCTGCGTGCGCAGGCTTCCACTCATTCATCAGCTTCAGCGCGCCCTCGTCCTCGTAGCTGTCGAACAGCATCGCCTTAACCGTGTCCAACATCCCCTTCAGCGATCCAAAGGTGTAGTTCACGCCGCTGGCCTCATAGCCCGAGTGGACCATGCAGTTCGCACAGCGCGGATTGCCCGACTCGGTTCCGTAATTCGACCACTCCGTCGTCTCCATCAACTCGTGGAAGGTATCGGCATAGCCGTCCTGCAGGAGATAGCAGGGCTTCTGCCAGCCGAAGATGGAGAAGGTCGGCATCCCCCACGGCGTGCACGTCAGGTGCTTCTTGCCCATGAGGAATTCCATAAAGATCGGAGAGGCGTTGAACCGCCAGGTCTTCTTACGGTTGGAGAGGATCATGCGGAAGAGCTTCTTCGACCGTGCGCGTCCGAGAAAGTGTTTCTGATCCGGCGCCTTGTCGTACGTATAACCCGGGGAAACCATCATGCTCTCAACGCCCACTTCCATCAGCTCATCGAAGTGCGCGCGTACAGAGTTCGGATCGGCGCCATCGAACAGCGTCGTGTTGGTGGTCACCCGGAAGCCCGCGGCGACCGCCGCGCGAACGCCTTCCATCGCTATGTCGTGACCGCCCTCCCGGCACACGCTAAAGTCGTGGTGCTCCTTCTGGCCGTCTACGTGGACCGAGAACGACAGGTACTTCGAGGGCTTGAAGAGATGCAGCTTCTCCTTCAGCAGCAGTGCGTTCGTGCACATGTAGACGTACTTCCTGCGCGCGACCAGGCCGGCTACGATCTCCGGCATCTGCGGATGCAACAGCGGCTCTCCGCCCGGAATTGCCACCATCGGCGTGCCGCACTCCTCCACCGCACGGAAGCACTCCTCCGGCGTCAGTTCGGCCTTGAGAATGTGCGCGGGGTACTGAATCTTGCCGCAGCCGGCACACGCCAGGTTGCAGCGGAACAGCGGCTCGAGCATGAGCACCAGCGGATACTTCTTGCGCCCTTTGAGCTTCTGCTTCAGCACGTACGTTGCGACGGTCCATGCCTGCGATACAGGTACTGCCATATCTGAAATCTCCTTTACCTTTGGCCCCACACCGCCGGTCCACCAACTAAGACGTCAATTACAACTAGCTTTCCTTCTCCATCATCCGCTTGTACGTCGTCAACGCAAGTAACGGGAAGTAGTCGCGGTACAGGTGATACGCGAGGTAGAACACCCGCGGAAATCCCGTGCCCGTGTAGTACGACTCGCCGTTGCGTCCCTGTGCCCGCTCCGTCCAGGTACCCTCAGCCGTCTGGTTATTCATTAGCCAGCGGACGCCCTTCGCGACGGAATCCGAGCGGGTGTCTCCCGCGGCCAGCAGACCCAGTACCGCCCAGGCCGTCTGCGAGGGGGTGCTCGGCCCAATGCCGCGCATTGTCGGGTCGTCGTAGGTGCCGCAGGTCTCGCCCCAGCCGCCGTCTGCGTTCTGCACCATGCGGATCCACTCGGCTGCCTGCAGGATCGCCGGCTCGTTGCTCCACACACCGATGGCTTCCAGACCCCGCAGCACCAGGAAAGTGCCGTAGAGGTAGTTGACGCCCCAGCGCCCAAACCAGCTTCCGTCCGACTCCTGCTCCTTCAGCACAAACTGGATCGCGCGTTCTACCCGCTTGTCTCGCCGCGTATAGCCGTAGTTCGCCAGCATCTCCAGGATTCGGCCCGTGATGTCGACCGTCGGCGGGTCCAGCATCGCGTTGTGGTCGGCGAACGGGATGTACTGGAAGATCATCTTCGTGTTGTCCCGATCGAACGCAGCCCAGCCGCCGTTCCTGCACTGCATCGCGAAGATCCAATCCAGTGCGCGCTGTGACACCTCGTGCTGATAGCGCTCGCGCGGATTCTGCACCTGGTTCAACGCCAGCAGCACCTGCGCGGAGTCGTCCACATCCGGATAGAACTCATTGTTGAATTCGAAATACCAGCCGCCCGGCTCGACGTTCTTGACCTTCTCCGCCCAATCTCCCCTATGCCGCACTTCCTTTGAGAGCATCCAGTCCGCAGCCTTCAGCATCCGCGGATCGTCCTTCGGAACACCAGCCTCTCCCAGCGCGTATACGGCCTGTGCTGTGTCCCACACGGGCGAGACGCACGGTTGCATACGGAAGGTCGGCGTCGGATAGCCAGGCTCGCCGTTTGGGCAGTCAATTCCCAGCTTTTCAAACTCGTCCATCGCACGGATGAACTGCGGATCGTCTTCCGTGTAACCCAGACATGCGAGCGCAACGATGGCATTCAACATGGCCGGATAGATAGCACCCAGTCCATCGGACATCTCAAATCGTTCGAGCATCCACTTCTCGGCTTTTTTGAGCGCAATGTGTCGCAGCGGCCGGATATGGACTCGTTCGAACCAGTGAGTGATGCGGTCTACCGCGAGGAAGAAATTCCTCCAACTCACCGGGTGTTTCTTGTCCCAGCGCAGGTGCAGCTTCGCGTTCTTGCGTCCGCCGACGAACAGCTCGTCGATACTCGTCTCAGGCGAGATCTTCTTGAACGGCTTCTTCGCATAGATGATCGACAGCGGCACCAGAATGCCGCGCGACCACGAACTGATCTCGTAGATGTTGAAGTAGAACCAGTTCGGAAAGAGTACGATCTCCGGCGGAATCGCCGGCACGGCATCGTACTCGTACTGGCCGAGGGCGCAGAGATAGATCTTCGTAAACGTGTTGCACTCAACCACGCCACCGAGCTTCAGCACATTTTCGCGCGCCTTCACCATCACCGGCTCGTCCGCCGTGTGGCCCATCAGCTTCAGCGCGAGATAGCACTTCACGCCATAACTCACATTGGAGGGCCCACCCGGATAGAGGCTCCAACCGCCATCTTCGTTTTGGTGGCGCAGGATCTCGTTGACCGCGCGCTCCATTTTGCCGCGATCACCCGTTCCAAGCAGCGTGTGCATGAAGATGTAATCGGCCTCGAGCATGGAATCTGCTTCGAGTTCGCCACACCAGTAGCCGTCCGGATGCTGGAGTCCCAGCAGCCAGTTCGTCGCTTTCCTTATGCCTTCGGAAACCTCTTGCAAACCTATATCCAGCCGGCCAAAACGAGGCTGCGCCGCCGTGGCATAAGCCGGCTTCGGGTTCTTCGATAATGTGCTCATCCAACCAAACTCTCTGGCTCGCCAGGCCGCGTAACGTACACTGCGACCGCGCCATTCGGGATCGCGTCTCGCAGGTTTCTCTCAGCCAGTCGCCCTGCGTAGGTCGCGTTCACTGCTGTGCGGGAGGAGCCGATGCGATCGCCTGTACGATCTCCGGGGGAAGCCCAAACCGGACGTTCTCCGGCATTACTTCCACCTCATCCACCGATCCGTACCCCATCTCCTGCAGATAGTTCACCACTTGCTGGACCAGAACTTCGGGCGCAGATGCGCCGGCCGTCACCGCAACCGTGTTGACGCCTGTCAGCCATTCCGGCTGAATCGCGTCCGCAGAATCGATCAGATATCCATTAGTGCCCAGGTTCTTTGAGACCTCGACCAGCCGGTTCGAGTTCGAGCTGTTCTTCGAACCCACCACCAGGACCAGATCAGCCTCATGCGCCACGTTCTTCACTGCAACCTGCCGGTTCTCAGTGGCATAGCAGATGTCCTGGGCATGCGGTCCTGCAATGTTCGGGAACTTCTTCTTCAGCGCCTCGATCATGTAACGAGCTTCGTCCAAAGACAGGGTCGTTTGTGTCAGATACGCTACCTTATTGGGGTCCGGTACAACCAGGTTCGCCACCTCTTCCACGGTCGAGACAACCTGAGTCACGTCGGGAGCCTCACCCTGCGTGCCCTCAACCTCCTCGTGGTCGCGGTGTCCGACCAGCACCAGCGAGTAGCCCTGCTTCGAGAACTTAATCGCTTCCAGGTGCACCTTGGTGACCAGCGGGCAGGTGGCGTCGATCACCTTAAGACCGCGTTCCCTGGCTCTCGCGCGCACCGCTGGCGAGACGCCATGCGCGGAGTAGATGACCCGGGCGCCCTCCGGCACCTCGTCCAGCTCATTGACGAAGATTGCGCCTTTCTTAGCCAAATCATTGACTACATAGCTATTATGGACGATCTCTTTGCGAACGTAGATGGGCGCGCCGAAGGTCTCCAGGGCAATGCGCACGATGTCGATGGCGCGCACCACGCCCGCGCAGAAGCCCCGGGGCTTCAGGAGCAGCACTCGTCTGGTGGAGATTGGGTTGTCCGAAAGGACGGTATTGGAAGGGTCTGCGGTGAGTGTTGGCACGTTGTATAGTATACCGCGTTAACCAGGTTGGAAACACTGAAACCGCGCTTGCGCTGCGGCCTTAAGAGTAGTCGCCCACACGACAGAACTCCATCCGGATCTATGCTTTAGAAACGCGCGAGACGGCGGACAGCTCTATTGCAGCGCATCAAGTTTTACACCACGATGGCTGCGCTCTCCGCCGTCTGACTCGTTTAAGCGTGTTCGTCACAACCGGCATGGCCACAGTGACACGAAAGCGTGGTCATACCTTTGGCATCCTCACAATGGGTGGAGCAGTACTTTTTGCCCGCGGGGGCCATACACGTACAGGCCATGTGGGCGCATTTCTGGGGTGTATTCGCCATCTTGCCCTCCTCTGAAGTCGAGCCAGCCAAACGCTCCAGTCGCCCGGAGTGGAACGAATTCTACTCTCGTGGATGGAGGTTTGGCAGCCCCTAGATCTGCACAGGTTGTTGAGGCGGCAGTGTCAACGGCTCAATTCAAGCAACTGGCGGGCATTTTCCAGACTGGCTTCGGTTAGCTTGGCGCCGCTCAGCATGCGCGCCACTTCCCTCTCTCGCTCGCTCGATTCCATAAGGCGGATGGAGGTGCGGGTGCGGCCGTTCTTTTCGGACTTCTCGATGACAAAGTGCTGGTCGGCAAAGGCGGCAATCTGCGGCAGGTGGGTGATACAGACGACCTGCTGGCGCCTGGAGAGCGCCTTGAGCTTCTTGCCCACGGCCTCTGCCGCACGGCCGCCAATGCCAATGTCGATCTCGTCGAAGACCAGCATGCGCGGGGTAGGGACGCTGGCTCTTCTGCGGCCCTTGCTCGCGGCGGCAAAGCTCTCCTCGACGGTGACCTTGAGGGCGAGCATGACACGAGACATTTCGCCGCCGGAGGCGATCTCCTCGAGAGGCTTGAGCGGTTCGCCGGCGTTGGTCGCGATCAGGCATTCGATCCGGTCCCAACCGTGGGGGGCCCACGCGACCTGCTCGCGCTGCGGGGTAACGACGACTTTGAAACGGACGTTCATCGCAAGCTCGTTGATCTGCGCGGTTGCGAGCTTCTCAAGACGACTCGCTGCGGCGCTGCGGGCAGAGGTGAGCTCTTCGGCGGCCTTGCGATAGCTTTCGGCGTCAACGGCCTGCTGCGCACCAAGCTGCACCAACAACGCATCCCGGTTCTCAACCTCGGCTAGCTTGGTGCTCGCTTCTTCGCCGAACCGGATCACGTCTGCCAGTGTCGGACCGTACTTGCGCTTCAGCTTGTCGAGCGCGGCGAGGCGGTCTTCGATATCGGCGAGGCGTTCCGGCGAGGCCTGAGCGGAGTCGGCGAAGTCTCTAACTTCGCCGCTGACGTCCTCGACAGCGGCCTTGGCGGCGGCGAGTTGCTGGGCGGCAGCGGTAAACTTCGGCTCGTACCTGGCGAGCTCTTCGACTTGCTTGAGGGCGGCGCCAATGGTGGTTTCGGCAGAGGCTTCGCCCTCGTAGAGAAGCTCGTGCGCGCTCATGGCGGCGGTGTATAGCTTTTCGGCGTTGGCCAGGACGCGCTTCTCAGTCTCAAGCTGGACGTCTTCGTCTTCTGCCGTGAGCGCCGCGTCGGCAATCTCTTTGGACTGGAATCGCCAGAGGTCGGCCATGCGGAGGCGGTCCTGCTCGGCGGAGCGGAGCTCGTCGAGCTTCTCTGTCGTCGCCCGCCACGCGGCATGCGCTGACGCGACGGCCTCGAGAGAGGCATCGGCGAAGCGATCGAGCAGAAGACGCTGCTGGGCCTGATCGAAGGCGCCGAGGGTTTCGCCCTGGCTGTGAATGAGGCCAATCTCTGGGGCGAGCTCGCGTAAAGCGGCGACGGTGGCCGGCTGGTTATTGATGAAGACGCGACCCTTGCCATTGGCCCCGATCTCACGGCGAAGGAGGATGTCGTCAGAGAAGGCGGCAGCGTCGATGCCGTTGCGGTCGAGCACAGCGAGGGCGCCGGGCGTCGCCTCGAAGACGCAACCGAGGACAGCTTTATCGGCGCCGTGCCGGACGATGTCGCTGGAAGCCTTGCCTCCGAGCAGCAGCGCCAGCGCGTCGATGAGGATCGACTTGCCCGCTCCTGTCTCGCCGGTCAGCAGATTCAGGCCAGGCCCGAAGCTGGCCACCGCCTGATCAATCACCGCATAGTTTTCCGCGCGCAGTTCCAGCAGCATTCCGCCGTCCTCAACCCAACTCTAACCCAACGCGGTCTGAGGACGAGTTCACCAGCGATGTTCCTTCTTTCCGCGCTGCAATCAATTCCAGGTGTTGCAAAAGTCCACCTGCTGCGGTGACAATCCGAAGTGTTTCCCAGAGGACAATTCTGATGACAACTGCTCAGCCGCAGGTCGCGACGCCTACGCCCTTCCACATCGAGCGCTTGCAGGGCAAATCGCCGTCCACCGTGATCTTCCGCCTCTCGGGCCCGTTCACCGCGCGCAAAATGTATGGATCGCTCACGCCAGACGAACTCGAGAAGCTGCTGGCGTTTCAGTCGGTTCCGGACGAGCAGTTGCCACAGCTTAATGTCCTGGACCTCAGCGAAGTGCCCTATATGGATTCGGTGGGGCTGGGCATGGTGGTGACGCACTACGTGCGGTCCACCAACAAGGGCGTGAAGATGATCGCCGCCGGGTTGACGCCGCGAGTGCTGGAGCTGTTCCAAATGACCAAGGTCGATGCCATTGTTCCGCTTGCGGACTCGGTGAGCGAGGCAGAGGCTTAGGCTGGGGCCCCTACCCCTGTCTGTAAATACTCGGAAA
>Ga0207705_10004559_pt1 | contig 10460 bp, 8 predicted proteins | sample KBSC13metaG_FD_184314 | JGI IMG/M metagenome (GOLD analysis project Ga0207705, IMG submission 184314) | Corn rhizosphere microbial communities from Kellogg Biological Station, Michigan, USA - KBS C1-3 metaG (SPAdes) (version 2) | ecosystem: Host-associated > Plants > Roots > Rhizosphere > Soil ...
TGGATGCGCCCTGGATCATTATTGTAGAATGCCCACATCCGTATGACGGTCACGCCCTTAGTTGCGCAGCCGGCAACCAAGGTGTCATCGCGGCTAAAGCTGGTGTTGATGCCCAGGTAATAGATGTTGTCTCCACCGAAATAGATCTTCTTGCCATTCAGCATGAAGTTCCTACCGGTGTGATAGGCAAAGTTCGCTGGGACGGCGTAGCAGTATTGCGTTAATAGCATAAACAACGATATTGTTATTAATGCTAATGATGATACCGGTCGTCTTTTCATGTTCGTCCTTTCGTCTCCCAACATTGGTCAGAGGAGGTCAAACTGATTCCGTAGTAATGCCGACACGTTAGTCTTCGCGCATGGCAAATAAGTTGCTCTCGTTAGGAGCGTTTCGTTGCTGCCCTCCTTTTGGTCTCAATTCGTGAAGTATCGAAGGCGGCGGGGGCTAACGACGCTTTGCGTTTTGCGACTTCAGCATGGCCTTTACGAGCGATCCCGTAGGCCCGTCGAACGAGAATGTATAGGACGCATTGTCTTCGTCCTCCATCTGCCAGGGCATGAGGCCGTCGAAGTCGTTGATCGAATTTCCGGCCGTTGTCTGCCAGAGCGAAAAGTTCGCCTCGCGGTATCCCTTGGAAGTCTCCACACCGTACTCTTCAAGCACGATGGGTTTGTTGAGCCGCTCGTGGGCTACAGACGCCCTGTCCGTGAGAAACTGCACCGCCCAGGTATTGTCTTTGTTCCAGGAATCTGTGTAGAGGTGGATCGTCGCAAAATCGATATTCCGGTTAGCGGTGTTGCGAGCGAAGTCGACGCCGTCGTACCCGCTCTCCGTCCAGTCGGTGGCGACACCGCCGACCTTAAAGCCCTCTTCTCCGGTCGATACCATATGGTTGTGATCTATCGACTTGATATAGCCTGCCATGTGATCAATCCAGTTGTAGAGCGTCGCGCCCGATTTGTCACTTCTACACCGCGGTTCGTTGGCGAGCTCCCACGCGAAGATCGCTGGATCATCCTTGTACTTCTTTCCAGTGTAGGTGTTCACCCGGTTCACCAACATCCGTGCGTAATCTTCGTACGCTTTCCTGCATGCCGTGTTGGTGTAAAAGAGGTCCTTCGATTGCCCAGGGCCGAGCAACTGGTCGACGTACCACTGCATGCCGTTGAAGTCATTCCAATTGTTCACCAGGGTAAGGATCACCCTCGCTCCATTGTCACTCGCTTTCTTAACCGCGTAGTCAAGCTGCCGCAGGGCTGTTTCATTGTAAACGTGAACTGCCGGTTGCAGGCTCGTTGGTGTTCCATTGTTGAACGCCCACATGCGGATCACCGCGACGCCGGCTTCGCGACCTTTGGCAGTCAGGCTGTCCACACGGGTGTTTGTAGTGTTGTTGCCAAGATAGTACAGGTTGTCCCCACCGAAGTAGAAGCTCTTCCGATCCACCACGAAGTGCCTACCGCGGCGGTGGACGAAAGTAGTCGAGGCAGCCAGGCAACTCTGCGCCAGCAGGAGGACCGCCACTATCAAGCAAGATTTCCTTACAGTGCTCACAAGCTCATCCGTTTCTCTCATTATCCGCCGGCGATCAACGTGCCAACAACCGAAGGAGCCTACCAGGCTGACGCTGTGGCAAGTATCGCTTTGCCTCACCACAGCCACAAGCGTTAGGAAAAGCATACCCGCGCGACTAGAGTTGATGACGAGATCTCTCTGACTGGGTTACTTTGATGCGGTCCGGCCGACTGGAGGAGCCGTCGGAGCGTGCGTCTTCATGTAATCGGAGTAAGCCGATGGGGGAGGATCTCCGAGCTTACCAAAGCGAGCCTTATAGTCTGCATCACTGAGATGCGAAGCGTTGTTTTGCGCGCAACCTGCGATACAAGCGAGCGTCGCGAGAACGATCATCCCAATCAGGGGACTCGAAGATCGAGCGTTTTTCATTTGCATTGGTCTTTCCTAACAAAATGAGGCAGTGGTTCAGAGGCAAAGTCTCTGAAGGTACGGTCATTCGTAGCGCTGTTGGGTCGAGAGATAATAGGTTTATTGTGCCGTACTTCCCAACGCGAATCGGCACGTCCTGAGAATTCAGATCCGGAACATCGAAGTCGACGGGAGCACCAGGAGGTGCTCCCGTCGGAGGCTACCGCCATTAATTACTGACGGATAGCGTTCCACAGATTGCTGCTCGGCTTACTGGAGGGATCCGGATTGGTATCGTACGGATGCATGGCCTTGACGTGACCGTCGCAGAACACGAAGTTGGCAAGGGTTCCGCCGCTATGCACGGCAGAAACGCCACCGTTCGGACCAGCCGGATAAGCCGCCTGTGCCCGGGTGCCATTCGGAAGATCCTGCGGGCCATATGTGTTATCCCACCAAGTGTCATTGGTAATCAGGGCAGTGGGTCCCCAAGCCGGGAACGCCGGGACTTTGCCGGCCTTAACGCACTCGTCCGCATGCTTTTCGGCGATGAGAATCGTAGCGCTGGGGTAGTTGACACCCGCCAACGTCATCGTGTTCTGGCTGATCCAGCCTTGGGCGACGCCAATCAGGCCAAACAACTGATTACCACTGCCGTTCCATCCGTTGTAGCCGTTGGCCGCATACGAGATGGTGTTGAGCGAACCGCCCCACGGCGGGGTAGCGGTGTTGATGGAGTCATCGGGACACTGGAAGACGCCGAGACTTTTGACGTACGGCTGTACGGTGTATGTCCACGTCTGCTGCCAATCCCAATTGTCATCCATGCCGAAAGGATACGTCTCGTCGTAGTCCTGAACGTACTGAAGGACGGCGAGGCCGAGCTGCTTCTCGTTCGACACACAACTAGCCTGTCGAGCCTTCTCGCGAGCTTGGGCGAATACCGGGAACAAGATAGCGGCGAGTATAGCTATAATAGCTATAACAACTAACAACTCAATCAATGTAAAACCAGATCTCTTCACTTTAGTCTCCCTCATAAAATTGCACAAATGAATGTCGACCCTATTGTCGATAATGCCATGCCAACTCAGCCCGATCCTCGAGCGAACCGGCCGCTGAAATGACCTCGCTGACATACATATGTTATCACAAACTAAGCCCTTCGTCAACAGTTTTTCTAAAATTACTGTAATTTTAGAAAAATTACGTAATTACTACGACATTCCTATCCTAAGTGCGTAAACACGAACGCTTGGGAAGTGCTGTGGCGGGAGGTCAGGAGAGATCAATGCATTGGAAAACAAACAGCCTCCCGCATCATGACATGCGCGGAGGCTGGCGTTTGGGGAGTAAAACTTCTGCTCTCGCAACTGCGAACGCTATTGAGCAGCAGGCTTGTCGGGCACGATGGCGGCGGGAGAATGCGACTTAAGATAGGCCGAGTACGCGGCGGGTGGTGCATCTCCGGCTTTGCCAAACTGCGCTTTGTACTGCTCATCGGTAATATGGCCCGCGCTGGAGCGCGAGCAACCACTCACTACAACCGACAGAACAACCACCACAACTGCTGTAATTCTGAAATGGATAAGCTTCATTGTATTGATCCTCGTTGTTGCTACGGTCGAGTGGCGTTCCACAGGTTGCTCTCGGGTTTATTGCCCGGATCCGGATTGGTGTCTCTTGGGCGCACCGCCTTAACGTGACCGTCGCAGAAGAGAAAATTCGAGATGGTACCTCCCGCGTGTGCGGCAGAAACCGCCCCGTTAGGCCCAGCGGGATAGGCCGCCGCGGCTCGCGTACCGTTCGGGATTTCCTGCGGGCCGTAGCTGGTGTCCCACCACGTGTCGTTAGTGATCAACGCTGTTGGCCCCCACGCCGGGAATGGCGGGACCTTGCCGGCCTTGATACATTCACCACCATGCTTTTCGGCCACAAGGACTGTAGAGCTGGGATAGTTGATACGCGCCTGGGTCATAGTGTTCTGACCGATCCAACTCTGAGCCACGCCGATCACGCCGAATAACTGATTTCCTGAGCCATTCCAGCCGTTATAGCCATTCGCGGCGAATGATACGGTATTTAGTGAACCGCCCCACGGCGGAGGGGCATTGTTGATCGGATCATCGGGGCACTGAAAGACACTGAGTGTCTTAACGTACGATTGTATCGAATATGCCCAGGTGACTTGCCAGTCCCAATTTTCGTCAAGACCGAAGGGATAGGTCTCATCGTAGTCCTGCACGTACTGCATAATGGCGAGGCCAAGCTGCTTTTCGTTTGAAGAGCAGCTCGTCTGCCTGGCCTTCTCGCGTGCTTGTGCGAACACAGGAAACAAGATGGCGGAGAGAACCGCAATGATACCGATGACTACTAGTAATTCGACAAGAGTGAAACCAACATGTCTTCGCATTATATCCTCATTTCAACAGGTTGCTCGTACAATTATCGGAGCGATCACATCGATAGATTATCAGTAACCATACCTGACTCACGATTCCAGTTGCGAAACAGGTACATCGATGAGGGTCCGTGAATGCGTGACCTGGTTGCGACCTAGAGCCTTTGAGCGATAGAGTGCTGAATCGGCGGCAGCGATCAGTTCCTGCGGCTGCTGCGTGGACAGGCTGGACGTTGACACTCCGAAGCTGGCAGTGACGGCGCGATGCGGCCATTTCGCGTCCTCAATGGCGGCTCTAAGCCGTTCGGCAAGTGCAACCGCACCTTCCACATCGGTATCCGCGGCAATGACAGCGAATTCCTCACCGCCATAACGGGCAACGAGGTCGCTGTCGCGGGCGAACTGATTCAGTAGGCGGCCAATCGTCCTCAGAACTTCATCTCCACCCGGATGGCCGTAGGCATCGTTGTACTGCTTGAAATGGTCAACATCAAAGAGAATCACCGAGAGCGGAGCGGTAGTACGCGCGCGGCGCTGCCATTCCGTATCCAGATGTTCCTGGAACGCGCGATGGTTCTTAACTCCCGTCAACCCATCGATAGTGGCAAGGTCGGCGAGATAGGCGTTGGTCTCTGCTAGAGTAGCATGGGTCTCCACAAGCTCGTCATTTTGAGCTTCCAGTTCGCACTGCATCTGCTCCAACTCGCGATTGCGATAGTCCAACTCTTCCTTGACGACTACTAGCTCATTGTTCTGCGACTCTAGCTCTCGCATGACGTTATTCAGGTTGTCGACGGCGACTTCCAACTCCGCCGTACGTTGTTTGACCTTCGCCGAGAGAATTTGCGCGTGGCGAACAAGATGTATGGAACGTATCCGAATGACAATCAGAACAGCGTAGATAGAGAGGCACACCATCAGTACGCGAAACCAGACAGTCTGGTAGTAGTGCGGCGTCAAGTAGAACCATATGGAGGCACCCGTTTTGTTCCAAACCCCGTCGTTGTTACGAGCGATCACCTGAAAACGATAGTGGCCCGGCGGCAGATTTGTGAGTGTGGCGGTACGGGATTGGCCGGCATCCGTCCACGTCGATTGGTAGCCGTCCAGCTTGTAGCGGAAGCGCACGCCTTCGGGAGCCATGAACGACAGCCCAGCATACCGGATTTCGAGATTGCCCGGTCCCGGAGGAAGAGTCGTTTCCGCGTTCGAAGCCATGGAAACGCCGTCTAGGATAGCTCGTTCAATCACTACCCTCGGCCGAACAGAGTTCGTGGTAATACGCTGAGGATCCACCATCGTCAATCCAGTCGCGTTATTGAACCACAACTTGCCGTCCGTAGTTGCGCACTGCCCGGCGATCGCCGAGCCAACCTGTACCCCGTCGCCGGTACCGTAGACAACACACTGAATCGATTTGGCCGTCTTCGCATCGACGTGGTCGATGTCGGCCTGGTCGATTCGCAAAATCCCCTTCGCCGAGTTAACCCAAATGTGACCTTTCCCATCTCGAAGGATTCCGGAGATATAGTTGGTGGGCAACCCCTCATGCACACCGTAGACTCGCGATCTCCCGTTTTTACGATGAGCGATGCCGCAGTCCGTCGCAAGCCAGAGTGAACCTGGTTCAGAGGCATCGATCGCAAGCACGTGCGTGCCGGGCCTCAAGCCCTCATTCCGCAGGTTAGCCTTACCATTGCTAACCTCTACAAGTCCTGCGTCGCACCCCAGCCAGTACGAACCACGTGCATCGCGAACGGTGGCGAATACGAAGCCGGTGTCCCTGGAATGGACATTGACGATCTTGCCTCGACGAATTTCATAATCGCCGTGACGGTCAATGACGGTCATAGCACCATTATCCGGATAGGCCCAGAGACATCTGTCATTAGGCACGACGACCGAATTGATGCCAGGCGAAGCAGTCGAATTTCCGGTGGGGTTGACGCGGAATATGGTTGAGTTCTGCGCAGTTGTCGTTCGCCAGCACCAGACCTCGCCGCCGGAACCTTCGACAACGCCATCGACTTCCTGCTCGGGCCAGCCGGGATACCTCTCGTACGTGTCAGTCGATCCGGAACGCAACCGCCATAGTCCGTGGGCTGTCGCGCACCATACGCTTCCATCGGCCGATGCGCAAATTCGATTGATGCCAAGGATGCGGTCCCCCCTACGCAACGTGAATGGAACCAACTTCGTATCCGCCAGCCGACTCAATCCATCGCCAGTACCTATCCAGATGTTGCCTTCTTCGTCCTCCGAAATGGACCTGACAACCACATCCCTCAGTGCCCTGGCCTTGGTAAAGATTGCACCGGTCGCATTGTCCATGCGCTCGATATCGATGTCTGTTCCGACCCACAGTTTCCTATGCCGATCTTCATAGAGCGTGGTGATTGTGTTCGAGGATAATCCGGTCGCGGTTGAGTAGTGTGTGAGATGCCCGCCGTCAATTCGGTACAGGCCATTGGCGGCGGTACCACACCAAATAGATCCGTCCACCGATTTGCAAATGCAATTGATCACGCCGATGGATTGCCGCAGTTCCGGGAATGCCCGCACCTTGGCCAGTTCGGGCGAAACCTCAAAGACGCCGTCATCGCGTGAGGCAACAAGGGAGTTGCCGTTGGGGAGTTCGACAATTCCTGCGACGGCATCGTCGAGCCATCGACACACGGTGACCTTTCCGTCAACACAGCGGCAAAGCTTATATGCGCCGTTGCCGCCAACCCACATCGAGCCGTCCGTCGCCTCATTGAAGCACAATGTCGTGCTCCACGACTCCGGGGCGAGGCGAGGGTGATATTGGCCGGCGATGATGACGCCAAAACCACCGTGCTCCGTGCCTACCCAGAGACGGCCGGATCGATCCACATACAGCTTGGTGATAATTTCAGCGGTGAGACCGCGAAGATTCGCGGGCGTGTAGACATCGAAAGCGCTCCCGTCAAATCGTACCAGGCCGTTAGGTGTCGCCAGCCAAACGAAACCGTCCAGCGTCTGAACCATGCTGGATATTTCGCCTTGCGGCAGGCCGTCCTTTGTCGCCCAGGTATCCAGTCGATATTGGGAAGGTAGCCTGCCAGGATCAATCGCCCACGCTGCGGGCAGATCTGCTTGAAGCACAATTCCGATTGCGGCAATGGCGCTGCAGAAGAGTTTGATGCAATCGCGTATCGTCATTTAATGCGTCCGACGGTCATTTCATTTCTGATCTGATTGTCGGTCCGCGGAACGCAATTCTTGAGACGGAGGCAAGCGAGGGTGAGAGAACATACACCGCGAACGGGGCGACGGCAACGGGCTTATCTAGCTAGTGATGTCGGACTTTCGCATTCGACGGCTGCGGTGGCGTCTTCCTCAGGATCGCCCGGAGCGCCATCGAGACGTTCATCAAGCTGCGCCCGTTGTGGTAGCAAACTTTCCAGCCCCCCGCCCCTTTATCGAGAGTCAAGGGCTCGCCGGTTGTCCACTTCACGGTCGTGAACCAGTCTCCGCCTTGGTGATCGATCTGGTGGCGCCAGATCCAATCCCACTGAGTCGAGAGGGCTTTCAGATAATGTCTCTCGCCTGACCACTCGTAGGCCTGGGTAAAGGCGGTCATTGCTTCCGCTTGCTCCCACCAGTCCTTTGCGGCCACGCTATCCGCGTAGTCAGGTGACGCTGTAACCAGGGAGTCGTAGGGACCGCTGACGGCTAGTCCGCCCTGCCGACTGTCGAAACCGTACTTTATAGCATTATCGATCAGACCGAAGAAAGTCGTTCGAAGGTTTTCGCGGGGGCGGCCCAGGACAGCGTACGCATCCAAAAACAATGACGCTAGCTCGACATTGTGGCCATAGAAGGTCGAAATCCTCCCCTTCCCATCCCGCGTAGGATTCCAATTCCTATCAAATGGCTCCATTGCGCAGCCGTAGCGAAGATTGATGGCTTTCCGAACGAGGAGATCCGTTACCCGCTCGAGTTCGACCTTGTAGTATGTACTCCGGGAAGCTTCCGCCAGTGCGGTCAGTGCCTCCATCATATGCATATGCGTATTCAGAGTCTTGCCGGAGGGGACACCAATCACGGAGAGACTGCCGGGAAGCGGACGCCACTCTCGGTCGAAGTCCTCGCGAAAACCAAGAGCTCCGTCGCCGGCCTTTTGCTTGATCAGATCGTAGGTCTTTTCCGCCCAATGAAGTGCGTTCCGATCTCCGGAAACCAGCGCGTACTCCGCGAGTCCGTAGACGACGAACTCCTGGCAGTACGTAAACTTGCGTGTATCATCCGGCGTCCCATCGTTCTTGACGCTCATATAGAAGCCCTGAAATTTTGGATCCCACATAGTCGTTGTCAGGTACCGTACGGCCTTCTTCGCGAGGGCAAGATAGCCCCGGTCGCGAATTCCGTAACGATGCGCCGCCGAGAGCGTCCATATCATCCGGGCCTGCATGATTGAGTGCTTACCGGAGTTCGGCAAAGGCATCCCGCGCCTATCGACCTCGGTTAGAAACCCACCGTACTTCGTGTCCCAGGTCGATCGAGTCCAAAACGGCATCACATCGTTGCGAAGATCCGAGTCTGCCTGATGCAGGATGGTCGTGAGACGCGACCGATCCGCGGTGGTCAGACTCACCGCCCAGCAAGACGAATGCGCCCCTTGGATAGTCCAAAGGACGCACAAACACAACACTATCAGATGACCACGGTCAAGGCTACGCTTCATCTTAGCGACCTATCCCACATTAATCGCCCGGCATGACTGCCGTTTGACTAATGTGACTGGCACCTGGGTGACGATGGGAGGATCGTTTTCCATTTTAGTGCCCACAGACTGGATCTGGAGCAACAGCCGCCGCACGGCTAAACGGCCGAGATACTCCTTGGGGACGCTCAAGGTTGTTAGTGGCGGATCGGCATGGGACGCTTCCTCGGTATCGTCGAATCCGATCAGGCTAATATCGTCGGGCACCTTTAGGCCGAGTTCCTTGCAGACCCGCATCATTACGAGAGCGTTATGATCGTTGACGCAGAACACGGCGGTGGGCCGATTGGGCGTGCTGAGGAACCTGGCCACCTCTTCGTCTGGGTTCAACTGGTCCTGTACACAGTGTATCAGCGAGCCCTCGATTTCCATCCCGTGTTTGTAAGCAGCAGCAAGGTAACCATCATATCGATCGCAAAACGTGGTAGCCTCAGGAGATGTCCAGAGGAAGCCTATTCGTCGATGTCCAAGCTCGTACAGGTAGTGTACTGCCTGACCAGCGCCATTGAAGCCGTCCGATACGATCCCCTCCCAGAGACCGTCAGTGTCACGATTGTCGACCAGAACTATGTTGGGCACCTGGGAACCGAAGGCTTGCAAGATGTCATGGTCGGCTGTTCCGACGAGAAGCATGCCGGCCAGAGTTTGCTCCCGCATCATGCGCGGAACCTCGTCGAAGAGCCGGCTCCTGTCTGTGGTGTGCACCAACAAGTGAAGTCCGAGTTCCGAGGCGTCTTCCATTGCCCCCAGAAGCACGGGGCCGTAGAACTTGTTGATGGCAAGACTATCTCCGGAGGCCGCAAAGAACTGAAATCCAATCGCCCCCAACGCGGCATTGGGTAGCCTCACGAGTGGGCTCGCCGCCCCCTGACGCGCTTTGCGTGGCCGGTAATTCAGCCCGGCCGCGATTTCCAGCACGCGCTTCTGGGTCTCAGCGCTCAATTGGCTCGGCGCACTGAATGTGCGCGAGACGGTTGCTACAGAGACTCCGGCTAAACGAGCTACGTCAAATATTGTGGCCATGCGATGATTGTATCAACCCCATGTGACCCTTGTCAAGGAATATTTGGAACTTTCAGAAAGTTACGAAAAAGTCACCCTGTTGGTGCAACAGCGCAGTGGCCCGAACCATTGCGCTATTGCCTCAATTCACCTGAAGAAGATCCCGGAAACAGCCGAGTTCGCTCCGCCGGTCGTCGTTACTACAAACTTTACGTGCCCTTTGATGGCCCACACTTCCCACGTTCCATTCTGGAAGCTCGCCACGTTTTGGGTGTTGAGCACCGTGCCCGTGCCGGCGTCCTGCACCTGGATAGACTCTGCTCGTACGCCCGCCCCATCCCAGTCCAAACAGTACAGCGCGACATTGTGCGTGTTGGCGTCCGT
>Ga0207705_10004561_pt1 | contig 10460 bp, 9 predicted proteins | sample KBSC13metaG_FD_184314 | JGI IMG/M metagenome (GOLD analysis project Ga0207705, IMG submission 184314) | Corn rhizosphere microbial communities from Kellogg Biological Station, Michigan, USA - KBS C1-3 metaG (SPAdes) (version 2) | ecosystem: Host-associated > Plants > Roots > Rhizosphere > Soil ...
CAGATTACGCAAAGTGATCGAATGGATGCATGCCAATGATCTAGTGCCTGTTGGTGGGGGCTCGCTGACCAGCTCCAAACGACCGGATTAGGTGAGGACGGAGGGATTATCACCCTCTGCGTAGGACCTTGATCTTCCTACGCTTTCTCGAATCACCTGGCCGCTTCCCAACATTCTTACCCACGTCGGGAGCTGGAAATCACCGGACAACGCTGGATTATGACGGACTGATTTAGCTTGTCCAGCCGCGGTGATGGGTCTGACTCGGACCTGGAAAGAGCGTCGGCTAACAGCAAGTTTCGGCCCAGTGCAAGCATCGGGGCAGCGGAGCTCATGACGGCTCTTGGCCGTTGCCGAAAGCGGTCATATCGTTTCCCTGTTTCGCGTTTGGGGGAATAGTTGGGCTTAACTGAAATACTGCTGCCACTTGTCTGGATCGGCGGTTGGATCGCGGCGTCTATCTGGTTTCGTCGCGCGCACGGGAAGCCGATCATCCCGCAGAAGCCGATTGATGCGGTATTTTGTGAGGACTGGTGTTCCGGCCGGTCGCTCCGGAATGTACTCACTCGCGTCGGCGGCGCTCGCAACTGTTTGCTGATCTACGTTGCGGATGGTCAACTTGTTGTTACCCCCCGATTCCCTTTCACCCTGATGTTCCTGCCCGAAATTTATGGGTTAGACGTACGCGCACCAATCGCAACGATTGCCAGTGTCGAACCTGTGCAGCACTTCTGGGGTCGGGCACTGCAGGTTTCATTTCACTCGGGCGATCCAGCGCCGATTGAGCTGAAGCTAGACGATGAACGCCGCTTCATAGACAGTGTCGGCCGCCAACCTGTCGGCGAAGAGAGGGCAGTCACTGCGCCGGGTAAGCCGCGACGCAGGTACAGGCTCATCTTCTTCCAATTGTTCATGGCGGTCTGGGGCGCGGGCGCTCTCGCCGCGGCGTTTTCGGAACTTCCTGACGATTACCGCTTCCGACGCGAGGGCGTTGAAACAGTCGGTGTATTCGACGGCCATACGGGTGTCACCGGAGACCGTAATGACATGGGCGTGTTGTCATACTCAGTGAACGGCCGCCGCTATCACCTGACCTCGGTGCAAGGAAATGGCATCTACAAACTGGGCAGAACTTCGAAGCTATTCTATTTGCCGGATAAGCCGGAGGAAGCCCGAGAGGCGGCCTATCTACCATTCGACTTGATGTGGCTGTTCCTCGGGATAGCAGCGCTCACCTTGTCTATCTTCGGCGGGCATATCGCGAAGCGCATCTGGCGCTGATCGCTTGCTCGTCAGGTCGCGAGGGAATGTTCCGCTTTCGACCCATTGCAGACATTGCTCAGCCGCTTCGCTGCTCAAGAAATTGTCGGAGGCCCGCGAAGGGTATGAGCGTGATCGAACCAACCTTGATGATCCGGATCTCTCCAGCGGCCATCAGCTCATAAAGCTTCGAGCGGCCGATGCCGGTGAGCCGGCAAGCTTCACGCACGCGCACGGCGAGCGGCGTCAGTTCTTCATTTCGCGAGAGGTCCTCAGCCATCCGTGTCCTCGTTGCTCTTCATCACGATGGCGGTCGGTGACTGATCGGGGCGGGCCAACCGGCGTCCGACCATGTCGATGAATGCGCGATAGCGCTTGAGGCCAAGCTGGCCTGTCTCGTGCTCGAACGGCGGTTGGTGCGCGGACAGGGTCAGCTGATGCTGCACGAATGTCCCGAGAGCTTCCACGACGAAGTCGAGCTTGCGCTCGATCCGCTCGTCGGCCCTGCTCGCTCGATCGAGCCGGGCGCTGAACATGTCTTCGAGTTCATTCTTCGCCCGTCGGTCGAGCCATGCCCGCAAAGCTGCAGTGAGGATCGCGGATTTGGATGATCCCGGCTCGGCCGCCAGCGTTTCGAGGCGCTCAGACAGATCGTCCGGTAGGAACAGCTGATAGCGCGTTTTGGAAGCTCTCATCCGCGCAAGAGTAAGTAGGTACCACCAGCGGTACAGGTGCGCTCGGACGCAGCTCGGTGCTCTAGAGCGAACTTCGCTCAGATCTCCGGACCGGACCGCTGACGGCCAAACCGCCACGAGATCTCCGCGCCGCGCATTATTCCTGCGACCTCTTTGCCGAGCTGGCGCTCGAGCACCGGCCGCCACGGCACGAGCGTGAACTCGTGCGAATTCTCGATCAGCGCCATGCGCGCGGTCCCGACCAGTACGGAACGTCGGTAGACACCTTCGATCGGAATGCCTGGCTCCGCTTCCGCGAAGCCCACCCCCAGCTCGCGCGATAACTGTCCCGCAACACGCATCAGCTCGCGCCGACGAAGGATCTTGAGCATTCCTGGTTTGTCAGAGAGCCCTTGCTCCACGAGCCATTGCTGGCGCCTGCGCATGGCATCGGCCACTTTGGCTCCAAAAGTACCGGGCGCACCGCCTGCCCTGGTCAGGCTCTCGTCCTCATCCAACCAGGTAATTCCATCATGCGCCGGCATCTGCTCCAGGGCCATGGCGGCAAGCGGCTCGATGCGGACCGGCTCGCGTTCCGCCCGTCGGCGCTCGTACTGAAGCGCGCGGTCAAGATGATCCGGCCCGATCTTCCAGGTGCCGTCCGCCTCCCGTTTCACGGCTCCCGTCGCTCGGCGAAGGGCTTCCAACCTTCGGACATGCGCTTCCACAAACCGCTCGCTTGCGCTCGGGTCATGAAGGTGGTGCAGGTCCTCGCTGTAACGCCCGCCATGTTGCGCCGCGATTTCCACAACGGTCCGATCGGCGTCGCGAACGGCGACCGGTGTCGGGCTGATGCGTACGATCGAACCTTCGCGGGCATAGTCTACCCCACCTGAGCCGATATCGACGTACTGCGCGCGCCCGTCGATTGTCTCGACGATCAGATACTCGCGGTCGATCTGGTCATCCGAAAGACCGCGAGCTGCGATCCGCCCGACGATTGGCCGCGCTTGCGCCTCGGCAGGGTCATAGATCGCGTAGTCGCCCGGTGAGACACCAAGTTCGCGAGCCTTCATCTCGTGGTGGATGGTGGCGATGATGTCGCCGCGCCTGCCCATCGCCCGAAGGGTCTGCTGGAGGTCATTAGAGAGCCGCCACCTGCCGTTACCGACCTCATCGGCGAGGCCCATCCGGCCAAGCGTAGCCAGACGCCCGGCGCGAAGGCTTTGCTCGACACCGTCCCGATGGTGGGCCGATACAAGGCCATCGCCGTCGATGGCCCGCAATAGCCGCCGGTCGATCCCGGTGAATCGCTCCTGGGCTATCTCGCGAAGACTGGTACGCATGATCTCGAGCTCGGTTCGCGGGCCCAGGTCCAGATTGACAATATCAGTTGCGCGGGTCCGCAGCCCCTTCGCGATATACTCGCGGGCAATGATCAGATTCTTATCCTGGTCGTCTTTCCCGCGGAGCAGGATGTGGGTGTGCGGATGACCAGTGTTGAAATGGTCCACCGCCACCCAGTCGAGTTTCGTTCCGAGGTCCTTCTCCGCCTGGGCCATGAGCCTGCGGATCATCGGCTTCAGGTCGGAATATTCGGCGCCGTCCTCCGCTGCGACGATGAACCTGAACTGATGGCGATCGCCGACGCCGCGTTCGAGGAACGCCTTGCCGTCGGCATGATCGAGATCGGCGGAATAGAGCGTACCCCGCTCGCCTTCGCGCGTGGTGCCGTCTCGCTGCAAATAGCGAAGGTGCGCGGCTGCGGCATCAGTGCGCTTGCCGCCAAGTCGCACGAACCGCGCCTTGACCACCACGCGCCGGCTGCGTGGCCCGGAGTGACGGTTCAATGTGCCGAGGATCCGGCCCGTTGCCGAGCCGCGTCCGATGCGGCTCCCGTCAAACCGCCGCGCCCGAGTACGAGAGCTTCGGATTCGTCCGCCACTTTGATTGAGTGCTTTGCGAAGCTCATAGCGAAACGGCCGGTCCTTGCCGATCCGGCCGAGCCAGAGTTGGAAGTCGTCGTCCGCCATGTCCGCGCTTTGCTGCGAACGCTCTTAGAAACCAGCACGCCGTAAGATCGCAAGGGTGTCCCGGTACTTCTCTTGCGAACGTCAGACTGCCGCGCGAGACGCCGGGACGAATGTCGGACATCCGTAGAGGTCACCATAGTCAAGCGCTAAGCTGTTGGTCCTGCAGCAACTTTAGGACGGTTGCTCGTTTTTCTGCCACGTTCTAACCCACACTTTCTCTGCGCTCTAGTGAGACTCGGCGGGACGGTCTGAGCCGAATTGAAGCGACCTGTTGCGTGGGCGGCTGGGTTTTCGCTGAGCTTGACACCGTGGCAAAAACCGCATCAGCGTACTCCCGCTCGGGCCGGTCGGGAGTATAGCGTTCGTGGCTGCCGAGCCTTTGTCTTTGCACCTCTCCAGTGTTTGCGCTCGCCGCGCTAATTCGTGCAGGCGATTCAATCACCGTTATAGTGCCTCATGACACTTACGCTCATTCCAAGGGATCATGGCGACCTTTGCCACGGCTGGGCATGGACGGTCGACGATGAGGATGTGCTTGCCGAACACGTCGCTCGCATTGTGCTCGGGCAGTATAGACACGTCGCCAAGATCCTCGCGGGTGCCGGTGTGCCAGGGCCTGCCGCCAATGCCGAGCAGGCGAATGCAGCCATCAAGCAGTTGACCCTCGCCCAAGGCGACGATCCTTGGCACCGCGATGGTTGGTTATTCCAGGCGATATCGTGGATTGCAGCCAATCAGCAGCCCTCGGCCTCGCTGACTCGGATGCCGCACATCCGAAAGGCCGATAAAGGCTTTGATGGCATGCAGATCGAATTGAACGAGGCGGGCACTGAAATAACTGCGGTCGTCGTTTTCGAAGACAAGGCTACTGAGAATGCCCGCGACACTATCCGCGATGATGTGTGGCCCGGCATTGTCGCGCTTGAGAGAGGCGAGCGGCTCAATGAACTCAGCCAGGAAGTAAGCGGGATGCTTGATGCGCGGGCGGCCGCAGATTCGGAGTTCGACCTCGATAGTGCGATCGCCAATACGCTGTGGCAAAATGCCCGGCGATACCGTGTAAGTGTCACTGTCGGCGAAACCCACAATGATGCCGATGCACGCGCCAAACTGTTCAAGGGCTTTGACGACTCCGCACCCGGTGCGGCGGTCCGTCGCCGAGCTGACAGCATATACTTTCCCGCCATGCGAGATTGGATGGCAAGTTTTGCCGCACGGGTGATCGCGAAGATCAAAGCCATAGCCAATGTTTGATCCGACGACCGCCGCACTAATCCGCGCGGCACCGGCATTGGACGGCCTAGACCTAGACAATTTGCCTAAGCGTCTGACCGAGGCATTTGCCGATATAGTTTCAGCACGCATTCGCCTTCGCGGCAAACCGGCAGATGGAGACGATCCGGCGCTGGATGCTGTGATCGCTGAACTACGCCGTATCGCCGCGGCACACGAGGCTTATGCCGCGCTTCTTCCCGACCGCGAGAATCGCGCTTCAGCCGCGTTCGTTGCTGCGTCGGCGCATCAAGCACTTTCGCTGGCGTCGCGTCGCGGGGTGGGGAACAGCCAGGTCGATACGGCGGTGGTCAGTCCGGACATCTGCGCGACACTGCTGTTCCTTTTGGCCGAAGCGCATGCCGATGCCGCTGAAGCTGCCAAGCGCATCGTTCCCGCGGCTGACGCAAGCCCAATCGAACGCGCACTGCTGCTCGCGATCCGGGGGCTAGCTCAAGGGCGGCTTGGCGAAGTCATCGGCGCTGGCGAACCAGAGATTGATCCCGAAGGGGAGGATCTTGGGGTTCGTGCCCTTGATGCGCTTCGATTGTTGCTGCTGCGAGGCGTTACCAATCTCGCGCGCCAGCTTCGCCTGCGCCTTGATCTTGCGCCGGGCGAAGGTGGGTTGGTGCCTGCGAGCACACTCTTCACGCAAGCCAAGGCACTGGCAAGCGAAACGATCGAGGGTGCCGGCGTGAATGGGGAGGCGGTGCTCAGCCTCTACCCCGGACCACTGCACCTCGCCAGTTTACTACTCGGCCTGGAAGGCGATCTGCTTGCGACAGCGCTTGCGCGAATTCCAACTCCAGGCGGCGTCGACGAAAACGGCTGGTGGCAGACTCTGCGCCGCATGGCACGCCAGCGGCCCTATCTGTGGCGCAATCATCGGGAGGCGATCTCCAAGGGCTACCTTGAGCAAGGGGTTTCCTCGGCGGTCAGCTTTCCGACAGGAGGGGGCAAGTCGACGCTTGCGGAGCTCAAGATCGCGACCGCACTGCTGCGCGGCGAGCGGGTAATTTTTCTCGCGCCAACACACGCTCTCGTTGGCCAAACCCAGCGGGCACTCAAAAGCACATTTCAAGACTACAGCATTCTAGCTGATGTGGATGAGGATGTTGGCATCGGCGACGTCGTCGTGCTGGGCGAAGTTACGGTTATGACGCCCGAGCGATGCCTCATGCTCATTTCCGTCGATCCCGAGGCTTTTGCAGGGCTTGGGCTCATCGTGTTCGACGAGTGCCATCTTCTCCATCCCCGCGAGGACGACCGAAGCCGTCGCGGACTCGACGCGATGCTCGCCATTCTCAATTTGACCGGCATCGCGCCCGCGGCCGATCTGCTTCTGCTCTCGGCGATGATGAAAAACACGCAGGAAATCGCGGGCTGGGTCGCCCATCTGACCGGACGACAATGCCTGACTCTCGATTTGAGCTGGAAGCCCACCCGCCAAGTTCGAGGATGCGTGGTCTACCCAGCCGAGCAGATCACCGCGCTCAAGGCTGCGCTTGCACAGGCGCGCACCGATTTTCCCGATCACGATCAACCTCCAGTCAGCGTGAAAAACGCGCTGCTCGCGCAACCCTTTGGCCTCTTCAGCCTTCTTCAAACTTGGTCCACCACAGACCGCAGCGACTATGCATTGCTCCAGCTTCTCGTCGAAGGGCGGCCACTTTCGACCGGTCGTGCTTGGGACGGTAATTGGTATCTGACCCCTAACGGAAACGAGACGAGCGGCGCGATCGCCGCCGCGGCCGCGAGCGCGGGCATGAAGACCTTGGTGTTCGTGCAAACAACGGTCTTTTGCGAAAGTTGCGTCAAAGCATATCCGGCGCGCGTCTCAGGCAGCCCCATCGCGCTGACCGAAGATGAGCAGAAGTGGCGCACGCTCGCCGAAGAGGAGATGGGAGGAGCCGGATACTGCTATATGAAGCTCGCCGCCGATGGCACGCTAAGGATGGGAACGGCGAGCCATCATGCGTTGCTGCTGCGCGAGGAACGCGAGCTGCACGAGAGCATGTTTCGGCGGCCGGATGGGATCAAAGTGTTGTTCGCAACCTCGACGCTCGCTCAAGGCATGAACTTACCGAGCGAAGTGGTAATTATCTCAGGCGACAGTCGCTTTGATCCGCAAGCTGACAAGATGCAGAAACTCGAGGCGCACGAGCTGCTTAATGCGGCCGGACGAGCCGGCCGTGCCGGAGAGGGTGCGCAAGGGTTCGTGCTGCTTGTGCCGAGCAAGGTTATCGATTTCGACAATCAGAACAATCAGATCAGCGGCCACTGGATGGACTTGCAGGCGATCTTCGAACAGGCCGATCAATGCTTGGTCATTGATGATCCGCTCAGGGTGGTGCTCGACCGAATTCATGCCGGTGCAACCGAAGCCAGCTCTTCTGCCTACCTTTTGAGTAAACTTCCGCTGGCGGCGACCGGCGCGGAAGTTGACCCGGCTGCTGCCCTACTCAGTCGTAGCTTTAGCGCTTATCGGGCGCTTGCCTCGGGCGACGCTGACTGGCTCAGCAGCCGGATAGCCTCGGCGTTGGCTGCCCGTGCCGCACTGGACCTTCCTGAGTCCGATCGATGGATCGAGCAAGTCGCCAGCGCCACTGGCGTGCCGGTCGCTACGCTTCAGCAGATCGTGGGGCGACTTGATGCTGGCGCTTTCGCCGGCATGGCATTGGATGTGGTGGCCGCTCTGCTCGACTGGCTAGACTCAAATCCCAGTCTCCTGCTCAGCCTGATCCGGCCCGAAAGCCTCGAGGAATTGTTCGGAACCCCCTACAAGAATCTCACCGAGGACAGCTCTCGCGGTGCGTACGCGTTATCCTGGCTGCGCAAGCTGTGGCCGATCTGGATGTCTGGTGTGCCCCTCTGTGAGCTTGAGAAGGAATTCCTAGGCCGCACCACCAATCTGAAACAGTGCAAGAACGCGCGAAATTTCGCGTCGCGGCTGGTGCCCGATTTAACTTTTCTCGCCGGGCTGCCCGGCCGACTACTGGCTGCCCGCTTGCGGGCTGCGGCCAACGAGACCCCAGTGCCCACCGTCCTGGCTACGTTGAGCGGTGTAGTACGGGAGGGCTGTGACAGCGCCGAAAGCCTCGCAGTTCGGTTGCATCTGACGCGCTCGGTTTCCAGGGTGGCGGCGCGTAAGCATTACGAGGCAATCCGCCAGCATATTCCCCCCGGAAATCCCAACGAGAGCTTCGAGGACACGATGGAGCGTATTCGCCACGCCGATATCATCGCAAATTTCGAAAGTCTCGACGACGTCAGCGACGATAGCTGAGGTGTTCTAGTCGCAGAAGATCTGAGACCCATGATCGAGGAAATCCTCGCGGAGGGCTTAGCTATCGACCGCCTATTTTCTGGGAAAAATATAGCTGGCTAGCCGGGGATCGCATCGATCCCCTCCGGATCCCCTCAGAGGCGCATAACCAGCGACGCATAATTCTGAGATGTCTGCCTCAACGGTCTCCCAATTGCGGCCAGCGTGGTAGTGGCCGCCGAGAAGCAGATCGATCTCGTCGCACAAATCCTCGAGAACCATCCCTTCGCAGAAGTGACTGAGCGCGCTCCATCCAAAAGGAATCTCGCCCAGACTCCCAAGGGAGGGTGTCCCGACGTCTATGCGCGCCTTCGCAAAGGCCGTGCGGTCACCGACCCGCACGCTTGCAAATCCTACAAAGCTGGAGTCCTCGCGACCGAGCATCAGGGACGAGATCCCGAAATGATGAAATGGCCCGCCAGGCAATCCGGCCTTGTTCAACCTGCTGTTGATGCGACCTCTTGGCGCACCGTCAAAGTTGAACCGGGAGTCGAAGATGTTCTTTGCGTCCGGCTTGAGAAAGCCGCTCATGACAAATGGCTCTGACGGATCCATCTGCCCGCTCTCTTGCCATTTTCGGAAAGTCTGTCCGAGAAAGTGGGTGTGGACCAGGTACTGGAGGAAGGTAACGCCGCTTAGCGAGCGGCCCAGCAGGCGCTCGTCGATCCGAAAGAGTGCAAGGTCGGCAGCGCGGGCAATAGCGTCTTTTTTCGCATCACTTGTGCCAACATGGCCGCCGCCGTCGAATTCAATGGCAAACGCCGGAACATGGTTTTCGTCAGCTATACAGAAATCGAAATGGGCCTGAAGCGCGTAAGTGCCGGCCACGCGCGTATTGAGCCGGTCGATGTGGATGACGTCAGCAATCCTGACCTTTTGATAAACACGTGCATGGTATTCTTCGGCGGCGCCAACGATCTCCTCGTGGACCCGCTGCTCGCTTAAGTTCGAAAGTCGTTTCAGCACGTAAGAATTATGAACCCGCCCCGCTGCTAAGCCAAAGCGTCAGTAAGTGAGAGCCATCTGTCTCCCGCTTGCTGCCAATGTCTCTCGAAAAAACGATGTGCAGACAAACACTTAGCAGTTGATGAGAGCAACTGCCTTTATCTTGCCTTACCGACTCCTATCCACCTCCAGCCTCAATCTCCCCTAACCTGGTTTCCCTTCGGCGAACGCAAAGACGCACTGCATTCCTGCTTCCTTGGCGCTTACAATTCCGGTGCGAGCTGGGCATAGCGTCGTCGCCGATCGTTGCATGATCGATGATTTTGAGATGCTTTTTCGCAGACCGTTTGTCAGTGCAGCTGCGTTTGGCGGAGGGCCAGCCGATGTTCGGACTGGCAAAGGAGAGACGACAATATGCCGATCGGAGCAGTGAAGTTCTTCAATGAGTCGAAAGGTTATGGGTTCATCGCGCCGGAAGGCGGAGGCGCCGATGCTTTCGTGCATATTTCCAGCGTCGAACGCTCGGGAATGAACACGCTTCGCGAGAATCAGCGCGTATCCTACGAGCTCGAGCAGGATCGTCGCGGCAAGATGGCGGCGGTCAATCTGCGCGATGCGAGCGATGCCGGAGCGGGTGCCGACCAGTAAGATCTGCCGTCAGGAGCCCCTATGTCAGCCTTGCAATTCTATCTCGAGCGAGCCGCGCAAGCCCGCGCCGAAGCCGAGGCGACGACGCTCGAGCGCGTGCGCGAGCGCTGCCGCCGATCCGAGGAAGCGTGGTCCGAGCTCGCCGAAAGAGCCCGGCAACATGAGGCGCTGAAGGCCGCCGAGCAACAGCGCAAGGCAGAGCATTTCGACCTGACTTTCGCGCGGTTTGATCGCCGCTGACCCACGTCGAAACACAAAGAAAGCCCCCGCGCGAAGAGCTCGCGCGGGGGCTGAAAGGTCGTC
>Ga0207705_10004562_pt1 | contig 10460 bp, 6 predicted proteins | sample KBSC13metaG_FD_184314 | JGI IMG/M metagenome (GOLD analysis project Ga0207705, IMG submission 184314) | Corn rhizosphere microbial communities from Kellogg Biological Station, Michigan, USA - KBS C1-3 metaG (SPAdes) (version 2) | ecosystem: Host-associated > Plants > Roots > Rhizosphere > Soil ...
TGCAAAAATTCAGATTTATTAATGCTTTCATGAGGAGTTATGTTCAGCCCTTTATACCAATCCTGATCTTTGTACCAGGAGGCGCCTTCTTCATCGATTATTTTTGAATCATATGAGCATGCCGCCAGCAATAATAAAGTCATTAATAATAGTACAGTTCTATATCGTTTCATAACTTAATTTTTCAATCCTGCATTAAATTTTTAAACTTAAATTTCCGTTTTTTTAAGATTAATTAATTATTACGCTTAAATCGTCTGGTAGAGGAAGCCTTAAAAATCATGTCATTTTTCATAGGGTTGCGGCCTTGTTATTTCTGTGCCGCCTGTAGTTCTTCCGCTCCACAAAAAGTCGCTCGAATTCGAATTATTCCATTCAGGTGTAGGAGCAAAGTAACCCGGATGTTTAGGATCAAGATGTTTCTTTACGATCTCATCATTCAATTCAACGCCCAATCCGGGTGCCTCAGTTGGCACATGCGCAAACCCCTTATCAAATATTTTAAAGCCTCCTTTAGTTTTTACTAAATCTTCCCACCATGGATTATCCAATGAACCGTTATTAGGCATTTCAAGGGCCAGCATGTTATTTGTTGCAGCAGCACAATGTACATTTGCCATAAAAGAGATCGGAGAACCTGCGAAGTGCATGATCATAGGGATCCCTTTTGATTCCGCATAATCACCGATAATTTTGGTTTCCAGAATACCGCCGGAAGAAGCAAGGTCCGGCTGCACAATATCTACCGCATTATTATCGATCAGTTTAAAAAATTTTTCTTTAAGATAAATGTCCTCTCCTGTTAACGTCGGTGTTTCGATTGCATCTGTAACTGCTTTCCATTGATCGATATAATCCATAGGAAAAAAATCTTCTAACCACGCAAGTCTGTAAGGATCCAGTGCTTTTCCTACTCTGATCGCGTTGTTTACATCGTAATTACCAAAACCGTCAGAGCCGAGCGGAATATCCCAACCAACAACACTTCGAACCATATCAACATATTTGGCAAGTTCATCCAGGCCCTTGTCCGTAATTTGCATTTGATAAAAAGGTTGTTTTATCCTTAAATCCCCGGTTAAAATTGGAGAATAGCTGGTTCGATATTCAGGTGTATACCAAAATTTGTCATTTACAGTTGTGCCCGGAATATCAGCAATCCAATCAATAGATGGATACATTTTAAACCACGTAATTCCCAGTTCTTGCTTACGAAAGTTCACTTCGTTTTTAAACTTTTCCACATCCATTTGTCGGCCATTATGCCTTGGAACATAAGCATACATTCTTACTTTATCTCTATATTTTCCTCCCAGCAATTGCCAAACAGGCACTCCATATGCCTTTCCTGTTAAATCCCAGAGAGCCATTTCTACTCCTGAAACTCCACCCCCCTGCCTCGACTGCCCCCCAAATTGTTTTATTAACCTGAAAAGCATTTCCACATTACAGGGATTCTGGCCCAATAAACGGCTTTTTAATATCAAAGCATATCTCCAATCCGCACCGTCTCTCACTTCTCCTAATCCATAAATCCCCTGGTTCGTATCAATTCGAATGATGGGTCTTTGGTTTGCCACTACACAATATCTCATATCAGTAATTTTTAAGCCGGAAGGACTTGATGACCGTTTTACTTTAGAAGTGGTTTGTGCAATTGTATCTTCTATTGATAAGTTCATTAACCCTACAATTGATATACCTCCTAATGCAGCCTTTTTTAGAAAATTGCGACGGTTGTTGCCAAAGTGCTGGTTATTTTCTTCTTCAATTTGTAAAGCAGCATGGTTTAATCTTTCTTCTTCCTTGCTTTTTTCGATAATTTGATCAATAATTCTTTTCATGATAATTAATTAATAGATTTAAAATTTTAATATTCTCCATGTTTTAAAGAGGTTAGTTATTTTGCTTTTGTAAATAATTCTCAATTTCCCGTGATGTAATGGCGGTTTTCCCAGGATACTTTGAAAACCATTTTCTAAATTCATTCTTAATATTTTCGGACCAGTCACCATGTATTTCACCTGAAGGATATTTGCCTGAATGCAGCATGTATCTTTCAAATTCATCTTTCAGGGCAATCATCTCCGAATTGGTAACCAAAGATTCTACTAAAAAAGCGGGTATAAAGGCCACGCCATAATCATTGGCAAATACTACGTCACCTGGAAACACAGTCACTTCTCCGATTCTTATAGGCGCGTTTATCGAAACAGGCGTCATATCCTGTATATAGGAAGGATCGTTACCTTTAATCCAGGCATTAAAGCCTTTCGTGTCTTTCAATTCCTGCATATCTCTTATTGATCCAAAAAATACAACTCCCTGGCCGGTTTTCCCATAAATAGCATTACCAAGACTCGAACCAATGAGGGTGCCGTTCTTTATCTTCCCAAAGCCATCAGCAACATAAATATCATTAGTAGTAAGCACATCGATCGGCCATGTATTAATTCCTCCATGTTGAGATTTGCCTTCTTTTTTTCCTGTACTGCGAATAACGGAATCGAGATCTGGTCTTGACGGCATAAATTGCGCGGTTACAGCCCGGCCAACCATGATTTCTCCTGGTTTTAGAATTTGCCAGTTTTTTTCGATTTGATTGTGAAATCCTTTTCTGTATAAGTATCCCCAAATTTGCTCGAGGGTGCAATTTTTTAACCTTTGCAATAGATTTTCAGAAACCTTGGGCCTGCCATCTGCAAACCTTTCGCCCTTCCACGCTGATGTTATTGCAACTATATTTTCAGCCGGCATGCTAATTTGTTGCGCATATATACCGGATGTAAGGGCAATGAAAAATATGATTATTAAGATCAGTTTCATAATAAAATTTGCTTTTGTTTTTTTTATCCTGCATTCAAAAATTTGCAACACATCCTGGCTATCTGGGTACTGCGTTCTTATTAATGTACTCCTGCAGCTTATTTGCTGCCGGATTGTTTGCTTCGAGATCTTTAATATAATGAAAGCGCTCAGCCCATTCCAGGCCATACTGTTTTCCTAATTCTTTATTTGAAATTTGCGTAAAATTTAGCCGCCTTGCATCGATATCAAACACAAAGTTTTTTACATAATTGAAATCGGCTTTGTTATCGTCATCACCGAGAATCGTTAGTTTTTTTCCCTCCTTCGCCAATTTCTCCTTTAATTTTCTACCGGCGCCCTGCCCTGCTGGCCCTTTTGTTGTGTTGAGCATATTTACTTCAACCTTTTTATCAATGTATTTGCTGATATCTACTATCCGATTGACTCTTTGCGGATCTCTCGAGAAATAATATCTTTCTTTGGGACTATGAGGTTTTAATCCTGCATCCAGATGTTCCGGGTAGTCTGTAGCCATCCCTGCCATCCATCTGGCAGCTTCTACTGCATGGGCAGTCGCAATGTGATCCGGGTTCTCCTCATAATGTTCCCAGGGGTCCCAGGTAATCACAGTATCAACTTTTAATAACCTGAATAAAAAAATTAGACGCCCTTTTAGATCCTGAATTTGGATGCTATCCATTCGATGATGAGGATACATAAAATCGTAAGCTTTTCCCATACCATAATACCTTGCAATTTTTGCATTATCTTGTTTATTTCCTTCTACGTCACCGCTATGATCATCAGACGTTCGAAGCAGATAGCCAGTGTACCCTTCATCCAGGAGCTTTGCAACCGTTCCACCGGCAAACAAGGGAATATCGTCTGAGTGGGCCTGAATAGCAAGTAAAACTTTGCCTTTATGTGGTTTGCCTGCTACCTGTCGTTCTATAACAACTTCTTCAGGATCGCCTGCAAAATCATTCGGATCCTTTTTTATTAGCTTTTCCACTGGGCTTGTTTTATTATCATTTAGCCCGAAAGTAAATAAAGAGCTGCCAACTAAAGCGCTGGATAATAAGCCTTTATGCAAAAAATCTTTTCTTTTCATGATTCCTTTAGTTTTAGATTGTTATTTATTGGTTTTAGATATTATTTCGCATCCCAAAACACCCTTGTTGCCATATTATCTGCTCCCATACGTGCAACGGCGTCCTTATAATTATCAGCATTTACCGAAATTTCCCTTGCCGGGTATTGCAACCGGTGAATAAAATCTCCTTTAACTACAGGATCTGCACCGGGATAGGGATTTGGTTCTAATTGTGGAAAACCAGATCTTCTGAAATTTGCCCAGGCTTCAGAGCCGTTTAAAAAAGATGAGATCCAATACTGCGTATTTATTTGTTTTAAAGCATCCGCGGGATTAAATGGATTTGAATCCAGGTAAGCATTTTGTAATTCTTCTGATATGAATGCAGAACGGTCGTATTGTTGCATTTGACCCATGTGTGCTTTAACACCAGCATTATAATAATTTACGGCTTCTCCGGTTATCCAGCCTCGTTGAGCAGCTTCGGCAAGTAATAACTGGGTTTGGGAAAGCGTTATAAAAAATTCAGGCGCATCGATCTTGGCTAAGGTTTTCCGATTTAACTGTGAATATTTCCAGGCAGCACCGATCTTTCCGGGATAGTTCGGCTCACTACTTATAGTAGCGTCATTATACCCGTACGGCATTCCCTGTTGGTGCTCTGGGTTAGTATCTTCCGATCCGGCAGTACCTATAGGATTAGCGGGAATCTGATACTTAACAGCAATAACGTTTAAACGCGGATCACCTGAACTTTTCAAATAATCAATAAAGGGTTTCGCCAAATAAAAATTTGCGCGTTCACTTCCTTGAAAAGTACTGGCATTAGGATTATTGAATACACTGTTAAAGGGAACAAATGCATTCTCAGAATTTGAAGCAATCAATCCGCCTCTTGAAATATCGGTAGCCAGGATTACATATTGCTTTGCCTTATTCGGATCGACTTTTGTAAACCGCATGGCAACCCTCAATAATAAAGAGTTTCCTAATTTTTTCCATTTGGCAATATCGCCCGCATAAAAAAGGTCATTGGTTTCAATTTTTTTAGTTGCATCCAGCTTATTTGTCGCATCAACAAGTTCCTTTATCAGGTCATTATAAATTTCTTCATCCGAATCATATTTTGGAAGATTAATTCTTTCCAGATAGGCTTCTCCTGCTGTAAAATATGGCACATACCCATAAGTATCAACCAAAACCTGGGATACATAACAACGCCATATCCGAGCCATGTTATACAAATTTGACCTGGAGGGATCATCCTTTGTTTGATGCAATACATTTGTGAGTAATTTTACTGGTCCGGTATATAAAGATGTAAAAGCAGACCCTACGTTGTTAGCAAAAAACCAAACATTATGATTCCCGCCCTCCAGAACTCCGGTGAATGGGGTAATAATTTGTTGAACAATTTCTGCCTGGTATTGGATGGTATAAATAGCTGAAGTAAGTTGTGAATTTGCAAATAAATAAGAGGGATCTAACGAAGTCGGTAAAACCGGATTTGTATTAACTTTTTCAAATCCTTTGTCACAACCTGAGGTGCTAATCAAGCAAATAAGCAGCACGTAAATGAATTTAGGTATTCTTTTCATTTTAATATATTTAAAACGGTTTTAAAATCTTGCATTTATGTTTATGCCATAAGTACGGCTGGTAGGGAGAGCATGTGTGTCAAGACCCTGAAAGTTATCTGATACAGAAATTTGGGATTCCGGATCTAAATTATCCAGATGCTTTTTGATCATTGCCGCATTGTTGACAAATGCTGAAACTACTAAGGCTTTTACAGGAGACTTTTTTAGTAATGAGGTTAAATCATAGCCAAGTGACACAGTTCTTAAACGCACAAAGCTTGCATTATACACAAAAGGTTCACCCAGATTACGCAACGAAGCATAAAACTCCTCAGCGGGTACAGCAATCGAATTTGGAGTACCGTCAGCGTTATAACCTTTAAATACAACCCCTTCTTCTCTACCTTCTAAAGAAGCTTTTGATAAGCCATGTCTTAAGAAATTAAAATTGGAATTGGAAAGTACGACAGCGCCAGCCTTAAAGTCAATTTGGGTAAAAATTCTAAAAGCCTTGTAGCTAATACTGTTCGTCCATCCTCCGGTCCACTTCGGAATGGCACTACCATAAGTTTTTAACTCTCCTAACAACGGTTTACCGCCTGCTGTCAAAATATTTCCTTTTGCATCTCTTTTATAATCAAAAGCTCTGACAGAAGCAAGTGGAAGACCCACTTCGTGCGAAATAATCCCAAAGTACTGGCCGACACCCACATCAAAGGATCTTTGGCCATTTGCTAACGCAAGCACTTCGCTATGATTATAGGCGGCATTAAAACCGCTTTCCCAGTTTACTTTTCCCTTGAGCGGGAAAACAGATAATAGAAATTCAACGCCTTCATTTTTTAATTTCCCGATATTTACCTTTGTTTGAGTATATCCGGATGCTTCCGAAATATTCACATCCAATATTTCATCTACTGTATTTTTCCGGTATAACGAGAAGTTTAAATTTATCCGGCTGTTAAACATACGAAGGTCCATTCCGACCTCTGTTTCCCGCACTTTTAAGGGACGTAAATTTGAATTCGGACTTACATTGGAATTAATAGTTCCCAATGCAATATTATTTAATGGATTAGGATTGATTGAAAAATAAAGCGCATTGGTATAAGGGTCAGTATCTCCCCCTACTTCTGCATAAGCAGCACGCACCTTAGCGTAATTTAGCCACGACGGTTTTGTGGAAAAAAGATCGGTAAAAACAAAACTTCCGTTTATAGAAGGATATAGATAACTGTTTGATTTTGGATTTAACGTAGAAAACCAGTCATTCCTTGCAGTCAAATTGAGAAAAAGAAGGTTCTTAAATGAAAACTCTGCAGAGCCATACAAAGAATTCACGCGCTTTTTACTGTATCTATAATCAGGATTTTTTACTTGTCCATTTCCAATAGTATACAGCCCTTTCACATAGAAATTAGTTACCTCCGTACTAAATCTGTCAAATATTTGCTGCATTTGATTTCCTCCCAGTGTTACATCCATGAGGAAATTTTTAAACTCATGTTTTGCACCGATCAGAAAATCAACGTTTCTTTCGCGAAATGTTGAAACGTCCTGGTAATAATATCCGTTGAACCCTGAAACAGCGGCACTTAAATTCCGTGATCCTGTAGGACGGTTAAATTCGTATGGGCGGGTATAATAGTCCTGTCCTATCCTTCCTTGCAAATAAAGCCAGTCTGACAGCTGATACCTAATAGAAGCATTTCCGAAAATTCTATCTCTTCTGATATTTTCAAAATGTTCGTAAGCAACCCAATACGGATTATTTCTACCGGTAAAACGAGCTAATGGCATTTCATTCCCATTAGAATCTTTGTAGTTCTTCAGCCAATTCACATCAATACTATTCGCCATCGTATAAATCGTGGTGTTTACACTAAATCCTTCAATCCCAATCTGAGGAGGATTATGATTGTATTCATTTGAGTAATTGGCATTTACCTGCGTCGACAATTTAGGGGTTAGATTATAATTTGCTGCCAGGTTTAGGATCTTTTTATGAAAATCAGAATTTGGAACAATCGCCGTTGCATCGGTGTTAGAAAATGATATCCGGAAATTACCTTGGTCATTACCAGCCGACAGCGCTACTGAATTGGTGGAATTAAATCCGGTTCTGAAAAAATTTTTTATCCGGTCTTTAGCAGGACTGTAAGGTTTGATAGAGCCGTCTGGCTGAGGAGCAGGCTTATTATCAAATTTTTCTCCGAAACTCCATATTCCTGAACTCTGGGCCTCCGCAACCGTGGATGGCCGTACTCCATTTTCACCCTGCCCGTACACATACTGAAAGTCGGTAAAATCAAGCGCCTTTGATACCTGGTTGTTCGAATTAATTTCGATGCCGATTCCCTTATGTTTACTACCAGACTTTGTAGTGATAATAATAGCTCCGTCTTTCGCGCGATAACCATATAATGCAGCTGCTGCCGCGCCTTTCAATACAGTCATAGACTCAATGTCATCCGGGTTTATACTTTGCAGTCCATCTCCTCCATCGGAAGATCCTCCCGTCGGATTGTCCGCATTCTTATAACCGGCAGAAATGCTTGTATTATTTATTGGCACCCCATTTACTATGATCAGTGGTGAATTATCTCCGCCAAATGATGACTGTCCTCTTATACGAATTTTAGCTGACCCTCCCGGTCCACTTGATGGAGCTGAAACGTTTACTCCGGCTACCTTTCCAACTAAGCTGTTTCCTACATTTGTTGTCCGGTCTGTAGATATTTGATCGGTATTGACAACCCCTGTGGAATAGCCTAAACTTTTTGCTTCTCTTTTTATTCCTAGTGCAGTTACAACAACCTCGTTTAATTTTGTGGCTTCCTCTCTCAACACGATATTCACTTCTGTCCGGTTGTTTAACTTCACTTCCTGGCTTATAAATCCAATATATGAGAAGATTAACACCCCAGTGCCCGGAACGTTTATTGCAAACCGGCCTTTTGAATCAGTGGAGGTGCCGATATTTGTACCCTTCATGGTAACACTCACGCCTGTCAACGGTTCACTCTTTGAATTAGTAACAATACCCGTTACTATATTTGCTAATGGAATAGCCTGGCTTTCTTTTCCAGATGCGGATTGAATGGTTTTTTCTCTTATTACAATAGTATTAGCAAAGATTTTATAAGTTAAAGGCTGATTGGTAAAGCAAAGTTTCAGTACATCATCTACAGAAGCTTGTGTTACCTGTAAAGTAACAGGAGACGCTTTTTCCAATATATCTGTTTCATAAAGGAACGTATAGTCTGTTTGATATTCAATCTTCTTTAGTACTTTCTCAAGACTCGACTTATTTTCATTAAGTGTAATTTTTTGAGCAACTGCTTCTGCGTTTACCTCTAAGCAGGCAAAAAGCATAAAGCAGATTGTCAGTTTCATGATTAATAAGATTTTGATTAAACTGAGATTCCCCTGGCCAGAGGTTTTGTAATTAGGAAGGAATTCCATAGCTTTGATTCGTTTTTGGTGAAACAATAATGATACTTAACGGTTTTATTTTTGAATAGCCTAAACATTTTACGGGCACTGACCCTCATCAGAGCCCGTTTTTTTTGCTATCTGTATAATAACTTTACTTTTTTATTTATACCCTCTATCTAATTTTCTGATATTATAATTTTTTTATCAACTATTTGCATACTCACCCCTGAATATTGCAGCATCCCTATCAGTTCACTCAGCTTCACGTTTCGGCTGATTTTTCCAGTGAACCTGCGCTTCGGAATGAAACCTTTATATTCAACCTCCACATCATACCACCGTGAAAGCTGTCGCATAATATCCTGAACCTCGGCATCGTTAAATTCAAAATTGTTATTCGTCCACGCCACCGCTTCACCGGTATTGGCATGCCGGTCGATTTTTAACCTCCCTGATTTAGTAAGGTTTGCTTGTTCGCCAGGAGCTAACAACACTGTTTGATTAACTGAACTTCCGGGTGAACCACTTTTTATTTTAACGGAACCTTCTAATAAGGTAGTTGCAACTACATTTTCATCCTGATATGCATTTACGTTAAAATGTGTGCCCAGCACTTCTATAGTCATATCATTCACTTTTACGTGGAAAGGCATTGATGCGTTTTTGGCTACCTCAAAATATCCTTCGCCGGTTAAACTAACCTCCCTGGTTTTGCCCATAAAGGATGAAGGATATCTTAATGAGGATGCAGCATTTAGCCATACCTTTGAACCATCAGACAATACGATTTCATACTTGCCCCCCCGTGGTGTGGATATGGTGTTATATCCCCATTCGTCTGATTTTTTCTGATCTGAATCATACATTATCTGCCCATCCTCCCCTTTGATAATTTTTATATTTCCCTGCCTTGTAAGCATTCCATTTTCAGCGCTATTCAAATCAATGACCGATCCGTCAGCGAGCGTAAGCGTTGCTTTATTAGAACCAGGAAGCACGTCAGCTGAAGGAATGGTGTTCTGTTGTTTTTGATTTTTTACAACTTCAGAATCATTATGTCTGTGACGTACACTGTTAAGAACATAAAATACGCTTGCAAAAACCAATGCAAAGACAATTGCCGCCGCAGATACTTTCACATATAATTTATCCATAACCCTGAGTTTACCATTACCAGCTTTCCTTCTTAAAATATTACTCCACATCGAGTTCTGGATGTTATTCTTCAATTCTTCCTTTTGTTTGGATGTCAACATTTCCATTATATCCGGCTTGTTGTCAAAAAGATTGTAATAATTTATTAAAAATTGTTCTTCTTCACTCGTAATTTTTCCGTGTTGATATTTGTCCAATAACTTTATGAAATAATCTTTGTCCATGTAAAACGGCTTTCCTGGTGTTGCTTACTTTTATATATGACCCAAATAATTAAAAAACTCCCACTCCTTTTCAATTTTTTTTTATTTAATAAAAAAGATAAGTAAAACAGGAAAGCACAAATCCGGTTAGTAGCATCATTTGGATTTACAAAAAAGCGCTTG
>Ga0207705_10004567_pt1 | contig 10454 bp, 4 predicted proteins | sample KBSC13metaG_FD_184314 | JGI IMG/M metagenome (GOLD analysis project Ga0207705, IMG submission 184314) | Corn rhizosphere microbial communities from Kellogg Biological Station, Michigan, USA - KBS C1-3 metaG (SPAdes) (version 2) | ecosystem: Host-associated > Plants > Roots > Rhizosphere > Soil ...
GGAAGGCGGGCAGGCGCCGGATTTCGCGCATGGTCTGGTAGCCGTCCATCTCCGGCATCATGATGTCCATGAGCACGATCGCGATGTCGTCGGTTTCCTGGAGAATGTCGATCGCCTGCCGGCCGTTGGTGGCGCTGAGGATGTCCATCTCCTGGTTCTCCAGCACGATCGAGAGGGCGAAAATGTTCCGGGCGTCATCGTCCACCACCAGCACCTTGCGTCCGTGCAGGACTTCGTTGCTGTTGTGCAGGCGGCTGAGCATCTGTTGTTTGGCGGGTGGCAGGTCAGTTACTACCCGATGCAGAAATAGTGCCGTCTCATCGAGCAATCGCTCCGGCGACTGCACGTCCTTGAGCACGATGCTTTTGGCCATGGTCCGCAAGCGCGTGTCTTCTTCCGGCGACAACTCCTTGCCGGTAAACACCACCACCGGCACGTCCCGCAGGCTGCGTTCCGTCTGGATGCGCTCGAGCAATTCGAACCCCGTCATGTCGGGCAGACGCAAATCCAGCACGCAGCAATCGAAGGCCCGGTCGAGCAGCGTGTGAAACGCCTCTTCTCCCGTCGACACGGTCGTGATCTCGATGTCCTCGTGACCGAGCAATTCGACGATGCTCTTCTGCTCCGTCTCGTTGTCCTCCACCACCAGGAGGCGCTTGGTCCGGGGCGCGACAAACGAGCGGATGCGGTCAAAGGCGCCTTCCAGGTCTTCCGTCGTCGCCGGTTTTACCAGGTAGGAGAACGCGCCATGCGAGAGGCCGTGCTGCCGCTCCTCCTCCATGGTGATGATCTGCACCGGGATATGGCGCGTTTCCGGCGCCAGCTTGAGATTGTTCAAGACCGTCCAGCCAAGCATGTCGGGCAGGAAAATATCGAGGGTAATCGCCGTCGGGTGGAACCGTCGGGCCAGCGAGAGCGCTTCCTGGCCGCGCGTCGCCACGAGGCCCTTGAAACCGTGGTCGCGCGCCACGCCCAGCAATACCCGGGCATAGTGCGGATCATCCTCGACAATCAATACCGCCAGGTCATCGCTGCCGATCACATCGCGATCATCGGGAATCGGCTCGTCGCGCGTCGTCGGCACCACCGGGAACGCGACGGATGTCGTCGGACCGCTGCGGGGATTTCGACCTCCGGAGACCGGCGCGGTCACCGCCGTGGATGGCCCCGTGTAAACGAGCGGCAGGAAGAGCGTAAACGTGCTGCCCTCGCCGGGCGTGCTCGTCAGGCGGATTTCCCCGCCGAGCAGCGACGCCAGCTCGCGAGAAATTGCCAGGCCGAGGCCTGTGCCGCCGTACTTGCGCGAAGTGCCGGCATCCGCCTGTTGGAAGGCCTCGAAAATCAAGCGTTGCTTCTCCGGCGCGATGCCGATGCCAGTGTCGCTGATCGCGATCGCAATCACCGACCCTGCGCGGTTGAGGCTCGGGTTTTCCGGGCTCCAGCCGTCGGCCACGGCCCGCACATTCATGGTCACGTGACCGCTCGCCGTGAATTTGAAGGCGTTGGACAGCAGGTTTTTAACGATCTGCTGCATGCGCTTCGAGTCACTCGTGAATGCGCGGGGCAGGTCGGGGTCGACCTCGATGTAGAAGGGCAGGTTCTTGCTTTCGGCGATGTGCCGGAAGCTGCGTTCCACCGAATCCTTCAACTGCGCGAATGCGATCTCCTCCGCTTCCACGGTCACGGTGCCCGATTCGATCTTGGAAAGATCGAGGATGTCGTTGATGAGATTCAGGAGGTCCGACCCTGCCGAGTGAATGTTCCGCGCGAAATCGACCTGCTTCGGATTCAGGTTGCCGACGTTGTTTTCGGCCAACTGCTGCCCGAGAATGAGGATCGAGTTGAGCGGGGTCCGCAGCTCGTGGGACATGTTGGCCAGGAACTCCGACTTGTATTTCGAAGTCAGGGCCAGCTCCGCGGCCTTTTCCTCGAGCGCGCGCCGCGCCTGCTCGATTTCCATGTTCTTGCGCTCGACCTCGGCGTTCTGCTCGGCCAGCTGTTGCGCCTTTTGCTCGAGTTCTTCGTTGGTCTGCTGGAGTTCCTTCTGGCCCGCCTGCAGTTCCGCCGTGAGCTGCTGGCTCTGCTGGAGGAGACCTTCCGTGCGCATCGTCGCCTCAATCGTGTTCAGCACCACGCCGATCGATTGGGTGAGCTGCTCCAGGAAGTTGAGGTGGGCATCGGTGAAGGCATGCAGCGAGGCGAGTTCGATGACCGCCTTGGTCTGGCCTTCGAAGAGCACCGGCAGCACGACCACGCTGGTCGGCCGGGCGGCTCCGAGCGATGACTGGACCGCCGTGTAATCCTGCGGCACGTCCGAAAGCAGGATGCGCTGTTTCTCTTTGGCGCACTGCCCGACCAGCCCGATCCCGACCGGGAAGCGATCCGGCAATTCGGGATCATTGGCGTAGCCGGCCAGGCGGCGCAACATCGGCCGCTCCTCGTCGATGCTCGTCATCTGGAAGATCGTCCCCTGCTGCGCATCGACGAGCGGCGCGAGTTCCGAAAGCAGCATTTGGCCGACCGTGTAAAGATCACGCTGCCCCTGCAGCATGCGGGTGAACTTCGCGAAATTCGTCTTCAGCCAGTCCTGGTCCCGGTTGCGCTCCGTGGTCACGCGGAGGTTGTCGATCATCGTGTTGATGTTGTCCTTCAGCTCCGCGACTTCACCGCGCGTTTCGACCTGGATGGACCGCGTCAGGTCGCCTTTCGTCACAGCCGTCGCCACCTCGGCGATCGCGCGCACCTGCGTGGTCAGGTTGGCCGCGAGCAGATTCACATTTCCCGTGAGATCCTTCCAGGTTCCTGCCGCGCCGGGCACGTTGGCTTGCCCGCCGAGACGGCCTTCCACACCCACCTCGCGCGCCACGTTGGTCACCTGATCGGCAAAGGTCGCCAGCGTGTCCGTCATGCCGTTGATCGTTTCGGCCAGCGCCGCGACTTCGCCCTTCGCCTGCACGGTGAGCTTCTGCCGAAGGTTCCCGTCCGCCACCGCGGTCACCACTTTCACGATGCCGCGCACCTGGTCGGTCAGGTTGGCCGCCATGACGTTGACCGAATCCGTGAGGTCCTTCCATGTGCCGGCCACACCGGGCACTTGCGCCTGGCCGCCGAGCTTCCCTTCGGTGCCGACTTCGCGCGCCACGCGCGTCACCTCGGCCGCGAACGCGTTGAGCTGGTCGACCATCGTGTTGATCGTGTTCTTCAACTCCAGGATCTCCCCTTTTACGTCCACCGTAATCTTGCGCGAGAGGTCGCCGCGCGCCACCGCCGTGGTGACTTCCGCGATATTCCGGACCTGCGCCGTGAGATTCGTGCCCATGGCGTTGACCGAATCCGTCAAATCCTTCCACGTGCCCGCGACGCCCGGCACGACGGCTTGCACGCCGAGGCGGCCTTCCGTGCCCACCTCGCGCGCGACCCGTGTCACTTCCGAGGCGAAGGAGCGAAGCTGCTCGACCATCGTGTTGATCGTTTCCTTCAACTGAAGAATCTCGCCGCGGACGTCGACGGTGATCTTTCGGGAAAGATCCCCATTGGCCACGGCGATCGTGACCTCCGCGATGTTGCGCACCTGCGCGGTCAGGTTCGACGCCATGGAGTTCACGTTGTCCGTGAGATCCTTCCATGTGCCCGCCACGCCGGACACCTGCGCCTGCCCGCCCAGCTTGCCTTCCGTGCCCACCTCGCGGGCCACGCGGCTGACTTCGGACGCGAACCCGTTCAACTGGTCGACCATCGTGTTGATGGTGTTTTTCAGCTCCAGGATTTCGCCCTGCACGTCCACCGTGATCTTGCGCGAAAGATCGCCGCGGGCGATCGCCGTGGCCACGTCGGCGATGTTGCGCACCTGCCCGGTGAGGTTCGAAGCCATCGAGTTGACGTTGTCCGTCAAATCCTTCCATGTGCCGGCCACGCCCGGCACCTGCGCCTGGCCGCCAAGCTTGCCTTCCGTGCCGACTTCGCGCGCCACGCGCGTCACCTCGGCGGCAAAGGAACGAAGCTGATCGACCATCGTGTTGATCGTTTCCTTCAACTCCAGGATCTCCCCGCGCACGTCGACGGTGATCTTCTTGGAAAGGTCGCCGTTCGCCACGGCGATCGTTACCTCGGCAATGTTGCGGACCTGCGAAGTGAGATTCGAGGCCATGGAGTTGACGTTATCCGTCAGATCCTTCCACGTGCCGGCCACGCCACCCACTTCGGCCTGGCCGCCGAGCTTGCCCTCGGTGCCCACCTCGCGGGCCACGCGGCTCACTTCGGAGGCGAAGGCGTTGAGCTGATCGACGAGGGTGTTGATCGTGTTTTTCAACTCCAGGATTTCGCCCTGCACGTCCACCGTGATTTTGCGCGAGAGATCTCCCCGGGCCACAGCCGTGGTCACTTCGGCAATGTTGCGCACCTGCGCCGTGAGGCTGTTCGCCATCGAGTTCACGTTGTCCGTCAGATCCTTCCAGGTGCCGGCCACACCGGGCACCTGCGCCTGGCCGCCGAGTTTTCCGTCGGTGCCGACCTCGCGGGCCACGCGGCTCACCTCGGAGGCGAACCCGTTCAACTGGTCCACCATGGTGTTCATGGTCTCCTTGAGCTGGAGAATTTCCCCCTTCACGTCGACCGTGATCTTGCGAGAAAGGTCTCCTTTTGCGATCGCGGTCGCCACGTCGGCGATGTTGCGCACCTGCGCGGTGAGATTCGACGCCATCGAGTTCACATTGTCCGTCAGATCCTTCCACGTTCCCGCCACGCCACGCACCTGAGCCTGACCGCCCAGCTTGCCTTCCGTGCCCACTTCGCGCGCCACCCGCGTCACCTCCGAGGCGAAGCCGTTGAGCTGGTCGACCATCGTGTTGATCGTGTTCTTCAACTCGAGGATTTCCCCCTTCACGTCGACCGTGATCTTCTTGGAAAGGTCGCCATTGGCCACGGCCGTGGCCACGTTCGCGATGTTGCGCACCTGGGCCGTGAGATTCGACGCCATCGAGTTCACGTTATCCGTCAGATCCTTCCACGTGCCCGCGACGCCACCCACCTCGGCCTGGCCGCCCAGCTTGCCCTCGGTGCCCACTTCGCGCGCCACCCGGCTCACTTCCGACGCAAAAGCATTGAGACGATCCACCATCGTGTTGATCGTGTTCTTCAGCTCCAGGATTTCGCCCTTCACGTCCACGGTGATCTTGCGCGAAAGATCGCCGCGGGCGATGGCCGTGGCCACGTCGGCGATATTGCGCACCTGGTCGGTCAGGTTGTTCGCCATGAAATTCACGTTGTCCGTCAGGTCCTTCCACGTGCCGGCCACGCCCTGCACTTCGGCCTGGCCGCCCAGCTTGCCTTCCGTGCCCACCTCACGCGCCACGCGGCTGACTTCCGAGGCGAATGCATTGAGCTGATCGACCATCGTATTGATGGTGTTCTTCAACTCGAGAATCTCCCCTTTCACCTCCACGGTGATCTTCGAGGAAAGGTCCCCTTTGGCGATGGCCGTGGCCACGTCGGCGATGTTGCGCACCTGTCCCGTCAGGTTGGACGCCATCGAGTTCACGTTGTCGGTCAAATCCTTCCACGTGCCGCCCACGCCGGGCACGATGGCCTGGCCTCCGAGTTTGCCTTCCGTGCCCACCTCGCGCGCCACGCGCGTGACTTCCGAGGCAAACGCATTGAGCTGATCGACCATCGTGTTGATCGTGTTCTTCAGCTCCAGGATTTCGCCCTTCACGTCCACGGTGATCTTGCGCGAAAGGTCGCCGCGCGCCACCGCCGTCGTCACATCCGCAATGTTGCGCACCTGGCCGGTGAGGTTCGAGGCCATCGAGTTCACGGAGTCGGTCAGATCCTTCCACGTGCCCGCCACGCCCGACACCTCCGCCTGGCCTCCGAGTTTGCCTTCCGTGCCCACTTCGCGGGCCACGCGTGTGACTTCCGACGAGAAGGCGTTGAGCTGATCGACCATCGTGTTGATGGTTTCCTTCAACTCGAGAATCTCCCCTTTCACGTCGACCGTGATCTTGCGCGAAAGATCGCCGCGCGCGACGGCCGTCGTCACCGCCGCGATGTTGCGCACCTGGGCCGTCAGGTTCGATGCCATGGCGTTTACGGAGTCCGTCAGATCCTTCCACGTACCTGCCACACCCGGCACTACCGCCTGGCCGCCCAGCCGGCCCTCGGTGCCCACTTCGCGCGCCACGCGCGTCACCTCCGAGGCGAAGGACCGCAACTGGTCGACCATTGTATTGATCGCCTCCTTGAGCTGCAAAATCTCACCACGGACATCGACGGTAATCTTCTTAGACAAGTCACCTGCGGCGACCGCGATTGTCACGTCGACGATGTTGCGCACCTGTGCGGTCAGGTTGCCGGCCATCTGGTTGACGCTCTCCGTCAGATCCTTCCATACACCGGACACGCCTTTCACCTGGGCCTGGCCGCCGAGTTTTCCTTCCGTGCCTACCTCGCGGGCCACGCGTGTGACTTCCGAGGTAAAGACGGAGAGCTGATCGATCATTCGATTCACCAGCTTCGCGGAGTGCAGGAATTCGCCTTCAAGCGGGCGCCCGTCGACTTCCAGGGCCATCGACTGGCTCAAGTCGCCCTTGGCCACACCGCCGATCGCGCGCGTCACCTCCGTGGTCGGCCGCACCAGATCGTCCATCAACGTATTGAGCGCCTCCACCTCCGCGGCCCATCCGCCGACCATTCCCGTCACGGCCATGCGTTGCCGCAAACGGCCCTCTTTGCCCACCACGCGGGAGACGCGCTCGGCCTCGCTGGCCCGGCGCTCACTCATGATGAGCACATCGTTGAAAGCGTCCGCGATCTTTCCCTGCACACCAGTCCAACCCGCGGGCAGGCGGGTGGAAAAGTCGCCACTGCGGAATGCGAGCAGTGCTCCCAAAAGTTCCAACTCCCATTGCCCTCCGTTCGGGTGTCCCCCATTTCCATTGGCGTCGGACAATTTTGGCTTTTTTGGAGATTCTGACTTCTCAGCGGAAGGAGTCGCAGGCGATTTGGAACGAACGGCTTTGGGGGCAGCGGTTTTGGCCATAGTAGGTCAAGTTATTCACCTCTGAAGGAAGCGGTGCAATTGCAGACTTATCGCGCCGGACGCCAAACAGGATGCCTGTATTTCTTTTTATTGAGCGCCTATATGCAAGCGCCACACTTCACGGCATGCGTAAGAATGCGCAGAAATCCCTCCCCGCGTCAAAAACTCAGACATCGTGAAAATTTCTCACGGCTTGAATTTCCGCGGATGCAGACGCCGCTTTTGGGTTCCCGTCCTGATCGGGTCGGGCCGACAGGCGCTCCGTCTGGACCGCCACCGTCATCTCGAGAAAAACGCTGTCATCGTTAAAGAACGTCCCGCTCACCGGCATGACGCCGCGCGGATGATTGCTGACCCCGGTGACAACGTGCTTGCTCGAAGTAGCTTCCCCGATGCTCGGGTCATAGCCCATCCAGCCAATTTCCGGGAGATACGCCTCGGCCCAGGCGTGCGTGGAAGCACGGCCAGCCTCGGAGGCGGCGCAATCCAGATACCCGCTGGCGAACCGCGCCGGCAGCCCGAGCGCCCGCAACGCCTCCAGCATCAGCGTCGCGGTGTCCCGGCAGGAGCCGGACTTCTCCTTGAGAGTGGTGCTGGGAGTTTGCACACCTTTCACCTCCCGGCGCCGATACTGGACGGTGTCTCGAATCGCCCGGCCCACTGCGGCCACGGCCTCTTCCGCATCGCCGAGGGCGCCAACGTCGATCGCATCCTCCATCCAGGCCTTCACCGTCGCCACATCTTCTGGGAAAGTGGTCCCGAGATAAGCGGCGGCGACCGCGGATTCCTCCGCCGAGAACGTCAATGGATACGGAACGCGAAGGCGGCTCCGTTTGGCACGCTGGGGAAAAGGCGCCGTCTGCTGCAGGAGAACCTGGCTCCGAATGCGGAGCCGGTCGGCCGCGCTGAGGAAATTCACCGTGGCGACCGAATTGCCGAAGAGGTCGCGGCTCCATTCCAATTCAAATTCGGGCGCGATTTCCAATCGCATTTCTTCGACCCGGAGGTCATGTCCCTCGCGCGGCCGCAGCACCAGGCGATGCGCTCCGAACCGCACCGGCGTCTTGTACCGGTAGGTGGTTTCGTGAATGATCCGCAACCAGCTCATCGTCGTCTGAGAACTCGGGCACCTACACCGCTTTCTCCACCGTTACTTTCATCGATTTCAATTCCAAGGCTCCATAGTTGGAAGTGAGCGCGACATCCGCGGCATCCCGCCCGTAGCCGATCATGATGCGATTGCCGCGAGGCACTCCCTGGGTGCCATCGAAAGTAAACCACCGGCCACCGACAAACGCCTCGAACCACGCATGCAAATCCATTGGCTCGAGTCCGTAGAGATACCCCACAACCATCCGCGCGGGAATGTTCAGGCTGCGCGTCAAGGCGATGCCCAAATGCGCGTAGTCCCGGCAGACCCCGGTGTTGGTTTTGGCCGTTTCCACCGCCGAAGTGCTGGCGTTGCTTGCCCCGCGGACGTAGCGCATCTTGCTGCGCAGCCATTGCTCGATCGCCGCCACCTGCGGATAGCCGCTCCGGGTTTCGCCCACAATCGAACTCGTCAGATCATTGAGCAGATCGGACTGGCAATAGCGGCTGGGCAAAAGGAATTGAAGCGTACTTTCCGGCAGCTGATCGACCGGCACGAACGCGGCGCCGGAGTCCACATCCACCTCGTCCGCCGCATGGGCGCGGCAACTGCACCGAACCTCAAAATCGCCTTTCGGGATCAACACCCGCTGGCACAGGTTCCCAAAATCGTCGGTGTACTCCACTACCGGTGCGTGAGGCGTAAAGACGTACTCTTCACGGGTGATCCACTGCGCCTGGCCGCTGCGCGGGCGCAGCATCATGATGGCCGGAATCGGAGCGTTTGTGTGGTAGGAAATGTGGCAGGTGGCGTCGAGTATCATGGCGTGGGTGAAGCTATCGGCGCCCAGGCCACAGACGCGTGTATGCCGAAAGCATTACGGCTCGAAATCGGGATCAGCCGCCGCGATGCGGCGGTCCCGATCGGCTTCATCCGTGCCTTCTTCGACGAGTTGCTCGGCAATGGACGTCTCGTCGTCCGGGAGGACCTTCGGCGCGGCATGTCCCGTGGCCTCAGGCGGTTGGTCCCATTCCACCAGTTCCTTCGTCTCCGAGCTCAGTTCCGGCGCTGTCACGTCCGTAGGCGTTTCGTCCGCCGCGACTTCCAACTCCTCGGGCGAAATATCATCATCGTCATTCGGCATGGCAGGTTGTGGTTTCATGACCTTGCTTCGCATCCTGACTCTCGGATGGTTGCCCGAGTGCACACGACTGACCGGGTCGCCGCCCACGAATGGGTGGTATGAGTCATCGTCTGCGCATCGGCATCTCGGGTTGGACCTATGCGCCCTGGCGCGGTGTCTTTTTTCCGAAGGGCTGGCCCCAAAAGCGGGAACTGGAATTCGCCTCGCGGCAGGTCAACTCCATCGAAATCAACGGTTCGTTCTATTCTCTGCAGCGCCCGGACAGTTACCGCGCATGGTACGCCGCGACCCCCGAGGATTTCATCTTCTCCGTCAAGGGCGGACGCTTTATTACCCATCTCAAGCGACTGAACGACGTGGAGACGCCATTAGCCAATTTCTTCGCTTCAGGCGTCCTCTGCTTGCGCGAGAAATTGGGACCTTTCCTCTGGCAGCTTCCGCCGAGCTTTCAGTTCGACCCTGACCGGTTGGCGGCATTCTTTCGACTGTTGCCGCGCGATACCTCCGAGGCTTCGAAACTCGCCCGCCGGCACGATCATCGTCTCAACGGCCGGTCCGCCACGAGCGCCGGCGCCCGTGGTCCATTGCGCCATACCCTCGAAATCCGCCACCCCTCGTTTGCCACCGCCGAATTCATCAGGCTCCTGCGCAAGCATGACATCGGGCTTGTCGTCGCCGATACCGCGGGCAAGTGGCCCTTCCTGGAGGATGTGACGAGCGATTTCATTTACGTCCGGCTCCACGGGGACGAGGAGCTTTACGTCAGCGGGTATACGGACAGTGCGTTGAAGGAATGGGCCCGCAAAATTCGCGGCTGGGCCCGGGGAACCACTCCCCCTCGCACCGAACGCGTGGGACCTCCCATCCCACCACGGAAGAGCGGGCGTGACGTGTATGTCTACTTCGACAACGATGTGAAAGTGCGGGCGCCATTTGACGCGATGACCCTGGCCCACCGTCTCGGAATCGGCCCCGCCCCGGAACCGCCTCCGGACGCTGCGACCATTCGCGAGACAGCCCGCCGCGGATGGCCGGCCGTTGCGTCGCGTTGGAAAAATCAGCCCGCGTAGGGGTGCGGGACCTGACCGCTCCCCCGCACAATTTCAGCGACCCGACGCTGGAAAGTCGCACCGCGCCACAGCCACCTTTCGAAATAGCCGCGTATATTGGCGATGTCTATCATT
>Ga0207705_10004568_pt1 | contig 10454 bp, 8 predicted proteins | sample KBSC13metaG_FD_184314 | JGI IMG/M metagenome (GOLD analysis project Ga0207705, IMG submission 184314) | Corn rhizosphere microbial communities from Kellogg Biological Station, Michigan, USA - KBS C1-3 metaG (SPAdes) (version 2) | ecosystem: Host-associated > Plants > Roots > Rhizosphere > Soil ...
AGGTTCATGTAGAGCATCGAGTTGCCGCCGCCGGTATTCGTGAAGAAGTGGAAGCCGAGGTAGCGGTCGAGCATCAGCAGCGCCAAGGTGACGGTCAGCACCGGGAAAGCGGCAATGATCAGCAGGTTTGCGGCAAGGGTGGTCCAGCAAAATACCGGCATCCGCATGTAGCTCATGCCCGGAGCGCGGATCTTGAGGATCGTCGTCACGAAGTTGACGCCAGTCAGAACCGTTCCGACCCCCGATATCTGCAACGCCACAAGGTAATAATCGACGCCGACCCCCGGCGAGAAATAGCTTTCGCTGAGCGGCGGGAACGCAAGCCAGCCGGTGCGCGCGAACTCGCCGAGGAACAGGCTGAGGTTGACCAGGAGAGCGCCGGACGCGGTCAGCCAGAAGCTAACGTTGTTCATCGTCGGGAAGGCGACGTCGCGCACTCCGAGCTGGAGGGGGACGACGAAGTTCATCAGCCCGATGATGAACGGCATCGCCATGAAGAAGATCATGATCGTGCCGTGAGCGGTGAAAATCTGGTCGTAATGTTCGGGCGGAAGGTAGCCCTGCGACTGGCCGACGGCGAGCATTTGCTGGGCGCGCATCATGATCGCGTCGGAAAAGCCCCGCACCAGCATCACCAGGGCGAGAACGACGTACATCACGCCGATCCGCTTATGATCGGTCGAGGTGATCCACTCGTTCCACAAATAGGACCAGTGATGCTTGACCGTGATCCACGCGAGCACGGCACCGATGATGAGGAGAACGACCAGCGAGGTGATCAGCGGGATCGGCTGGTCGAAGGGAATCGCGTTCCAGGTGAGCCGTCCCAACATTCTCAAGCCCCCGGCGCTGTGTGTGGATCGCCCGCGGCCGGCGGTGTCGGCGAAACATGCATCCGCGGCGGAGTTGTTTGAGGAGCGGTGGGTGCCGGCGCTTTGCCCGCGACGATGGCTTCGAACAATCCAGGCGCGACCGCGCCGTAGGTCATCGGCTTCACGTAGCTGCTCGGCTTGACCAGCTGGTCATAGGCGTTCTGGTCGAGCGCCGTTCCCTGTCCGCGAGCGTCCTGGGCCCAGGCGGCGAACTGGTTCGGCGGCACCGCATGAACCTTGAAGCGCATCCCGGAAAAGCCGTCGCCGCTATATTGCGACGATAGGCCGTCATAGACCCCGGGCTTATCCGCCATCAGGTTCAGCTGAGTCGTCATCCGCGGCATGGTGTAGATCATCGAGCCGAGCTGGGGGACGAAGAAGGCGTTCCACACAGTCGCGGATGTGAGGCTGTAGTGAACCGGCACCCCGGCCGGGACGACCACCTGGTTGACCGTCGCGATCCCCTGGTCGGGGTAGATGAACAGCCATTTCCAATCGAGCGAGACGACCTGCACGTTCACCGGCTGGGCGTTCGACTTGAGCGGCTTGTAGGGATCGAGGTCGTGCGCACCGATCCACGCGATTCCGCCGAGAAGGATGACGGTAAGCGCCGGGATCGACCAGACCACCAGCTCGACCGCCCCGGAATATTCCCAATCGGGCCGGTATTTCGCTTTCTTGTTTCCAGCCCTGAACCACCACGCGACGGCGACGGTCGCGATCATCGTCGGAATGATGATCGCGAGCATGATCGCGGTGGAATTGATGAGGATGGTCTTTTCGGCCGCGGCGACAGGCCCTGCAGGATCGAGAATTCCGCTGCTGCAGCCGCCGGTCAGGAGAAGGATCGAGGCGCAGGCGCCGAGGCGCAACTTGGGTCCGGGCAAATGTCCGGCGCGATTCAAATCGCAACGAAACCCATATTGCTTCACAAGCCCCCGTCCGCTTGGGTGGACAGCTACAGGCCATACGAACGCGGCGGCTTCCTGTTCCACACAGGATTAGCCCCGCGCAATAGGGAATTTCCCCTAGCCGGCGAGTTCCTCGGCCATCGCCGCAACTTCCAGCCAACGCTCCTCGGCCGCGCCTTTTTCCAACCGCAGCTTTGCAACCTCGTCCGTAACGGCGTGGAAGCGATCGGGATCGCGGGAATAGAGATCGGGATCGTGAAGCACCTGCTCCGCTTTCGCGATCTCGGCTTCGATGCGCTCGATCTCCGACGGAAGGCGATCGAGGTCGCGCTGGTCCTTGTAGCTGAGCTTATTCCCCGGCGAAGGCCGGGGCCCAGCAGCGGCCACCGGCGGCTGATTTTTCTTGGACTGGACCCCGGACTTCGCCGGGGAACGCCTCTTCTCCCAGTCATCGTATCCGCCCGCCACGATGTCGATCTTCCCCGAGCCATCGAGCCCGAGAGTCACCGTCACCGTCCGGTCGAGGAAGTCGCGGTCGTGGCTGACGATCAATACGGTGCCTTCGTAGTCGGCGATCACCTCCTGGAGCAGGTCGAGCGTTTCGAGGTCGAGGTCGTTGGTCGGCTCGTCGAGCACCAGCAGATTGGCCTCGCGCGCGAACTCCCGGGCCAGAAGCAGCCGCGACCGCTCACCGCCGGACAGAGACCCGACGGGAGCCTCGGCAATCGCCGGGTCGAACAGGAACTCTTTCAAATAGCCCTTGATGTGCTTCTTGTGCCCGCGGACCTCGATCCAGTCACCGCCATTGGCGAGCACATCCTTCACCCTTTTGTCCGGCTCCATCAGCTTGCGCTGCTGGTCGATCACGATTCCAGACAGGGTCTTCGCGCGCGTCACGGTGCCGCTGTCGGGCTCGATTTCGCCGGTGAGGAGCTTCAGAAGCGTCGTCTTGCCCGCGCCGTTGGGGCCGACCAGCCCGATCCGGTCGCCGCGCTGGATGCGAAGCGAGAAGTCGCGGATGATGCGGCGATCTCCGTAGCTTTTGCTGACATGATCGGCGTCGATCACCGCCTTTGACCGGACATCGTCCTTGGCGATCGCAAGCTTCACCGAACCCGGCGCACCGAGCATCGCGGCGCGCTGCGCCCGCATTTCGTGAAGCTTGGAGAGCCGGCCCTGATTGCGGCGGCGGCGGGCGGTCACTCCGCGCTCCAGCCAGCGGAGTTCGATAGCGAGCTTGGAGTCGAGCTTGTCAGCCGCCCTCGCCTCTTCCTCGTAGGCTTTCTCCATCCACGCCTCGAACCCGCCGAATCCGATTTCGGCGCGCCGCAGATTGCCGCGGTCGAGCCACAGGCAGTTGGTCGTCAGCCGCTTCAGGAACGTGCGATCGTGGCTGATGACGATGAAGGCGCCGTTGAACCTGCCCAGCCATTGCTCGAGCCACTCGATCGCTCCCAGATCGAGGTGGTTGGTCGGCTCGTCGAGAAGGAGAACGTCCGGGGTTTGGGCGAATGCGCGGACGATCGCCGCTCGCCGCCGTTCACCGCCGCTTGCAGTCGCCGCGGGCCGAGCGAGGTCGATCCCGATCCGGTCGGCGATCGCCGCCGCTTCGTACGGCTCGGGAGCATCGTCACCGGCGAGCACCCAGTCGAGCAAAGTGCCTTCGCCGCCGATCGCCGGGTCCTGTTCGAGAAGAACGACCTTGGTCCCGGGAACGATCGTCCGCTTTCCCTCGTCCGGGTCGATCAGGTCTGCAAGGCACTTCAAAAGCGTCGTCTTGCCCGCGCCATTGCGGCCGATAAGCGCCAGCCGATCCCGCTCCCCGACATAAATGTCGAGATTGCGGAACAGCCATCCCTCGCCCTGGATCAGGCCGAGGTTTTCGTAACTGAGAACGGGCGCTGCCATATGGCGCCCCTAGAGGAGCCATTTTGCGAACTGAACCCCTCTGTTGCATTTGGGCCGCAGGTTCGCGTCTGAACGGCTCCAATCGGCGGCATTCATAGGCCATTCAATGCTTTGTGGGTAATGCCGCAATCAGATTAGCCATGCGCCTGTTTGGACCCCTTCTCGCGGCCGCGCTTTGCGCGGGCCTTGTTGCCGGACCGGCGCTAGCCGATCCGCCGCGCGACGCTCAGCGCGCTTTCCAGGCGACCCGCGACGGCCGCTCCATGCCCTTGCCGAAGATCGAACAGCAGGTTCTGCCCCGGATGCCCGGCGCGGATTACCTCGGGCCGGAATTCAACGGCAAGACCTATCGCCTGAAGTTCATGAAGGACGGCCGAGTGATCTGGGTCGACGTCGACGCAGCCACCGGCCAGATCGTCCGGCGTTCCCGCTAAGGCTCTCCGTCCTCCCGCATTGACATTTGGCGCTGCAATCCCAGTTGTTCCGCACAAGCAACCGTTCAGGTTTGAGCGTGTTGAACTGCCGAACGGCTCCAGGGGAAGATAAAGCATGCGCGTCCTGATCGTCGAAGACGAACCCAATCTCGGGCGGCAGCTCCGCTCGACGCTCGAAGGCGCGGGTTACGCCGTCGACCTCGCGACCGACGGCGAGGACGGCCATTATCTTGGGTCGACCGAGGATTATGACGCGATCGTCCTCGACCTCGGCCTTCCCGAAGTCGACGGCCTGACGGTGCTCGACCGCTGGCGCAAGGAAGGCAAGAAGATGCCGGTCCTGATCCTTACCGCGCGCGACAGCTGGTCGGACAAGGTCGCCGGGCTCGACGCGGGCGCCGACGATTATCTCGCAAAGCCGTTCCAGACCGAGGAGCTGATCGCCCGGCTTCGGGCGCTGATCCGCCGCGCGTCCGGCAACGCAAGTTCGGAGCTTCGCGCCGGCGACATCCGCCTCGACACTCGTTCGGGCAAGGTGACCAAGGACGGCGAGCCGGTGAAGCTCACCGCGCAGGAGTACAAGCTGCTCAGTTACCTCATGCACCACAAGGGCAAGGTGGTGAGCCGGACGGAGCTGATCGAGCACATCTACGACCAGGACTTCGATAGGGATTCGAACACCATCGAAGTGTTCGTCACCCGAATCCGAAAGAAGCTCGGCCCCGACGTGATCACCACCATCCGCGGCCTTGGCTACAGCCTCGAGGAGCCGCAGGAACGGCGCCTTTGAATGATGCGGCCGCCCCGGTGACGGCGGCGGCCGAACAAGGAAGGCCGCCTGCGAAGAAGCGGCCGCATATCGGTTCGCTGACCCGGCGAATGATCGTCGTCGCCGGGCTGTGGATCGGGATTCTTCTCATCACCGGCGGGTTCGCGCTCGATCGGGTGCTGACGACCTCGATCGTTCGCAACTTCGACGACCAGCTCGTCTATGTCCTCAAATCTTTGGTCTATTCGTCCGAGATTGGCCCCGACGGCGAAGTCCGTTTCAACCGCCCGCCGGCCGACCAGCGCTTCGTCGAGCCATATTCCGGCGTCTATTTCCAGGTTTCGGGCAAGGGCGCCGACACCTTCCCGTCGCGATCCTTGTGGGACCGGCGACTGAAGGTCTCGACCAACCATTTCGATGTGAAGCCGCACGTTTACAACAGCAACGAGTTCGCCGGAGAGCCGCTTCGGGTTGCCGAGATGGACGCGATCCTCCCAGGCTCCGAGACTCGCTGGCGGTTCCAGGTCGCGCAATCGCGCGAGATGATCGACAAGCAGATCCACGACCTCCGCCAGACCCTGTTCTGGAGCTTCGCGGCGCTCGGAGTCGGCCTTCTGGTGCTGGCCGCATTGCAGGCCTTCTATGGGCTGTGGCCGCTTCGCCGCGTGCAGCGCGAAGTCGCGGCGATCCGGTCGGGCAAGGAGCAGCGAATTTCCGCCGCTTTCCCGACGGAAATCCGGCCGCTGACCGAGGAGATCAACCAGCTCCTCGCGCATAGCGAAGCGCAAGCGGAGGAAGCGCGCCGCCACGCCGGAAACCTTGCCCACGCCCTCAAGACCCCGCTCACCGTCATCACCAATGCGGCGACCGCCGACGCCGCCGATCTCGACAACACCGTCATCCGCGAGGCCGCGCTGATGCGGCGCCAGGTAGACCACCATCTCGCTCGCGCGCGCGCCATCGGACGGCGCGCCTCGGCCCAGGCGCGGGCGCGAGTGTGGGACAGCGCCTGCGCGGTGCAGCGAGCGGTCGACCGGCTTTACGAAGGAGTCACCGTCGATATCGCCGGAGACAAGACCGCGCAGGTTCGGGTCGAGCGACAGGACCTCGACGAGATGATCGGCAACCTCGTCGAAAATGCCGCGAAATACGGCAACGGCCGCGTGTTCATCACTGTCGAGAAACATGACTCCACGGTGGATGTCCTCGTCGAGGACGACGGGCCCGGAATCGCCGAAGCCGAGCGCGAATCGCTGTTCGCTCGCGGTGCGCGGCTTGACACCGACAAGCCCGGGACGGGCCTCGGCCTCGCGATCGTCCGCGACGTCGCCGACATCTACGGCGGAAGCGTGCGCCTGGAAGAGAGCGAAGACCTCGGGGGGCTGCTCGCGAGGCTGAGTCTTCCTGTCGGCTGAAGGCGCCGACGCTTTCGTCGAAAAGTCGCTTGCTCCGTCCATCGCGCCGCTTAGTTTCGCGGCCACGACTCCGGAGGGGAATTTCCAAAATGCGCATTCGTCACTTGCTGCTCGCCAGCGCAATCGTCGCGGCCGTCCCCGCGATCGCCTACGCGGCCGGCCCCCGTTACGGCACGTGGGGTGTCGAAACCAAGGACATGGACCAGTCGGTCAAGCCTGGCGACGACTTCTTCGCTTATGCCGAAGGCACCTGGCTCAAGACCCACGCAATCCCGTCCGACAAGACCGCCGCGGGTTACAATTACGAGCTTCCCGACGAGATCGAGCAGCAGGTGAAGGCGATGGTCGAGCAGGTCTCGGCCAGTCCGGACTCCGCGATCTCCCAGAAGATCGGCGACGCCTACGCCGCCTGGATGGACCAGAAGGGCATCGAGGCGCGCGGCCTCGAGCCGCTGAAGCCCTATCTGGCCAGGATCGACGCGGTGCAAGACCGCAACGCGCTGGTGAAGCTGATGGCGCAGCCGGGCTATGCCGCGCCGATCGGCATGGGAATCGCCGCCGACCAGGACGATCCGACGCGCTACTCGGTTCACGCCGGCCAGGCGCGTCTCGGCCTGCCGACGCGCGATTATTACCTGCTCAAGGGCGAGAAATACGATTCCATCCGCGCCGCCTATCGCGCTTACATTGTCCAGCTCGGCAAGCTCGCCGGTTTGTCTGACCCTGAAGGGCGCGCCGACCGGATCATCGCCCTCGAAACCCGGCTCGCGCAGGACCAGTGGACTCCGGAGCGGCGCCGTGATCCGGTAGCGACCCACAACGTGATGACGATGGCGCAGCTCCAGAAGCTCGCTCCGGAATTCAACTGGGCGGAGACTCTGAAGTCGGTCGGCCTTGGCGCCGCCAAAGCGGTCGATGTCGCCGAAACCACCGCAGTCACGGCTGCGGGCAAGCGCATCGCCGACGTGCCGCTAAGCACCTGGAAGGACTATCTCACTTTCCGCTTCATCAGCGATCACGCGATGTTCCTTCCCAAGGCGTTCGACGACGCGCGCTTCGGTTTTTACGGCCACACGCTGAGTGACGTTCCCGAGCAGAGGGCGCGTTGGAAGCGGGGAATGGAACTGCTCGACGACAGCCTCGGCGAAGCCGTCGGCCAGCTCTACGTCGCGCAATATTGGCCCGACTCGACGGCGCAGAAGGCGCAGGAACTCGTCGACGACGTTCGCGCCGCCTATCGCGACAAGATCGAGCATGCGGACTGGATGGACGAGGCGACCCGCAAGGCGGCGCTCGAAAAGCTCGGCACCTTCGACCCGCGCATCGGGCATCCTGTCAAATGGATTGATTATTCGGACCTCAAGATCAGCCGCACCGATCCGCTCGCCAACGATGTCGCCAGCGACAATTTCCAGTGGCAGCTGGATCTCAAGCGCTTCCCGAACCCGGTCGATCGCGGGTTGTGGTTCATGACCCCGCAGACGGTGAACGCTTATTACGATCCGACGATGAACCAGATCACGGTTCCCGCAGCGATCCTTCAGCCGCCGTTCTTCGACGCCAACGCCGACCCGGCGGTGAATTATGCCGAAACGGGCGCGACCACGATCGGCCACGAAATGGGCCACGGATTCGACGACGAGGGCCGGCAGTTCGACGCGAAGGGCCGGCTTCGCGACTGGTGGAGCGCGGCGACCGCGGCCAAGTACAAGGTGAAGGCGGACATGCTCGCCAAGCAGTTCGATCAGTACGAGCCGCTCCCCGGAGTGCACATCAAGGGCAAGCTGACGCTCGGCGAGAACCTCGCAGATCTCGGCGGGCTCGAAGCCGCCTACGACGCCTATCGCCGCTACGTTTCGCGTCACGGCGAACCGCCGGTCATCGACGGCTACACCGGCGACCAGCGCTTCTTCATCGCTTATGCGCAGGCCTGGCAGGGCAAGCGCCGCGAAGGCGCTCTGCGGCAGCAACTGCTCAGCAACCCGCACAGCCCGGAAGAATATCGGGTGAACGGAATCGTCCGCAATTTCGACCCCTGGTACAAGGCGTTCAACGTCAAGCCGGGGGACAAGCTCTATTTGCCTCCGGAACAGCGCGTCCACATCTGGTGACCGGCTAGGAAAGCGCCGATTTCGCGGCTAGGGCGGCGGCGTGAGCGCCACCGTCCATCCGCTGCACCCGACGAACGAGCCTTCGCTCGAGCCGCTTCTGCAACTCGTCGCCGAGGACATGAACGGCGTGAATGCGGTCATCCTCGACAGGATGCAGAGCAAGGTCGCGCTGATTCCGGAGCTTGCAGGGCACTTGATCGCGGGTGGCGGCAAACGGATGCGGCCAATGCTGACGCTCGCCTGCGCAAAGCTGCTCGGCTATCCCGGGACGCGGCATCACAAATTGTCGGCGGCCGTCGAGTTCATCCACACCGCGACGCTTCTTCACGACGACGTGGTCGACGGCTCGGGGATGCGGCGCGGCAAGCGCACTGCCAATCTCATCTGGGGCAATTCGGCGACCGTCCTGGTCGGCGATTTCCTGTTCAGCCGTGCGTTCGAGCTGATGGTCGAGGATGGAAGCCTGAAGGTGCTGAAGATCCTGAGCTCCGCATCGGCGGTGATCGCCGAGGGCGAAGTCGAACAGCTCACCGCGCAGCGGCGCATCGATACCGACGAGGAGCAATATCTGGCAATCATCGGCGCCAAGACGGCTGCGCTGTTCGCTGCCGCCTGCCGGGTCGCCCCCGTGGTTGCGGAGGCCGACGAGGAAACCGAGCTTGCGCTGGAAAGCTACGGCAAGCACCTCGGGATCGCTTTCCAGCTCGCCGACGATGTCATCGATTACGCTTCCGACGCGGAAGTGATGGGCAAGGGGGTCGGCGACGATTTCCGTGACGGCAAGATGACGTTGCCGCTGATCCTCGCCTACGCGCGCGGCTCGAAAGCGGACCGTGCCTTCTGGAAGGCTGCAGTCGCCGGTGATCGAACGAGCGACGAAGACCTCGCCCATGCCATCGCCCTGATGCGCTCGACGGAAGCTCTCGCCGACACGATCGAGTGCGCCCGCCACTACGGGCGCCGCGCGATCGACGCGCTGGCGAACTTCCCGTCGAGCCGGGCGAAGAGTGCACTGACCGAAGCGGTCGAGTTCGCCATCCAGCGCGCTTACTGACAAGGCGGCTTGATTCCGGGCGGTGGCTTTGGCACTCGCGCGGACATGAACGATGCGCGAATCTTCGAACTCGACAAGCGGACCACCCAGTCGGGCCGGGCCAATGACGGGCTCTGGTTGTTCGAGTTCGAGCGCAAGGAAGCGCAGCTTGCCGATCCGCTCACCGGCTGGTCTGGGTCCGGCGACACCAACACCCAGGTGAAGCTGACTTTCCGGACTCGCGAGGAAGCCATCGCCTACGCCGAGCGCAACGGAATCCGATACCACATCGTCCCGGCGACCCCGGTGACGCTCAAGCTGCAGGCGTACGCGGACAACTTCCGCTAAGGCTTGCGCTATCGCTCCGGTAGCGGCACTCTCGAGCAGCCGAAGCCAGGGGGAAAGCTGTCCGGTAGCGTCGCTTTAATCGTCGGCACACGTCCTGAAGCAATCAAGCTGGCGCCAGTCGCGGCGGCGCTCGCCGCGCGAGGCCTGCCGCCGACTTTAATCTTCACCGGCCAGCATCCGAAGCTTGATGCCGCCGATCACGCACTAGCCCGCTACGAGGCCATCCACCTGGAGTGTCCCGGGCAGGAGGACCCGCACCTTCATGTGGCGGCGGTCAGCAGGAACGTGGCCGAAGCCCTCGGCCGCTGCGCCGCGGAGCTAGCAGTGGTCCAGGGCGATACATCGAGCGCATTGGGCGGAGCGCTTGGCGCGCGGCTCGCCGGGGTCGCGATCGCGCACGTCGAAGCTGGTCTTCGAAGCCACGACCTCGAAAATCCCTGGCCCGAAGAGGAATTCCGAATCGCGATCGATCGCGACTCCGAATTGTTGTTCGCCCCGACGGAGCTGAGCGCCGCCAACCTGAGGCGAGAGCGGGTCCGGGGCGCGGTACACGTTACCGGGAATACCGGCATCGACGCGGTGCTGGGGATCGCGCGGGGTAAGGCCGAGCGGCGGAAGGACGGCGCGCCGCGTCTGCTGGTCACCTGCCATCG
>Ga0207705_10004572_pt1 | contig 10450 bp, 9 predicted proteins | sample KBSC13metaG_FD_184314 | JGI IMG/M metagenome (GOLD analysis project Ga0207705, IMG submission 184314) | Corn rhizosphere microbial communities from Kellogg Biological Station, Michigan, USA - KBS C1-3 metaG (SPAdes) (version 2) | ecosystem: Host-associated > Plants > Roots > Rhizosphere > Soil ...
CGCCGGCTTCGCGCTCGCAAGCGCCTTCGTGAACCGCGCGTTCAAGCTGGGCATGCTGTCGCGCCTCGCGGAGCAGGTCGTCTTCGTGCTGATCCCGCCCCTGGCGCTGATCTTCCTCGTGCTCGGCACGATCTTCCTCGGCTGGGCCACCCCGACCGAGGGCGGCGCCATGGGCGCGACGGGTGCGCTCGTCATGGCGCTCGCGCGCCGGCGCCTCTCGTTCTCGCTCACGCGCCAGGCGATGGATACGACGGCGAAGCTCTCGACCTTCGTGGTGTTCATCCTGATCGGTGCGCGCGTCTTCAGCCTCACGTTCTACGGCGTGAACGGGCACGTCTGGGTCGAGCACCTGCTCACGAGCCTGCCCGGCGGCCAGCTCGGGTTCCTGGTCGTGGTGAACCTGATCATCTTCTTCCTGGCGTTCTTCCTCGACTTCTTCGAGCTTTCGTTCATCGTGATCCCGCTCATCGGGCCGGTCGCCGACAAGCTGGGCATCGACCTCATCTGGTTCGGCGTGCTGCTCGGCGTGAACATGCAGACGTCCTTCATGCACCCGCCCTTCGGCTTCGCGCTTTTCTACCTGCGAAGCGTGGCGCCCGCGCACGACTACATGGACAAGCTCACCGGCAAGCGCACGCCCGGGGTCACCACGGCGCAGATCTATTGGGGCGCGATCCCCTTCGTGCTGATCCAGGTCGTCATGGTGGGGCTGCTCATCGCCTTCCCGGAGATGTCGCTCGTGTACAAGTCGGGCGCGCCCGTCATCGACGTGAACAAGGTGAAGATCGAGTTGCCGCAGGAAAACTACAACAGCGGCGGCGGGGCGAGCGACATCATGAAGGACCTCGGCGGCGCGCCAGCGAAGCCGGAGGCAACGCCGGACAACGCGCCCGCGAAGTCCGAGGAAGAGAAGGCCAACGACGACCTCGTGAAGCAACTCGGCGGGGGGAAATAGGCTCGCTGCGCTGTTGAACCGTCAGCTGGGATGAACACGGATAAGGACGTAGGGGCAGATAAGGCAGAGCAGGCATCGCTCGCAGGACACGACTGCCTGGATCACTCGGCGAGCTCAGAAAGAAAAGGGCCCGCGAGGGGCCCCTGGGATGGGATCCCGGCCTGCGCCGGGATGACCGTGCTACCGGCGGCAGCGCCGCCCACGCATGGTCACTTGATGTTCTGGATCGTGTGCATGAAGTCGTCGTAGCCCTTCTCGGCGACGCGGAACCAGAGCAGCTGGTCGGTGCGGAACTTGACCATGCTGTCGTAGATCTTCTTGAAATGCGCGCTCTTCGAGCCCAGCTCGTCGTACACCTGCAGCGAGGCCTTGTACGACGCGACCATCATCTCGCGCGAGAACGCACGCAGCTGCGTGCCGCCGGCGACCAGGCGCTTGAGGGCCTCCGGGTTCTGCGCGTCGTACTTCGCGAGCATGTACGTGTTGGCCTCGGCGCACGCCGCCTCGAGGACGCTCTGGTATTCCTTCGGCAGCTTCGCCCACTCGTCCGTGTTGATGTAGGTCACGAGCTGCGGACCGCCCTCCCACCAGCCCGGGTAGTAGTAGTACTTGGCGATCTTGTTGAAGCCGAGCTTCTCGTCGTCGTACGGTCCGACCCACTCCGCCGCGTCGATCGTGCCCTTCTCGAGCGCCGGGTAGATGTCGCCGCCCGGGATGAGCTGCGGCACGACGCCGAGCTTCTCCATGACCTTGCCCGCCATGCCGCCGATGCGCATCTTGAGGCCCTTCAGGTCATTGAGCGTCTTGATCTCCTTGCGGAACCAGCCGCCCATCTGCGCGCCGGTATTGCCGCACGGGATGCGGTGCAGCTTGTACTGCTTGTAGAACTCGGCGAAGAGCTCGTTGCCGCCGCCGAAGATCTGCCACGCGTTGGTCTGGCGTGCGTTGAGGCTGAAGGGAATCGCGGTGTCCAGCGCGAAAGTGGGCTCCTTGCCCCAGAAGTAGTACGGCGCGGTGTGGCCGCACTGCACCGTGCCGCTCTGCACCGCGTCGACCACGCCGAACGCCGGCACGATCTCGCCGCCCGCGAACACCTGGATCTGGAACTTGCCGCCGGTCGACGAAGCCACGCGCTTCGCCATGACCTCCGCCGCGCCGTAGATCGTGTCGAGCGACTTCGGGAAGCTCGACGCGCAGCGCCACTTGATCTCCGGGCCGCCCTGCGCGAAGGCCGGCGCGGCTCCGGCGGCGAGAATGCCGGCCATGCCGGCGCCGGCGGTCGTGACGAATTTCCTGCGCTCCATAACTCCTCCTCGAGAAATTTGTTGTGAAAGCGAAGTCCGTGCGAGCGCCAGAGTACGCCGTGGAGGCTGAAAACGAAAGTGTGGGAGATACCTCTCGCCCGATGAGCCCGAGGAGCCGTTTTCGCCGGGGGCGGTGACGTGAATGGAGAGGAAGGCGCGGATAGGATTTGATCGCGGTGCTGATCGGCAACCACCTCAGCCCGCTCGTCTCGCGACCGAGCCTGCGACCGTGGCCGATGCAGGCGATTGTTCGACTCGGCCTTGAGAGCCTCAATCCCCCGCGATCGTCATCTTGTCGACCAGGATCGAGCCGGTATGTTTCGACCCTCTGACAAGCACGTCATTGCCGACCGCCACGATGCCCTTGTACATGTCGAGCAAGTTCCCCGCGATCGTCACTTCCTCCACCGGGAACTTGATCTCGCCGCCTTCGACCCAGAACCCCGCGGCGCCACGCGAGTAGTCGCCCGTGACGGGGTTCACGCCCTGCCCCATCATCTCGGTGACGACCAGGCCGCGGTGCATTTTCTTCACCATCCCCTCGAAGTCGAGCGCGCCCGGCGTGACGATGAGGTTGTGGTTGCCGCCCGCGTTGCCGGTGGTCTCGAGTCCGAGCTTGCGCGCGGAATAGGTCGAGAGGAACCAGCCCTTCAGCACGCCGCCCTCGACGATCTTGCGCTTCGAGGTCGCGACGCCCTCGGCGTCGAAATAGGCGCTCGCCTGGTCGCCCGGGCGATGCGGATCCTCGATGAGCTCGAACTGCGGCGAGAACAAAGCGCTGCCGAGCCGGTCCAGCAGGAAGGACGAGCGCCGGTAGAGGCTCGAACCGCTCGCCGCCGACACGAAATGGCTGACCAGGCTTCCCGCAACGTTCGCATCGAAGAGCACCGGCACCTCGCCCGTCGGGATGCGACGCCCGCCGAGGCGGCGCACCGTTCGCTCGCCCGCGACGCGGCCCACGCGCTCGGCGTCCTCGAGGCGGGCCGGGTCGCGCTCGCTCGTGTACCAGTAGTCGCGTTGCATCGCGCCCTTCTGCTCGGCGACGACGCCCACGCTGATGCTCGCCTTGGAGCTCGGGAAGCCCGCGAGGAAGCCGCGCGAATTGGCGAGGATGAAATCGGTATCGTAGGCGCTGACCGTGCCGCCTTCGGAATTCGTGATGCGGCGATCGACCGCGAGGGCAGCAGACTCGGCGCGACGCGCGATCTCGATCGCCTCTTCCACCGTGAGGCCCCACGGATGGAAGAGGTCGAGGTCGGGCGCCTTGCCGCGGAAGATGCGGCTCTGGTCGGGCAGGCCGGTCGCCTCGTCCTCCGCGGTATGGCGCGCGATCGCACAGGCGGCTTCGACGGTGCGCACGAGCGCCTCGTCCGAAACGTCGGTCGTGCTGGCATTGCCGCGACGCTTGCCGAAGTAGACCGTGATGCCCATGCCCTTGTCGCGGTTGTACTCGACGGTCTCGACTTCGCCGCGGCGCACCGTGACCGATTGACCCACGGCGGCGGAGACCTCCACCTCGGAATCGCTCGCGCCCTTCTCGCGCGCGATCTCGACGGAGCGCAGCGCTACGCGCGCCATTTCGTCTTGCGTGAGGGGAAGGCCGGCGGCAGGAACGGGAAGGTCAGGCATCGTGGGTGTCCGAGGAGGCAACGAGGGCAAGGGCCGGACCCGCGATCGGCCGAAAGGTTCTAAACTCTCGCGGCGAAAACGGCAGGCGCAATGGACGAAGACGAGTTTATCAGCAAGACCCGGCGCAAGAAGCAGATGAGCGACCTGCAGAAGATGGGCGCGGAACTGGTGCGCCTCTCACCAGAGCAGCTCGCGCGCATCGAGATGCCCGAGTCGCTGCGCGAGGCCGTGCTGGCCTGCAGGCGCTTCACCAAACATGAGGCCATCCGGCGCCAGATGCAATACATCGGCCGCATCATGCGCGACATCGATGCGGCGCCCATCGCCGAGCAGCTCGCTTCGGGGAGCGCGCCGTCGCGCAAGCAGACGGCCCTCTTCCACCTCGCGGAGAAGTGGCGCGACGAGATGCTCGCCGATACCGAGGCGGCCGCGCGGTTCGTGGCGGACTTCCCCGAGGCGGACGCGCATCGGCTGCGCGCGCTGTGCGAGAAGGCCAACGCGGAACGCCGCGCCGATCGTCCCCCCAAGCATTACCGGGAGCTCTTCCACGTGCTGAACACGATCATCCAGGACCATGCGAGGCGGCACTCGTGAGCGCTTCGCATGACGCGGTGCGCATAGGGCTCGTCGCGACCAGCGATCGCGCGTCGCAGGGCGTTTACCGCGACGAGGGCATCCCGGCGCTGGAGGCCTGGCTCGCCGGCGCGCTGCTCAATCCGGTCACGTTCGAGAAGCGGTTGATTCCGGACGAGCGGCCGATGATCGAGGAAACGCTGACGGAGCTGGTCGATGCCGTGCTCTGCGACCTCGTGATCACCACCGGCGGCACCGGGCCCGCGCCGCGCGATGTCACACCCGAGGCGACCTTGGCGGTCGCGCACCGCGAGATGCCGGGCTTCGGCGAGCAGATGCGGCGCATCAGCCTGGAATTCGTGCCCACCGCGATCCTCTCGCGGCAGGTGGCCGTGATCCGCGGCAAGGCGTTGATCCTCAACCTGCCGGGACAGCCGAAGTCGATCAAGGAGACGCTCGAGGGGCTGAAGGACCCCGGGGGCAAGAGCCTCGTGAAGGGGATCTTCGCGGCGGTGCCCTACTGCATAGACCTGATCGGCGGCCCCTATCTCGAAACGCGCGAGGAGGTCGTGAAGGCCTTCCGCCCCAAATCCGCCATCCGCCCCCCGAGGAATTGAATTTGGCCATCCTGCCCCACATCGAGCTCACCACCGGCGAGGAGCCGCAAGGCACCGTCATCGTCCTGCACGGCCTCGGCGCCGACGGCTGGGACTTCGTGCCCATCGTGCGCGAGCTCGACATTCCGGAAGACCTCGCGCTGCGCTACATCTTCCCGCACGCACCCGAGCGCGCCGTCACGATCAACAACGGCATGGAGATGCCGGCGTGGTACGACATCTCGGTGAGCGACATCGCGCGCATGCCCGACGAAGCGGGCATTCGCGAGTCGCAGGCGCAGGTCGAGGAGATCATCGCGCGCGAAGTGGCTCGCGGCGTTCCCCCGCGGCGCATCGTGCTCGCCGGCTTCTCGCAGGGCGGCGCCATCGCGCTGCAGACGGCGCTGCGGCGCAATGACCCCCTGGGGGGCGTGATCGCGCTCTCGACCTACCTCGCGCTCGAGGATTCGCTCGCGCGCGAGGCCACCCGTGCCAGTCGCGGCGTGCCGATCTTCATGGCGCACGGCACGCAGGACCCGGTAGTGCCCTTGCAGCTCGCCGAAGCCTCGGCCGCGGCGCTCCGCACCCAGGGCTACGAGGTCGACTGGCACACCTATCCGATGCCGCACTCCGTCTGCCCGGAGGAAGTCACCGACATCTCCGCCTTCCTCGAGCGCGTCTTCACCGGTGTGCAGGCGAAGTCCTCGATCCTGCTGCCTTAGGGGATGTTCCGGGGTACGTCCCGTTGCATTTAAGTCAACGGTGCGAGGGCGGCGCGCAGCTTTTCGGGCAGCTCAACGGGACGGCGGGATTCGCGGTCGACGTAGACGTGCACGAAGTGGCCCTGCGCTGCTGCCGAATCCGACTGCGGCGCGAAGAGCCCGATCTCGTAGCGCACGCTCGAGCGGCCGAGGTGCGCCACGCGCAGCGCTGCCGTCACCGGGTCGGGATACGTGAGCGGCGCGAAATAGTGGCAGCCCGATTCGACCACGAGCCCGATCACGCCGCCCCTCTCCACGTCCAGCGCGCCCTTCTCGATGAGCCATGCGTTCACCAGGCTGTCGAACAGCGAGTAGTGCACGACGTTGTTGAGATGGCCGTAGGGATCCATGTCCATCCAGCGTGTCGTGAGCGGCCGGTGATGGCGATAGTCGGCGAGGCGGTGAGGCTGCGGTCGGGTCATCGGGTGGCGGTGGGTTTGGCGGCGGCCCACGTCGTCGTCCGCGCATAGGCGCCAGGCACGGGGCACACGCCGCCGGCGAGGAATGCGGCGACCTCGTCGCGGCGCGCGAAGGTGTCGTTATAGCCGAGGTCGATCAGCTCGTTGCAGTAGCCTTCCTCGAAGAGCAGGTAGCTCGCGAGGTTGGCGCCGCCGCGCCGCATGGCGCCGACGCTGCGCAGCAGGAAGCGAATCGTCCGGGGCAGGTTGCGCACGTGCTTCAAGGCGATGCCATCGAGCGGCTCCGACGGCGTCAGCACGAGCACGTCGACGTGATGCAACGTGAGCCCCATGCGCTTCAGCGCCTCGGGCGACGATGCGCTGACGGTGCGGTTGATGCGCTCCAGCCGCTCGAGGTCCACGGCGAGGCTGTCGAGGAAGATCGAGTTCAGGACGTGACCCGCGATCTGCGCGAGCGTGGGGAAAGCGTCGCCCCGCGTGCGATCCGGCGCGTCGGTGCGGATCTTCGCGGTGCCGACCACGATCACGCGGTCGGCGCCCAGGTGCAGCGCGGGGCTCACGGGCGCCACCTGCCGCATCGAGCCGTCGCCGAAGTACTCGCGGTTGAGGCGGTGCGGCGGGAACACGAACGGGATCGCGCTCGAAGCCATCAGGTGCGGCACGCCGATGCGTGTGCGAATCCCGAGGCGCTGCGAGCGCTTCCAGCTCTCGAGGTGCGGCGCGCCCTCGAAGAACGTGCAGCTCTGCCCCGACGTGTATCCCGAGCAGGTGATCGCGAGCGCATCGAGCACGCCCGCGTCGATGTTGCGGGCGATGCGCTCGAAGTCGAGGTACTTCGTGAGCAGGCCCTCGAGCGGCCGGTTGTCGAGGAGCGAGATGTGCCGGCTCTCGCGCGTGAAGGCGCCGAAGAGGAACGCCGCGAACCAGCGCGCGCTGTTGGAAGCGGCGCCCGGGAAATCGGCCCGGTAGACATGCGCCGGCTCGAAGTTGCGCCACACCCGCAGCAGCAACTCGACCGCGCGGCCGAAGTCGTCGGCGTGCACCGCCAGCGCGCCCGCGTTCACCGCGCCGGCCGAAGTGCCGCAGATGATGGGGAAGGGATTGGCCTCGGGCGCTGGCAGCAGCTCCTTCACCGCCTTCAGCACGCCGACCTGGTACGCCGCCCTGGCGCCTCCGCCGGCGAGCACGAGGCCCGCCTTCTCCCGCTTCGCGTCCATGCCGCTCTCCCGGCAGGGCAGGCTTAACGTCGACCCGTGACCGCCCGCCCCTTCTCCCTGCGTACCGGTGTACCTGCTGCGGCGGCGTTTTGCAACATCTCCTGCGCGTGGCGGCGCGTTGCATCCGTAAGCTTGAGGCCGCCCAGCATGCGGGCGATCTCCTCGATACGCGAGTCGGCATCGAGCGGCTCGACGTGAGCGACGGTCCCTTGCGCCGAACCCTGCTTGCTCACGCGCCACTGGTGCCGTGCGTGGCTCGCCACCTGCGCCAGGTGCGTCACGCACAGCACCTGGTGATGGCGGCCGAGCGATTGCAGCAGCCGCCCCACCACTTCGGCCACGCCCCCGCCGATCCCCGCATCCACCTCGTCGAAGACCAGCGTCGGGACGGAAGCCTCGTCGGTAAGCAGCACCTGGATCGCGAGCGAGATGCGCGAGAGCTCGCCGCCCGAGGCGGTGCGCGCGAGCGCTGCCAGCTGCTGTCCTGCATGCGCCGCGACCATCAGCTCGACGCTCTCGAGCCCGCCGGCGGAGGGCGCTTCGAGCGGCACGAGCGCGACCTCGAGCCGGCCGCCGTTCATCGCGAGCTCCTGCATCGTGCGCGTGACGGCCTCACCCAGCTTCCTCGCCGCGGCCTCGCGCGCCGCCGAGAGCTTCGAGGCGGCCGCCCGATAAGCCTTCTCCAGCCGCGCCTCCTCGGCCTTCAGCTGCTCGAGGCTCTCCACGCCACCCAGCGACTCGAGGTGCTCGCGCCGTTCGGTGAGGAGCTGCGGAATCTCGTCCGGCTCGATGCGGTACTTGCGCGCCACGTCGAGCACCGCCTTCAACCGCGCATCGAGCTGCGAGAGGCGCGCCGGATCCACCTCGAGCTTCTGCAGGTAGCGGCGCAGCTGCTGCGCCGCCTCCTGCGCGTGCACCGCCGCCGTCTGCGCATCGCGCCGTGCCTCCTCGAGCGCGGGATCGAGCGTCGCGGCATCGGCCAGGCGCGATTGCGCATGCGCGAGGCGGCTCGTGACCGAGTCCTCGGACTCGTCGAGCGAGGCCGCGCACTCCGAAACGGACTCGATCAGCTCCTGCGCATGGGCAAGCCGGCGATGCTCCGATTGCTCGTCGGCCCAGCGCGCGCGATCGAACTCCAGGCTCTCCAGCTCGCGAACCTCGTGCGCCACGAGCTCGCGCTCGCGCGCCGACGTGCGCTGGGCGTTCTCGCGCGCCGCACGCTGCTCGGCCACGCGCCGCCATGCCGAGAATGCCGCGGCGACTTCGCGCGCCATCTCCCGGCTTCCTCCAAAGACATCCAGCAGCTCCCGCTGGCGGTCGCGCTTCACCAGCATCTGGTGCTCGTGCTGGCCATGGATATCGACGAGCCTCTCGCCCAGCTCGCGCAACTGCGCTGCCGTCGCAGGCCGCCCGTTCACGAAGCCGCGCGAGCGCCCCGAGGCGTCGATGGTCCGGCGCACGACGCACTCGCCGCCCTCGCCTTCATCCAGGTCCTGCGCGGTGAGCCACTCGCGCACGGCCGGCAGGCGCGCCACGTCGAAATCGGCGCTCACCTCGGCGCGCGCCGCACCGGGACGCAAGACCGACGCTTCGGCGCGCTCTCCCAATGCCAGCTTCAAGGCATCCAGCAATATCGACTTCCCCGCCCCCGTCTCGCCCGTGAGCGCGGAAAAGCCCGCCGCCAGCTCGAGGTCGAGCCGCTCGACGATGACGTAATCGCGTATCGACAATGCACGCAGCATCTTGTAGTTGCTTTTCGGGAAAACTACGCCGTGCGCTCCGACCAGCGCAGCTTCTGTCGCAGCATGGAAAAGTACCGGTAGCCCCTGGGATGCAACAACGTCGCGGGCCGCGGCGCGGACGACACGGACACGACGTCGCTGGGCTCGAGCTGGCAGAAGGCCTGGACGTCGAAGTTGGCCCGCGCCTCGTTGCCGCGCACGAGCGTGATCTCGACGCGCGAGGTGTTGCGAATCGCGACCGGCCGGTTGGAAAGCGTGTGCGGCGAGATCGGCACCAGCGCGATGGCCTGCAACGCCGGGTGCAGGATGGGGCCGCCCGCCGAGAGGGCATAGGCCGTGGAGCCGGTCGGCGTCGCGACGATGAGGCCATCGGCTCGCAAGGTGTAGATGAACTCCCCGTCCACCGTCACCGCGAACTCGATCATGCTGCCCGAGGCGCCCCGGCTCACCACGACGTCGTTCATCGCCGGCGCGGAGAAGATCACCTCGCCGTCGCGCTTGACCGTGCCGGCGAGGAGGATGCGCTGCTCCGGCTGGAACTCGCCATCGAGGATCGCCGCGACGCCGGCCTCGAGCTGGTCGGCCGGGATGTCGGTCAGGAACCCGAGCCGCCCCAGGTTGATGCCGGCGAGCGGCACGCCGCGATCGGCCATCACGCGCGCGCAGGAGAGCAGCGTCCCGTCCCCGCCGACGACGAGGCACAGGTCCGCCCGCGCCGAGATCTCGGCGAGCTCACCGACACTTTCAGGCTTCACGGGAGAGGCCGCCGCGGTCGGGGGATCCATGTGCACGGCGAGCCCGCGCCGCCGCAGCAGCCCGGCCAGCTGGTCGAGGATGTCGGGCAGGCTCGCGGCGTCGTTCTTCCCCACGACGGCGACCGACTTGAACGCGGACGGCATGGCGGGAATTAAATCATGAAGATGCGGGGTGATTGAATTAAAATGAGGACATGCTGAGCGATCGCGCGCAGAACCTGCTGAAGATCCTGGTGGAGCGCTACATCGCCGAGGGGCAACCCGTCGGCTCGCGCGCGCTCTCCAAGGCCTCCCAGCTGGACCTGTCCCCGGCGACCATCCGCAACGTGATGGCCGACCTCGAGGAGATGGGGTTCGTCTCGAGCCCGCACACCTCGGCGGGCCGCGTGCCGACGCCGAAGGGCTATCGCTTCTTCGTGGATACGCTCCTCACAGTGCGCCCCATGGAAGAGCTCGAGCGCGAGCAGCTCCAGAAGCAGCTCATGCCCGACGATCCCCA
>Ga0207705_10004576_pt1 | contig 10447 bp, 6 predicted proteins | sample KBSC13metaG_FD_184314 | JGI IMG/M metagenome (GOLD analysis project Ga0207705, IMG submission 184314) | Corn rhizosphere microbial communities from Kellogg Biological Station, Michigan, USA - KBS C1-3 metaG (SPAdes) (version 2) | ecosystem: Host-associated > Plants > Roots > Rhizosphere > Soil ...
CCGCTAGGCCACACTTTCCACTTCGCGCAATCTCCGCTTATGCTGCTTTGGCTCGGGTAACGCTTGCAGGAACGGCCATGCACGGGCGAGTTGCGGACAATCCAACCGGCGCGGGCGGCCATCGCTCCAGGCTGCGGCAGCGGCTCTTCGAGGGCGGCGGCAAGGCGCTCCTCGACCACGAGCTGGTCGAATATCTTCTCGCCCTCGCGATCCCGCGCCGCGACACCAAGGCCCAGGCGAAGGAGCTGATCGCGAAATTCGGCGGGATCGGCCCATTGCTGTCGGCAAGCGCCGACACTCTTCGCCGCGAAGGCCTCAGCGAATCCGTGATCGGCGCTCTCAAGATCGCCGAGGCCACCGCTCTTCGCCTTCTCGAAGCCCGGACCGAGGGCGCTCCAGTCCTCTCTAGCTGGGACGCTCTTGGCGACTATCTCCATGCGGCGATGGCCCACTCACGCACCGAGCAAGTGCGAGTCCTGTTCCTCAATGCAAAGAACATGCTGATCGCCAACGAGGCCATGTGGAACGGTTCGGTCGACGAAGCGTCGGTCCACGTCCGCGAGATCATCGCCCGAGCGATCGCTCTCGGCGCAACCGCGCTCATCATCGTCCACAATCACCCGAGCGGCGACCCCACGCCCTCCAACCAGGACATAAGAATCACCCAGGACCTGATCGAAGCCGCCCGCCACATGAAAATCCAGGTCCACGACCACGTCATCGTCGGAGCTTCGGGACGCACCAGCATGAGGGCGATGGGCTTGATTTAATTGCTAAGCTACTGCGGCACGGGCTTTCGCCAACTGCTGGCACTGCTTGAGCGGCTGCTCCTTGCCGCAAAAATCCGGCCATTTGCCGGTGCTCGTCCAGTAACGGACCAACCCCTGCTGCTTGGCCACTGTCCAAAAACGCGGATCCGCACGAAGCGGAGCGGTTTCGGGTGCGAACAGGAAAGACGTGCCCGGATTTGCCGGGGCGAGATCCATTTCCGGCGCGAGCGTGTGCGACAGGCCCTCCAGCAGACCGAACGCCTGATCGATCTTCCCAAGCGTAACCAGGGCCTTGATTCGAAGGTCAAGCCTGAGGTCGGAATCGGAAGGCGACAGGATCACGGCCTCGGCGCGGTCCGCATCGGCGGACCGCCCATTGCTGCGAGCGGCAAGATAGAGTTTGAGGGCATCGATCTCCGGAGCGCCGAACCCTTCACCTTGGTTCAGCATTGCCGGAAGCAATTCCTCCGCTCTTTCGTGCTCCCTTCCGAACGCGAGCATTTCGAACTTCGCAAGCCGGACCAGCCCGTTTTGCGGATAATCATGCACCGCTTTTTCCATGGCCTGCTCAGCAAAGGCATCTTCACCGCGCATGTGCAGGGACTCGGCAAAGCGCCATTCGATCGGAGCCGTGAGGGGTCGCATCGCGTGTGCGCGCTGGCAATATGGCCACGCGTCATCATTCCGGCCGACGCTCATCAGGAATTGGCATTCGCGCATGCTGAGATAAGGGAAACGCGGCGCGTGGCTCAGGCCATCCAGGAGCAGGGATTCCTGCGCGGCGATATCGCCCGGCTGGTCATAGACGCTGATCAGGTAACGCGCATCATAGCCTCCGCCCGATGCAGCCGGGCTGATCTTGAAGGCGATGTCCGCTTCCGAGCGCGCCTGCGCAAACAGTGCATTGCGCTGATCTGGCGGTGAACGAGCGCCATCCTGAACAAGCGTCACCGCGAGGTTCGCATGCGCATAGGCAACGTTCGGAGTTCGGGCGATGGCGGCCTCGTAGGTTTGGCGCAACATTCCTTGGTCGAAGACCCGCGGATTGTTGATCATCTGCTGAGTTTTCATGAGCGGCGCGAGGTCGTCCGCGGAGACCTTGAGACCCTTCTGCAGGTTGATTTCGCGAAGCTCGTAGAGCGGCTCGGCCGCGGCGATCGCTATGGAGTTGGTCAGGCCATCCGAATTTGCCGCCGGCCCCTGGAATTCCTGGCTCCACAGGCTGACGCCACTCTTGGCATCCTGAAGCTGGGCGAAGACCTTCAGAGTATCGCCGGTCTGTATCACGGAACCCCCGAGAATCATTCCCGGCCGCGCGTTCGACGATATTTTGGCCGAATCGTTCGTCGTAGTCGGGATTCCGGCCTCGCCCATCGTGTCGAGCAGATGGTCCCGCAAATCCTGGGCGAATTGCGTGGCCTGCGGTCCTTGGTCCGCTTGGAATGCGGCGATGCGAAGCGGCGCCTCGGCCCGAGTTTCGCTGGTTGAAGTCCACCAGACAATGCCGGCGACAAGCACGGCGAGAACCGCCACCCCCGCAGTGATGCGATAGCGCGAGCCGGGAATCCAGCCAGCGCTGGCAGCGATCCCTGAGCGCCGATCCCCTGGCGTCTTGCCTGGGTTCGCTTCGCGGCCGACCATCCGGCGCACGTCGTCGCCAAGGGCGCGCCACGCGGGGTCCTTCCTGTTGCCCTTCCAGCGCGAGAGGTCTGCGGTCTGGGTCAGCTCGAATATGACCGGCCGCCGGCACGGTTTGATGGTTACGGGCAACAGCGTGTTGTTATGGTCGGCGACCGTGGCTTCGGCCCGGACCCAGCGTGAAACCACCGATTCCGGAGACCAAAGAACGACCACCGCCTTCGCCCCGCGCAACGCTTCTTCGATTGCCTCGTCGAACAGCTCGCCCGTCTGCAACGCATTGTCCCACCACACGTCGAAACCTTCGGCGCGAAAGGTCTCGGCGAACCGTCGGGCTATTTCAGCGTCTGCCCTGGCGTGGGAGATGAAGATATCGGGCGCGGACAGGCGGCAGGCCTCAATATTGGGTGTGGATAGAAAGCATGATCGTCCGCAGGGGATTGGGCCCTGCGAGATACGCGCCGTAGAAGGCGGCGAACCGCGGATCGACCGAAGGACTGGCGAAGTCTTCCGAGATCGAGTTCGTTACATTCTTGGCGACGAGGTCGACTCCCCAGCGGTTGTTGCGAGCTTCGACCCCGGCCCAGAGATCCAGCGTGGTCAGCGCCCGCGACGGGAATTCTTCCTGGCGCTGGTTGAACATCATGCCGCGATGGCGAAGATCGCCACCGAGCCGCCAGTCGAGGCTTCCCGAAAGACGGGCCGTGTAGTCCGCCTCCAGGTTGAAGATGAGCCTGGGGGCCTGGGATCGCCGATACCGGCGGAAGACGGGCTCGCCGTTCGAATCCACTTCCGGCGCATTGGTCGCGGAATCGATCGGCTGGATGATTCCAGTTGCGTCTGCATAGGTCAGGCCGCCGTCGACTTGAACATGCTGGCCCAGCCGGGCCGCGCTCTCGACTTCCACGCCCCGGCTCCGCGCCGGTCCATTGAAAGTGATGAAGCCAAGGGTTCCACCGGTGAAGACCGTGTCCTGGAAATTCCTGATCTCCGTGTCGAAGACCGCGACGTTGAGCCTCAAGCGCCGGCCGAACAGATAGGATTTTAGCCCGGCCTCATAGTCGCGAACGCTCTCGTCCTTGATTGCGGCGCCGGCAGCTACGAGCGCCGGTGGAACCTTGCCGTTGACGAGAAGCGGCGGCGGAACGGCGATCGTGTTGGTTTCCACGTAGCCGCCCGATTTGCTGCCATGGCCGAACGATGCGTAGGCCATCGCATCCGGGCCGAGGTCGTATTCGACGCTGGCGTTGCCATCCAGGAAGCTGGATTTGTGCGAAAGCGGCGTCGGGTCGAATGGCGGGTTTGCGATCATGTTCCAGACGGTGAACGGCGGCAATGCCTCTCGCCCGAAGATTATGTGCTTGGTTTCCCGGGTGTAGCGCAGACCTCCCGAAAGCCGCATTCTCGGCGCCACGTGCCAGGTCGCCGAGGCGAAAGCCGAATAGGCCTTCTGGTCCTGGACGAAATGATTGACGAACGGTCCGTTGAACAGCTGGCCGGGCCCCGGCGGTCCCGCCGGCGGAAAGCCGGGAACCGCCCAATCCTGATCCTCCAGCGAGTTCCAATGGCTGCTCAGGAAGAAGATCCCCGCCATATAATCGAGCCGGCCGCCCGTCGGCGACTGCAGGCGGACCTCCTGCGTGAACTGGCGATACGTCTCCCGCCGGTCGAAAGTGTTGCTGTCATCCGGCGAGAAATCGAAATCGTCGATGTTGTGTAGCTGGTAGCCGACGTAGGCCGTTTGCGAGACCAGCTTGTGAGTGCCGATGTCGAGCTCGCCCTTCAGCGATGCGATGTTCGACCGGGTGCGATGTTCGGTGTCGCCGCTCGAAGTCCTGGACGTGAATTGCGACGTGTGTCCGTCGAGCTTGTTGTCGCCGTAGATCGCCGGAAGGTCGCCGCCGACCAGCTGGTAATTGGCGCCCACCTGCCGGTTGTCGGAATATTGATAGCTTCCCGTGACCTTGAGCCGGTTGCTCACGTCGGCGCGGACCGTAGTCCGAAGGCCAAGATCCTTGTGTTCTGGCCCGTCGTGGCCGGTGACGTCGTTGTGAACCCAGCCGTTGAGATCGTTGTAATGTCCAGCGACGCGCATCGCGACAGAATCGCTGAGCGGCAGGTCGCTCGCCGCGTCGATCTGGTAGCCGCCGTCGATCATTTCGTAGCCAGCGCGGCCTTCGAAAGAGTGACGGTCGCCCGGCTGGCGGGTGATGATACTGATCGCGCCGAGGCTCGCATTCTTCCCGAGAAGCGTCGACTGCGTGCCCTTGATGAATTCGATCCGGTCGAGGTCGAACAGTCCGACCGAGTACAGGCGCGTCTTGCCCAGGAAAACGCCGTCGGTGAACAAGGCGATCGACTGCTCGAACGCCTGCGACCGAGCGGCGGTCCCCAGACCTCTGAACGTCAGCGCCAGGCCGTCGTCGGGAGCGCGCGAGAAGATTGCGCCGGGAACCACGGTCACCGCCTGGAACAGGTCCTTGATATTCTGCTTCGCCAGGTCGTTTCCATCGACCGCGGTGACGCTGATTGGCACCCGCTGGGCGGACTCGGATCGCTTCCGCGCGGTGATGACGATGTCCTTCGTCTGGGCGGATGTTTGAGTCGACGTTGCTGCCGGAACGCTCTGGGCAACCGCCGGATCGGCGATCCACGGGACTAGCAAACAGGCGGGAGCGAAGAAAAATATCGTGTCGCGCACCGGATCGTCCCCTGGAACCGCGCAGCGACCGTGTTGCCACGGCCAGCCGATACTTCGTCGGCGCGACTAATATCACAATCAAAGGTGAGTAATAGTGAGAACGCACTAATGAAGATGAACCGGGGGCAGCCGAACTCGATCCCTGTTTGAAGCCGCCGTTCCGCTCTGCTAGCGGCTCGGCTCATGGTCCCTCGCTATTCCCGCCCCGAAATGACGGCGATTTGGTCGCCGGAGAACCGCTACACCATCTGGTGGCAGATCGAAGTCTTCGCCGCCGAGGCGATGGGCAGGATCGGGATGATCCCCGCTGATGACGCAGCGACGATCCGCTCCGCCTACGACTGCGACGTGCTCGGCGAAATCGATGTTCCGGCGATCGACGCGATCGAGGCGGTCACCAAGCACGACGTCATCGCCTTCCTCACCTGGGCCGGCGAGAAGCTGGGTCCGGAGAAGCGCTGGCTTCACCAAGGCATGACCAGCTCCGACGTGCTCGACACCGCGCTCGCGGTGCAATTGAAGCAGGCCGCGGACATCCTCCTCGCCGACATCGACCAGCTTCTTGAAGTCCTCAAGCGCCGCGCGCACGAGCACAAGCTCACCGCGACCATCGGCCGAAGCCACGGGATCCACGCCGAACCGGTCACTTTCGGGCTCAAGCTTGCGCAGGCCTATGCCGAATTCTCGAGGCACCGCGCCCGCCTCGCCGCAGCGCGAGAGGACATCGCGACCTGCGCGATTTCCGGCGCCGTCGGCACCTTCGCCAACGTGCCCCCAGCGGTCGAGGAGCATGTCTCCCGCGAGCTCGGCCTCAAGCCGGAGCCGGTCTCGACGCAGGTCATCCCGCGCGACCGCCACGCGATGTTCTTCGCCACCCTTGGCGTCATCGCCTCCTCGATCGAGCGAGTCGCCACCGAAATCCGCCACCTTCAGCGCACCGAAGTCCTGGAGGCCGAGGAATATTTCTCGCCCGGCCAGAAGGGCAGCTCGGCGATGCCGCACAAGCGCAACCCGGTGCTTAGCGAGAACCTCACCGGGCTCGCTCGAATGGTGCGCAGCTACGCGATCCCGGCGATGGAGAACGTCGCCCTCTGGCATGAGCGCGACATCTCGCATTCCTCTGTCGAGCGCTTCATCGGTCCCGACGCGACCATCACGCTCGATTTCGCCCTCGCCCGCCTCACGCAAGTGATCGACAAGCTGCTCGTGTACCCGGAGCGGATGCTGAAGAACCTCGACCGCATGGGCGGTCTCGTCCATTCGCAGCGCGTGCTCCTCGCCCTCACCCAGGCAGGCTTAAGCCGCGAGGAGAGCTACGCGCTGGTTCAGCGCAACGCGATGAAGGTGTGGGAATCCGACGGCGAGCTCTCGCTCCTCGCCCTCCTCCGCGAGGACCGCGAAGTCACCTCGCGCCTTTCACAGGAGCAGCTCGAAGCTTTGTTCGATCTCGATTATCACCTCAAGCGGGTCGACGACATTTTCGAGCGGGTATTCGGCGAATGATCGCACGGCTGACAGTCTTGGCGGCCGCAGCGGGATTCGCCTTCGCCGCTCCTGCTTCGCCATTGCCCACCGCCATCAGCGCCGACCCACCGATCAACCTCGCCCACCCCGCAAGCGGTGCCGGCGTTCAATTCCTGAGCAAGGGCGAGCGGGTCAACGCCCAGCTCTATCTGCCCGCCGGTGCCGGTCCGCACCCCGCGGTCATTCTTTTGCACGGACTGCCCGGCAACGAACAGAATCTCGATCTTGCCCGAGCGATGCAGCGCGCCGGCTGGGCAGTCGTCACCTTCCACTATCGCGGCTCGTGGGGATCGGGCGGGACATTCACGCTTGAGGGCGGCTGCGATGATGTCGATTCGCTACTTGCCGATATCGGCAGTGCGAACGGCGCGGCCAAATGGCACATCGATCCCAAACGGATGGTGATCATGGGCCACAGCTACGGCGGCTATGTCGCCGCCTGCGCGACCGAGCGGCACCCGTCGCTTTTGGCGACCGCGCTTATCGCCCCCTGGGACCCAAGCGCGGACGTCGCCCGCTTCGCCGCCATCCCGGCTGATCGGGTTGCAGTGGAAGCGCCGAAGATTTTCGATGACGTCGATGGACGGCTGACCGGCGCCGATGCCGCAAGCCTGATGACCGCCATTCGCGATCATGGGTTCACTCTCAGCCTGGCCGCGGCGGCACCCTCGCTAGCGCGCCGGCCCTTGCTGATCGCGACCGCAACTCGCGACGATCCCGACGACCAGGCCATCGCGCTGCTGGCGGCCCTGTCGCACAAAGCCCACGCGGAGCTGGTCAACCGCCGCTTCGACACAGACCACGGCTTCAACGACCAGCGGATTGCGCTGGAAACTTATGTTCTCGATTGGCTGGCGAGCTTGCCCGAGGCTCCGGCGGCTAAGCCCTAGCCGCCCAGCATATCCTTCACCCGCCCGAAAAAGCCCTTCGCGTTCGGGCATTCGTCGCCGGTCTCGGTGCCCCGGAACTCCTCGAGCAGCTTCTTCTGCTCCTTGCTTAGCCGGGTCGGGGTCTCGACGATGATCCGGGCGACCATGTCGCCGCGCCCGCGCCCATTGAGAACGCTCATTCCGCCGCCCCGATGGCGAAGCTGCTCGCCCGACTGGACTCCCGCCGGGACCTTCATTTCGACTTTCTCGCCGTCGAGCCCCGGAAGAGTGAGCGAGCCGCCGAGCGCCGCGGTCGTGAAACTTACCGGGCAATCCGCGATCAGCGTCGTTCCCTCGCGCTGGTAAACCGGGTGCCGCTTCATGTGGACGAAGATGTAGAGATCGCCCGAAGGTGCGTTGCGGATTCCCGCTTCGCCCTCGCCGGCGACGCGAATCCGTGTCCCGTCGTCCACTCCCGCCGGGATTTTCACCGTCAGCTTGCGCTTGTTCAGGGTCCGCCCCTCGCCTTCGCAGGCATGGCACGGGTCGGCGATGATCTGTCCACTTCCGCGGCAGGCCGGGCAGCCGCGCTCGACGACGAAGAAGCCTTGCTGAGCGCGGACCTTCCCCATCCCGCCGCAGGTCGAGCAGGTGCGCGCGCAATTGGCCGCTTCCTTGCAGCCATGTCCCTCGCACTTCTCGCAGGTGGCGAGCGCGTCGACGGTGACAGACGCTTCCATGCCCGCGAAAGCTTCCTCTAGCGTCATTTCCAGGTCGTAGCGCAGGTCCGCCCCGCGCGCCGGGTTCGCTCGCCCACCGCCGGTGCGATCCATGAAGTCGCCGAAGATTGACGAGAATATGTCGGAGAAGCCTTCGAAACCGCCGGCTCCGAACGGGTCCTGCGCCCCGGCACCGCCGTTCTGGAACGCGGCTTTGCCGAACCGGTCGTAGGCGGCGCGCTTCTGCGGATCGCGAAGGCAGTCGTACGCCTCGCTGATCGCCTTGAACTTCGCCTCATGTTCGCGACAGCCGTTGTGCCGGTCCGGGTGGCATTCCTTCGCCATCGTCCGATAGGCGGTCTTGATCGTGTGCAGGTCCGCGCCGCGGGAAACGCCCAGCAGCTCGTAATAATCCTGCTCCGCCATCATCCCCTCACCCTTCACTCGTCACCCCGGACTTGATCCGGGGTCTCAGCGAGAAGGATTACGCCCTTCCGGCCTGAGGTCCCGGCTCTCGCCGGGACGACGTTCAGTTCCATCAGCCCTTTTTCTCTTCGTCGACCTCGGAGAATTCCGCATCGACGACCTCTTCGCCCTGGGCGTTGGTGTCACCCTCGGGCGGCGAGGTTCCGGCGTCCGGCCCAGCGGCAGCTTCGGTTTCCGCCTGCTGCGCCTTGTACATCGCCTCGCCGAGCTTCATCGCCGATTGCGCGAGCGCATTGGTCTTCTCGGTCATCTGGTCGGCATCGCCGCCCTCGACTGCCTGCTTGGCCTCCGAGATCGCGTTCTCGATTTCCGACTTCACGCCCGCATCGACCTTGTCGCCATGCTCCGCGAGCTGGCGCTCGGTCGAGTGGATCAGGCTTTCGGCGTTGTTCTTCGCCTCGGCGGTGGCTTTGCGTTTCTTGTCTTCGTCGGCGAAGCTCTCCGCCTCCTGGACCATCTTGTTGATGTCGTCGTCGGACAGGCCGCCGGACGCCTGGATTCGGATCTGCTGTTCCTTGCCGGTGCCCTTGTCCTTGGCGCTGACGTTGACGATCCCGTTCGCGTCAATGTCGAACGTCACCTCGATCTGCGGGACTCCGCGAGGAGCGGACGGGATTCCGACAAGGTCGAACTGGCCGAGCATCTTGTTGTCCGCCGCCATTTCGCGTTCGCCCTGGAACACCCGGATCGTCACCGCGCTCTGATTGTCGTCGGCGGTCGAGAAAACCTGGCTTCGCTTGGTCGGGATGGTCGTGTTGCGGTCGATCATCCGGGTGAACACGCCGCCCAGAGTCTCGATACCCAAGGACAGCGGAGTCACGTCGAGCAGAAGCACGTCCTTGACGTCGCCCTGAAGAACGCCGGCCTGGATGGCCGCGCCCATCGCGACGACTTCGTCCGGGTTAACTCCGGTGTGCGGGTCCTTGCCGAAGAATTCCTTCACGACTTCGCGAACCCGCGGCATCCGGGTCATTCCGCCGACCAGGACGACGTCGGCGATATCCTTCGCTTCGACGCCCGCGTCCTTCAGCGCCTTCTTGCACGGCTCGATCGTCCGCTTGATGAGATCGTCGACAAGCTTCTCGAGGTCGGCGCGAGTGATCGTCTCGACGAGGTGAAGCGGGGTCGTCTGGCCGCCTTCCATCCGGGCGGTGATGAACGGTTGGTTGATTTCGGTCGTGGAGGCCGACGACAGCTCGATCTTCGCTTTCTCGGCGGCTTCCTTCAGCCGCTGGAGCGCAAGCCGGTCGGTGCGGAGGTCGATGCCCTCCTTCTCCTTGAACCGGTCGGCCAGGTAATTGACGATCTTGGCGTCGAAATCCTCGCCTCCGAGGAAGGTGTCGCCGTTGGTCGACTTCACCTCGAATACGCCATCGCCGATCTCGAGGATGGAGACGTCGAACGTGCCGCCGCCAAGGTCGTAAACGGCGATCGTCTTTCCGTCCTGCTTCTCAAGCCCATAGGCGAGAGCGGCCGCGGTCGGCTCGTTGATGATCCGCAGAACTTCAAGCCCCGCAATCTGGCCGGCGTCCTTGGTCGCCTGGCGCTGGGCGTCGTTGAAGTAAGCCGGAGTAGTGATGACCGCCTGGGTAACAGGCTCGCCGAGATAGGCCTCGGCGGTTTCCTTCATCTTCTGGAGGATGAAGGCGGAAATCTGGGAGGGGCTGTAATCCTTGCCGCCGGCCTCGACCCACGCATCGCCATTGTTGCCCTTGACGATCTTGTAGGGGACGAGCTCGG
>Ga0207705_10004578_pt1 | contig 10446 bp, 8 predicted proteins | sample KBSC13metaG_FD_184314 | JGI IMG/M metagenome (GOLD analysis project Ga0207705, IMG submission 184314) | Corn rhizosphere microbial communities from Kellogg Biological Station, Michigan, USA - KBS C1-3 metaG (SPAdes) (version 2) | ecosystem: Host-associated > Plants > Roots > Rhizosphere > Soil ...
CAGGATCGGCATGCCGGGCTGCAGCGTGCGATGGGCGGCGGGATCCGCGGCGATGGCGCGATGATAGGCCCGTGCGGCGGCGTCGAGGTCGGCCGGGGGCTGGCGGATGGCAGCAGCGCGATCGTCGGCCACGGCGTCGACCAGCACGCCGCCGTCGGCGGGGCGGAAATTGATGTGCGCGAGGTAGAGCATGGGCAGCGGGGTATGCGCCCGGTTCTCGATCTCGATGACGGCCTCGAAGGCCGTGGCCCCCTCGTGCAGGCGCAGCCGCGGCCGGGCGATGAAATCGTGATGGAAGGCCAGGGTGTCGCGAGCGGTGCCGGTCAGCTCGGCATAGAGCCCCGCGGCATCCTCGCCGAAGCTGAGCTGCGCCGTATCGTAGGGGAGGTTGGGCAATTCGCCGTGCAGGGGGTGGGTATCGGTGGGGCCGGGATTGCCCATCGCGGTGCCGCCGCAGTGCAGGAACAGCGCTCCATAGGTTCGGAGATAGTCGCGCGTCGGCCGGGGCTCGTCGAACATCGAGCGCATGGTGAGCTCGCGGCCGAGAAAGTCGGCGCGCCAGATCTGCTGCCCCTGGAACGGCAGGAAGGTCGCGCTGCCGGCGCCATTCTCGAGGCGCAGCGCCGCCACGCCGGTGCCATAGCGGAACGCGGTGGCGCGCAGGGCGCCGGCGCGTGCCAGCAGGCGCTCGCCGGGACCGAAGGCCTCGCGGTCGAGCTCAAGGGTGACCGGCTGCGTCGTCATGTCGAATCTCCCCACTGCAACGTCCGCCACCGCTTATCGGGCCGCACCGTTGCGGCCCGCGCTTGGTGGCGCCCGCCGAACGCTAATGATCCTGCCCTGAAAGGCGCAAGCTATTTCTGGGGCGGTACGCGGTCTCGGTCACGACAACTCGAGGCTGTCTTCGAGGCGGATCTGGCGCTGGTTGGTCCGTTCGAGGAAGTTGGTGCGCAGGCTGTCGGCCAGCACGGCGAGGAAGATGATCGCCGCCACCACCACCGGGTAGATGTAGGGGTCGGCGTTGATGATCACGAGGCCGTTGGCGACGGTCTGGATCAGGATGGCGCCGAACACCGTGCCGAGCACGCTGCCCCGGCCGCCGAACAGGCTGGTGCCGCCGAGCACGGCGGCGGCGACGGCCGCAAACTCCTTCTGCAGCGCGAAGGTAGGGGAAACCGTGCCGACCTGGCTGGCCGAGACCAGTCCCGCGATGGCGGCCAGCAGGCCGCAGATGACGTAGACGAGGAACAGCACCCGGCCGACCTTGATGCCGGCCTTGCCGGCCGCGTCGAGGTCAGCGCCGACGGCGTAGACCTGGCGGCCGAAGGTGGTCTGGGTCAGCACGAACCACGAAATTGCCAGCACGGCGCCAAACGCCCAGACCGACCACGAGACGCCGAGCAGGGTGGTGCGGCCGAACTGCAAGATTTCCTGAGGCAGCACCACCACCTGCGTGCCGGTGACGAACAGCGCCAGCCCGCGGCCGATGAACAGGGTCGCCAGCGTGGTGATGAACGCCGCGACCCCGAGGCGGGTGATGACGATGGCGTTGGCGGCGCCGAACGCCATGCCGACCCCGCATACCGCGAGCAGGCCAAGCCACAGGGGCAGACCGATGAAATAGGTGCCCAGCGTTGCCGCGCCGAGATACATCACCGCCCCGACCGACAGGTCGATGCCGGCGGTCAGCAGCACGAAGGTCATGCCGATGCCCAGAATGCCGACATGGGCAGCCTGGATGACGATGTTGGTGAGGTTGCGCACCGACAGGAAGCGGTCGGAGAGCAGCGCGAAGGCCACCAGCACGACGGCGAACAGGATCAGCGAGATGTGGCGGAGGGCGAATTGCAGCCCCTGCCGCAGGCGTCGGTTGTTCATGCGCTTGCCCTCGTGCCCTGCCGCATCGCTGCCTCCAGCATCGCTTCGGGATCAAAGCCCCCGCGCTCGAACGAACCGGTGATCTCGCCATTGTTCATCACCAGGATGCGGTCGCACATGCCGGTAAGTTCCTCGAGCTCGGAAGAGATCAGCAGCACGCCGCAGCCGTCGGCGACGAGGCTGTTGATGATCTTGTAGATTTCGGCCTTGGCGCCGACGTCGACGCCGCGCGTCGGCTCATCGAGGATGAACAGTTTCGGCCCGCGCATCAGCCATTTGGCGAGAACGACCTTCTGCTGGTTGCCGCCCGACAGGTTGCGAGACAGCACGGTCTTCAGGTCTTCCGTGTTGAGCTGAACGCGCCGGCTGTACTCGGTGGTGAGCACGCCGAGGGCCTGGCCGTCGATCCAGCCGAGGCGCGGGGAGGCATGCCGCTCGAGATTGGGCAGCACCTCGGTGTCGAAGATGGGCGAATTCATCAGCAGGCCTTCGGCGCGGCGGTCCTCGGTGAGGAAGGCCATGCCGGCCCGCATGGCGGCGTGGGCGTCGAAATCGCCGAGGTCCGTGCCGTCGATGCGAACCTGGCCGGATTTGTGGGGATCGAGCCCGAATACGAGCCGGGCGGTTTCTGACCGCCCCGCCCCCATCAAGCCGGAGAGGCCGACGATCTCGCCCTTGTGGACGGTGAAGGTGACATTGCGGATGATGCCGGGCGCCGTCAGGGCTTCCACCTCGAGCACCGGCTCGTCGGTCGGTCGGGTGTCGCGGCTCGGGAACAATTGCCCGATGCTGCGGCCCACCATCATCGAGATCATGCGGTCGATGGTGAATTCGTCGCGCGCCCCCTGGCCGATCAGGTGGCCGTCCCGCAGCACCGCGATGGTGTCGCTGAGCTGCATGACGTCGGTGAGAATGTGGCTGATATAGATGATGCCGATCTGCTTCGCCTTGAGCCGGTCGATGATGCCGAACAGCCGGTCGATCTCGTACTTGGTCAGCGAGGTGGTGGGCTCATCGAAGATGATGATGCGAGCATCGGTATTCAGCGCCTTGGCGATCTCGACCAGTTGCCGTTCGCCCTGGCTGAGGCGGGAGACCGGGGTGTTGGGCGCCACCGCGAGATCGACCATGCCCAGCAGTTCGACGGTGCGCCGGCGAATGCGGGCGCGGTCGATCATCGGCAGCAGCGGATGCCGGCGCGGGAAGCCGGCGATGAAGATGTTTTCCTCAATCGTGAGGTTCGGAAAGAGATTGAGTTCCTGGTGGATGAAGGCGATGCCGGCGGCCTGCGCGGCGCCCGGATTGGCCGGCGCATAGCGCCGGCCGTCGAGCAGCATGGTGCCGGCGTCGGGCTGCAGCACGCCGCCGACGAGGTTCATTGTGGTCGACTTGCCAGAGCCGTTCTCGCCCACGAGGCCGAGCAGCGCGCCGGCTTCAAGGGTCAGGTGCACACCGTGCAGCACCTCGACGCCGAAGAAGCTTTTACTGAGGTTCTCGACGCTGAGCAGGGGCATGACGGTCTCCTCAGCGGCCGGTGATGCGGGTGCGGGCGGCATCGACGATGGCGGCGAGCAGGATGACGGCACCCTTGATGGCGAAGACCATGAACAGGGTGAGGCCCATCAGCTTGAGGCTCTGGTCGAGCAGCACCAGGAACAGCACGCCGAACACCGTCCAGATCACCTTGCCCTTGCCACCGAACAGGCTGGTGCCGCCGATGACTGCGGCGCCGATGATGTCGAGCAGGATGTTTGAGCCCAGGATCGGGCTGCCGGTTTCGAGGCGCCCGGTATAGAGGATCGAGCCCGCCGCGGCGCAGAGGCCGGAGACGACGAAGGCCAGCAGGATAGGGCGCGCGATGACTACCCCGGAAACCTGGGTGGCGCGCGGATTGACGCCGATGGCGAAAAGGTGCCGCCCGAGGACGGTGCGGGTCAGCATCAGATGCACGCCGATGGCGATCAGCAGCGTCAGCCACAGCGAATTGGGAATGCCGGCGATATCGCCTTGGCCGATCACCACGAAGCTGCGCGGCAGATTGGCGATGCTGGTCGTGGTGGAGCGCAGCGTCACGTACCAGATGGCAACGCCGGAAAAGAACATGCTGGTGGTCAGGGTGACCATGAAGGACGGCATCTTGAGGCGTGCGACGCAGAAGCCGTTGAACCAGCCGATGGCAGCGCCGACGGCCAGCATGGTGAGAATGCCGAGCGGCATGGCGGCGGGCGAGCCGGCTAGCGGGCCGCCGGTGCCGGTCATGACGCTGGCTCCGACTACCGAGGCCATGGCAATGATTGCGGGCATCGAAAGGTCGATTCCGGCGATGATGAGGATCACCGTCTGGCCAATGGCCACCACGGTCAGCGGCAGCAGGTCCGAGAGGATGTTGCGGAAGGTTTCAGGGCTGGCGATGGCCGGAACGATCGGCACCATAATGGCGAAATAGACCACGCTCAGCCAGAGCACGAGATACTCCGACAGGAGCAGCCGCTGCCAGAGCGGTCGGCGCTTCGGGCGTCGCGCCACCCCGGTCCCGGCGGTGGCGGCATTTGCGTCCGTCATCGAATTATCCCCCGAACGGCCGGTTGCCCGCCCCTGCGGGGGCAACCGGCCTCATTCATGCGGCCACGCTCAGGCGTGCTTCTTTTTCCACTGCGAATAGCCCCACATGCGGTCGCGCACCGAAGTGAGGTTGTCCTGGGTGACGGTCAGGCCGGGATCGTTGAAGATCTTGGCCGGCTTCTGGCCGGCGCCGATCGCCAGCACCAGGTCGACCGCCGACTTGGCCTCGAAGAACAGGTCCTGCACGCCATCGGCGTCGAGGTGCTTGCTCTCGAGGGCCGCGTAAGCCCCGGAATCGCCGTCGAACGAGCCGAACAGGACGTGCTTGGGATCGCCCGCCGGATGCCATTTGTCGAGCGGGGTCAGCACCTGCTGGACGATCGGGATCATGAAGTCCGAGCCGGCGAACAGGAAGTCGATGTCCGGATTGGCCTGCATGGCGTTGGTCAGCCCGGCGAAGGTCTTGTCGACGCTCCATTCGGTCGGGATGCGGGCCACCACCTCGATGATGTCGGCAGCAGGGGTGACGGCGTCGGTGAAGCCGTCGCGGCGGCCGAGCGCGTTCACGTCGCCAAGGTCGCCGATCAGGATGGCCGCCTTGTACTTGCGGCCGGAGGCGCGGGCCTTGTCGACCATGGCCTGCACGGTGGCCTTGGAGATGCCGCGGTTGTCGGCGACGACCGCGACCGAGTAGGCGTCGCTCTCGGCCGGCGGCCGGTTGAAGTGCACGATCGGCACGTTGGCGGCGTTGGCGGCGCGAATGGCCGGAATGACGGCGTTGCTGTCGGTCTGGAAGATGATGATGCCGTCGACCTTGCGGGCGATCATCGACTTCACCTGCTCGAATTGGACATTGTCGTCCCGGTTCGAGATGGCCTGCAGCATCTGGAAGCCGCGGCTCTTCAGGTCGGCCTGGATGGCCTCCATGCCGGCGACCAAGAATTCGGTGGTCAGGCCGTCAAACAGCACGGCAATGGTCTTGGTGCCCTCGGCCTTGACCCAGATCGGCACGCTGGCGGCGGTCGCCGCCACCAGCATTCCCAGCGTGAACTGCCGCCGGTTGGGCGTGCGCACCCCGCGACTATCGTGATTCATCAGTTTCTCTCCCCATGGTGGCCGGCATTGGCCGTATGAGCCCCGTGCCGACATAGGTGATGATTATACCACTGGATTGATGAGGACAAGCCCCTGTCGAGACCGGCTTGCCAGTTACATTATGACGTTATAACGTTAGGGGAGGAGAAGCGCACGGGGTCAGTCCCGGCATGGAGGAAGAGCAATGAGAATCAGGCAGAGCATGACGTTCGCCCTCGGCTTGGCCCTGGCGATGGCGCCGGGCGCGGCGCTGGCGGCGACGACCAATATTTCGTTCCTCACCCACTGGTCACCGGACACGGTGGCCAAGCTGGAAGCGGCGGCCACCGCCTATGCCAAGGATCATCCGGACGTGGCGGTGAAGGTGCAGGCGGTGCCGTTCGGCGACCTGCTGACGACGCTCCGGGCCTCGGGCGGTTCGGCCGGCGGGGCGACCATTGCCGGCATCTACAACGCCTGGCTGCCCGATCTCGCCAAGGACAAACTGCTCGCCCCGATCCCGGACGCCATGGGCACCGAGGTCAAGGCGGACTGGCCGGCCGGCATTGTCGGGGCGTCGTCGGCCAATGGCGTGCTGTACGGCTTTCCGAACGAGATCGACCTCTACGCCCTCAACTACAACAAGAAGCTGTTCGAGGCGGCCGGGATCAAGGAAGCGCCCAAGACCTGGGACGAATTCACCGCCGCCGCCAAGGCGTTGACCGACAAGTCGAAGGGCCAGCAGGGTTTTGGCATGATCAATTCGTGGGCGGCGGGTGTCATCCACCCCTTCGCCTCGCTGCTCGCCTCGAATGGCGGGGAACTGGTCGGGGCAGACGGCAAGCCGCAGCTCGATTCCGCGGCGGCCAAGGAAACCTTCGCGCTCTATGAGAGCCTGATCAAGAACGGCTATTCCGATCCCACCATGGGCACCTCGGACGCCAACACCACCGGACCGTTCCTCGACAATTTCGTTTCCGGCAAGACTGGTATGATCATCATGGCGAACTGGTGGGAAAGCGCCCTCAAGTCCGGCATGGGCGACAAGTTCGCCGACATCGCCACGGCGCCGATCCCGGTCGGGCCGCACGGCGACAAGCCGCACTCGATCTCCTATTCGTGGATGACGGTGGTCAATGCCAAGGCGAGCCCGGCCGAGCAGCAGGCGGCGTGGGATTTCCTGAGCTGGCTGGACGGGCCGACCTCCGGGCCGAATGGCGGCTCGGCGATGGGCGACATCCTGATCTCGATGGGCATCCTGCCGTCGCGCACGTCCGATGCCACGGCGTTCGCGGACAAGCTCGCCGATCCGTTCCTCAAGGCCTATCTCGACGAGCTGCCGGATGCCAAGCCGTTCCCGGTGGTGCTGGGCGGGCAGGAGTTCTCGGATGCGCTGCAGCAGACGCTCGAGGCGATCCAGTTCGGCAAGCTCAGCGCCGCCGATGCGGCGACCAATGCGCAGGCCGACTCGACCGCGATCCTCGCCAAGGCTGCGCAGTAAGATCGGGGCGGAGGCGTGGTTTATCGTACGGATCACGCCTCCGTGGTGCGGCGGGGCGCCCTCGTGGTTCGACAAGCTCACCATGAGGGCTTGGGGGATGACCGCATGGCGGGGGCGAGGGGCGACCGCATCGGCGCCACACTCCAGCCCTCCAAGGCCAATGGGGGACAATCCGAGCCTCACAAAGGACCTCACCCTGAGCTTGTCGAAGGGCGAGGGCCGAGCAGCGGGTATGCTCCTGTCGGGAATGACGCCGTGAAAAAGGGCACCCTCCAGCTCAAATCCCCGTCCGCCCCCGTCCTCATGCTGGCGCCGGCCCTGGTGCTGCTCGGCGTTTTCGTGCTGGTGCCGACGCTGCTGACGCTGTGGCTGGCGTTTCAGGATTGGTCGACCGAGACCGGCTTCGATACGGCCCGTTTCGTCGGCCTCGACAATTTCTTCGCCATCTTCGGGCCGACCTCGGTGGGGCGGGATTTCAAGGGGGCGCTGGCCAATACGGCGCTCTATACGGCGCTGTCGGTGGCGCTGCTGCTGCCGCTGTCGGTGGGCTTCGGGCTGCTGGTCTACCAGAGGCGGGTGCGCGGCGGGGTGGCGCTCAGGACGATCCTCTTTTCCACCTACATGGTGCCGATGATCGCCGTGGCGCTGGTGTGGTCAAAACTCTATTCGCCGAGCGAGGGGCCGATCAACCAGATGCTGGGCTGGGTCGGGCTGCCGGGCTCGCCCTGGCTGTCGTCGCCGGATACGGCGCTGGTGTCGATCGTGCTGCTCAATGTCTGGCAGCAAGTGGGCTATTTCACCGTGCTGGCGGTAGCCGGGCTGACGCAGATTCCGGGCTCGGTGTACGAGGCGGCGGCCATCGACGGGGCGCGGCCGCTGCAGCGTTTCTGGTTCATCACGCTGCCGCTGCTCCGGCGCACGCTGCTGTTTTCGGCGGTGATCGCCATCATCAATGCGGTGCAGGTGTTCGAGCCGGTGGCGCTGATCACCCAGGGCGGCCCGGTGGGCGCCACCAATGTGCTGACCTATCACATCCGCCGCGTCGGCATCGAGCGCTCGCAGGGCGGGCTCGGCTCCGCCATGGCGGTGACCCTGATGCTGGCGCTGATCGTCGCGGTAGTGGCGCTGTTCGCGCTGGCTCGGCGGGGCGCGGAGGAGGACGCATGAGCCTCGCTCTCGATGTTGCGGCGGTACCGCCCCGCCGGCGCCGGGTCAGTCGCCCGGCCGGCGACTGGCTGATCCTGACGGCGATCATCGTGGTGTCGGTGGCGGCGGCGTTCCCGCTGGTGTGGATGGTGCTCACCAGCCTCAAGACGCCGGCCGAAACCATGCAGACGCCGCCGGTGTGGTGGCCGGCAACGCCGAACCTCGATGCCTATTTCAAGGTCGCGGGCGTGATCGATGCCGGCCGGTCGTTCCTCAACTCGGCGATCATCGCGCTGGTGACCACCGCCGGCATCCTGGTCACCAGCCTGCTCGCCGGGTTTGCCTTCGCCAAATACCGCTTCCGGGGCCGCGAATGGCTGTTCGCGCTGGTATTGGCGACGATGTTCCTGCCGCCCATCGTGACGCTGATCCCGCTCTACCGGATGGTGGGGTACCTGCATATCGGGGGGAGCCTCGCCGGCGTCATCGTGCCCAATCTCGCCAACGCCTTCGGCATCTTCCTGATGCGGCAGTTCATCAAGGGGGTGCCGGACGAACTGATCGATGCGGCGCGGGTCGACGGCGCCTCGGAACTGCGCATCGTGTTCTCGATCGTGGCGCCGGCCGTGGTGCCGGCCATCGCGGCGCTGGCGCTGTTCGCGTTCGTCTATCACTGGAACAGCTATCTGTGGCCGCTCACCGTGCTGCAGGGGCATACCGACCAATACCCCATCGTCATCAGCCTCTCCCGGCTGCTCAGCTACAATCGCGGCGCGATGAATACCGGGTTGGTGATGGCGGGGGCGACGCTGGCCGTGCTGCCGCCGCTGGTGCTGTTCGTGCTGCTGCAGCGCTTCTTCGTCGATTCCATCGTCAGCACCGGGGTGAAGGGATGAGCGCCGACCCGCCAATCCTTGCCGTCGATCTCGGCGGCACGCGGCTGCGCGCCGCGCTGGCCGGCGCCGGTGGCGCGCTGACTCCGCTCGAGGTGGGGCCGGCGCCGCAATCCCTGGCCGAATTCACCGATCGCATCGGCGGGCTGCTCGCCCAGACGAAGGCCGAGCGGCTTGGCATTGGCGTGCCGGGGCTGGCGCGTGGCACGGCCTGCATCTGGATTCCCAATCTGGGCTTTCTCGACGGCACCGATTTTGCGGCGCTGTTTCCGGGCATTGCCATCGGGCTCGGCAACGACGCGCAACTGGCGCTGCTGGCCGAAGCCACCGACGGCGCCGCCAGAGGACGCACGGATGCGCTGCTGCTGTCGATCGGCACCGGGATCGGCTCGGCGGTGCTGAGCGGCGGGCGCATCGTCAAGGGCAGCCACGGCGGCGCCTGCTCCTTCGGCTGGGCGACGGCCGACCTCACCGATGCCGGCGATCCGCGCCAGGGCTGGCTGGAGCGGCAGGCCTCCGGTCGGGCGCTCGACGCGGCGGCGCGTGAAATCGGCCTGGCGGACGGGCTGGCCCTGATCGAGGCCGGACACGCCGGCTACGCGGCGGCGCTGCGGGCGCTGGAGCGACCGATGCAGGCGCTCGGCGCCAGCCTGGCCGGGGCAGTGGGGCTGCTCGATCCGGAGCTCATCATCGTGACCGGCGGGGTCGCGGCGGCGCTGGACCTGCTGGCCCCGATGGTGCTCGCGGCGCTACGCCGGCAACTGCCGGCGCATCTGCGCCGGATCGACATCGCGGCCGGGCGGTTCGGACCGCAGGCGAGCCTCAGGGGAGCCGCGCTGGCCGGCCAAGCGGGGCCGGATTGGGGGAGCGTCAATGGTTGAAGTCAAGGGGCTGATGAAGCCGGACCGGCGGCGGCCGGAGCCGCTCTGGCATCAGGCGGAGCAGGCGGTGCGGGCGCTGATCGAGCAGGGCGAATGGAGCACCGGCAGCCAGATTCCCAATGAGGACAAGCTCGGCGCCATGCTCGGCATTTCGCGCATCACGCTCAGGCATGCGCTGCGCAAGCTGGAAGAAGCGGGGCTGCTGCGGCGCGAGCACGGGCGCGGCACCTTCGTGCGCAGCGCCACGGTGGTGGCGGGGGCGCGCGGCCTTACCAGCTTCACCCAGGAAATGGTGACGCTCGGCCTCGTGGTCGGCACCCGCCTGCTGCGGGCCGAACTGGTGCCCGCCTCGGCGCAGATCGCCGACGTGCTCGACATCGAGGCGGGTGCGCAACTGGTACGGCTGAGGCGGCTGCGGCTCGGCAACGACGCGCCGATCGGCATCCAGACGGCGCATCTGCCGGCGGCCCGGGTGCCGGGGCTGTTCGAGAATGCGGCGACGATGGGCTCG
>Ga0207705_10004579_pt1 | contig 10446 bp, 9 predicted proteins | sample KBSC13metaG_FD_184314 | JGI IMG/M metagenome (GOLD analysis project Ga0207705, IMG submission 184314) | Corn rhizosphere microbial communities from Kellogg Biological Station, Michigan, USA - KBS C1-3 metaG (SPAdes) (version 2) | ecosystem: Host-associated > Plants > Roots > Rhizosphere > Soil ...
AACAGCTATTCATTCTGCCGACGCAGGAAAGCGCGTGTTGCTGGTCAGCACAGATCCGGCGTCCAATGTGGGACAGGTATTTGGAATCGGCATTGGGAATCGAATTACCGCCATTTCCGGCGTTGCGCGGCTGTCTGCATTGGAGATAGACCCGCAGGCGGCGGCACAGGCATACCGTGACCGTATCGTCGGCCCGGTGCGTGGCGTTTTACCGGAGGCCACGGTCAAGGGTATCGAAGAACAACTCTCCGGTGCCTGTACAACCGAGATCGCAGCTTTCGACGAGTTCACCGCACTGCTGACCGACGGGGCGCTGACTTCCGCCTACGACCATATTATTTTCGACACTGCGCCTACTGGCCACACGATCCGTTTGCTGCAACTACCGGGCGCCTGGAGCGGCTTTCTGGATGATGGCAAAGGCGACGCCTCCTGCCTTGGACCACTGGCCGGGCTTGAGAAACAGCACGCTCGGTACAGGCAAGCGGTCGAAGCCCTGGCCGATCCGGTGCGCACGCGGCTGATCCTGGTCGCTCGTGCACAAGTGTCCGCGCTGCGCGAAGTAGCCCGCACGCACGAAGAACTCGCGAAAATCGGGCTCTCGCAACAATATCTGGTCATTAACGGCGTGCTTCCTCGCAGCGAAGCAGCTCTCGATCCATTGGCGGCGGCGATCCATGAGCGCGAAGCAGCCGCCTTATCCGATCTTCCTGAGGCGCTCAAAGAATTGCCCCGCGATCAGGTGGCCCTGAAGCCCTTTGATCTTATAGGTCTGAATACTCTGCGGCAGTTGCTCATAGAGACGGGTTCAGGAGAAGGCATCAGCATAGATCAGCACGCCGGTGCGTCTGATTCACTCGGCTCTGACTCATTCGCCTTCGATTCATTAAACGACGCACCAAGCCTCTCGGCGCTCGTCGACGTCATTGCTGCCGATACGCACGGCCTGGTGATGTTGATGGGCAAAGGGGGCGTCGGAAAAACGACCCTGGCCGCTGCCGTGGCGGTGGAACTAGCTCGCCGCGGTCTGCCCGTACATCTGACAACCTCAGATCCGGCAGCCAATCTTTCGGACACGCTGAATGGCTCGATGGACAACCTCGTGGTCAGCCGTATCGATCCACATGTCGAAACCGAGCGCTACCGGCAGCATGTCCTGGAGACGAAAGGCGCGAACCTTGACGCCGAAGGCCGTGCCTTACTGGAAGAAGACCTGCGTTCGCCGTGCACTGAAGAGATCGCGGTGTTCCAGGCTTTTTCACGCATCATCCGTGAGGCTGGCCAAACGTTCGTGGTGATGGACACCGCGCCCACGGGCCACACCCTGTTGCTGCTCGACGCCACGGGCGCTTATCACCGTGAAATCATGCGCCAGGCAACCGACAAGAAGTTGCATGTCAGAACGCCGATGATGCGGCTCCAGGACGAGAAGCAAACCAAAATTCTGTTGGTGACATTGGCGGAAACCACGCCGGTCCTCGAGGCGGCCACCCTGCAGGACGATCTGCGCCGCGCAGGGATCGAGCCTTGGGCATGGATTATCAATAACAGCGTTGCCGCCGCTCATCCGCTCTCGCCGCTGCTGCGGCAGCGGGCGAATAACGAACTGAGAGAGATTGAGGCGGTTGCTAATCACCATGCTCATCGCTATGCGGTTGTTCCGCTGCTGAAAGAACCGCCGGTGGGCGTTGCTCACCTGCTGGAGTTGTCCGGCTACCTTGTGCCGGCAAACCGCTAATGACACCGGGGATCGACAAGCTGTTTTCGGCTTTTGTGGGTCTCAACCTGTTCCAATCCGTGTATACCCGAGGTCCGGAACTGGCAATTGCGGGTGCCGATGATCCGTGAAGCTGTGAATGAAGAAAACCCTCCGAGCTAACATCAGCCAGCCATCGCTCCCTGTGCGTCTATTCTGAATAACGGAGGAACTTCGCAATGGCCGTATCCACGCTCGTTCCATTCCTGCTTGCTCCACTGGCGCTGGTGGCTTCGCCACCGCCCGCATTGACGCCAGCGGTTGCTGGTCCTTACCACGTGGAGGGCGCCCGCCTGATCGACGGCCACGGCCGTCCTTATCTCATTACGGGCACCCGGCTCGCGCCCTTAACTTCGTCAGATACGGATATCACCGGCGCGCCCGGCGAATTCGGCCCGCTCTCCGCCACCACGATCGGTCACGATTCGGCAGCGCGTGAATATGAATGCGGTGCGGCTTCCGCTGGATGCCTCGCTCTATCTCAGCGATTCCGCTTATCGCAAACGCGCCCGCGCCGTCGCCGATGTTTCCAATCACCTGGAACTGCTCGTGATCCTCGAAGCGGATACGTCTTCGCCGGAATTCTGGAACGCTCTCGCGAGTGACTTTTGCGATGATCCGAATATCTTCTTCGCCCTGCCCGCCGGTGCCACGCAGGATTCGGTTGACGCCATTCGGGCAGCCAGAGCGTCCCAGCCGATCGTAGCCTCTGATCCTGACCTGAAAGACACGAATCTGATCGCCGAAGTTACCCCGGGCTATACAACCTCGTCCGATGAATTGGATCGCATCGCCCATGTCGCCGAAAGCCGGCCGGTTCTTGCGGACGGCATGGACCCCGGGTTTTTCACCGGTTCGCGCGAATGCAGCGCGGTGCCCACCGATCCCGCGGCGGCGGCAGCCATGATCGAACGCCGGTTGACGTTCTTCGATGACCACAACGTCTCCTGGACCATCTCCTCATTTCAGCCCGGCAAGATGATCTCCGATTACCGGTATCTCATCGGCACGCGTCTTGAGCGCGGCTGGACCTGCAAACAGCAGAAGCCGGACCTCGCTGTCGGTATCGGCGTCGCGGTGCTCTCGCATCTCTGGCGCACGAGCCCGGACGGTCTGTTCCCCGTGAACTGCATGCTCGGCGGCTTCGCTGTGGCGCGTGGCGCGGTCGTTTCCATTTACGGCCCCACGCTCGCCGATCATCAGGAGTCTCCGAAGCCCGGAACCTGGCCCTATCATCTCGGCGGCGTCTCGATCCGCGTGACTGATTCGAAGGGCGTGGCGCGTCTGGCCCACATGCTCTATGCGGGTGGGGGCTGGCAGATCATCAGCTTCATGGTTCCCCAGGCGAGCGCTCTCGGGCCCGCGGACGTCACTATTGTTCGCGACGACGGCTCCACCACGACAGGGCGCATCGTCGTTACCGATGTGGCGCCCGGTCTGTGGACCACCAATGCCGAAAGCCGAGGCGGAGTCGTAGGCAAGGTCACTCAGCATTTCCGCGATGGCCGCGTGCGCGTCTCCGACGCCGCCAAGCCGATTCCGCTCGCCGCGAATGTTCGAACCACTGTCCGCATGCCGGGTACCGGCTTCCGCTATGTTCATTCGCGCAGCAGTGTGCAGGTCACAATCGGCGGTAAACCCGCGAAGGTGGTATCGTTCGGGCCCGATACAGGGACGCCGTACGATGACCAGCTCACGGTCGAGATTCCGAACGAATTGAAGGATGCCGGCGATGTGGATGTTTGGTTCACGGTGGACGGCGTGCTCTCGAATGTTGTGCGCTTGAACTTCGGCAAGTCATGAGGTTGTTCGCGGCGGCGGTGCTGACATGCGCGATTGCGTGGGGCGGCAGTTCTCCGCAGGCCGCGCTTGGACGCTATCTCTTCTACGACAAACGAATCTCCGTCACCGGCCAATACTCCTGCGCATCGTGTCACAAGCAGGAACTCGCCTTTACCGATGGACGCGCGCAGGCGCTCGGCGCGGCTGGACAGTTGCATCCACGGAGCGCGATGAGTCTGGTGAACCTCGCAACCGCGACTGCCTTCAATTGGGCGGACCCGACTGTGCGCTCACTCGAAGAACAGGCGCTCAAGCCGATGTTCGGAAAGGAGCCGGTCGAGATGGGGGTCGATAAATCGCGTTTACTCCGGCTCATCCGGACCGATGCGGTTTACAAAGAGCGATTTCTCAAAGCCTTTCGAGGCCCCGATCCCTGGACGCTTTCGAACGTGACGAAAGCGCTGGCGGCGTTTGAGCGAACAATCGTATCGAATCAAGCACCCTACGACCGCTTCCATCGCGCGGGCGATCCAACGGCAATTTCGGACGCCGCGAAACGCGGCGAAATGCTGTTCTTTCTCGATGGGCTCTCCTGCTTCCGGTGTCATGCCGGACCGGACTTCACCGGCCGCGCCCATGACGAATACCACAACACGGCGCTCTACGATCCGTATGCGGCCCCGAATATCGGCCTTGCTCTGTTCACGAAGCGGCCTGCCGACACAGGCAAATTCAAAGCGCCGACTCTCCGCAACATCGCTTTGACCGCACCCTACATGCATGACGGCAGCGTCCCCACGCTCGATGCTGTCCTTGACCACTACGCCGCCGGCGGCCGGGCTCACGGCAACGCGCAAAAAGACAAGCTGATGACCGGCTTCGACCTGACCCCGCGTAACCGCGCCGACCTCATCGCCTTCCTCGAAAGCCTGACCGACGACTCGCTGATCCACAACCCTGCTCTGAGCAATCCCTGGTAAGTAAACTCAAGGTTGGCTCTCGCTCTCGACGCAGTTTTGACATACGTGAAGGGCGTCGGCCCGGCGCGGGCGGCGATGCTGCAGGCGCGCGGGCTCGAGACCGTGGAAGACCTGCTGCACTACTTCCCTTTCCGCTACGAAGACCGCAGCAATTTAAAGCCAATCTCCCAACTGGCGCCGGGGGAACAGGCGACCGTGATTGCGGAAGTCAAGTCGTCGAAGCTCTCCGCGTTGCGCGGCCGCAAAATGGACATTCTCGAAGTCGTCTTCACCGATTCCTCCGGCGCTACGCTTCGCGGCAAGTGGTTCCACGGCCGCTATATTGCTGACCGGCTGACAGCAGGCACGCGGGTCGCCCTGTTCGGCAAGATCGAATTCGACAACTACCGCGGCGAGATCCAGATGATGCACCCGGAGCATGAGGTGCTCTCCGGCGAAGAAGACGACGGCGATTCCGGGCTCCACACCGGCCGCATCGTGCCGGTCTACGAAGCGGTGGGCAAGGTCAACACGCGCATTCTCCGAACCATCCTGCATCGCATCCTGGAGCAGATGCCCGATCTCGAAGACTATCTGCCCTCCCACATCGCGACGCGGCTCAAATTCCCGAACCGGACTGAAGCCGTTCGGGACGCGCACTTCCCTCCCCCCGGCACGCCAATCCGATTGCTGAACGCGTTCCGCTCTCCCGCGCAGTTCCGGCTGATCTTCGAAGAGTTCTTCTGGCTCGAATGCGGACTCGAACTGAAGCGCCGCCGCGCGCGCACGATGCCCGGCATCGAATTTCAGCTCACCGACCGCGTGCGCGAGCAGATCGTGAAGCTGCTGCCGTTCAAACCGACCGGCGCGCAGAAGCGGGTACTCAAAGAGATCGCGCAGGATATGTCACACCCCAGCCCGATGAACCGGCTGATGCAGGGCGATGTGGGCAGCGGCAAAACGATCGTCGCCGCCGAAGCCGCGGTGATCGCGGTCGAGAACGGCTATCAGGTCGCAATCCTCGCTCCCACCGAAATTCTGGCGCAACAGCACTACTACTCGCTGAAGCCGCTGTTCCACAAGCTGGGATATGTGATCGCGCTTCTCACTGGCTCCTCCACCGCACGCGAGAAGCAGAAGGTGAAGGACATGCTGCGCGCGGGGATGATCCCGGTCGCGATTGGCACGCACGCGCTGATCGAGAAGGACGTGGAATTCGCCAACCTGGGATTCGTCATCATCGACGAGCAGCACCGCTTCGGCGTGATGCAGCGTTTCGAACTCGCGCGCAAGGGCGTGACGCCGGACGTGCTGGTGATGACCGCAACGCCGATTCCGCGCACGCTGGCGATGACGATTTACGGGGACCTCGATATTTCGGTGATCGACGAGCTTCCGCCGGGACGGCAGAAAATCGTGACGAAGCACTACACCGAGCACCAGACCGAGATCGCGTACAGCGAGATGCGCCGCGAAATCGATGCGGGCCGTCAAGCGTACGTCGTCTATCCGGTGATCGAAGAGTCGGAGACGCAGGCGATGAAGGCCGCGGAGCAGATGTACGAGGAGCTTTCGACCGAGGTATTCCCAGACGTACCGGTCGGCCTTCTGCACGGCCGCCTGCCCGCCGCCGAGAAGGAGGCCGCGATGGACGCCTTCAAGAATCAACGCACGAAGATCCTGGTTTCCACGACCGTGATCGAAGTCGGCGTGGACGTGCCGAACGCGACAGTGATGATCATCGAACAAGCCGAGCGCTTCGGGCTTTCGCAGCTTCACCAGCTTCGCGGACGCGTGGGCCGCGGCGCAGCGCAGAGCTACTGCATGCTGATTACGACCAAACTCAACGATACCGGCAAGGAGCGCATCCGGACGATGGTCGATTCGACCGACGGTTTTAAGATCGCGGAGATGGATCTGAAGCTGCGCGGGCCGGGCGAGTTCTTTGGAACGAAGCAATCGGGCCTGCCCTCGCTGCGGATCGCCAACATCCTGCGCGACCCCGACATTCTGAGCAACGCGAAGCACGAGGCGCGGGCGTTTGTGGAAGAGCCGCCGTCGCCCGAAGCGCTGGCGCGCGCCGTCGAATACATCAAGGGCCACTGGCAGCGGCGCTACGGACTGGTGCAGGTAGGATAGGATTTCATGCGCGTTATCGCTGGCGAGTTCCGCTCGCGCCATCTGCAATCGCTGCCCGGACTCGACGTACGGCCCACTCCGGACCGGCTGCGCGAGACACTCTTCAACATTCTTGCGCCGCGCATCAAGGGTAGCGTCTTCGTGGACGCCTATGCGGGCACGGGCTCCGTCGGGATTGAAGCGATCAGCCGCGGAGCGAAGCAGGCAGTGTTCATCGAACGCAACCGGCACGCGATCGAGACCATTCAGGCGAACCTGAAGTCGCTCGGGATTCGAGGTGAAGGGCGCATTATCAAGGGACCGGCGGCGCTGCATCTGGCTTCGATCCAGGCCGACATCGTGTTTCTCGATCCGCCGTATCCGCTCGAATCGGAGTATCGCACCGCGATGGAGGTGTTGGGGGCGAATCCGCCGGCACTCGTGATTGTGCAGCATGCGGTTCGTTTTGCGCTTCCGGAGAAATTCGATTCGCTGGTCAGGACCAGAGTCGTAAAACAGAGCGATAACGCGCTGAGCTTCTATGCGCCGGCTAGCGGCCCCGGCCACCACGACCAACTCCAGGCCCCGGATTCATCCCACCCGGCTGCATCCCACCCGGATTCATCGGATTGATGCCCTGCGGGTTGTTGGCTCCGCCGCGGCCGGGTCCGCCGCTCGCGCCTTGAGCGCCGGCTGCGCCTTGCTGGCGGGTCGGGTCCTTCGTGATGTCGTAGACGAATTCCCACTCGTTGTACTTCGTGTGGTCATTGACAGTCTTGATGCTTTCCGCTTCCTTCTTGCTGGCGACGCCTGCGATCCCCGCGCCGATCACGTTCTGCTGTTGTTGCGGCGGCGCCGACCCGAGAGTAGCCGTAGTCTGTCCGAACTGCTGCTGTCCCGGCTGCTGCCTCTGCTGCCCTTGCTGCAATTGAATCGGATTTGTGCCGCCGCCTGGCGCGTTGAAGCCAGGCGGCTGGCCCGGGCTCGTCAAAATCTGATTAATCAGACTGGCCGCGGCTCCAGGCGGGCCGCCTGGAGCTGCCGCACCTGGCGGCAGGCCCTGCTGGATGGCGACACCGCCCGGCATCATGGGCGCAAGTCCGGGGTTGATCTGACCAGGTGTTGCGCCCGGCGCACCCGGCGGGAGAGTGCCTGGCGGCAGGCCGCCCAGGGGCACCATACCGGGCATCGGCGAAATGCGTCCGGACGCGCCCGCGGCCCCGGCGCCCGGCGGTGTGTAAGTACCTGAGCTATTCGCGGGAACGATGCGGCCATCGGGCAGCACCATTACCGGACCGTTGTAGCCCGCAATGCCGCTGCTCGAAGCCTGCGTGTTGTTGCCGGAGTCGTCGCCTCCGCCACCCCCTGCTCCGCCGGAATCGCTGGGACGGCGGCGAGTCGCGAGATTCACGCCATCACCCGATGTGGCCTGATTGAAACTATTCGCGGTGACACCGATATCGGTGATGAAATTCTGCGGCGCGCTCTTGTCCTTCTGGTCCGGCGCCTTCGAATCGACGGAGTCTGTGAGGACGCCGCCGGGACCTGCGTGAATGAGGCGCCATTCGTTCTTGCCGGTCATTGGATCGGCAAAACGCCGACGGAGGAAGCGCTGGCCGTTGGTATTTTCGAGTTCCTCCATCGATCCCGGATAACGATTGAACTTGTGAACAAAGAGCGTGACAGCGCGCTGGTATTCCTCGCCGCGATCGATCAGCAGCTGCTCTTTATCGCGCTGAGCTTCGAATGCGACGCGCGGTATTTCGGTGTAGAGAGTGATCGCCACGATCGCCGCCATCGCGAAGATCAGCAGCAGCGCGTAGCCGGATTCGGAATTGCGGGTCCCCTTCATGTATGTCTAGCCGGGCGCGTCCGGTGGCAGGCGAAGCGTCTGGGTATTCTTCGCCTGCGTATCTTCGATTTCGATTGTGGTGAGCGCGATCTTCACGATGCGATAGCGCTGCTTTACGGTCTGGTTTTCCGAGACCATCAGGATGTTATCGCCATCGAGCAGGAAGGCTTCCTTGTGACCGTCCGTCTTCGAGACGACGTAGCCGTAGTATTTGAGGTCGATGGGCGGCGCGGGCGGCGGGCCCGTCGGCACGTTGTGCGTCACGGCCGGCGGGGGCGGAGCCTGATTCACCGGAATCTTCGGAACGTTGGAAGGAACTGGCTGAACTGGCTTCGGCGGCGCAGGCGGCTGACCGAACTGAAACAGATTGCGGCCGGCCTCCGCCGGTTCGATGCGTTGTACTTTCGCGAGCAGCTCGAGATGCAGTTCGGGATTGATGGAAGCGGGGTCGAGCTTATCATCCGGCCGTGAACCCAGCACGCGCGGCTGAAACGCGGTGTTCTGCGAACGGCGGGAACGCTGCGCCGTGCGGCCGGAAGCCGCCGCGGATACCGGCGCCAATGTCACGGAAGCAGGGGTGGGCGGTACCTTAATCGTCACATCACTCGACGAATTGTAAAAGTACAGAGCAATCCCCAACACCACGATCCCTGCGAGGATTGCGACCTTTTTCGGTTCGGCGCCGACGTTCATTGCGCTGCCTCCGGCTGGTCGCGAACGAATGTGTTGATGTGGAAGACGGCATCCAGAATGTCGCCTTTGGGCTGCGGCGCCACCTGCAACTCGTCGATCACCATAAAGCGCGGTGAGCGGTCGATCGCGTTCACTAATTTCATGAGCTGGGGATAGCCGCCTTCGAAGCCCGCGGTAATGGTGAGCATGTAAAGATCACCGCTACCCTCGATGGGATCGAGGACCGAGTAATTGATGGTGCCGACTTTCATGCCCGCGGTCTGGGCCAGGTGATTGACTTCAGCATCGAGCGGTCCAAAGGTCTGACGACGCGACGTCATGTACGAGACTTCGAACTTGTTACCCTGATCGCGGCCGATATCCATGTTGCGGACGAGCGAACTGCTCTTGTTCAACCGCTGCTGAGAAGAGCGGAATGTGGAACGCAGACTGGCAAGCTGCGCATCGAGGTCATTGGGCGATTCACCCACCAGATGGAACGCGAACGCCGCCACCACGAGATTCGCGGCGAGGAGCGCGCCGAGTACGGCGCGGACCAGCACTTGCGGCTCACGCAAGTTGAGATTAAAGTTTCTGGTCATACATCACCGTGAGGTGGACCCGGTAGAGCGGGTCCGTCTGGGTTGGGGGCGTCTGGGAAGTCTGGGTCACATCACCGAAGAGACTGGAGAGCTCGATCTTCGAGATGAACCCAATGACGGGTTCCGGCGTCTGTGCGGCGACTACCATCTCAAGCGAGAGGTCACCGCGGCCGTTGAGCTGGGGCCGGATGGAAACGACGCGGACATCGTATGGCAGCACGGTCTGGAGATCGGAGAAGATGCGAGTCCAGCTCACGGATTTGCGGCGGATCAAAGTGTTGAAGAGCTGGCTGCGATAAAGAACGCTTGAATTTTCCGGCAGCCGCATTTTTGCGTCGAGCTGCGCCTGAGCGGCGTTGGTCTTTGCAAGCTGGCGCTGCACCTGATTGATGGCCTGGCGTGATTCGGCCATGGCGCTGCGATCCGTGATCATCAGACCGATAAGCGCGGCGAGCGTGATGCAGAGCAGCAGACCCACCGCGGCCGAGGCCACGATGATGGGCCGATCACGGCGCATCGGTTCGGAAGCGAGATTGATCTGGATTTTCATGCCGCGGCGGCCGTCCTTGTGGTGGGACGCGGATAAAGCGAGTAAAGGTATCCGGCGAGGCCGGGGTCGGCTTGCTGGACGACTTCGACCGGCATATCGAGCTCGGCAGTCAGGCGAATTTCGGTGCGAGAAGTATCGGTGCCGAAGCCGGCCAG
>Ga0207705_10004581_pt1 | contig 10444 bp, 7 predicted proteins | sample KBSC13metaG_FD_184314 | JGI IMG/M metagenome (GOLD analysis project Ga0207705, IMG submission 184314) | Corn rhizosphere microbial communities from Kellogg Biological Station, Michigan, USA - KBS C1-3 metaG (SPAdes) (version 2) | ecosystem: Host-associated > Plants > Roots > Rhizosphere > Soil ...
GACCCGGCCCCGCGTCGCGCAAGCCCCCCAACAGCTTTTCGAACCGATACCAGCGCACCAAAACCCCGATCCGGTCCAGCGGCCCATCCCCGCCCCGCACCACCGCATCGGCAAAACCCAACTGCCCAGTCCGCTTGATCGCCATCAATCAGCCCCCCGTCTGACCACAACAGAATCACACCAAACCAATTTTGCAACAGGCCCCAAAGGGGCGAGGGAACGATGGCGGTGAGGCAGCCGAACCCTCGCCCCGCTGGGGAGAGGGTGGCCGGCAGGCCAGTGAGGGGTCGCCACACGCTCAGTCCTGTGCTCACTCCCCCCTGATCCACTCCACCCGCCAGCCGCCGCGGCTGGCGTCGGCAAGGACGCTCGCCAGCGCCGGCAGCAATTGCTTCAGCTCGGCCTCCAGGGTGAACGGCGGATTGACCACGATCATGCCGGTGCCGAACAGGAGCGGCGGCGTGGCCGGCGGCCGCACCGTCACCTCGATGCGCAACATTTTCGCGATACCGGTCGCCGCCAGCGCGCCGAGAAACGCGTCGCGCTCGCGCCGGTCCTTGAGCGGATACCAGAGGGCATAGACCCCGGCCGGAAAGCGCTTGTGCGCCTTCACCAGGCCTTCGACCAGCCGCTCGAACTCGCCCTCCACCTCGAACGGGGGATCGACCAGCACCAGCCCGCGCTTCTCCTTCGGCGGCAATTGCGCACCGAGCGCCAGCCAGCCGTCGAGCGCGATGACGCGCGTCTGGATGTCCCCGGCAAACACCTGCCCCAGCGCCGCCGCGTCCTCCGGCTGCAGCTCGATGGCGAACAGCCGGTCCTGCGCCCGCAGCAGTTTTCGCGCCAGGAGCGGCGACCCCGGATAGATGGTCAAGCCGCCGCCCGGATTTTCCCCGCGCACCACGTCGAGATAGGGCTTTGCCAGCGCCGCCGCGGCTTCCGGCAGCGGCCGCTCCAGCAGCCGGGCGATGCCATCGCGCCATTCGGGCGAGCGCGCCGCCTCGTCCCCGGTGAGATCGTAGCGGCCGATTCCGGCATGCGTATCGATCACCCGGAAGGCCGCCGGCTTGAGCTTCAGATACTCGATCAGCCGCGTCAGGATGAGATGTTTCACCACATCGGCGAAACCGCCGGCATGGAAGGCGTGGCGATAGTTCACTTGAGGGAGCGGGCAGCTTTACCGCCTCGGCTCCGTCTTCGGGTCATTCCCGCGGAAGCGGGAATCCCGGTTTGGCTCGAAATGCCGTATGCGCCATGAAACGAAGCTTCCCGCCTTCGCGGGAATGACGCCGAGACAGATGGGAACGCCGGGGCAGCAGGCAATGTCAGTGCCTCGCCTGCGCCGCGAGGATCACCCCGGCGAATGTCGTGAACACGCCGGCAAAGCCCCAATTCAGCGCCCGCTGCACCCATTTCGCGCCGGTCAGCACCCGCGCCACCCGGTCGGCCGCGATGACTGTCAGCACCCCGAAGGGAATCGAGACAAGGATGAATTCGGCCCCCAGGAAGAACAGCTTTCCCGGCGCGTCGCCGTCGTGCCGGTCGACGAACTGCGGCAGGAAAGTCACGAAGAACAGCACGACCTTGGGGTTGAGCAGATTGATCCCGATGCCCGAGACATAGCTCTCCCTGAGGGTTGGCGGGCGCTTCGCCCTGGCCGCGAGCTTGAGGCCGCCGCCATGCACGATCGCCTGGTAGGCGAGCCACAGCAGATAGATCGCCCCGACGATCTTCAGCCCCCAGAACAGTGTCGGCGCGGCGATGATCAGCACCGAAATGCCGAGGGCAACGAGGGTCGTGTGCACCGCGATGCCGCTCATCGCCCCGGCCATGGTCAACAGGCCGTGCCTGCGGCCGTAATTGACGGTGCGCGACAATTGCAGCGCCATGTCGGGACCGGGCGTGATCGCCAGCACCGCCGCGGCCAAGGCGAACGCCAGGATGACCGGCAGGTCGGGAACGAAGGAAGGCATGGCGGGCCCAGCAAACTTGACGCCGACACATTGCACGCCAGCCGGGCTTTGAATAGAGATGGCCAACGAATTCGTCCGCCTTCGGGCCCGGCGCCTCGCGGAATCGGAGGCTGGGGACTGTCGCCCCTCGCGCAGGGGCGTGTGAAAAAATGGCCAAAGACATCCAGAAGATCGTGCTCTCCTATTCCGGCGGGCTCGACACCTCCATCATGCTGAAATGGCTGCAGGAGCACTATCGCTGCGAACTGGTGACCTTCACCGCCGATCTCGGCCAGGGCGAGGAACTGGAGCCGGCGCGCGCCAAGGCGCTGCTGCTCGGCGTCAAGCCGGAGAACATCCATATCGAGGACGTTCGCGAGGAATTCGTGCGCGACTTCGTCTTCCCGATGTTCCGCGCCAATGCGGTCTATGAAGGCCAGTACCTGCTCGGCACCTCGATCGCCCGGCCGCTGATCGCCAAGCGGCTGGTCGAGATCGCCGAAGCGACCGGCGCCGATGCCATCGCCCACGGCGCGACCGGCAAGGGCAACGACCAGGTGCGCTTCGAGCTCAACGCCTACGCCCTCAATCCCGCCATCCGGGTCATCGCGCCATGGCGGGAATGGGAACTCCACTCGCGCACCAGCCTCATCGACTATGCCGAGAAGAACCAGATCCCGATCGCCAAGAACAAGCGCGGTGAAGCGCCGTTCTCGGTCGATGCCAATTTGCTCCATACCTCGTCGGAAGGCCGGGTGCTCGAGGATCCCGGCCAGGTCGCGCCCGACTACGTCTACCAGCGCACCACCGATCCCGAGCAGGCGCCCAACACCCCCGAGATCATCACCATCGGCTTCGAGAAGGGCGACCCGGTGTCGGTCAATGGCCGGCGCCTGTCCCCGGCCTCCCTGCTCACCGAGCTCAACACGCTCGGCGGCAAGCACGGCATCGGCCGGCTCGACCTGGTCGAAAACCGCTTTGTCGGCATGAAGAGCCGCGGCGTCTACGAGACCCCCGGCGGCACCATCCTGCTCGCCGCCCATCGCGGCATCGAATCCATCACCCTGGATCGCGGCGCGGCCCATCTCAAGGACGAGATCATGCCGAAATATGCCGAGCTGATCTACAATGGCTTCTGGTTCGCCCCCGAGCGCGAGATGCTGCAGGCGCTGATCGACAAGAGCCAGGCCTATGTCACCGGCGAAGTCACGCTGAAGCTCTACAAGGGCAGCGCCTACGTCATCGCGCGCACCTCGCCCTTCTCGCTCTATTCCGAGGATCTGGTGACCTTCGAGGAGGGCTCGGGCAGCTACGATCACCACGACGCCGAAGGTTTCATCAAGCTGCAGGGCCTCAGGCTAAAGACCTACGCCGCGCGTAACCGCCGCAAGCAATGATTAAGGGCTTTCACCACTATTCGCCCCCGGTTTAACGCGCCATTAGGCTCGCCCCGCGAACCTGTGCCCCGATAGCTTCGCAGGGGTCCGGGACAGGCGCGCATGGCAGGGAGGAAGGGGATCGGCACCGACGACCAATTGCTCCATGCGGCGCTCGCCAGCATGCCCTACGGCTTTTCCATCTGGGACGACGACCTGCATCTGGTGTTGTGGAACCAGAACTACCTCGACATGTACCATTTCGCGGCTGACCGCGTGCACACCGGGATGTCCCTTCGCGACATCGTCACCCTGACCGCCGGCATCGGCAACCATGCCGGCATGACCACCGACGAGATCCACGCCATCTACGTCGCCCGCTTCACCGACCGCGACGACGGCGAGCCCGTCCACTACTACCAGAAGGCCATCGCCGGACGGGTCATCAAGTCGACCCACATCCGGCGCCCCAAATTCTGGGTGGTGACGCACGAGGACGTTACCGAGGAAGTTGAGCGGCAGCGCCTGGCTATGCTGCGCGAGGCCGCGCTGGCGCATCAGAACCTGCGCTTCGATGCCGCGGTCAACAACATGCCGCAGGGCCTGTGCATGTTCGGCCCCGACCGCCGGCTGGTGATCTGCAACCACATGTTCGCCGAAATGTACGGCCTGCCACCCGAACTGGTGGCGCCCGGCACGCACGCCGCGGACATCTTCGATTTCCGCGTCGCACATGGCACTGTGCCCGACAGCGAGCGCCCAGAGAGCTACGCCCCAACCCTCCGGCAGATGACCGAGGAGCACGGCCGCACCGTGCGCTTCGTCGAGCGCGAGGCCGGACGCACCATCTCGGTGATCCAGCAGCCCATGGCCGATGGGGGCTGGGTTTCCATTCACCTCGACATCACTGAGCAGCGCGAGAAGGAAGAGCTGATCCAGGCCCGCACCCACGAACTCGAGGTGCAGAACATCCGCTTCGACGCGGCGATCAACAACATGCTGCACGGCCTGTCGATGTTCGACGGCAACGGCCGGCTGATCGTATGCAACCATCAATACGCCGAGATCTACGGCCTGCCGCCCGAATTGGTGCAGCCCGGCACCTCGTTCTGGGACATGCTGGCGGCAGGCGAAAAGACCGACACCCTGAGCCGCGGCGAACGCGAAGCGCGCGAGAACCTGATGCGCAGCGTCATTGCCGGCGGCAAGCCGTTCAAGGAACACATCAAACTCGACAACGGCCGGGTCATCGCCGCCCTGCACCAGCCGATGACCGGCGGCGGCTGGCTCGCCACCCACGAGGACGTGACCGAACAGCACAACCACGAGGAAACCATCCGGCACCTCGCTCGCCACGACGCGCTGACCGACCTGCCCAACCGCGTGCTGTTCGGCGAGGAGATGGCCAAGATCGAATCGCGTCTCGGGCGGCAGGAAAACATTGCCGTGCTGCTGGTCGACCTCGATCACTTCAAGACCGTCAACGACACCCTCGGCCACGCCGTCGGCGATGCCGTGCTGATTGCCGTCGCCCGGCGCCTGCGCGAGGCGTCACGCCAGAGCGACATCATCGGCCGGCTCGGCGGCGACGAATTCGCCATCCTCGTCGGCCCGCTCGACAGCCCCACCCACGCCGCCCTGATCGCCGACCGCATCGTCCGCTCGCTGGCCCAGCCGATCCTCGTCGATGACAACCAGATCATCATCGGTGCCTCGGTCGGCATCGCCATGGCCCCGGGCGACGGGCGCGACGCGGAATCGCTGCTGAAGAACGCCGACCTGGCGCTGTATCGCGCCAAGGGCGAGGGCCGCGGCGCCTACGCCTTCTTCGAGGCGGGCATGGACGAAGCGCTGAAATATCGCCGCGGCATCGAGCTTGGCCTCAAGGGCGCCCTGACGCGCGGCGAATTCCGCCTGGTGTTCCAGCCCCTGCTCAACCTCGCCGAAAACCGCATCTGCTCGCTCGAAGCATTGCTGCGCTGGGACCATCCCGAGCGCGGCCTGATTCCGCCCCCCGAATTCATCCCCATCGCCGAGGAAACCGGCGTCATCGTGCAGATCGGCGACTGGGTGCTGCGCGAAGCCTGCCGCGCCGCGGCGCGCTGGCCGGCCGATATCCGCATCGCCGTCAACCTGTCGGCGGCCCAGTTCAAGCACCGGCGCCTTGTCGAGTCGGTCCGCAACGCCCTGGCCGAGGCCGGCCTCGACCCCACCCGGCTCGAACTGGAAATCACCGAGACCCTGCTCCTGGCCGACACCGAACCGACCCTGGCCGCCCTGCACGAACTGCGCGCCATGGGGGTCCGCATCGCCATGGATGATTTCGGCTCCGGCTATTCCTCTCTCCGCTATCTGCGGAGTTTTCCCTTCGACAAGATCAAGATCGACCGCGCCTTCATCGAAGGCCCGGGCGGGGAAGCCCGCACCTCGGCCGTCATCAATGCCATGATCGGTCTCGGCCGCAGCCTCGGCATCGCGACCACTGCCGAAGGCATCGAGACCGAGGCGCAACTGGAAGCGGTACGCCACGAAGGCTGCGACGAGGTGCAGGGGTTCCTGTTCTCGCCCCCCCTGCCCGCCTCCGGCATCGATGCCCTGCTCGGTACCGTCCGCGCCAACGAGCAACGCCGCCTCGCCGCCCTGTAGGGCACAATCCACATTCAGGCGAAGGCTGGACGTCAGGCAGCCAAGGCCCCTCACCCGGTCCTATCGGACCGACCTCTCCCCCAGGGGAGAGGAATACGATAGGCCGTGCCCCCATTATTCCTCTCCCCGTCGGGGAGAGGTCCCCGCAGGGGGTGAGGGGTCTTTGCCCACATCTATCGAACTAAATCTCCAAGTAATACCACCTACGAGATAGCACGTACATCATTATACCAACAACACTTTATCAGTTAATTAACCATACAACTCATAACTTCGTCCCATCAAATACTTTTCGGGGCGAATATTATGCAAAAATTGCTGGGAATTTGGCTCGGCCTAGCCTGCGCTCTCGCCTGCGCCGAACCCGCCGGGGCCGATAGCATCAATTTCACCGGCTCGGTCCTCGATTCCTGCACCCTGCAGCTCGCCAGCAGCGGCACCCTCGCCCTGTCGCAGGACGGTACCACCATGGGGTCGGAGGAAGGCAGCGGCCAGCCGGCCCACCTCACCATCCTGTCGACCGGCAGCCACACCATCAGCGTCGCCGCGCCCAGCCTCGTCACCTCGCCCAGCGGCTATGACCCGACGAGCCAGCAGCTCGAGGTCGCCTATCAGGGGCTGACCCTGCTGTCGGGCGTCAGCCAGGGTTATACTTCCAGCCCCACCAGCTTTTCGGTGAACGCCCTCGCGCTGTCGACGCTGGCGCTCAACAACCGCATCGTCAATCCCGCGGGCTTTGCCGCCGGCTCCTATGCCACCCAGACGGTGGTCACATGCAATTGAGCCGGCGCCTGCTGCCCGCGCTGCTGCTGTTCCTCGCACTGCCGGCAGTCGCCACCGCGCAATCGTTGGCGCCCACCCACGGCTCCGGTCCGACCCCGACCGCCATCAAGGGGTTTCGCCTGACCGTCGGCAATCCCTACAGGACTGCCATGACCTTTCTGGTGCTGCCGATGGATGTCGGCTTCCGCCACCCTGTCGGCGACGTCGAGATCCTGCCGCCCAAATTGACGCTGGCGCCCGGCTTTACCCGTCAGGTGATCCTCGCCTTCAAGATTCCCCAAAATTCCAAGGAGCGGACGATTGGCCTCTGTGTTCAGCCTGAAAAGCTCGCGGGTCCGGTGCTGCCGCGCGTTTGCGGTCGCTATACTGGCGTGCGCCTCGCCGGCGTGGGCGGCTGACGGTCTGCTGCTGCCCCCGCCCCCTACCGGCCCCGGCGGCGAGGATTCGGTCACCACCGCCGAAGGCGTCCGGTGCAGCCAGTCGATCAACGCCGCCGGGGGCTATCTCGACCTCGGTGTGGCGGGTGGCAACCTCTCCACCTACGACGATCCCTCAACGCTCAGCGCGACGGGCGATCCGCGCCAGAGCGCCATCGGCTATGCCCGTGTCGTCATCCCGCTCGGCGCCGTTCCGAAGCGTCTCGACTGCACCGCGCTCTACGATCTCGAGATCCAGCGGCTGAAGCAGGAAATCCAGATGCTGAAAATCGGATTGCAGTAAAGCCCGGGAGGGTTCTTAAATCGCCCTTAAGGCGCGGTAGCCCACCTTTGGGTCTTATCGAGAATTGCATTTGCCTGAGGATACGACCGGCGGATGGCCAAGGACACTGGACCCACCGACGCTGCCTTGTTGCTGGGTGTAGCACTCGCCAATGTGCCGCACGGCCTTTGCGTGTGGAGCAGCGCCTTCCGGCTGCTGCTGTGGAACCAGCGATTCTGCGACCTCTACCGGCTGCCGGCCGACAAGATCCGCCGCGGCATGTCGCTGGAAGCCGTGGTCCGCCTCAGTGTCGAGCAGGGCAACCATCCGGGCACCACCGCCGAGCAATACCTGCAGGACTACATGCAGTACCTGCTCGGGGCGCGCACCGCCGAGGCCAGCACCTCGCGGCAGACCCTGGCGGGCGGCCGTACCGTGGAGGCGGTGCACCGTTATTCGGCCGACCTCGGCTGGGTAGCGACATACGAGGATATCACCGACAAGCTGTCGCGCACCAGGAGTGCCGACCGCCGCAAGGCCGACCTCGAGCGGCAGAACCTGCGCCTTGCTGCGGCGGTCAACAACATCTCGCAGGGCCTTTGCATGTACGACGCCAAGGGGCGCCTGGTGATCTGCAACGAGCCCTATGCCCGCATCTACGGCCTGCCCGAGCATCTGCTGAAGCCGGGCACGCTGCTCGAGACGATCCTTGCCTACCTGTTCGACCAGGGCATGAGCGCCTTGAACGACCGCGACGGCTACATTGCGTGGCGCCGCGACGTCATCAAGCGCCGCGTCTACGGCAAGCACGTGCACGAACTGAACGGCCGCACCATCATGATGCAGCATCACCCGATGCAGGACGGCGGCTGGGTCTCGACGCACGAGGACATCACCGAGCAGCGCCAGAACGAGGCGCGCATCCATCACCTGGCCCGCCACGACGCGCTGACCGACCTGCCCAATCGCATCAACTTCCTCGAGGCCATGGCGGAGATCGAGACCTCGATCGCCCGCGGCGACCGCGTGGCGGTGCTATGCATCGACCTCGACCACTTCAAGGCCATCAACGACACCCTCGGCCACGCCATGGGCGACGCCGTGCTGAAACAGGTCTCGGCGCGCCTGTGGGGCACGACGCGCGAGACCGACGTGCTTGCCCGGCTCGGCGGCGACGAGTTCTTCCTGCTACTGAAGCCGATTGAAGGGCCGCGCGAGGCCGCGCTGGTGGCCGAGCGCATCGTCAAGGCCATCGCCGCCCCCTTCTCCATCAGCGGCCATCAGATCGCCATCGGGGCGAGCGTCGGCATCGCCGTGGCGCCGGGGGACGGCACCACCACGGACGCCTTGATGAAGAATGCCGACCTTGCCGCCTATCGCGCCAAGAGCGAGGGCCGCTCGACCTACCACTTTTTCGAGCCGGCGATGGATGCCGCGCTGCAGCGCCGCCGCAGCATCGAGGTCGGACTCAGGACGGCCTTGCAGGGCGGTGAATTCCGCCTCGCCTTCCAGCCGCTCGTCGGTCTGGCCGAGAATCGCATCGTCTGCTTCGAAGCGCTGCTGCGCTGGGACCATCCGGAGCGCGGTACGATTTCGCCGGTGGAATTCATCCCGGTTGCCGAAGATACCGGGCTCATCGTGCCGATCGGCGAATGGGTGCTGCGCGAGGCCTGCAAGACCGCCGCCGGCTGGCGCGGCAAGGTCCGCGTGGCGGTCAATCTGTCCCCGGTGCAGTTCAAGAACCCGCGCCTGTTCGATCTGGTGAAATCGGCCCTGGCCGATGCCGGCCTCAGCCCCAGCCGGCTCGAACTGGAAATCACCGAATCCTTGCTGCTGGCCGACAGCGACCAGACGCTCGAAACGCTGCATCGCCTGCGCGACCTCGGCATCCGCATCGCCCTCGACGATTTCGGCACCGGCTATTCGTCGCTGAGCTATCTCAGGAGCTTCCCCTTCGACAAGATCAAGGTCGATCGCTCCTTCATGCGCGATCTCAGCCGCAAGGGCGACAGCCTCGCCATCATCAAGGCCATCATCGGGCTGGGCCACAGCCTCGGCATGGCTATGACCGCCGAGGGCGTGGAGACCGAGGAACAGCTCAACGCGGTGCGCGAGCAGGGGTGCGACGAGGTACAGGGCTTCCTGTTCTCGCCGCCAATGCCGCCCGCCGCGGTGCAGGCGCTGCTCGATTCGACCGGCGGGCACGGTTTTGGTGTGGACGCGAACCCGCCTCGCGAAACCGGCAGCAAGATCAGGCAATTGCGCGCCTGAGGCCCCGACGAGCCCCGGCTGCATCGACAATCGGCCGAAAGGGCGGCGTGCCGCCAAGGCCCCCTCACCCGCCGCTTCGCGTCGACCTCTCCCCCAAGGGAGAGGTAAAAGATGGCAAGGCCGTGCCACACCATCACCTCGCCCTTCGGGGGAGAGGTCGGATTGCGTCAGCAATCCGGGTGAGGGGGCCTTTCCTGGTCCCCCGACCGCAGCGGTCATCTGGTTTGAAACGCCACTGTTCGAGCGCCAGAACCCCGCTTGGCTCCACTCAAAATGCGGCCTCAGGCGTCCGGCAGGTCCTTGCCCATGAAGGCGGCGAATGCCTCCTTATAATCCTGGTGCCAGCGCGACAGTGCCGGACGGTCGAGGATGATGTCGAAGGCGTTCCACAGGATTCGCTTGTGGTCGACAGCGTTCGGCGTTTCATCGTCCGGGCAGAGGATGAAGAACTTGTCCGCCGCAATGGCCGCCGCCATGTAGTCGACCACCTGCTCCGGCCGCCACGCGCCGGGGCGATGCTCGGCATCGCCGGTCGTGGTCCAGCCGGGGATCAGCAGGTGCGCCGAAACCTTGGTCCCGCGCTCGCGCAGATCGCGCGCCAGATTCTGCGTATAGGCGTTGAGCGCCGCCTTGGAGGTGTTGTAGGCCGGATTGCCGGGCGGATTGGTCAGCCCCTGCTTGCTGCCGGTATTGACGATCGCCGCCGGCCGTCCGGCC
>Ga0207705_10004582_pt1 | contig 10444 bp, 7 predicted proteins | sample KBSC13metaG_FD_184314 | JGI IMG/M metagenome (GOLD analysis project Ga0207705, IMG submission 184314) | Corn rhizosphere microbial communities from Kellogg Biological Station, Michigan, USA - KBS C1-3 metaG (SPAdes) (version 2) | ecosystem: Host-associated > Plants > Roots > Rhizosphere > Soil ...
CTTGCCGAGAGAGTAGGCGATCCCTGCCGCGGGGTGGCGATCTTCCTTTCCACGGCACCGTCGCTGTTCAAGCCGACAATCGACGGGCTGGAGAGGGCCGGCCTTGCCTGTCCGACGGTGCGAATGGCGCTCGAGAAACCGCTGGGCAGCGACCTCGAATCGAGCCGCGAGATCAACGACGCCGTTGCCGCGGCTTTCCCCGAGAACCGCACTTTCCGGATCGACCATTATCTCGGCAAGGAGACGGTCCAGAACCTGCTCGCGCTCCGCTTCGCGAACTCGATGTTCGAGCCTTTGTGGAACAGTGCGCATATCGACCATGTCCAGATCACGGTCGCAGAGACGATCGGGCTCGAGGGCAGGGGCGATTATTACGACCAGGCGGGTGCGCTTCGCGACATGGTTCAGAACCACATGCTGCAGCTGCTCGCGCTGGTTGCGATGGAGCCGCCGACCGACTTCAACGCGACCGCGGTGCGCGACGAGAAGGTAAAGGTGCTGCGCGCCCTCCGCCCGATCGGCTCGGAGGACATCGAGGCGGATAGCGTCACCGGGCAATATACGCGCGGGGCCATCGACGGCGAGACGGTGCCCGGTTACGACGACGAGATCGGCCGCGACAGCTCTACCGAGACCTTCGTCGCTCTGAAGGCGCATATCGATAATTGGCGGTGGAAGGGCGTTCCCTTCTATCTGCGCACAGGCAAGCGCATGCCCGAGCGCGACACGGAGATTTTCATCCAGTTCCGCGACGTGCCTTATTCGATCTTCGCATCGCGGGGGGCAACGACCAAACCGAACAAGCTGATCATCGGGCTCCAGCCTGAAGAGAGCATAGAGCTCAGGCTGATGTCCAAGACTCCCGGCCTCGACCGCCAGGGCGTCCGGCTGCGCGAGATTCCGCTCGATATCGGGCTTGCCAATGCCTTCAGCGAGTATCGCCGCCGGATCGCCTATGAGCGGCTTCTGCTCGACCTCATCGAGGGCGACCCTACCTTGTTCGTCCGCCGCGACGAGGTCGAGGCTCAATGGGCCTGGATCGACCGAATCCGCGCCGCCTGGGCCGAGAAGGGGATGACGCCGCGGCCTTATGCCGCGGGGACGTGGGGTCCGTCGGCGGCCATCGCGTTGACCGAGCGCGACGGAATCAGCTGGCACGAGTAAGGCATCGCAATGGCACTCAACCCCGTCGTCTCCAGCGTCACGGACCGGATCATCGAGCGGTCGAAGCCGACCCGCCGGCGCTACCTCGATCTGATGGCGGAGCAGAAGGAGCGGGGAATCGACCGACCTCGGCTGTCGTGCGGCAATTTCGCGCACGGCTTCGCCGGCGCCGGCGCCGACCAGGCCGCGATCCGCGACCTCCGCGGCCCCAATATCGGCATCGTCACCGCCTATAACGACATGCTTTCGGCCCACGCGCCCTACGCCCGCTACCCCGAGCAAATGAAGATTTTCGCGCGCGAGGTCGGAGCGACCGCGCAGGTCGCGGGCGGAGTTCCGGCGATGTGCGACGGCGTGACGCAAGGGCAGCCGGGCATGGACCTGTCCCTGTTCAGCCGCGACGTCATCGCGATGGGCACGGCGATCGCGCTCAGCCACGGGATGTTCGAGGCGGCGGCGCTGCTCGGCATCTGCGACAAGATCGTGCCCGGGCTGCTGATCGGTGCGCTTCGCTTCGGCCATTTGCCGATGCTGCTGGTGCCGGGCGGGCCGATGCCGTCCGGCCTTCCGAACAAGGAGAAGCAGCGCATCCGCCAGCTCTATGCCGAGGGCAAGGTCGGCAAGGACGAGCTGTTGAAGGCCGAGGCGGCATCCTACCACACGGCGGGAACCTGCACCTTTTACGGCACAGCCAATTCGAACCAGATGATGATGGAGCTGATGGGGCTGCATATCCCCAACGCGGCCTTCATCAATCCGGGCACGCCGCTGCGGCAGGCCCTGACGCGCGCCGCCGTGCATCGGCTCGCCGAGCTCGCTCGAAGCGGCGAGCGACCGCTCAGCAAGGTGGTGGACGAGAAGGCGATCGTGAACGCGATGGTCGGGCTCCTCGCGACCGGCGGCTCGACCAACCATTTCATCCATTTGCCGGCGATTGCCCGGGCGGCGGGGATGATCATCGACTGGCAGGATTTCGCCGAGCTGTCGGACGCCGTGCCGCTGATCGCGCGCGTCTATCCGAACGGCGCGAAGGACGTAAACGACTTTCAGGACGCCGGCGGAATGGCGTTCGTCGCGTACACGCTTGGCGGAGAGGGACTGCTCCACACTGACCATTTGACCGCGGGAGCGGATTCGATGGACGCGTGGGTCGGCAACCCCGAGCTTCACGGTGACGAGCTGGTCTGGAAGAGTGCGGAGGAAAGCGCCGACATCGACATGCTTCGTCCCGCCAACGACCCGTTCCGGGCCGACGGCGGGTTGCGGCTGGTCCAGGGCAACATGGGTCGCGCGGTGTTCAAGACCAGCGCGGTCGACGAGGAGCGCTGGATCGTCGAGGCGCCGGCACGCTGCTTCTCCGACCAGAATGAGGTGCTCGACGCTTTCAAGGCGGGCGAGCTCGACCGCGACTGCGCGGTCGTGGTCCGCTTCCAGGGCCCGCGCGCCAACGGCATGCCCGAGCTGCACAAGCTGACCCCGACCCTCGGTGTGCTGCAGGATCGGGGCCACAAGGTCGCGCTGATCACCGACGGGCGGATGTCTGGGGCGAGCGGGAAGGTGCCCGCCGCCATCCACGTCTCGCCCGAGGCGCTGCCCGACGGTCCGCTCGCCCGGGTTCGCGACGGCGACCTGGTCCGCCTCGACGGCCGCCGCGGCACGCTCGAAGCGGTCGGCGTCGACCTTGAAAGCCGGCCGCCCGCCAACTCTCCCCCGCCGCCCGTCGGAACGGGGCGCGAGCTGTTCGCGATGATGCGCATTCACTGCAACGAGGCCGAAGCGGGGGCCTCCGCGATGCTCGCAGCCATGGAAGCCGAGCAAGGGTGAGGACCATCGCCGTTGCCGATGTCGGCGGCACGCATGCCCGCTTCGCGCTGGCGGAGATCGACGGTGGCCGTGTCACGGGGCTAGGCGAGCCGGTCACGCTCAAGACCTCCGAGCACGGGAGCTTCCAGCTCGCATGGCAGGAATTCGGCCGCCGCGCGGGGATCGACCTTCCGAACGAGCTCGCCATCGCTTTTGCCGGACCGGTAGGCGGAGAGCTGCTGAAGCTCACCAACAACCCTTGGGTGATCCGTCCGGCGCTGATCAAGGAGCGGCTGGGCGTCGATCGCTACACCATCGTCAACGATTTCGGTGCGGTGGGCTACGCGGTGGCGACGCTGGGTAAGGAACATTTCCAGCATTTGTGCGGGCCGGAGCGGCCGCTTCCGGCGCAGGGCGTGATCAGCATCGTCGGCCCGGGCACGGGCCTGGGCGTCGCGGCGCTGCTCAGGAAGACCGACGGCTACGAGGTGATCGAGACCGAGGGCGGCCATGTCGATTTCGCGCCGCTCGACAGCCTCGAGGACAATATCCTCGCCCAGCTCCGGCGCAATTTCCGGCGGGTCTCGGTGGAACGGATCGCCGCGGGGCAGGGCCTCCGCAACCTCTACGAAGCGCTCGCCGCGATCGGGAACCTCGACGTCACGATCCACGACGACAAGGAGCTGTGGGCGGCGGCGCTGGAGGGCCGGGACAGCCTTGCCACCGCCGCGCTCGACCGGCTTTGCCTGAGCCTCGGCGCGGTTGCCGGCGACATGGCGCTGGCGCAGGGCGCGGCCGCTGTGGTGATCGCCGGCGGCGTGGGGCTAAGGCTCGCGGATTATCTGCCGCGTTCGGGCTTCCGCGACCGCTTCATCGCCAAGGGCCGGTTTGAACGGCGGATGGACGAGATGCCGGTCAAGCTGATCACGCACCCGCAGCCCGGCCTCGTCGGCGCCGCCGCGGCGTTCGCGAAGGAGCATGGATGACGATCGACGAGATCATGCGCGCCGCGGCGGTGATCCCAGTCCTCGTGCTCGACGGCGACGAGGACTGGGCGAATCTCGCCGAGACCTTCGTAGGCTCCGGTCTCCCGGTGCTGGAGGTGACGCTCAGGACTCGCGGCGCGCTCGATGCGATTCGCCGGATGAGCGAGGTGCCGGGCGCGATCGTCGGCGCGGGCACAGTGCTCAATCAGCGGCAGCTCGGCGAAGCCGTGGACGCGGGCGCGCGGTTCATCGTCTCGCCCGGTCTGACCGAGCCGCTCGCCAAGGCTGTGCAGCGTTCGGAAGTCGCCTTTCTGCCGGGCGTTGCCACTGCAGGCGACATCATGCGCGGCCTCGACCTGGGACTCGAACGATTCAAATTCTTTCCGGCCGAGGCGTCCGGCGGGATCGCCGCGCTGAAGGCGCTTTCGGGGCCGTTCGCCAAGGTTCGATTCTGTCCGACCGGCGGGATCCGCGCCGACAATGCAGCGGAATGGCTCGCCCTCGAAACCGTGCTCTGCGTCGGCGGCAGCTGGCTGTACAAGAAGGGCGACAGCTTGGATGAGGTGGTCGAGCACGCCCGCGCGGCAGCGGGGTTACGGACCTAAATTTCCTGTTAACCATGTTCGATTGATATTAGTCATTGCAGTTGAGTGGTTTGGGGCTTGGAAGCAGCGGTGGGAAAAAGAGGGGCGATCGCAGGAGTCGCCGTAACCGGGATTGCCGCCGTTGCGGTTGTGCTCGCGTTCGCGGGGCGCAGCGGCGCGGCGGCTCAATCGACCCTGACCGTCGACGTTCCCGCGCCCGTCACCGATACGATTTACGCTGCTCCGGAAGCGCGCGGCCGGCCCATCGTCGTCATCGACGCGGGCCACGGCGGCCGCGATCCCGGAGCGACCAGCGTCTCGGGCCAGGTCAATGAGAAGGACCTGACGCTCGCACTCGCCCGCGAGCTTCGCGACGATCTCGTCAAGCGCGGCCGGGTGCGCGTGGCCATGACGCGGAACGACGATCGCTATCTCACCCTCGACCAGCGCGCCGCCGTGGCGAGGCGCCTCAATGCGGCGCTTTTCGTCTCGCTCCACATGGACAGCGCGCCCAACCCGTTGGCGCGGGGAGCGACGGTCTATTCGCTGTCGGACGTTGCATCCGACGCCGAGGCTGCACGCCTCGCGGCCGCCCAGAACGCCGGCGCGGAATCGGATTCCTCGGGCGGCTCGATCCAGGGCATGCTCTCCGACCTCGCGATGCAGGCGCAGATGCGCTCGTCGGCCGATCTCGCGGCGCGGCTCGTCAGCAAGGCGAGCGGACGGCTCGAGCTTCGGCCCAATCCGCACCGCTTCGCCGCCTTCCACGTGCTTCGCCGTGCCGAGGCGCCGGCCGTGCTGTTCGAGTCCGGGTACATCAGCAATGCCGACGATGAAGTGATGCTTAGAACGCCTGAGCAGCGCTCGAAGATCGCGCTCTCGCTCGCGCAGGCGATCGAAACCGACGTTGCGGCGCACGCGCGCCATTAACCGGCTTTCCGCACTTGCCGTGAACCGCTAGACGCGGGTTCGAATGAAATTCGAGCGTCTGACCGTCCCCTCCGTGCCACTCCCGGACCTCGTCGCCTTCAACGAGAGGGTGCACGGCTGGATCGATCCGTGGTGGCGCCGCCGATGGGTTCGCGTGATCGCCTGGGCCGGCGCCGCTCTGCTTGCGGTGGTCGGCGCGATGTGGATCTATTTCGCGGCCGGTCTTCCGTCGTCGCAGTCGCTGCTGGCCTATCAGCCGCCGCTGCCGACCAATGTCCGCGGCTATGCCGGCGACCCCGTGCAGACCTTCGCCCGCGAGCGAAGGGTCGATTTGTCCTATGACGAATATCCACCGCTTCTTGTCCACGCCTTCATCTCGGCGGAGGACAAGACCTTCTTCCATCACCACGGGATCGATTACGCAGGCTTCACCAAGGCGGTGTTCAACTACGCCACCCACCTCGGGCGCGGCGGGCGCGTGGCGGGCGGATCGACGATCACCCAGCAGGTCGCGAAATATCTGCTTCGCGACAGCAGCTACAACGTCGGGCGCAAGGCGCGCGAAGCGATCCTCGCCTTCCGGCTCGAGGACACGCTGAGCAAGGAGCAGATCCTCGAGCTCTACCTCAACTCCATCTTCCTCGGCCGCAACGCCTATGGGGTGCAGGCCGCGGCGCGGGCCTATTTCGACAAGGACGTGGACGCGCTGACATTGCCGGAGGCCGCCTATCTCGCGATCCTTCCCAAGGCGCCGTCGAACTACGACCCGGTCCGCGCGACTCAGAAGGCGCTCGACCGCCGCAACTACGTGCTTCGCGAGATGTACCGCAACGGCTACATCACCGAGGACCAGTGGCACGCGGCGTCGGCGACGCCGCTAGGAACGATCCGCTACGGAAGCAACGAGAAATTCCGCCAGCAGGGCGGCTATTTCATGGAAGAGGTCCGGCGCGAGCTTATCAAGCAGTTCGGCGAGGATTCGAAGGACGGCCCCAACAGCCTCTACGCGGGCGGTCTGTGGGTCCGCTCATCGATGGATCCCAAGATGCAGGACCCGGCCGCCGACGCGCTTCGCAACGGGCTCCTGAAATTCGGCGGTGGCAGCGGCTGGAAAGACCTCGGAATGACGGTCGACCTCAGCAAGGACTGGGCGGGCCAGCTCGACCGCGCCCCGGTCGGGACCGGCTTCGCCGACTGGCGAAAGGCGGTCGTCCTTTCCAAGGCCGGCGACGCCGCGTCGATCGGCTTCTCCAACGGAGCGACGGCGACGCTGCCGGCGTCGGGCGCGTCGATGCCGGTGCGCGGCGTCGGCGGGGCGGCTTTCGACGCACTCAAGCCGGGCATGGTGATCATCGTCAAGCAAGGCGATTCGGGTAGCTATGCCTTGAAGAGCGTGCCCGCGATTTCCGGCGGCATGCTGGTCGAGGAAGTCCACACCGGCCGGGTGCTTGCGATGCAGGGCGGGTTCGACGTCATCGGCTCCGCCTACAACCGCGCGACCCAGGCGCTTCGCCAGCCCGGCTCGGCGTTCAAGCCGCTCGTCTATGTGACCGCGCTTCAGAACGGCTTCACGCCGGCGACGATCGAACTCGACGCCCCTTATTGCGTCGAGCAGGGCCCGGGCCTGCCGCAGAAGTGCTTCGTCAACTTCGACCGGCGTTCGGCGGGGCCGCACACGCTGCGCTGGGGCCTCGAGCAGTCGCGCAACCTGATGACCGTCCGCGCCGCCGCCGCCATCGGCATGCCCAAGATCACCGACACGGCGCGCAAGCTCGGCGTCGGCAGTTATCCGAACTATCTGTCGATCGCGCTCGGCGCCGGCGACACCACCGTGCTTCGCCTGGTCAACGCCTATGCGATCCTCGCCAACCAGGGCCGCTCGGTGAAGCCGACGACGATCGACTATGTCCAGGACCGCGAGGGCAAGGTCATCTACCGGACCGACGGCCGCTGCGCGCTGATGGGCAACTGCAACGCGCCCGACTGGAACGGCGGCGCGATGCCCCGGCCGCCGAGCCGGACCCACCAGCTGGTCGACGCGATGGCGGCGTTCCAAATGGTTCACGTCATGGAAGGCGTGATCATCCGCGGCACGGCGACCGTGCTTCGCGACCTCGACCGGCCGCTGTTCGGAAAGACCGGGACCACGAACGGCCCGACCAACGTCTGGTTCGTCGGCGGGACGCCCGACATCGTCGCCGGAGTCTATCTCGGCTACGACAATCCGCGGCCGATGGGCGGATGGGCGCAGGGCGGGCGCATTTCCGCGCCGATCTGGAAGGAATGGGCGCTGACGGCGCTCAAGGACCATCCCAAGGTGCCGTTCGTCGCGCCGCCGGGAATCCGCTGGGTGCGCATCGACCGAGCGACCGGCAAGCCGGTGTTCGGCGTGTTCCCGACCAACGACAACGACCCCAAGGCGAGCGTGATCTGGGAAGCTTTCCAGCCGCAGACCGAGGCCGTGCATACGGGCAAGAGCAGCTTCGGCGATCCCTACAGTCCGGAATATCTGCAATTGTGGACCCAGGCTGGCCAGCAGGCGGCGCTCGCCCAGCAGGCGCAACAATCGCAGCAGCAGCAGCCCGGTCCACGCCCCGCGCCTCAACCGACCCCGCCGGTGGCAACGACGCCGCAGCAGCCGACCGCCTTGCCAACCCAGAACTCGCTCTAGTAGCAGCCTAAACGTCACCCTCGCGAAAGCGGGGGTCCCGCTTTTCTTCAGGATTCGAGTGACAGGAGGCGGGATTCCCGCTTTCGCGGGAATGACGAAGATTTGGAGTGCTTGACGATGCGCGCCGAAGCGCAGGCCCATATCGAGCAGATCAATGCCGCGACCGCGCTATTGCGCCGGTTCCTCGACTGGGACCGCGCGCTGAAGCGGCTCGACGAATTGAATGCTCGGGTCGAGGACCCGGCGCTGTGGGATGATCCCAAGGCGGCGCAGGACGTGATGCGGGAGCGTCGGCGGCTCGAGGAGGCGATCGGCGCAACGCGTACGCTTGAGCGCGACCTTGCAGACACCTCCGAGCTGATCGAGCTCGCCGAGAGCGAGGGCGACAACGCGCTGGTCGAGGATGGAATCCGAAGCCTCGCCGAACTCGCCGAGCGCGCGGATCGCGACAAGGTCGCGGCGCTGCTGGCCGGAGAGGCGGACGCCAATAACGCTTATGTCGAGATCAATGCCGGCGCCGGCGGCACGGAGAGCCAGGATTGGGCCGAGATGCTCCAGCGCATGTACACGCGCTGGGGCGAGCGCCACGGCATGAAGGTCGAGCTGATCGACCATCATTCCGGCGAGCAGGCAGGAATCAAGTCCGCGACGATCCTGGTGAAGGGCGAGAACGCCTACGGCAATCTCAAGACCGAGAGCGGGGTTCATCGCCTCGTCCGGATCAGCCCCTATGACGCGAATGCGCGGCGGCACACGAGCTTCTCGAGCGTCTGGGTCTATCCGGAGGTCGACGACGATATCGACATCCAGATCAACGAGGCCGAGCTTCGGATCGACACCTATCGCGCATCGGGCGCGGGCGGGCAGCACGTCAACACGACCGACAGCGCGGTCAGGATCACCCATGTCCCCACGGGGATCGTCGTCGCCTGCCAGAACGAGCGCTCGCAGCACAAGAACCGCGCCTCGGCGTTCAAGCAGTTGAAGGCTCGGCTTTACGAAGCCGAACTCCAGAAGCGTGAAGCCGAGGCGGACGCCGCCAATGCCGCGAAAACGGACATCGGCTGGGGCCACCAGATCCGATCCTATGTTCTGCAGCCGTACCAGCTGGTGAAGGACCTGCGCACGGGCGTCACGTCGACGGCGCCGGGCGACGTTCTCGACGGAGACCTCGATCGCTTCATGGCCGCGGCTCTGTCGCAGCGGGTCACGGGCGAGACGGTCGAGGTCGAGGATGTGGAATAGGGCCGCCGCTCTCGCGGCGCTCCTGCTCGTTTCCTGCCGCGAACAGCCGCGGCGCCCCGAATTTCCCCCGGCCCAGCGCGATGTCGCGCCGATCGTCGGCGAGGCGTTCTCGACGGAGGACGCGCGCGACCGCCTTGGCGAAGCCGAGGAAGTGATGCAGCTGGCCGGCGTCCGCCAAGGCATGTGGGTCGCCGACGTCGGCGCCGGGGAAGGCTATTACACGGTCCGCCTCGCTCGGGTCGTCGGAGCCAAGGGCAGGGTGCTTGCAGAGGACATCCAGCCGGAGGTGACCGACCAGCTCACCGAGCGCGTGCAGCGAGAGCGGCTCGACAATGTCGCGGTGAGGCTTGGAACGCCGGACGACCCAATGCTTCCCGCGCGCACGTTCGACCGGGTGTTCCTCGTTCACATGTATCACGAGGTCGTCTCGCCCTACGCCTTTCTGTGGCACATGCGCGAAGGCGTGAAGCGCGACGGGCTCGTCGTCGTGGTCGAGGCCAATCGCCCGGTGAGCCGGCACGGCATGCCGCCAGTGCAATTGAAGTGCGAACTCGCCGCGCTGAACCTGGCGCCGGTCAAGTTCGGCACGCTGACCGGCGGCGAGGCTTATTTTATGGCGTTCCGGCTGGCCGGTCCCCGTCCGGAACCGCGCGCAATCAGGCCCTGCAAGGCCTAGAGGTAGCCGAGCCGCCGCATGCTGGTGCACTCCATGCCGGCGAAAACCAGATGATCCAGCAGCTTGCAGTCGAGCGCATCGCCGACCGAAGCGAGGCGGCAGGTGGCCCTGATGTCCGACGGGCTCGGACGCGGGTCGCCGCTCGGATGATTATGCGCGAGGATGATCGAAGAGGTGCCGTGAAGCGCGGCATCGATCACGATCTCGCGGAGAGGAAAATCGACCCCGCAGGTGTCCCCCAGGTGGCGTGACAGGTGAACGCAGCGCGACTCGTCGTCGAGGTGCGCGACCCAAAGGCTTTCCTGGTCGGGCTTCTGTTCGGCGAAGCAGCCCGCGAAGAAGGTACGGGCGGCGGCGACGCCGGTGAGCTTGAGCGGGATTTCGG
>Ga0207705_10004583_pt1 | contig 10444 bp, 10 predicted proteins | sample KBSC13metaG_FD_184314 | JGI IMG/M metagenome (GOLD analysis project Ga0207705, IMG submission 184314) | Corn rhizosphere microbial communities from Kellogg Biological Station, Michigan, USA - KBS C1-3 metaG (SPAdes) (version 2) | ecosystem: Host-associated > Plants > Roots > Rhizosphere > Soil ...
CGCACCCGCTCAGTGAAATTGTAGCCGTTCATACAGTCCCTCAGAGGACCCGGGGTGGACGTGCTGCTAGCCGACCGCTCCTGCTTCGTCCTCCAGCGCTCTCCGCACATAGCGTGCGCGCGCCAGGTTGGTCTCGCTTTCGGTCAGCGATCGCCCTTCCGCGGCCGACAGATGCGCGGCCTGCGAAAAGATCAGGAGCTTGTTGAGGGTATATACACTGAGGCCGCGGATCAGTTTCAGTCCGACGGCGAGTCGCACGCCGCTCAGATAGTTCATCGCCTCGTCGAACGTGAGGCTACGGGCATATCGCAGGGTCCCGTACGCGCGCCACAGCTTGTCCTCGATAATATAGCCGGCATCTCGGAGCAGCACACGCCGCGCTTCCTCTTCCCGCTCGATCACGTGACCCACCACGCGCACGAGCTGGTCGAGCAGGTCCTCCTCCGACCGACCGAGCGTCGTCTGGTTGGAAATCTGGAAGAAGTTCCCCACCACTTCCGATCCCTCGCCATACAACCCGCGGTAGGTCAGTCCCATCTGCTGGAGCCCGGCCAGCACTCGACCGATCTCCTTCGTCAACACAAGGCCCGGTAGATGTATCAGTACCGACGCCCGCATTCCGGTTCCCACATTCGTCGGACACGCCGTGAGAAATCCGAACTCGGGGTGATACGAGAAGGGGACCCGCGCACCGATGTCACGGTCAACCCGATCGAGTGCAGCGAAGGCGGCGCGCAGTTCGAAGCCGGATTGAAGCGACTGGAGGCGAAGGTGATCCTCTTCGTTGATCATGACGCTCAAGCCGTCCGACAGATACACGGCGGCGCCGGAACGCAACGGATGCTGGGACTCCAGCCCCGCCAACTCCTTGCTCACCAGGTGCCGCTCGAACAGCAGCGCACGCTCGCCCGGATCCAGCTCGTCCACCCGCACCACGAGGCTGCCCGACATCCCCGGCAGCGTGCGCAACGCGTCCCGCACCTGCGCCAGCACGCGCAGCCGCTCGCCGTCACGCGCCCGTCCGGTGAAGGCGTAGCCGTCCACGTTCCGCGCCAGCCGCACCCGCGTCGAGAGCACCACATCCGAGTGACTCCCCGAGGCATCCAGCCAGCGAACGCCACCATCGGGCAGCAACGAGAGGTCGAGCGTCATTCCAGCACCCGGATCCGGTCGCGCAGCTCGGCGGCGACCTCGAACTGTTCCTGCTCGACGGCGCGGCGCAGCTTCTCGCGCAGCTCTCCCAGCACCGAGGCCCGCTCCAGCACCTCGTCCTGCGGCGCACGGTACGGCCGCCCGATGTGGCGCGCACTCCCGTGGACCCGCCGAAGCAGCTCGCGCATACTCGGCTCGAACGTCGAATAGCAGCGGGCGCAGCCCATCCGCCCGGTCGCGCGAAAGTCCTTCATCGTGAGACCGCAGAAGCTGCATCGGCCCGCATCGGCACTGGCGGGCACCGATTGCTGCTGCACCGCCTGCAGGAACTCACCGAGCGGATGCTTCGGCGTCGCGACCGAGGTCTCCACCCCCCGCTCAGCGGCGCACTGTTCGCACAGGTGGAGCTGTTTGACGGCGTTGTCCTGGATCGTCGTCAGGTTCACCACCGCATCGCGCTCATGGCAGTTGTCGCACAGCACCTAGACCACCCCCTCCGGCAGCTCGATCCTCGTCAGCCGCCCTTCCTCGAGTTGAAGCACCCGGTCCGCGCGCGCGGCGAGCGATCGGTTGTGCGTCACTACCACCATCGCGATTTCGAGCTCGCGCGTCAGTTGCGCGAACAGGTCGTGAAGCCGCTCGCTGTTGCCATGATCCAGGTTCCCCGACGGTTCATCGGCCAGCAGCACCGATGGGTCAGCCGCCAGCGCACGCGCCACTGCGGTGCGCTGCTGCTCGCCGCCCGACAGCTGCGCCGGCCGGTGATGTGCACGGCCCGAGAGCCCCACCCGCTCGAGCAGGCCGAGTGCGCGCTGCCGCGCCTGCACGTCGTCGACGCCCGCGATGCGGAGCGGCATCATCACGTTCTCCAGCGCCGTGAACTCACGCAGCAGGTGATGGAACTGGAACACGAACCCTACCGTCCGGTTCCGCAAGGCAGAGACCGCGTCGTCGTCGAGCCCGCTCAACGCACGCCCGGTGATGATCACGTCGCCGCCGGACGGGCGGTCGAGCGCGCCCAACAGGTGCAGCAGCGTACTCTTGCCGGCGCCGCTCGCACCGATGATCGCTACCATCTCACCGCGCTCCACGGCGAGATCCACGTCCTCCAGTACGGCGATGACGCCGCCGTCACCGCCCATGTAGCGCTTGCTCAGGCCGCGCGCCTCGATCACGCTCACTCGCGCATCGCCTCGACCGGCAGCAGGCGCGAGGCCTGCACCGCCGGATAGATGGTCGCGACGGCTGCGATCAGCAGGCTGGCCAGGACGGTCGTCGCGATATCCAGCGGCTGGCGAGCCACCGGCAGGTGGTCGATGAAGTAGACCTGGGGGTCGAGTCTGATCAGCCGGCCGCGATCCAGCGCGAACGCGGCGGCAAGGCCGACGGCGAGGCCGAGCACCGTGCCGACCGTGCCGATCATGAACCCCTGGGCAAGAAAGATCCGGCGAATGCTTCGCGCCGGCATCCCCATCGCGCGCAGGATACCGATCTCCTTCGTCTTGTCCGCTACCACCATCGTCAGCGTTCCCACGATGTTGAACGCGGCGACGAGGATGATCAGCATCAGGATCAAGGTCATGCCGGCCTTCTCCAGCTTCAGCGCCTGAAAGAGCGAGCCATTTTGCGCCTGCCAGTCCTCCGTGCGGTACGGATAGCCGAGCTTCTGGGCGAGGCGTTCACCGACTGCGTGTGCCTTCCATCGGTCCGACGTTCGGAGCTCGAGCCCCGTCACGTCACCGTTGAGGCCGGCAAGCTCCTGCGCCACCGGTAGGGACACGTAGACGTAGCCGTTGTCGTACTCGTACATCCCCGTGTCGAAAATCCCGGTCACCTCGAGTCGGACCTCGCGCGGGATCGGTGTTCCAGTCACGGGACTGACTTCGCTTCCGACCGTGGTGAGCGTGATCGAGTCCGCGCCCGGGTATACGCCGAGGCGGTTGGCCAGCTTTGCACCGATCACGGCACCGCGGCGCTGCCCGTCGGTCGTCTCGAACCTGAAATCACCAGCTGTGGCATGCGCACGAATGCTCGTGACCGGCGCGCCCCCTTCGCCCTCGGGCAGGATGCCCATCACGTAGGCGCCGTCGCTGTATTTGTGCCCGGCGCCGACGAGCGCCTTGGTCAGAACGAACGGCGCCGCCGCGACCACGTCTGGATCGTTCCGAACCTTGTCCAGAATCGGGTGCCAATCCTTCAGCACCATGTCCGAGCCATAGTTCAGCACCCGCACGTCCGGGCTCCCGATGAGAATCTTTTCACGCAGGTCGTTCTGCAGCCCCGTCATGACGCCCATGATGACGATCAGCGCACTCACGCCGATCACCACGCCGCCAATGGCGATGACGCTGATCAGCGATAGCAGCTTGGATCCGCGTCGGCTGCGCAGGTAGCGCCAGGCAATGCGAAGCTCGAGGCGGCTCATTCCGGGCGCATGCTGGGGAACAGGATGACATCGCGAATGTTCGCGGTGTCGGTGAGGTACATGAAGAGGCGATCGATGCCGACGCCGACGCCACCCATCGGCGGCATCCCGTATTCCATGGCGCGCAGATAGTCCTCGTCCACGCCCGCCGCTTCGAGATCACCTGCGGCGCGAAGGCGCGCCTGTGCTTCAAATCGCGCCCGCTGGTCAATCGGATCATTCAGCTCGCTGAACGCGTTCGCCAGCTCGCGCCCACGCGCGAACAGCTCGAAGCGCTCGGTGAGCTTCGGATTGTCCCGCTTGGGCTTGGCGAGCGGCGAGAGCTCGACCGGGTAGTCGACGACGAACGTCGGTTCCTCGAGCTGACTCTCCACCAGCAGGCCGAACAGCTCGTCGAGCAACTTCGGCCGGCTCATCGCGTCGGTCTTCTCCACACCGCGACTCCGCGCCTCACGACGCAGCTCCTCCTCCGACATGGCGATCGCGTCGGCACCCAGTGCCGTGGCGAGCGATGGCATCCACTCGATGCGTGCGAACGGCGGCCGCAGCGCGGGAACCTTCTCCCCGACCCCCGGCACTGCGCGCACCGCGTCCGCCGCATGCGTCAGCAACGCCTCCACGACTTCCATCATCTCGCGATAGTCGGCAAACGCCTGATAGAACTCCAGCATCGTGAACTCCGGATTGTGCGTCCGATCGATGCCTTCGTTCCGGAAATCGTGTCCGATCTCGTACACGCGGTCGAACCCACCCACCACGAGGCGCTTCAGGTACAGCTCGTCCGCGATGCGCAGGAAGAGCGGCATGTCGAGCGCGTTGTGATGCGTCGTGAAGGGACGAGCCGCCGCGCCGCCGTAGAGTGGCTGCAGTGCCGGAGTCTCCACCTCGAGAAAGCCGCGGCCGTCGAGGAAGGCGCGAATCGCCGTCACGAGCCGCGACCGCGCGACGAAGAGCGAGCGCACCTCCGGATGAACGGCCAGATCGGCATAACGCTGACGATACCGCTGCTCCGGATCGTTGAAGCCCGAGTGGCGCACCGTCACGCCGTCCACCACCTCCTCCTTTCCGTACGGCAGCGGGCGCAGCGACTTCGCCAGCATCTCGACTTCGGACACGCGGACCGTCACTTCACCCGTGCGAGTGCGCATGAGCGGACCGGCCACGCCGATCACATCCCCGATGTCATAGTGCGCCAGCTGAATGAACACATCGTCCCCGAGCTCATCGCGGCGGAAGTACAGCTGGATGCGACCGCTCGCATCGGCCAGGTGTGCGAACGCGGTCTTCCCATGACCACGCCACGCCACGAGCCGTCCGGCGACGCGCACCGTCGGCCCCTCCTCCACACCGTCGGGCAGTGCCGCAACGGCGTCAGCCGCGAGATGCGTGCGCTCGTAGCGATACGCGAAGGGGGCGACACCTGCAGCAACGAGCGCATCGAGCTTGTCACGTCGTGCGCGCTGGACGAAGTTGAGGTCCTCGCTCACGCAGCGTTCCCCGCCCCGCTGGAGCTGTCGCCCGTCGAGCCACCGAGCTGCTTCAGGTATGCTTCGATGAAGGGGTCGATTCCACCGTCCATCACCTTCTGGACGTCAGGGATCTTGAGCTCGGTGCGGTGGTCGTTCACCATCGTGTAGGGCTGGAAGACATAGCTGCGAATCTGGCTGCCGAACGAGACGTCCGACTTGTTGGCATCGAGCTCCGCCTTGCGATCGAGCTGCTTCTGCAGCTCGCGTTGGTAGAGCTTGTTCTTGAGCATCTGCATCGCGGTCGCCTTGTTCTTGTGCTGCGACCGCTGCTGCTGCGACGCGGTGATGAGTCCCGTCGGAATGTGGGTGATGCGCACCGCGGAGCTGGTCTTGTTGACGTGCTGGCCTCCGGCGCCCGACGCGCGAAAGACGTCGATCTTCAGATCCTCTTCGCGGATCTCGATGTTGATGTCGGTGTCGACTACCGGATAGATGAACACCGATGCGAAGCTGGTGTGCCGTCGCGCTTGCGAATCGAACGGCGAGATGCGCACGAGCCGGTGGACTCCCGACTCGGCCTTCAGGTAGCCGTACGCGTACTCACCCTTGACCTCGAGGATGGCGCCCTTGATGCCGGCCTCCTCGCCTTCGCTCACGTCGGTGATCTCGATCGTGTAGCCGTGGCGCTCCGCCCATCGCGTGTACATGCGCATGAGCATCTGCGCCCAGTCCTGCGCCTCGGTGCCGCCGGCGCCGGCACTGATCTCGATCTGCGCGTCGCGGAAGTCGTCGGGCTGCGAGAGCAGTGAGCGGAGCCGCACCTCTTCCAGCGCCACACCGATGCGCTCCACTTCCGCCGAAAGCTCCGCATCCATCTCGGCGTCGGGCTCCAGCGCGAGCAGGTCGTCCAGCTCGCGCGCACCAACGACGCGCGCGACCAGCTGCTCGAGCGGGTCCACCCATCCCTTCAGCGTCTTCACGCGCTGGACGATTTCCTGGGCGCGTTCCTGGTTCGACCAGAAGTCGCCCTCGCCCATCCGCGTCTCGAGCTCCGTCAGCTCCGTGCGCTTGTGGTCGAGGTCAAAGATACCTCCTCAGCTCGGCGAGCTGATCGTCGTACGAGGACAGCTGCCGAGCGCGCTCGCTTTCCGCCATGATCGAGTTCCCTGGTAAGACACGAGCCGTCCGGCTCGTGAGGGCGGACGGCTCGGACCGTGTCGTGGTGACGACCGAAAGATAGTCGCCGGCGCGTGCGACTAGAAGAGCTTCTTTCCACCCGCGAGCACGTCGTTCAGCGCCTCCTGGAAATGCGTCGTGGATTCGGCGAAATCGCGTCCGACCTGGTCCACGTACTCCTCGTAGCTCTTCTTGATCTCCTCACGGAAGAGCTGCTTGAGAGTGCCATCTCGGATGCCTTCGTCCCGCTTCTGGGGGAAGTACGTGACGATGTCGGACACGAGCGCGCGCGCCAGGCGCTTCGCCTTGGCGTTCGGATCGTTGGCGAGAAATGGATTGATCGGCGCGCGCGCGGGGGTCGCGTTCGGCGCGACCGGCGTGACCGCCCTCGGCGTGGGACCGCCAACGGCCGGCGTGGCAGCGCCAACGGCCGGCGTGGGTCGAGCCACCGGCGTCGTCCTCGTCGACGCGGCCGGCGTGGGGCGAACGACCGGGCCGGAGAAGGGCGGCGTCACCGGCCGCGGCGATGCGGGCCGCACCGCAGCAGAGGCACCCGAAGATGACGCGACTGTCGGCGGCGCGCTCGGCGTCGGGCGACCAGCAGCGCCAGGCGTCGCGAGAGAAGAGGGTCTCGCAAAGGGCGCCGGCGCGCTGCCCGGTGCGGCCGGTCCGCGTGGAGCAAAGGGTGCCGGCGCCACCGGGTTCGCGGCAGGCCGGATGGCTCCGGACGCTGGCGGCGGCGACGCAGGACGACCTGCCGCAGGCGCAACCGGCGGCGCCGGTCGCATGAACGGCGGCGGAGCTGACCGGGGTGCGGACCCGGCCGGCGCACCCGGCAAAGGCGCGGCTGAAGCTGCTGTGGGCGCGCTGGCTGCGGATGGCGCCGGCGACGGCGTCGGCGACGAAGCAGCGGGCCGCGGCGCATTGGCGCCGATCGCCGGGCCGGTGAACGCCGGCGTCAGCCGCGGTACCACCAGCCCTGGACGTGAGGGTGCCGATCCAACGGTTGGCGCCGGTGCGGGTGGCGATGATGCGGCCGGCGATTCCGCCGCCGCGGGCGGTGCCGATTGCGACGGCGCGGCTGGCGACGACGACGGTCTCGCTGGCGCCGTCGCAGCAGGCGACGGCTCCTTCGGAAGCGTGGGGCTTGGATGCGTCGGCGAAGCTGATTGCGCCTGCGACGCCGGTTTGTCCGGCGTGGCCGGCATGATGGACTTCGGGGCCGGCGCGAAGGTGCTCGCTGGCGTTGGCCGCGCCGCTGGAGTCGGCCATGCCGCAGGCGTGGGCCGCGCCGCGAACTCTGCCACCTTGTCCGCATCGCGCGAAACTGTGATCACCCCCCCGCACACGGAGCAGCGCGCCCGTACGGTCCCCGTCGGCAGCTTCTCCGGGTCGACGCGAAACACCGAGCGGCACTCCGGGCAGACGACGTTCATGCCTTCTCTCCCTTCGACGCGGCGATGGCCGGATCCGTGATCTGGCCTACGCCAGCGGGCTGGCTGTCCGTGCGACGGTCGACCGAGTAGACCGAGCCAGGCAACGTCTTGGCGTAGCTCTTCATTTCCGTCGCAAGCTCACTCACCTGGGCGGCGTGCGTGAAGTGTCGGCGGTCGTTCGTGACGACTCCGATCGACACAGTCATCAGCGGCACTCGATGCAGCTGCCCGCGGCGGTCCTTGCCAAAAAAGTAGCCGGCGCGCCGGTCCTGATCCGAGTACTGGTAGGGGATGAGCGTGTCGAACACGCTCACGATCTCGGCGCAAACCTCCGAAATGCACTGCGTGGGAATGACGAAGATGAAGTCGTCTCCGCCGATGTGTCCGACGAATCCGTCTTCGCCGCACACGCCCTTCACCACGTCGTGCAGAATCTTGGCGAGGATGCGAATGACCCGATCCCCGTCATAGTACGAATAGCGATCGTTGAACTCCTTGAAGTGATCGAGGTCCGCGTAGCACATGGCAAAGCGGACTTCCTGCTTCAGCCGCCGGGCGACGTCCGCCTCGATTTCCGCGGCGCCCGGGAGCCGAGTCGATGGGTGCACGACGAGGTCACGGTCGGATCGACGCAGCATCGCATCCAGCCGCGTCACCAGTTCCTGCACGTCGATCCGTTCGCGAACCACCTCGTCGGCGCCTGCCGCGAAGGCCTTGGCGAAGGCGTCGTCGTCATCCGCGGAAAGGACCACGGCGGGAACGACGCCCGTGTACGAATCGCGCTTGAGACGCCGGCAGGCGGCGTACACCGGTTCGGGCGTCGTGCGCGCGTCGAACGCGACGAGGCGCGGGCGGCCGCGGAGCGACATCGCCATCAGTTCGTCGACGTCGCGAACCTTCAGCACGACATCCGCCTGCCGCGCGAGCCATTCGGTCAGCGCGGGGGGCGGCGTGGCGTCGTCCGGAGAGAAGAGGATGGCGCTGTTTTTGACCACGCGGGGGCCCGGCGGGGATGGAGGCGGCAAGATAGGACGCGCAAGTAGTGAAGTCAAACCGCTCAGAGCGGGGTCGCCTCGTCGATCAGCATGATCGGGATGTCGTCGCGTACCGGGTAGCGCAGGCGGCAGCTGTTGCACAGCAGCACCTGTTCACTCTCGCGGTACTCGAGCGCGCCCTTGCACTTCGGGCAGACGAGGATCTCGAGAAGCTTCGGGGACAGAGTCATACTGAGGAGTCGTCGTGGAGCCGGTAGCCGAAGCGCCGCACGGCGCTGTCGCTCTTTCGCCAGTTCGGGAGCACCTTCACCCAGAGATCGAGGTAGACGCGAGTGCCGAGAAAGGCTTCGACCTTCTCTCGCGCCGCGCGCCCGATGTCCTTGATGCGTCGCCCGCCAGCGCCGATCAGGATCCGCTTCTGGCTCTCGCGCTCGAGATAGAGCACCGTCCGAATGTACAGCGGCGTGCTCCCCTCGCGAAACTCCTCAACCTCACAGGCCAGGCTGTACGGTACCTCCTCGTTCAATTGCTCCAGGGCTGTTTCCCGCACCAGTTCCGCGACGAAGAAGCGCGTCGACGCCGTGCTGATCTCGTCCTCCGGGTATAGGAACGGGCTGGCCGGCAGGGCGGCGTCCAGATCCGCGAGCAGCGCGTTCACCCCCTCGCCTGACAGTGCGGAGACGAAGCGGGCATCCGGCAGCGCCTCGCGCAGCTCGTCGCGCTCAACGGATCGGAGGAGATCGACCTTGTTCAGTACCGTCCAGACGGGTGCGGCGGGCGCCCCTTCGAGCTCCGCTGCCTCCACGAGCGACGGTGGAACCCGCTCGGTGGCGTCGGCAAGGTAGACGATGACGTCGGCATCCTTGAGAGCGCGGATCGCGGTGCTCCGCATGGCCCGCTGGAGCTCGTAACGCGGGTTGAGCAGCCCCGGCGTGTCGAGGATGATCATCTGTGACTCGTCGGTCGTACGGATCCCAACGACGCGATTTCGCGTGGACTGCGGCTTCTCGCTGACGATGCTGAGCTTCTCGCCGATGATGCGATTCAGGAGCGTCGACTTTCCCGCATTGGGTTTTCCAACGACGGTGACGATACCGGCACGAGGCATGGGTGAATATAGGGGAGATCGAGAGGTCCAGAAGTCGGGACGTCCGGATGGGGCGATAGCGGAACGGCCCCCGAAGCAGGGCTTCGGGGGCCGTTCCGTAGGGGTGCCGGCGATGGCCTACTCTCCCGCGATCTCGCGATCGGAGTACCATCGGCGCTGTAGGGCTTAACGACCGTGTTCGGGATGGGAACGGGTGTGGCCCCTACGCTCTAATCGCCAGCGAATTTCTGTAGTGCGTCGTCCAGATTCAGTATGGTGCGCCTGCGCTCCACGGACGGCCGATCGGGGCACGAGCGGCGACTGGTGTCACCGGCCGAGCGAACCGACCACGTGGAAGGCTGTCGAACCGAATGCGGTTGAGTGACAGCGAAAGACTGGTAGATCGAGGTTCGAAGAATCCTCGATAATACGTTGTTCTGCTTGCAGTTGACTATTTGGGAGTAGTCAAGCCACACGGGCGATTAGGACCGCTGCGCTCGGAATGTCTTGCGACATGTCCACGGGCGGCCTATTGACGGGATGGTCTCTCCCGGCCCTTCAGAGGGCTCGAAGCCCTGGGAGTGTTCATCTTGGGGCGTGCTTCCCACTTAGATGCGTTCAGCGGTTATCACAGCCGATCATCGCTACCCGGCGGTGCCCTTGGCAGGACAGCCGGGACACGAGCGGATCGTCCGACCCGGTCC
>Ga0207705_10004585_pt1 | contig 10439 bp, 13 predicted proteins | sample KBSC13metaG_FD_184314 | JGI IMG/M metagenome (GOLD analysis project Ga0207705, IMG submission 184314) | Corn rhizosphere microbial communities from Kellogg Biological Station, Michigan, USA - KBS C1-3 metaG (SPAdes) (version 2) | ecosystem: Host-associated > Plants > Roots > Rhizosphere > Soil ...
GATCGCCCGGCTGGCGGCGGTCCAGAGGCCGATCTGGCTGCTCGACGAGCCGACCTCGGCGCTGGACGCGCCGAGCCAGGAGCGTCTCGCCGGTCTCATGCGGACACACCTGGACACCGGCGGCATCATTGTCGCCGCCACCCACGGCCCCATCGGCCTCGACGCGCGGGAATTGAGGTTGGGCCAATGACCGCCGCATTCCAGGGAAGACGCGCGTGAACGCGCTTTTGGCCCTCCTCCTGCGCGACATGCGCATCGCGGTGCGCGTCGGCGGCGGCGCGCTGATGGGCGCGCTGTTCTTCCTGATCGTCGTCACGATGATGCCGTTCGCGCTCGGGCCGGACCTCAATTTGCTCGCGCGCATCGGCCCGGCGATCCTATGGCTCGGCGCGCTGCTCGCCAGCCTGTTGGCGCTCGACCGGCTGTTTGCGACCGACCACGAAGACGGTTCGCTCGATCTCCTGATGATGGGCCGGATGCCGCTGGAACTCGCCATCGCCGGCAAGGGATTGGCCCATTGGCTGACCACCGGGCTGCCGCTGGTCGTGATCTCGCCGGTGCTCGGGCTCATGCTCAATGTCGAACTCAAGGCGCTCGGCGCGGTCGCGCTGACGCTGGCCGCCGGCACGCCGGCACTCACGTTCATCGGCCTGATCGGCGCGGCGCTGTCGGTCGCCTTGCGCCGCGGCGGGCTCCTGCTCGCCGTGCTCGTGCTGCCCCTGACCATCCCGGTTCTCATTTTCGGCGTCGCCGCCGCCAATGCGGCGATCCTCGGTGGCGCGGCGTTCGGCCCCCCTTTCACCATCCTTTGCGCGCTCTCTCTGGCAAGCCTCGTGATCGGCCCCTTCGCCGCCGCGGCGGCCTTGCGCTTCGGCCTCGAATGACGACCTCAGGAACTGACCCGATTGCCCGCCCCTCAACCGGGGACTAGAACGCCGGCCATGGCCCTCATCGACCTCGCCAATCCGACGCGGTTCCTGCGTCTCGTCGACCGCGTCCTGCCCTGGCTCGCCGCGGCGACCGTGATCGTGTTCGCGGTCGGCCTCGTGCAGGCGATGAACGCGCCGGACGACTACCAGCAGGGCGCGACCGTCAAGATCATGTTCCTGCACGTGCCGGCCGCCTGGCTCGGCATGATGGGCTGGACCCTGATGAGCGCCGCCGCGCTCGGCACCCTGGTGTGGCGGCATCCGCTCGCCGACGTCGCCGGCAAGGCAGCCGCGCCGCTCGGCGCCGCCTTCACCTTCATCTGCCTCGTCACCGGCTCGCTATGGGGCCGCCCGACCTGGGGCACCTATTGGGTGTGGGACGCGCGGCTGACCTCAATGCTCGTTCTGCTGCTGCTCTATCTCGGCGTCATCGCGCTCTACTGGACCGCGGAAGACCCCAATCGCGGCGCGCGCGCGGCGGCCGTGATGACTCTCGTCGGCGCGCTCAACCTGCCGATCATCAAATTCTCCGTCGACTGGTGGAACACGCTGCACCAGCCGGCCTCGATCCTGCGCATGGGCGGCTCGGCGATCGATTCCTCGATTTTGATCCCGCTGCTGGTGATGGCGCTCGCCTTCACGCTGCTGTTCTTCACGCTGCATCTCGCGGCCATGCGCAACGAGATCCTGCGCCGGCGCGTGCGCACGATGCAGTTGATGCAGGCGCAGGCGCTGCAGGAGGCAAGCGCATGATGGGAAGCCTCGGGCCGCACGCCGACTTCATCATCGCCTCCTATGCCGTGACGGCCTTCGTCGTCGCCGCCATGGTGGCGTGGGTCGTGCTCGACCATTCCGCGCTCAAGCGCGTACTCGGCGACCTGGAACAACAGGGCGTCACGCGGCGCTCGTGGCGCAAGGACGGCGCATGAGCACGACGACCGAACTACCGGGCAAGCCGAAGCGGCGCATCCTCGTGCTATTGCCGCTCGCCGTGTTCATCGCCCTCGCCGCTCTGTTCCTGCTGCGGCTCGGCGCGGGCGATGCCTCGCGCATCCCGTCGGCGCTGATCGGCAAGGAGGCGCCCGCGACCAACCTGCCGCCGATCGCGGGCCTCGAACGCGACGGCGCGGCGGTGCCCGGTCTCACCAATGCGACGTTCGAAGGCAAGGTGACGCTGGTGAACGTATGGGCGTCGTGGTGCGTGCCATGCCACGACGAGGTGCCGTTCCTCGAGACCTTGTCGAAGGACAAGCGCATCCAGCTCGTCGGCATCAACTACAAGGACGAGGAAGGCAATGCGCGCCGCTTCCTCGGCCGCTACGGCAATCCTTACGCCGCGACCGGCGTCGATCCGAAGGGCCGCGCCGGCATCGACTGGGGCGTCTACGGCGTGCCGGAGACCTTCGTCGTCGGCCGCGACGGCCGCATCGCCTACAAGCTGGTCGGGCCGATCGGCGCCGAGAATTTGACACGCGTGCTGGAGCCCGAGATCGGCAAGGCGCTGGCGCAGAAGTGAAACCGGCTTCGCGGGTCCACGTAACCTTTCCTTAGTTGCGGTCCGTTAAGCCTTGGCGCGCGGGACAAACACCCATGCGCTCGACCGAAGGCCTCTACTTTTCGCGGCTCGACCATGTGCGGGCGGCCGCCGCCTATCTGGTCTTCTGCTGGCACTTCCTGCATCTGACGCCGAACTTCCCCGTGCCCTACGCCAGCGCGCCCGTGTTTCCGCTGTCCTTGATCGACGAAGGCCATACCGGCGTCGCGCTGTTCATGAGCCTGAGCGGCTATCTGTTCGCCAAACTGGTCGGTGACCGCGCCATCGATTTTCCGGCCTTCCTCGTGAGCCGCGCGGTGCGGCTCGGGCCGCTGCTCACCGTCGTCATCGCGGCGTGGGTCGCGATCGGATGGCTTTCCGGAGCGCCGATCCCGCTGTCCGACATCACGCAGGGGTTCATCCTGCCGACCTGGCCGAAGGGCACGTGGTCGATCGCCATCGAATTGCATTTCTATCTCTTGTTCCCGCTCCTCTTGCTGCTCGTACGCAAGCAGGGGCCGCTGGCACTGCTGATCGTCGTCGCCAGCGCGCTCGCCATCCGCTTCGACTGGTGGCGCAGCTTCGGCGAGGCGCAGCACATCGCCTACTGGACCATCATCGGCCGCATCGACCAGTTCGCCTTCGGCATGATGTTCGCGTTCGCGCCGCTGTCGCCGAAGGCACGCGGCCTGGTCGCCGCGATCGCCGGCGCCGGCTTCCTCGTGCTGATGCACGGCTTCGACCGGGCCGGCGGTTACTGGAACCATAGCGGCGCGGCGTCGACGAGCCCCTTATGGATCGTGCTTCCGACCGTCGAGGCGATCACCTACGCCTCGTTCATCGCCTGGTACGACGCAGCGTCGCTTAAATTGCCGGTGCGACTCGACCGCGCCCTCGCCCGCATCGGCGAGTGGTCATTCTCGATCTACCTGCTGCACTTCTTTCCGGCGGTGGCGCTGCGCCATTATTTCTGGACCACCGACGGCAGCGACAACAATTTCTATGTCGCGTGGATCGGCGCCAACGTCGCCTTCGTATGCTTCCTGCCGGTCGCGGCGCTCTCGTACAAATATTTCGAGACGCGGTTCCTCGTTTATCGCCGGCCCTATCTCCGCGCGCCAGCGGCGGAAGCCGCTGCGGTGCCGAAAAGCTACTGACCCCCGCCCGAGCGCGTGTATTTGGTCAGCAGCGGCAATTGCGCTGAGCCGAACAGGAAGGTCAGCGGCACCGCGCCGAACAATTTGAAACTCACCCAGGTTTCGGTCGAAAAATTGCGCCAGACGATCTCGTTGAGCACCGCCATGGCGATAAAGAACAGCGCCCAGCGCCAGGTCAACTTGCGCCAGCCTTCTTCGGTCAGGTCGAACACCGAATCGAAGACGATGCCGAGCAGCGGCTTGCCCATGGCGAGACCGACGAACAGCGCGCCGCCGAACAGCACGTAGATGATGGTCGGCTTGAGCTTGATGAAGGTCTCGTCGTGCAGAACGAGCGTCAGGCCGCCGAAAATCAGCACCACCACCGCCGTCACCAGCGGCATGATCTCGATGCGTCGCGTCAGCATGTAAGCGACGATGAGCGCCGCCAGCACCGCGACCATGAACACGCCCGTCGCCGCGTAGATGCCGATCTTCGCATTGATGGCGAAGAACAGCACCAGCGGCCCGACGTCGAGCACAAGCTTGAGGATGGGATTGAGTTTCGATTTTTCGGACATGACGCGTGTCTAGCGTGGCGGCGCGCGCTTGTCACCGGAGCCGCCCTGTCGAACCGCGAGACCGGGTGCTAGGCTCGCGCAAATAACGAGACCCCGGGGGAGGACGATCCATGCTGCGGGCCATTCTCATCGTCTGCGCGCTGCTGGGCCTTGCGGCCGAGGCGCATGCGCAAGCCGACATCAAGGTGACGCTGCTCGGCACCGCGACGCCGGCGCCGAGGCCGACCCGGTTCGGTCCGAGCACACTGGTCGAGGCCGGTGGCCTCGTGCTCCTGTTCGACGCCGGCCGCGGCGTGCCGATTCGCATGGGCCAGATCAAGGTGCCGGTCGGCAAGATCGACGTGCTCTTCCTCACGCACTACCACTCCGACCATGTCGTCGGCATTCCCGACGTCTGGCTCACGGGATGGCTCGGCCCGGTGTTCGGCCGCCGCAAGACACCGTTCCACGTGATCGGCCCGACCGGCGCGAAGAACCTGATGGACAATTTGCAAAAAGCCTATGCGCTCGACATCAGCATTCGCGAGATCGACGAGAAGCTACCGCCGTCCGGCATTGCGGTGACGGTCGACGAGTTCGGCAAGGATGGCGTCGTCTTCGAGAAGGACGGCGTGAAGGTGACCGCCTTCGAAGTCGATCACGGCGACGCCATCAAGCCCGCTTACGGCTACCGCATCGACTACAAGGGCCGGTCGGTGCTCATCTCGGGCGACACGCGCTATAACCAGAACGTCATCAAATATGGAATGGGCGTCGATCTGCTCATTCACGAGACGGCGATCGCGCGGCCGGAGCTGATGTCGAGCCCGTTCGCCAAAGCGATCATCGCGCATCACACGAGCCCGCACGACGTCGGCCGGGTCTGGGCACAGACCAAGCCGAAGCTCGCCGCTTATACGCACATGTCTTTCCTGAGCAACGAGAAGGTGCCGGAGCCGACGCTGGACGACCTCGTGAAGCAGACGCGCGAGACCTATGACGGCCCGCTCGAAGTCGGCGAGGATCTCACGTCGTTCGAGATCGGCGACACGGTGACGGTCCACCGCTGGACCGGGCCGAAGTAAGGCCGCTACTCCAGCCCCACCACGGCGCGGGCGAAGTCGCGCGCGGTGAACGGCGCCAGGTCGTCAACACTCTCGCCGACGCCGATGAAGTGAACCGGCAATTTGAAGCGGTCGGCAATGGCGACGAGGATGCCGCCGCGCGCCGTGCCGTCGAGCTTGGTCATGACGAGGCCGGTGACACCCGCGGTCTTGCCGAAGATGTCCACTTGCGAGAGCGCGTTCTGCCCAACGGTGGCGTCCAGCACCAGGAGCACCGCGTTCGGCGCGGTCGGCTCGACCTTGCGCATCACGCGCACGATCTTTTCCAGTTCGCCCATCAATTCGGTGCGATTCTGCAAACGGCCCGCGGTGTCGACCAGCACGATGTCGACGCCTTCCGCTTTCGCCGCCGAGATCGCGTCGAAGGCGAGGCTCGCCGGATCGGCGCCCTGCGTGCTCTTCTTGATGGTCGCGCCGGTGCGGCCGGCCCAGATGCCGAGCTGCTCTATGGCGGCGGCGCGGAACGTGTCGCCGGCGACCAGCATCACGCTCTTGCCCTCGGCGCGGAAGCGCGCGGCGAGCTTACCGATGGTCGTGGTCTTGCCGGACCCGTTGACGCCGGTGACGAGGACGACGAAGGGCCGCGACGAGACCTCGAGCGGCTTCGCCACCGGCGTCATCACCTTTTCGATCTCGGCGGCGAGCAGCGTCTGCAACTCCTCCGGCGAGATGTCCTTCTCGAAGCGGTCGCGGCGCAGCGCGGCGATGGTGCGATCGGCGACGTCGATGCCGAAATCGGCGCGGATCAGCTCATTCTCCAGTTCCTCGAGCGTCGAGGCGTCGAGCTTGCGCTTGGTCAGCAGGCCGGTGATGGCCGTGCCGAGCTGCGACGAGGTGCGCCTCAGGCCGCCGGAGAGGCGCTTCCACCAGCTTGTTTTCTGTGTCTCGTCGTTCATGCGCGTCCGTGATAGCGGTTTCAGGCTATCTAGGTAAGCCGTGATGACCCCGGAAGAGATGCAGGCCCGGTTGCTCTACCGCGACGGGCTGATGCTGGTGATCGACAAGCCGCCCGGACTACCGGTGCACCGCGGCCCGAAAGGCGTCGAGGCGTTCGAGGATTATTTCGACGCGCTCCGCTTCGGGCTGCCGCGGCCGCCATCGCTGGCGCACCGGCTCGACCGCGACACCACCGGCTGCCTGGTGCTCGGCCGGCACCGCAAGGCGCTGGCGCTCCTGGGCAAACTGTTCAAGCAGGGCAAGGTCGGCAAGACCTATTGGGCCGTAGTCGAGGGCGGCCCGGCGGAAGAGACCGGCACGATCGACATCGCGCTCGCCAAGCGCGACGAGAGCCGTGGCTGGTGGATGAAGGCGGACCCCGCCGGCCTGCCGTCGGTGACGACATGGCGTGTGATGGGGCGGGCCGAGGGTTTGGCGTGGCTCGCACTCACGCCCGTTACCGGCCGCACGCATCAGCTTCGCGTCCATTGCGCTGAAAAGGGTTTCCCGATCGTCGGCGATAATATCTACGGCACCGCACCGCGCGCCGGCGGGCCGACGCTGCACCTGCATGCACGCGAAGTGACCGTCCCGATCTCGAAGAACAAGCCGCAGGTAAAAGTCACCGCGCCCGTGCCGCCGCATATGCGGGAGTTGTTGGGCAAGTGTGGATGGGCCGGCGAAACTAGTACAGCATCGCCTTGATGCGCTCCGGCGCGGCGCGGTCGTAATCGGCGCCGCCGAGCGTGCCGCCGCTGACCTCGGCGATGATCGCGCCGGTCGACGGCAGGCTCGTGCGCGCGATCTTCGTTGCCTCGTCCCACAGCTTCGAGCGCACGATTGCCTTCGAGCAGTGGAAGAACACGCGCTCGATCTTCACGACCATCACGCTGCGCGGCAATTTGTTATTGACGGCGAACCCCGCCATCAGCTCCGGATCGACCGAGATCGACGCGCGGCCGATCACGCGCAGGGTCTCGCCGACGCCGGGAATGAGAAACAGCACCGAGATGCGCGGATCGCGCAGCACGTTACGCATGCCGTCGAGGCGGTTGTTGCCGGGCCGGTCGGGAATGGCGAGCGTCGTGTCGTCGATGACGCGGATGAAACCGGCCGGATCGCCCTTGGGCGAGCAGTCGACGCCTTCCGGCCCGACGGTGGCGATGACGGCGAAGGGCGCCGCCTCAATCATCGCGCGGTAGCCCATGGTGAGGCGATCGACTTCCTTGGCTACGGCGGGCCCGCTCGGCGTGCCGTAGAGCGCTTCGAGCTCATCGACCGTGGTGATCAGGTGCTCGCTCGCGCTCATCGCTGTCTCCCCCTCAAGCGGCCAATAAACGGCGGCCGTCGTGCCCGGCCATATGCAAATCGAGGATCGTTCCCGGCGCAAGCGGCGCAGCGAGCTTCACGGTGAGGAACTGCTCGGTGTGGCCGATGCCGCCGCGCTCGGCGAGCACGCGGCGGCGCGTGCCGACTTGCGACCCGAGATGTGCGGCCAGGGCCGCCTCGCCCTTGCCCCGCAGCCGCGCGGCGCGCTCCTTGATCGTGCGCGCATCGAGCTGCGGCATGCGCGCGGCCGGCGTGCCCGGACGCGGCGAAAACGGGAAGACGTGAAGCTGCGTCAAGTGGCACGCGTCGACAAGGTCGAGCGAGCGCGCGAAGGCGTCCGCGCTCTCGGTCGGAAAACCGGCGATGATGTCGGCCCCGAAGGCGACATCGGGGCGCAACTTGCGCACGGTGTCGCAGAAGGCAATCGCATCGGCGCGCGTATGCCGGCGCTTCATGCGCTTGAGGATCAGGTCGTCGCCGTGCTGCAGCGACAGATGCAGGTGCGGCATCAAACGGGATTCAGTGGCCACCGCATCGAGGAGATCGCGGTCGGCCTCGACCGAGTCGATCGACGATAGCCGCAGGCGCTCGATCTCCGGCACGTCGCGCAGCAGCCGCTTGACCAGCGCGCCGAGTTTCATGTCGCCGTCGGCGTAGGAGGTGATGTCGACGCCGGTCAGCACGATCTCGCGGTAGCCGTTCTCGGTCAGGCGTCGCGCCTGCGCGAGCACATCAGCCACCGGAAGCGAGCGCGAATTGCCGCGGCCGAACGGGATAATGCAGAAGGTGCAGCGATGGTCGCAGCCGTTCTGCACCTGCACGAAGCCGCGCGTATGCCCGGCGAGCGCATCGACGTCGGCTGAGCGCATCGTGGTCGCCGCCATGATATCGGAGACCGTGACACGCGCGTCGGAAGCCCATGCGGCGCGGTCAAACTTGTCCTCATTGCCGAGCACGCGGCCGACTTCCGGCATGGCGGCAAACTGCGCGGCATCCGCCTGCGCGGCGCAGCCGGTGACGATGACGTGCCGGTCCGGCGTCTCGCGCTTCAAGCGGCGGATCGATTGCCGCGCCTGCCGCACCGCTTCGCCCGTCACGGCGCAGGTGTTCACGACCACCGTGTCACGAACGCCGGCGGCCTCGGCCTCGCGCCGCACCGCTTCCGATTCGACGATGTTGAGACGGCAGCCGAAGGTGACGATTTCGACGCTCACGGCGCCGGCGCCTTCTCGAACAATTGCGGGCTGAACGTGCCGTTGAACTCGAACGCGACCGGCCCTGTCATGAGCACATGATCGTCGCGCTCGCGCCATTCGATGGTGAGTTCGCCGCCGGGCAGCGTCACCTGCACCTTGCGCTCGGTGCGCCTGAAGCGCGCCGCCGCGACCGCCGTCGCGCACGCCGCCGAGCCGCAGGCGCGCGTCAAGCCGGCGCCGCGCTCCCAGGTGCGGATGACGATGTGCTCGCGATCGACGATGTGCGCCAGCGTGATGTTGGCGCGCTCGGGAAAGATCGGATGGTTTTCCAGCAGCGGCCCGAAGCGCTCGAGATCGTAGGCGTTGACGTCATCGACCCAGAAGATCGCGTGCGGATTGCCCATGTTCACGACGGACGGCGAATGCAGCACCGGATTGTCGATCGGCCCGATCTGCAATTCGATAGCGCGCGTGTCGCGGAATTCTTCCGCCAGCGGAATCTCGTTCCACTTGAAGCGCGGCGGGCCCATGTCGACGGTGAACAGGCCGTCGTCGCCCTTCCAGCAGTTGAGGAGCCCTGCCTTGGTCTCGAAGGTGAGCGCGTCCTTGCCGCTCTCCTTCGACACCAGATCGGCGACGCAGCGCATGCCGTTGCCGCAGGCGCCGGCCTCCGAGCCGTCATTGTTGAAGATGCGGATGAAGGCGTCGGTGCCGGGCGTGCGCGGCGGATAGAGCGCCATCAACTGATCGTACGGCGCGCCCTGCGGCGAGGCGGCCGCGCGCGCCTCGTCGGCGGCGATGACGGGCGCGCCCTTGCGCAGGTCGACAACGACGATCTCGTTGCCGATCCCGTTCATCTTGACGAATGCCTGGTTGGCGAGCGCGCCCATCGGAATTGTCCCAAACCGGGCGTCCCGCCCGGCTTTCGCCCGGTTTATATGGCGAATCAACGGCGGATAGCCAGTGGCCGTGTTAGGCTGCCCATCGGGCGAATCGCCGGGCCGCCTCCATTCGACGGAGTTTGAAGCCGATGTCCCGCATGCGCCGAGTGGCGCCGATCCTTGCCGGCCTTTTCCTTGCCGTTTCGACCGCGCTGGCCGCCGCCCAGCAGCCCGCTGCGCCGCCGGCCGAGACCAAGCCGGCCGAGCAAATGCCGCCTATGCCGCCACCGGCCGAGCCGTCGCCATCGCCGCTCAAGCCCGGCGACGCCTTCGGCCTCGAGGTGCAGCTGCCCGAGCGCACGATGCTCTACCTCAAGGGCCATACCAACTGGGATGTCGCCTTCGACACGCTGGTCGAGTCGTTCAAGACGCTCAAGGCGTACATGGACAAGGAAGGCATCAAGGCGAACGGATCGCCGATGACGGTCTATACCCAGACCGACGAGACCGGTTTCTCGTTCGAAGCCGCCTATCCGATCGCGCAGGCCCCGGCCAACCCGCCGAAGGGCGACATTGCGGTCAAGGCTGCACCATCCGGCAAGGCGCTCAAGTTCGTGCATCGCGGTTCGTACGATGCGATGGATACGACTTACGAAGCGATTACCAATTATCTCGACGACAAGCAGCTCGATGCCAAGGATCTTTTCATCGAGGAATATACTACCGATCCGCTGACCTCGAATCAGGACAGTCTCGTCATCGACGTCTTCGTGCCGATCAAATAGGTGCTTCGATGCGGCGCATTCTCGTTTGC
>Ga0207705_10004588_pt1 | contig 10429 bp, 9 predicted proteins | sample KBSC13metaG_FD_184314 | JGI IMG/M metagenome (GOLD analysis project Ga0207705, IMG submission 184314) | Corn rhizosphere microbial communities from Kellogg Biological Station, Michigan, USA - KBS C1-3 metaG (SPAdes) (version 2) | ecosystem: Host-associated > Plants > Roots > Rhizosphere > Soil ...
TTCTTCACCAGAGCTTCCAGCTGCCGCTTGTCCATTTTCCCGCCGTGTTGAGGAGTCATAGATCGATCAGGTCCATCGTCCCATATGACTCATAAATCTAGACGCGGGCAACGCGCAAGGGAGCGCCGCGTTACGAGTCCCCGGATGTGACTCGGCCCGGCGAGCAAGGGGTCACCATGGTATGAGCGAAGGTTACTGCACCACCAGGATTCCCACGCTGCCGCCGAACTCATCGGCCGCCACCGGAAGCCCAGGTGCTGGAACCCAGCTGCCTGAATCGGCCCGCACCTCGAGACGATGGCTTCCCTCGTCCAGAGGAATGCGAAGCTGCCACGTCCCGCTCGCGGAACGCGTCATCGGGACCGGGAGCCATGACGTGAAGTCGCCCATGATGTCCACGGTCCGGGCATTTTCGAGTACGACGCTGATCATGCGCCGGCCATCGTCAGCCACGGCGCTCACCGACGTCCCCTCCGGCACGGCCGATATCACAGGGGAGGCGCGAGTCGCGCCCGACGGTCCAAGCGCGACCCGCAATCCGATGGAAGTGAAGGCGGCACCCAACGTTCCTCGCGTCGGATCGGCGGGCTGCGCACCTGCGTATCCAACCATCGACACCGGACCGCCAAGCCGCACCGTGGCGACGCCCATCGCCCATGCACGCCGACCTTTCGACTCGGCCGAGGAGCGAATACCGCCATCCCCGCCAATCACAACTCTGGCAATGCCGGACGCATCGCTTCCAAATGGTGCGAGCTGAGCATGAACCGCCGCCTCGCTGTACCTGGTCGACCCGCTCGCGAGCACGCCCGCGTCGGCGCCGACCATCGCCCACCCCGATCGTATGGATCCAGCGATCCGCGCGTGCGAGGTGTTACGCGTCGAGGCCGCATCCACCCGTCCGACGCCCGCGTCGAGCCATCCGGCCGCCGCTCCTGTCGCAGAGGTTCTTCCGAGCGTCAACGAAGCCTCGCCGTATCGGGACGACGCCTCGCCGCGATAGGCGCCGCCGCCTGCATCGGCCCGGATCACCGAGATGTTGCGTCGGTCCGACGACAGCGCGAACGATCCGTGCAACTCGCCGTAGCCCGACGTGCTGCCCGTCTCGAACCGCGCGAGGTTGGCGGTGCCAGCGCCGGAAAACCGGCCGGTCTCGCCCCACAGGGAGGAAGCGAGATTCGCGAGTGTCGCGAGTGCATAACCATCAATTTTTATTGATGCAATTCCACCCTCGACCAACGCGCCGTTCCTGGCGGGCCGAGGGGTCAGCTGTGCGGCGAGCGGTTCCGGCGCGCTGACGCCTGCGAGCAATGCAAGCAGCGCAGCCGCGTAAACGCAGCTGCGCACTCCCGCCCGGTTACCCCGGGCGAAAACAGGCCGGATGAATCGATGTTTTATGGCTTCGGCTTGGGGGGCGCGGGTAGAGGCGCAGTCTTGCCGCCAGTGAAGGCCGGCTTGAATGTGCTCAGGGCGTGTGGAGCTGCCTGCGTGCCAGTAATCGCTGTCAACGGTGCAACCCCACCGGCAATATCATGCGATACACTGCGACCGTATGCAAGCAGACCGGAATCATCCCGTTGCCTGGCGTTGGCAACGACAGCAACGATCGCCGATTGTGCGGGTGCCCCGTCGACTATCAGCGAGGCCAGAACAGACAGTGGGACAACGAGCTGGCGGCCCGGCAACTCCTTGCGCAGCCGAGTGAGACCGGCCGGCGTCGATCCCGCGCGTAGCGCCGCAACTGCTGCCGCGAGCTCGTTATCGGATGAAGGGCCGAGAGCGCGACGCGCGATGCCGAGGTCGTTCGCAACTCCGCGAACCGCGATCATGATTCTGTTGTCGTCAGCGCCCTTGCTGATCCCTTCGAGCGCCTTGTCCACGAGTGGCGCAACGGGCAGACCCGCGTGCGCAACCGAATCGGCGACGGAAGTCACCTGAGCCTTGAGCGAGGCCGACGCTCGGCCATCGAGCTGTTGTAGCGCGGCAACGCCCTGCGCGCCAGCAACGTCGCCAATGCAAACCGCCAGGGCCACGGCTGCGAGCGATGCGACAAGCGTATCAATGAATCTGCTCATCATGCCGATCCCGATCCTGCTACCGTCACTACGGAATTAGTCGCGCCGAAATCATCACCGGGATCGCGTGGCGCCTGTGGATCCGGAACCCAGCGGTGCCCATCAATTACAAATTGATACACATATCGTCCAGCGCCGAGCGGAATGTCGGCGGCCCAGGTGTTCTTGTCGATGCGGCGGAGAGGTGTCGCCGTCGCATTCCATCCGTTGAAGCTTCCAGCGACTGCCACCTGCGACGCACCCGATGCAACAAGTGTGAAGCGAACCGTACTGAGCGCGGAATGCACGACCTTAGCCGGATGCTCGGGCGCCGTACGATTGACACCGCCGCCGATCATGACGAACGCGATCACTGCGGCGAGTGCGACACCCGCGACTGTGGTAGCCGCAACCATGCGATGGCTTGCGCGACGGCCCGCGCGACCGAATGCACGCTCCCGCTGCACCGCAGCCATCACTCGTGCATCGAATGCGTCGGTGTCCACGGCGATCGGCGTACGAAGCTGAGCAACAAATTGCTGCTCCACTGCGTCCAGCGCCTCTGTGTCGTCCATATCTTCAGCCATCCGTTACCTCCTGCAGAGCCGCGCGCAGAAACTCCCGCGCCCTGCTCACGCGCATCTTCAATGCCGAGACGCCAGCGCCAGTGAGCACGGCGATCTCGTCATAGCTCAGGTCCTCGACGTACTTGAGAAGGAATGCTTCGCGATGCACCGCATTCAATCCCATCAATGCCTGCTCGACCCGCTCCATCGACGGTGTCGTGGTATCCGCACTGTCGGACTCCGAATAGTCCGGCCAATCGTTCACGTCGATCCCCGTCGAAACAAACACCGCCTCCCGTCTTGCGCGACGGGCTCCGGCAGTGCGGCAGCGATTCGCGAGAATGCTGAAGATCCATCCTCCGAAGCGTGACGGATCGTCGCACGTCGCGAGCGAGCGGTACGCACGCACGAACGTTTCCTGCGTCACGTCATCAGCCTCGTCGGCGTCGCACAACATTCGCATCGCATATCGCAGGAGTCTGTCCCGGTGTCGCGCCACCAGTTCGGCGTACGCCGCCACGTCACCACGCAGCACCCGTGCGACTGTCGCAGCGTGCCACGCACGATCCTGGGCGGTTTCAGCAGTTATCGGCATCGGCACGGAATTCAAAGATAAGACCCGGGCGCCAGCCCAGGCGTCACATCGCCCACACGGGTGTTTGGATCGTCAGTCCCGCTTTCTCTCTTATCGGCCACCGCCGCGCAGGAGGTCGCGCACCAGGTCGAGAAGCGCGACGGGGAGATGTTCCGGATTGCGCAGTATCGTGTGTCCCGCAGCACCGAACACTCGTGCGAGATATGGATCCGGATCGTTGCCGTCGACGGTCAGGCAGAAGGGATAGATCCCGTCGGCGCGCGCCTCGAATATCGCCTGTCGCGAATCCTCTACCGCGTACGTCGTGAAGTATCGATCCACGTCGTTCGGCTTGCCATCCGAGAGGATCAAGAGCAGACGATGACCAGCCGGTTGCGCCGCGAGCTGTGTCGTCGCGTGACGAATCGCAGCGCCCAGCCGCGTATTGCCGCCCGCTTCGATCCCGGCAATGCGTCGTCGAACGGTTTCGCTGTTCGATTCGCTGAACGCCTTCAATATCGAGATGCGTACATCGGGCGCGCCAACACCGGAAAAACTGAGGATGGAATAGGAATCACCAAGTGCGTCGAATGCCTCGCTCGCGATGAGCAGCGTCGTCTTCTCGATGTCGATCACGGTGCGTCCGTCGGCGACTACGTCCCTCGTGGATGCGCTCACGTCGACAAGAACAGTGATCGCGATAGCGCGTCGAGCAGCGCGAACCGACATGTACAGCCGGTCATCCGACGAATCACCAGCGGCGGCATCCGCGAGTGCTCGCACGCATGCAGCGAGATCGAGCCCGTCACCCTCGCGCTGGCGAAGCATGCGCTCGCGGCGCGCCCTGAGCCGCTCGAACTCCCGCCGTACGCGCCGCACCAGTGCCGGATGTTCGCCAAGCACACGATCGGCCCACGCGACGTCCCCTTGCACGGCGTGCCGCGCATGTACGACGGCTCCGAGCTCGCGGTACGCCGACGCGTTGCAATCCCACTCCGGGTACAGGACGCCATCGCCCGATCGTGATGCCTCGAATATCGCAGCGTCCGTAACGTTCAACGTGCCAGTGCGTCTCGCACTGCCACTGTCGCCATCGGGGTCGGAATCGCCGCTCGTCGACGCATCATCCAGAGCCAGCGCGTGATCGGGGTCGTCCTGATCCGCTGTATTGTCCGGCAAATTGGCCGCACTGTCGCCAGTTGGTGTGAGCTCCTGAAGGGTATCGTCGGCACCTGCCGCAGGCGCAGCGCTTTCTCCGGAACCGTAGCCCGGACTCGGCGGAACGAGCGCCCCGTATTGCGGGCCCTGGGTCGCCCCCGGGTCGGCGCCGTCGAGCGTCTGTCCCCACACCGCTATCGGTTTGAGCGGGCGATACTGACCGGTCAACGACTCGACGGCGAGCGTACGAGCGCGCGCCCACGCAAGTGAGTCTTCAGGCGACGCACCGGCTCGAATGTCTTCGGGAATCACTGCCGGATCGGATCTGAGTACAGTCTGCACGAGCTGCTCGACTGCCTGCTCGCGCGCGGTCAACCGGGAAAGTCCCGGGCGCGCAACAACGGCGCGCGCGCGTTCTTCGGCGATCAGCGATGCGACACCGGGCGCGCTGATCGCGATAGATGCATCGATCTCCGCAGCTTCGCGCAGATTGTAGAGGTCACGCGTGATGGCATTCTTGCCCGTCGGTGCGAGCGCGGCGCTTCGGCGCATGATGCGCACTGCCTGTTCGATCGCCAGCAGCCGGTAACGCGCGATCGCGGCAGCCGCACCATCTGACGCGTCCATCGTTGCGGGCAGCTTGATCGATACTCCGTCATGTCGCGCGATCGGACGCCGCCTTCCCACGTGAAACGTGTTGCGGGGTGCGTCATCTGCCACTGGCGCAATCTCGAATTGTACACCATAAGTTGCGGCGAGCAACAGCTCCAGACGGCGCCGCACCGTGTCGAGCGCAACCTCGGGAGTGGTGCGCATCGCGCGCACCCAATTTGCGGCGCGCACAACGGGTCGCCCCAGCTTGCGGGACGACTTGATCATCAATGCGCGCATGCGATTCACAGCCGCACCTACATCGTCGTGTCGATGATGTCGCCGATGGCGGAGAGCAGATCCGGATCGTCCGTGAGCGCTGCGCCGATCGCTACCTGGCACGCACGTTCAGTAGCGATTCCCTCCGCAATCAATCGTCCCGCTGAAACGAGCAATCTCGTGCCAGGGCCTTCAGCGAGCCCCTGATCGCGCAAGCGGCGCACGCGATGCGCGACTTCGACCAGTGACGCTGCAACCGACGGCTTGACGCCACTCTCATGCGCGACGATCCTTGCCTCGATCGCTGCCGCCGGATAATCGAAATCAAGCGAGACGAAGCGCTGACGCGTGCTTGGTTTCAGGTCCTTGATCGCATGCTGGTAACCGGGATTGTAGGATGCAACGAGCTGGAAGCCCGGCGCCGCAACGACCGTCTCTCCCGTCTTGTCGATCGGCAGCAGTTTACGATCGTCCGTGAGCGGATGAATCACGACGACGGTATCCTCGCGCGCCTCGACTACTTCATCGAGATAGCAGATCGCGCCGATTCTGGCCGCGACCGCGAGCGGCCCGTCCACCCATACCGTCTCGCCGCCACGAATGAGATAACGCCCGGTGAGATCGCTCGCCGAGAGGTCGTCGTGGCATGCGACTGTGACGAGCGGCCGACCGAGCCGCCACGCCATGTGCTCCACAAAGCGCGTTTTTCCGCATCCCGTCGGACCCTTGAGCAGCACTGGAAGGCCGCGCCGGTGGCATCGCTCGAATATCTCGACCTCGTGGCCGACAGCCACGTAGTACGGTTCCGTACTCGGCGCGGCGCTGGACGGCGTCGGGACCGATGATTCAGAGATCGTCATGGTGCCATCAAGCTATTCGGGCGCCGTGGGTTACGGAACACGCGGCGTGTAAGCGAAATATTTGCTGCGCCCGTTACATTGCGGATCATGTCCGAGCGACCACCACGCCCCGCAGTGATTTTCGCGGAACGAGCCACTCTCGCAGTCGAGCGGACATGGGTCGCGATAACCGCGTGGTTCAATGGAAAGGCGCTGAGCGAGAATGCAGTCCTGCTCATCTTCGCCGTCGTTACCGGGCTTCTGAGCGCACTCGGCGTCGTCGCCTTCTACAAGAGCATCGATCTCGCGTATTGGGCCTTCTATCGTCTTCCAACGGCGGAATTCCCCCGCTTTGCCCTGCTCACGTATCGCCCGGTAATCACCGCCGCCGGCCTCGCCGTGGCGTGGTGGGTCATGCGCCACATCGGCCGCGGTCACGAAGGAATGAACGTCCCCGACGTGCAGCTCGCCGTCGTACGGCGTGGCGGAGACATCGAGGCCAGACCGGCGCTTGCACGAACGGCCGCAAGCGCAATCACGATCGGCGCCGGCGGCTCGGCTGGTAACGAGGGACCGGTCGTCGTGCTCGGCGCGATGATCGGATCGTGGCTCGGACGAACCTTTCGCTTCGCTCCGTCCAGAGTCGTGGTGCTGGTCGGCTGCGCAACAGGCGCAGCCATCAGTGCCGCGTTCAATGCGCCACTCGCCGGTGCCTTCTTCGCGCTCGAAGAAGTCGTCGGTACTCTTGCCGCCGGCTCCTTTGCGCCGGTCGTGGTCGCGAGCGTCGTCGCGGCTGTGGTGTCGCGCTCCGTATTCGGCAATCATCCGGCCTTCGCAATTCCGGCTCAATACGGATACGCGCATCCGAGCGAGCTGTTGCTGCTCTATCCTCTGCTCGGAATCGTTTGTGGACTGATGGCCGCTCTCTACGTACGCACGTACTTTGGCGCCGGGGATCTGCAGAAGAAGATTCCGCTTCCGCCATCGTTCATCCCGTGGGTTGGCGGTGCGACGGTCGGCATTCTCGTCTTTCTGTCCGGCGGCCGACTGGTAGGGTATGGCCACCTCGCCATGCACAGTGATGTGTTCGGTCACATGGCATGGTATGGATTGCTCGCACTCGCAGTCGGCAAGATCGTCGCAACGGCGATTACGCTCAACATGGGCGGATCGGGCGGCGTGTTCACTCCCTCGCTGTATATCGGCGCTGCAACGGGTGGCGCATTCGGCGTCGCATTGTCCGGAGCGCTTCCGGCGCTAGGGCTGCACCCGGAGGCGTACGCTCTCGTCGGCATGGGCGCACTCATCGCGGGCGCAACCGACGCTCCGATCACGGGAATACTGCTCGTATTCGAGATGACGAACGACTACGCGATAGTAATTCCGTTGATGTTGACCGTCGTCATCACGCACACTATCGCGCGCAGGCTCAGCGCCGATTCGCTCTACAGTGGCTGGCTGCGCCGGCGCGGCGAGTCCATCGAGCAGGGCGCAGATCGCGACGTACTCGCCGGACTGCACGTGTCCGACGCGTATGAATCAGCGCCGCAGGTAATCTTCGAGGGAGCCGCCGTCGATGAGCTGCTTGCACATCTCGGCAACACGCGTCAGTTGTACTTTCCCGTCGTCGACGAGTCGTACGGGCTCGTCGGCGTAATCACAGTCGCGGATCTGGGCCAGCTCGCACGCGACGACGAGCACCTCGGACCGCTGCTGGTAGCGAGCGACATCGCGCAGCAATCCGAGGTCGTTTCACCGGGCGACTCGCTGCTCGAAGCGATCCGCAAGATGGGAGTCCGCGGCGCGGAATCAATTCCGGTCGTCGACCGGCACACGAATCGGCTGCTCGGAATCATCAACCGAAGTCATGTACTCAATCTCTACGAGCGCACCGTGTCATCGCTGCGCCGGCATCCGCATCAGCCGGCCAGCAGCGCCAACGCCTCGTCGGGCGGTATGTCGCCGAAGTAGCTGTCCAGATCGACGCCCGACAGCGCCCCGGCGATCGATGCGTAGTCGTACGGAACGCCCAGCATCAGCGCCTCGAGTTCCGTGACGTCCTCTCTGCCCATGAAATCGCCGAAGATTCGCACCGCAGCGACACGCCCTCCCTCCACGTTCACGCGCACGTCTATCTCTCCCGCTGTAAACCTGTGCGCACGCTGGACGTTGCAGCGCGGATTCTCTCCGTAATTCCAGTCCCACGATCCGTACTTCCGCTTCACCAGGGCGTCCACCTCAGCCCAGTCAGTAGCGTCGAGCTCGAGCGTAGGGACCTTGCTTCTGTCGCGCGTGCCGAAGATTCGCTCGATGATTCGCTCCCGCAGCTCCATGACGGTAATCGGGTGGTCGAGAAATTCACTTATGTTCGCGACGCGGCTGCGAATGGACTTCACTCCCTTTGATTCGACCTTGCCGGGCTTTGGAACGAGCGCCGCCGTAACGTCGTCGAGATTCGAGTCGAACAGCAGGGTGCCGTGACTGAACATCCGGTCCGGGCGCGCAAACTGCGCGTTTCCGGAAATCTTGCGGCCGCCAGCGAGAATGTCGTTTCGACCGCCCAGCTCCGCCGGAACGCCAAGCTCGTGCAGCACGTCGATGACAGGACGCGTGAACAGCTCGTATCGATTGAAACGGCCGTGCACCGACGGCGTCATGAAACTGAAGTTCAAATTGCCGAGATCGTGATACACCGCCCCGCCGCCCGAAATGCGGCGCACGACTGTAATCCCGCGCGCCGCAACGACCGATGGACTTACCTCCTCGATCGTATTCTGGTTCCGTCCGATGATGATGGACGGTGCGTTGATGTAGAACAGCAGGTAATCGTCGCTGCCCATCCGGTTGCGGAGCACGTGCTCTTCCAGTGCCAGATTGACACGGGCGTCGTTGATATCACGATTATCGATGAACAGCATCAAGTTGGTCGAAGAGGTCGAGCTTCATCAGCGTAGTTGATTGGGCGCATGCACCCTGAAATTCCGAAGTGGCAGCGAGCGCCTCCGGAATGTCCGCGCGTGACGTTTCCACGAAGCCCCAGCGTGCAAAATATTTCTCGGCGGACGGAGTAAGAAGATATACACTGCGTATGTTCATGCTGCGCGCGTCCTCGATCGCCAGTGCGACGAGTCGCCGTGCGACGCCGTTGTTCCGATGCGCCGGATGAACCCCGACCGAGCGCAGCAGAACAGCGTTCGAATCAGCGAGCTCGAGCCCCGTCACACCGATGACGTCGCCCTCGTGCGTCGCGACGATGAAGTTGCGCAGGTCCTCAGGAACACCGGCGACCGGAAGTCCGAGATCATCGAGCAGGCTCGCAACAGCAGCTCTGTCCCGTGCTTCGGCGGAGCGATAAACGATGCTCCTGGTCGATTTCGATGTCATTGCAATTGGCGCCTCTTGATCTGTCCCGCAGCAGTCGGGGCCGCAGCACGACGCGGCCTTTGCATCCAGCAGCGGCTTTGTCGCGCGTACGAATCCACTGAAGAATTTACCATCTATCTCGCGCGCGAACGACTGCGCATCCAGTCCGCTTCCCGCCAGAAAGGCCATCGCGTCTTCGGAGCTGTAGAATCGCGTCGGCTCGATGCTTGGATTCTCGAAACCGGAGTCGCGCAGCAGCGTCAGAAATTCCTGCTCGCCGAGTGCGCCGGCGACGCAACCGATCCAGAGCTCCATGTTCCGCCTCACCGCGGGCGGAACGTCGCCGCGGACCACGACGTCCGAGACGGCAAGCCGTCCGCCTGGCTTGAGCACACGATACGCCTCGGCGAGTACCCGCCGTTTGTCCGCCGAGAGATTGATCACACAGTTGGAGATGATGACGTCGACGGTGCTGTCGGGGAGCGGGATCTGCTCGATCTCGCCTCGCAGAAACTCGACGTTCTCCGCACCGGACTTGCGCTTGTTCTCGTTCGCCAGCGCGAGCATCTCGTCGGTCATGTCGAGCCCGTACGCCTTGCCGGTCGATCCCACCCGTTTGGCCGAGAGCAGAACGTCGATGCCACCGCCGGAACCGAGGTCCAGGACCGTCTCCCCGGGGTTCAGCTGCGCCAGCGCCGTCGGATTCCCACATCCAAGCGACGCCAGGAGTGCTTCCGGCGGAATCCCCGCAGTCTGCCCTTCATCGTAGAGGTCGGCCGTTATCGGATCCCATGCATCGGTCGTCGCGCCGCAGCACGCGCTCGAGCCGCAGCACGAGCCGGAAGTGCTGCCAGCCGCGACTCGCGACGCGGCGGCGCCGTACTTCTCCTGGACGCTCGCCTTGAGCAGCTCTCGATCAGTCACCGTGTCCATGTGCACATCCTCATATCAATAAATGTTGATGGATTAGTCAAAAAAACTCAGTCACAGCACTCACCTTGCCGG
>Ga0207705_10004590_pt1 | contig 10427 bp, 7 predicted proteins | sample KBSC13metaG_FD_184314 | JGI IMG/M metagenome (GOLD analysis project Ga0207705, IMG submission 184314) | Corn rhizosphere microbial communities from Kellogg Biological Station, Michigan, USA - KBS C1-3 metaG (SPAdes) (version 2) | ecosystem: Host-associated > Plants > Roots > Rhizosphere > Soil ...
ACGTGTTACGCACCCGTTCGCCGGTTGCCCGAGTTGCCCCGAGCCCCCCTGACTTGCATGTGTTAAGCACGCCGCCAGCGTTCGTCCTGAGCCAGGATCAAACTCTCCAAGAGATTTGTCTGAGCTCCTAACCGAACGCGACCTTCAGACGTGTCCGAAGATCACGTCCGGAATCATGAATGTTCGTGAATTGATCTCTCGCCGCAGCGCACGAACGCCGCGGCTCAAACGAGAGCCATCGCACAACATCACACACTCGATTGTCAATCAGCGTACATCTGTTCCCCCGTCTCCGGGGGAACGATCAATCTAGCGGCGCAGAGTCGATTTGCAAGGGGGACGACACACCAAATTCACTCGCGCCGCACCCCCTCGCGCACACCCTCACTCACTCGTCGAACGGCCGGCCCGGACGATCGTCCTCGTCGTCATCAGCCCCGTCGTACTCATCGTCCAGCTCGTCGAATTCGTCGTCGTCCTCGTCGTCCTCGTCGTCGAATTCGTCCTCGTCCTCGTCGTCCTCATCCTCGTCTTCGTCCTCGTCATCCTCGAGGTCGTCGTCAAAGTCGAGGTCGTCATCCTCGTCATCCTCGTCGTCGAGGTCCTCGTCGTCGAGGTCCTCATCCTCGAGATCGTCGTCGTCGTCGCGAGGCGACAGCGAGAGCGAGTCGATCGTGGCGACGAAGACGCCAATCGACTCCGACATCTCGAACTGATCCGGCATCGTAGTGCGCTCCGGTATGGAGTGGTGGTGGTGGTGGCGAGTCGGCCGTGCCGCGAAGGCCGTCGAGACAGGATTACAGCGCCGCCCGCTCGCGCTTGGCCTCGCGCGAAATCTTCTTCCGATCACTCTGAGCGAGCATGCGCTTCCGCAACCGGATCGACTGCGGCGTCACCTCGATCAGCTCATCGTCCTCGATATACTCAAGCGCGCCTTCCAGCGTCAACTCCCGCGGCGGCTCCAGACGAACGTTCTCGTCCGTGCTCGTCGTGCGCATGTTCGTCAGCTTCTTTTCCTTCGTCGGATTGACGTCCATGTCGCCAGGCCGCGCATTTTCGCCGACGATCATGCCCTCGTACACCGGCTGGCCGGGCGAGACGAACAGCGTCGACCGCTCCTGCAGGGCGGCGAGTGCGAACGCGATGATCGTGCCGTTCTCCATCGACACGAGCGTTCCGCGTGATCGGGTCGCCAGGCCGCCCGCCCATGGCCCGTACTCGAGAAACCGGTGGTGCATGATGCCCGTGCCGCGCGTGTCGGTGAGGAACTCCGAGCGATAGCCGAACAGGCCGCGCGCCGGGATCCGGTAGAGCACCCGCACCAGCCCCTGCCCCGGATTCTTCATCTCGATCATCTCACCACGCCGGGGACCGAGCTTCTCGATCACCGCGCCGAGGTAGTCCTCAGGCACGTCGATCGCCAGCTCCTCGTACGGCTCCAGCTTCTCGCCGCCGAGTCCGGTGCGCAGGATGACGCGCGGCCGCGAGACCTGGAACTCGTAGCCTTCGCGGCGCATCGTTTCCATCAGAATCGACAGATGCAGCTCGCCACGGCCGCTCACCGTCCACGTATCCGTGGAGTCGGTGTCCTCCACGCGCAGCGCAACGTTGCGCTCCAGCTCCTTGTACAACCGGTCGCGCAGCTGGCGCGACGTGACGTACTTCCCTTCCTTGCCGGCGAAGGGCGAGTTGTTGACGAGGAAGTCCACGCTGATCGTCGGCTCCTCGACGGCGATACCCTCGAGGCGCTCGGGATGCTCGACGTCGGTCACGGTGAGCCCGATCTCGACGCCCTCCAGGCCGGCGAGCGACACGATCTCGCCCGCTGACGCACTCGGCACCTCGATGCGCTCGAGGCCCTCGTACACGTACAGCCTCGTCACGCGCGCCTGTTCGTTCTTCTGCGCCGTGTCCATCGGCAGCAGCAACACCTGGTCGCCGACGTTCACCGTGCCGCGCTCGACGCGGCCGATGCCAAGTCGACCGAGATAGGGCGAGAAGTCGATCGTCGAGACGAGCATCTGGAACGCGCCGTCCGCATCATGCGGTGGCGCGGGGACGGCCGACACGATGGTGTCGAACAGCGGCGTGAGGTCGACCGGCTTGATGTCGAGATCCATCGTCGCGACGCCTTCGCGCCCGGAGGCGTAGACGACGGGCGCGTCGAGCTGCGCATCGTCCGCTTCCAGTTCGATGAACAGGTCGAGCACCTCATCGTGCACGCGCATCGGATCGGCGCCGGGCCGATCGATCTTGTTGATGACGACGATGGGCGTGCGTCCGAGCTCGAGCGCCTTGCGGAGCACGAAGCGCGTCTGCGGCATCGGGCCGTCGAAGGCATCTACGACGAGGAGCACGCCGTCCACCATGCGGAGGATGCGTTCCACCTCGCCGCCGAAGTCGGCGTGACCCGGCGTGTCGACGACGTTGATCTTCGTGTCCTTCCACCGGATGGAAGTGTTCTTCGCGAGGATGGTGATACCGCGCTCGCGCTCCAGTGGATTGGAGTCCATCACGCGCTCGGCGACGACCTGATTTTCCCGGAAGGCTCCGGACTGCCGAAGCATCTTGTCGACGAGGGTCGTCTTCCCGTGGTCGACGTGTGCGATGATGGCGACGTTGCGAATCTGCATAGCCCTGAAATATACCCTCCCGAAGGAAGGCCAAACAAGTTGGGGATTTTTCCCAGACAGGCTCGGGCGTTCCCCCACTTGACCAGAGCGTCAAATAGGGCGAGGATGACGATGCAGGCCAACCCAGCGCAGGAGGTGTCCGATGCACCAGGATCATGACCGCGCCGCCGATCGGTACCCGCATGGTCGAGGCTATGGCAATGACTACATGCGTGGCGGCGAGGTTCTCGGTGGGTACGGGTATTCGGAGCGCGAGGAATACTCGCTGCCGCGGGGGGAGCTCGTGGCGGAGGGGCCACCCGGCGAGGACGGGGAGTCGAGGGCGCACGAATCGGACGCGCGCCGGTAGGCGCGGCTGACATCACGATAAAGGACGAGGGCGGAAGCGCTGGTGCGCATTCCGCCCTTCTGTTCGTCGTGACCCTGGTGACCTTCTAACGGCGGGCGGGTGCTCCCGCGGGCGGCGCAGGCTTGGCCGGCTCCTTCGCCGCGACCGCCTCGGCGTCGGCGAACGACGTGTCCAGTCCGCGCGACTTGATGGCGGAGAGGAACATCGTCTTGTCCACCGCCTTCGTGTAGCCCTCCGCCGGCTCGATCAGCTTTCCGTCCACGAGCTCGAGCAGCGCGTCGTTCAGCGTCACCATGCCGAGTCGCTTCGAGGTCTGCATGACGGTGGGGATCTGAAAGGTCTTCCCTTCGCGGATGAGGTTCGTCACGGCGGGAATCGAGAGCAGGATCTCTCGCGCGGCGACGCGCCCGCCGCCGATCTTGCGACACAGCGTCTGCGAGATGACACCCTTGAGCGACTCGGCGAGCATGACGCGGATCTGTTCCTGCCGGTCGGCGGGAAACTGGTCGATGATGCGGTCGATGGTGCCCGCGGCCGTAGTCGTGTGCAGGGTGCCGAACACGAGGTGTCCCGTCTCCGCCGTCTCGATGGCGATGGCGACGGTCTCGAGGTCGCGCAGCTCGCCGACGAGGATGATGTCAGGATCCTCACGCAGTGCGGCGCGGAGCGCGCTCTTGAAGGAGTTCGTGTGCACGCCGACCTGGCGCTGCGTGATGACGCACTTCTTGTTCGGGTGCACGAACTCGATCGGGTCCTCGATCGTGAGGACGTGATCGCTGCGCGAGCGATTCACGAGATCGATGAGCGAGCAGAGCGTCGTGGACTTTCCGGAGCCGGTCGGTCCCGTGACGAGCACGAGGCCCTTGGTGAGCTGACAGAGCTTCTGCACCTCGGCCGAGATCCCCATCTGCTCCACCGTGACGACCGTGGCGGGGATCTGCCGGAAGACGGCAGCCGGGCCGAGCCGGTCCTTGAGCGCGTTGGCGCGGAAGCGGGCGACGCCGGCCAGCTCGTAGGCGTAGTCGGTGTCGTTGGTCTCCTGGTACTCGCGGCGATTGCGCTCGGGCATGATGGAGCGCACCATGGCGTCCAACGCGGGAGCATCGAGGGCGCTGCCGTCGAGGCGCGTCATCTCGCCATGGAGGCGGATGATGGGCGGTTCTCCGCAGCGGAGGTGCAGGTCGGACGCGCCGCGTTCGACCGTCGTCCGCAGCAGCGCATCGAGGGCGGCGCGAGCGCGATCGCTGCCGGCGAAGGCGTGAATGGCTTCGCCGTCCGGAATGGCCGCGGGAGACGGCGCGACGACAGGCGTAGCGGCTGCAGGCACTGCCGAGGCGGAGGGTGCCGGAGCGGAGGGAGCGGCGCCAGCGGTGGTGAGCGCGGGATTGAACTCGGGCACCGCGCTGGGGAGGTGGCCGTGGAGGCGCTGGCGCTCGCGGCGCTCGTCGATGGTCACCGTTGCGCGCCAGCGATCGCCGGCCCGCGCCGCCTCGACGCGGAATGCGCCATCGGGTGACACGTAGTCGAACGCGGTGGGCTGGTTGGCGTCGATGTGAGCTGCCGACTCGGCGGGCGCGATCTCCCGCACGAGCGAGACGACCTGCGCGCTGGTGAGTGCGGTCTTCGTCACGGGTCGCGCCGCTCCGGCAATCTCGAGCTCGGCCAGCTCGTGCTCATTGAGCCGCAGCGCAGTCGCACGCTGGCTGGTCATGACGGACAGCAACTTATCGATCTGGGGCATGCGGCTCAGGCCACCGGGCGGACGTAGGCGATGTGGTGACGGTTGACGAGTCGCAACTCGTCCGCCGTGAACAGCGAGTGGAAGGGCTGCAGCCCATCATTGAGGATGTCGATCAGTCGCGTACGGTCGACGCGCGCTTCGGAGAAGATGGAGCCGACATGCGTACTGCCGTCGAGCAGGGTGAGCTCGACCCGCATGCCTACGACGCCTCGTTCGACGGCATCGTCACCATCGGGCATGGCGCAGCAGACGATGGAGATCTGCTCCTTCTGCACGAGGTAGGCTTCACCGGTGTCCATGACGAGCGGCAGGAACAGGCTCCCGTCGTTGAGCAGGTCCTGTGGCGCCTCGGGCCCGTCACGAAATCGATTGTAGGCCTGGACGAAGACGTCTCCCTCGAGGCGCCGGCCGTTGACGAGCGTGACTGCGACACGGCGTCGGATCTTCTCGATGCGGTACTCGCTCATCCGCCTAGTGTCGGCACGAACGCAGCGATTTTCAAGCATGACTTTCGATGTTGCGCGTGGGTGGCTCGTGCGTCCGCGCCGGGTTACGTTCCGGGCGTGATCGGACGTGTACTGGCCATCCTCGCGCTGCTGGCCGCGAATGGATTCTTCGTCGCCGCCGAGTTCTCGATCGTGCGGTCGCGTCGCTCGCGGCTCGAGGCGATGGCGCGAGGGGGCGATTCGCGCGCGCGGATCGTGCTGCGCGCCACCGCAAACCTGGCGAAGCTGCTGTCGGCGGTGCAGTTCGGCGTCACGCTGGCGAGCATCGGCATCGGCGCACTGGCGGAGGAGGCGCTGTCGCACCTGTTCACCCAGACCTTCGCGCAGTGGCCCGTCCTCGCGCGCGTCGGACTCGGTGCCGGATTCGGCACGCTGTGCGCGCTGGCCATCGTCACGTACGGCCACGTGGTGTTCGGCGAGCTCGCGCCACGCGGCGCGGCACTGAATCACCCGGAGAACGTGGCGCGCTGGCTGGTGCCGCCGCTGCTCGTCTTCGCCTGGATCGTCTCGCCGGTCACCTGGCTGCTCAACCGGTCGGCCGACGCGGTGCTGCGGGCCTTCGGCCAGGAGCCGGCGCGCGAGGAGGAGAACGTGCACTCGTCGCAGGAGCTGCGGATCCTCGTCGAGCAGAGCCAGGAAGTCGGCGCGCTCGAGCGCCAGGATGCGGCGCTGATCGAGGGCGTGTTCGAGTTCTCGGAGAAGAACGCACGCGAAGTGATGACGCCGCGTACCGCGATCGATGCCCTGGACGTGGAAGCAACGCTCGACGAAGCAGTGAGCCTGGTGGTGGAGACCCAGCGCTCGCGATACCCGGTGTACGAGGAATCGCTCGACAACATCATCGGGCTGGTGCTCGCCAAGGACCTCATTCCCCTGCTGCGCGACCCACCGGCGGAGTTCACGGTGCGCGCGATGATGCGCCCGGTGCACGTCGTGCCCGGGTCGCGCGAGGTGGAGGAAGTGCTCGCCGACTTCAAGCGACTCAAGGAGCACATGGCGGTGGTGCTCGACGAGTACGGCGGAACGGCCGGCATCGTCACGATGGAGGACCTGCTCGAGGAGATCGTCGGGGAGATCCTCGACGAGTACGACGAACCGGAGCTGGCGACCTCGGATTCGCCTGACGCCGACGTGCTCATCCCGGGCTCGATGAACATCGGCGAGATGAACGAGCGGTTCGGGCTCGAGGTCCCGGACGATGACTACACGACGATCGGCGGCTTCGTCTTCGGTGCGCTCGGACGGCTACCGGTGGTCGGCGACCGGGTGACGGCGAGTCACGCGGTGTTCTCGGTGAGGGCGATGGACGGTCGGCGAATCGAGACCCTCGCGGTCGATCTGCACTCGATTGGCGATCGAAGGGAGAAGCAGAGAGACAACTGAAGTACTTCGTACGCGGTACGAACTGAGTGCTACTGGTGTTGTCGTAGTCTCGCCGTGATCTGCGCGCAGAGGATCAGCGCCTCGATCATGCTCCCCGCGTCAGCCATTCCCTTCCCGGCGATATCCAGCGCCGTCCCGTGATCGGGTGACGTTCGCGGGAAGGGCAGGCCGAGGGTGACGTTCACCGCCGAGCCGAAGGCGGCGACCTTGATCGCCGTCATGCCCACGTCGTGGTACGGCGCAATGACGGCGTCGAAGGCGCCGCGCATGGCGCGCACGAACACCGTATCCGCGGGGAACGGGCCGGCGATGCCGGCGGCCCGCGCGGCGGGCGCGAGGAGGTCGTCGTCCTCGGAGCCAAAGCGGCCGTGGTCGCCCGCGTGCGGGTTCAATGCACAGAGCGCGATGCGCGGCTCGGCGACACCGAACCATTCGCGAAGCCCGTTGCGGGTTACCTCGGCCGCGGACGTGATGGCGTCCGCGGTGAGGAAGCGCGGCACGTCGCGCAACGGAAGGTGCGTCGTCGCCAGCACGACTCGGAGGGGATTCACCGCGCCCGCTCCGGCACGGGTCGCGGCGAGCATCATGGCGACGCGGCGGCCGGTGCGTGCGGCGAGGAGCTCGGTGTGACCGGGAAAATCGTACCCGCCACTCAACAGCGCGTGCTTGTCGAGGGGCGCGGTGACGACGCCATCCACCTCGTGACGCTGGGCGAGCGCGATCGCCCGATCGACGGCGAGACCGGCGAGGCGGCCCGCCTCGGCTTCGGTCTCGCCGGCCGTCCACTCGCCGATCGATTCATGCACCGCAGTTCCGGTCCCTCGCGGTCCGACGACGACGAGATCGGCGACGCCACTCACCCGCTGATCGTGTCGGGCGCGCTCGACGATCTCGGGGCCGATGCCGCGCGGATCGCCGAGGGTGACGGCGAGCCGCGGCCGCGCGCCGGTGTTCACCGGCGCGTCAGGGCCCGGGTGCGGGCGCCGGAGCGGCTTCTTCGGCCGGCGTGAGGATCAGCGCGTCCTGGTTGATCCTGACGTACGTCTGCTTGCGCAGCGAATCCATCAGGCGCTTGATGCCGCCCTCCTCGGCGAGACGTGCGCGGAAGCGCTCCTTCACCTCGGCGAGCGTGAGGTCGCCGCCTTCCTCGACACTCGCGATCTGCGCAACCACCACCTTGGCCGGCACGGTGGCGTTACCCGGGATCTCGAACGTCACGATGTCCTTCGCCTGCTTGCCGGCGAACGCCTGCTGGTACGCGGTCGGCAGCTGCGCGCGCGGGAATGGCGTGAGCAGAGTCGTCTCCTCACCGCTGGCAAAATCGTGGTGCTTCTTCGCGAGCGAGTCGAAGGGCGCGCCGGCGCGCAGCGCGGCAACGACGCTGTCCGCCTCGAGATGCGCGCGCGTGACATCGGCAGAATCGACCTTCGGTGCGATGAGGATGTGGCGCGCCTTCACCTCACCGGGCTGCACGCGGTCGACACGAATGATGTGGTAGCCGAACGCCGTCTCGATCACGGGGCTGAGCTGTCCCGGCGGGAGCGCGAACATCCAGCGATCGAACTCCGGCACCATGCGGCCACGCCGGTTCCAACCGAGGTCACCTCCGTTCTGCCTGGAGCCGGGATCATCCGACTCGCGCTTCGCGATGAGCTCGAAGTCACCACCCGCCTTGAGCTCGGCGAGGAGCGAGTCCGCCTTCGCTTTCGCCGCCGCCTTCGCCGCCGCCGTCGGCTTTGGCGAGATGATGATCTGGCGCCAGGCTACGCTCGCCTCGCGCTTGGGAAGCGAGGACTTGTTCCGCTCGTACGCGTCCTCCACCTCGGCGTCGGTGACGTTGGCGGAGATGACCTTGCCGTCGTCACGCAGTTGCTTCACGGTGCGTGAGATCAGCTCACTGCGCCGCACCTGGTCGGCGCGGAACCGGCGGAACTCCTCGGGGGTGCCCAGCCCTGCCTTGCGCAGCTCGTTGCGATACTCGGCGTCGCTGGCGAAGCGGCTGCGGATGTCCTTGAGCTGCTTGTCCACGGTGTTGTTCACGTCGGCGTCGGGGACCTCGACCTTCAGGTCCTTCGCCTTCTGCAGGAGCAGCTCTTCCTCGACGAGCTCATTGACGACGCCGAGCACGAAGGCGTGAAAGCCCGCCGAATCGGTGGGGAGCTGCGCGCCTTCCTGGCGCTTGGCGATGACGCGCTCCTGAACGTCCGATTGCGTGATCGGGACGTCACCAACGACGGCGACCACCCGGTCGAGGGGAATGACCGTGACTGCCGCCGTGGTCTGGGAGTTGGCGGGCACTGGGACCTGCTGCGCCGATGCGGCGAGCGGGAGGGCGGCAGCTACGACCGCGGCGACGAGAATTGGAAGACGCATAGTCTCAAAATACCCGCGGCCCGGCCATGAAGGTCCGGGCCGCCTGTATGCGGGCGGGTCACCCCGCCCGCGTGGGTCACGGCTTTGGAGTGGGAGCCGGTGGCGTGGTGGTCGGCGCACCGGCCGGCGGTGCGCCCGTGGTCGGCGCGCCGGGCAGTGGCACGGATGACTTCGGCTGCTGTGCGGCCTTGGCCGAATCAGCCGATGCGCGGAGCTTCGCAGCGGCCTCGACGGCACGATCGATTCCCGCCGCGTTCACCGACGCATCGTACTTGTCCATCAGCACCATCTGCAGTGGCGCCGGGATGGGGATGGGCTGCGCCTGGCCAGCCATGATCTTGTCGAGGAACGCTTCCACGCGCGACGCGGCAAGCCGTTCCCGTTCGGCGGTGGACTTGGCGCTGTCGGCGAGCGACTTGGGATCGATGCCCATCTGCTGCCAGCTCATCGTGACGACCTGCGCGAAGTCGCGATGCAGGTTCGCCACTTCCTCGGGCGTGAGCGTCACCTTGGCGCTGTCGGCGCGCTGCAGGAGCAGCTCACGCTCGGCCATGTTGGTGACGTACTGGCGGACGAGGGAATCGGGAGCGGTCTGGATCTGCTGCATCAGGCGCCCATTCTGCGGCGACGCGAGGAGAACCAGCGCGAGACGACCAGCGGTGAGGTTTCCGCCCGACCAGGTGGCGAGGGTCTTTCCGTCCTTGCGGTGGTCGATGGGATCCTTCGCCACTTCCTTCATCGTGGCGGCGGCGTCGTCCTTGAGCTTCACCTTGGCAGCGGCCTGCGCCGCGGCGATGTATGTGCTCTCGGCGAGCTGGCGACTGCGGCCGGCCACCTGCTGCGCGTACTGGCCCTTGGCCTGATCCCAGGTGCTGCGCTGCACGATGTGGAATCCGAACGGCGTCTCGATGACGGGCGAGATCTCACCGGGCTTGAGCGCAGCGACGGCATCGGCGAAGGGCTTGACCATCACGCCGCGCGGAAAGACGCCGAGATCTCCACCGCGGGCAGCAGTGTTGTCCTGGCTGTACTTCTTCGCCATGTCGGCAAAGTTGGCTGGCGTGACCTGCGCACGGACGCTCTCTGCCTTCTTGCGGATCGAGTCCTTGACCTCGGCCGGCGCGCCCTGGGGGACGAGGAAGAGGATGTGGCGGGCGGCGAAGAGATCACCCTTGCCGGCGAGATAGCCCGCTTCGGTGGCGGTGGAATCCACCGGCAGCTTCGCGGCGACGGACTCCATGAACCGACCGAGCTTGGCGTTCTCGATCATCGCCGAAGCGGCGGCGTCGATGGCCTTGGGGTCGTTGAGCGAGTCGTTGTGCGCCGCAGCGATGCCAAGGAGCTGGTAGGGCACCCAGAGGTCGCGCGTGACGAGGGTGGCGACTTCCTTGTTGATCGGGACCTGCAGCTTGGCATTTCCAAGCAGGTCGGCGAGGCGCGTG
>Ga0207705_10004591_pt1 | contig 10426 bp, 10 predicted proteins | sample KBSC13metaG_FD_184314 | JGI IMG/M metagenome (GOLD analysis project Ga0207705, IMG submission 184314) | Corn rhizosphere microbial communities from Kellogg Biological Station, Michigan, USA - KBS C1-3 metaG (SPAdes) (version 2) | ecosystem: Host-associated > Plants > Roots > Rhizosphere > Soil ...
TCGAGTGGAGCTTCCCCCGATCAGGATGAAGGCTTCACAGTCCATTTACTGACGAGATCCCGCGGCATCGAGCACCGCCTTGTCGAACTTGCCCGATCTACGGCCCGTCGGCTGGATCGTGATGACAATGGATTTTGAGCCCGGCGTGTAGCTATCGTCAGCCTTGTTCCCGAGAGCTACGAGCGGATTTGCTTCCGGATAATATGCGGCGGCACAGCCCTCAGGTATCGGATACGGCACGACGATAAAGTCCTTCGCGTGGCGTGTCTCGCCGTTGAAGTGGCTCGTAAGGTCCACGACATGCCCCGCCTCCAGATCCAATTTTCGAATGTCGGCCGCGTTCATCATGATCACGCGCCTCGATCCCTCTATGCCCCGGTACCTGTCGCTGTAGCCGTAGATAGTTGTGTTGAACTGGTTATGTGATCTTATTGTCGTCAGCAGCAGCTGCCCGTCCTCTACTGTGATCGGAACGAGTGGTTTCGAAATGAAATTAGCCTTATTTGTCTTGGTGCGAAAGACACGCTCTCGCGGGGGATTCTCAAGATAGAAACCGCCGTCCTCACGGACCCTCGAATTGTAATCCTGACATCCATCCACCACCCGGGAGATCGCCTCGCGGATGTTGTCATAATCGGCGCACATCGCATCCCAATCCACCGTCGTCCGGCTGCCAAGCGTCGCCTTTGCCAATTGGCAGACGATCCAGGGCTCGCTGCGCAGATGCGGTGATGCAGGGGGAAAGATCCCGCGGGAACGCTGCACATCGAGCATGGTGCTCTCGGTCGAGACAAACTGTTCGCCCGAGGCTTGTTCATCGATCTCGCTCCTGCCGAGGCATGGCAGTATGAGCGATGTCTCGCCGCAGGCTAGCGCTGTTCGATTCAGCTTCGTGAGCACCTGCACCGTAAGCCTGCACTGCCGCAAACCTGCAAACACCACGTCGTTGTCGGGGCAGGCCGAGAGAAAGTTGCCGCCCATAGCAAAGAAGACCTTCGCTTTGCCGTCCCGCATGGCCTCGATACTCTCAACCGTGGCCCAGCCATCGCGCCGCGGAACCTCAAACCGGAATTCGCGCTCAAGATTCTCTTTGAGCTTGGGGTTGATCTTTTCCCAGATCCCCATCGTGCGGTCGCCCTGCACGTTGGAGTGACCGCGGACGGGACACAAGCCCGCTCCGGCCCGGCCGATATTCCCTCGCAGCAGATGCAGGTTTACAAGGTCGTGGATAGTAGCGACCGAGTCCTTATGCTGAGTGATCCCCATTGCCCAGCAGCTGATCACCCGACCGGCCTGCATGTACATCTCCGCAGCCTCGACGATCTGCTCCCGGCTCAGGCCCGAGGCGTGCTGGACCTCGCTCCAGGCGGTCGCATCCAGTACCTTGACCAGCTCGTCATATCCCGTCGTGTATTCGCTGATGAACTTATGATCGAAGACGGTCCCGGGAGTGGAGCGTTCCCGGTCCAGCATGACCTTCATCATGCCCTTGAGCACACCCATATCACCGCCGATCTTGACCGGCAGATGAAGGTCGGCAAGCCTTGTTGCCACGTTCCCAAGCAGGTCGATCGGGAATTTTAGAGGGTTGCCGTAGTGCTCAGGATTTGGATTTACAAAGCCGATCAAGCCGGCCTCCGGGAGCGGATTGATGGCGATCATCTTTGCGCCGGCCCGCTTAGCGTCCTGGAGTGACGACATCATCCTGGGGGCGTTTGTTCCCGGGTTTTGTCCGATGACGATGATCAGATCGGTCTCGTGGAAATCAGAGAGGCGGACCGTCGTCTTACCCAGTCCGATCGACTCCTGCAGGGCCGTGCCTGAGGACTCATGGCACATATTGGAGCAATCGGGCAGGTTATTCGTCCCAAACTGGCGAGCAAAAAGCTGGTAGAGAAATGCTGCCTCGTTGGACGTGCGTCCGGACGTGTAAAAGATCGCCTGATCCGGAGTGTCGAGCGCGTTCAGTGTTTGGCCGATGATCCCAAAGGCCTCGTCCCAACCGATCGGAGTATAGTGCGTCCCGCCCGGTCTAAGGACCATCGGATGTGTGAGACGTCCTTGGGAGTTGAGCCAAAAGTCGTCATGCTGGGATAGCTCGGCGACAGAGTGCTCTGCAAACAGCTCAGGCGTGGCCCTTTTCTTAGTGCCCTCGTCCGCCATCGCCTTGGCTCCCGATTCGCAGAACTCAGCAAATGATCGCCTTCCATCCGGATCCGGCCAGGCACAGGACTGGCAGTCGATACCGTCGTGCTTCTGGTTTAGGTGAAGCAAGGCGCGAGTGCCGCGGATCGCGCCCATTTTGCCGAAGGCGTGGGTCATGGATGCCTTGATCGCTTTTAGACCCGCAGCCACTTTTTCGGGCGGACGAACGTGCAGATCGCCTAAACCCTCAGGCGATATATCACTAATGGGCTCCTCACGATCGTTCATCTCGTTAGCAGGGCGTGGGGTTGGGGAAGGCGTCGGCTTTGTCCGGGTCGTCGGGCCGGGCCGTGCATTCGAAATCCTTCTCGATCAGAATGGTCAACTCCGTATCGTTCCCAATATCCTGAGTTGCTTCGATACCCACGCGATCGGTCGTCGTCCAGTCCAGCGCATCAGATTCCGGGAGCATTAGCAGGATCTGATTATCGTTGAACTGCGCCGTCACCACATCCACTCCGTCTGTCGCGGCGACGGAATACCTCAACGCCTGATCCGTGTCGACCCCAAACCTGATCTCATCGCTCACCACACCGGAATGCGCCAGCCGATCGACCTCGCTACGCAGAAGCCGCAGACGCAAGGTATTGCCCTTTATACGTAATTTCATTCGCGTTACCAGTTACCAGTTTTCAGTTGTTCCGGAGATGACCCGTTCATGGCCCGTGTAGACGTTAAATCGCCCGTCACGAACGAATCCCACCAGAGTCAAGTCAAACTCGCGTGCAAGCTCGACGGCAAGACTAGACGGAGCTCCAACGGCCGCGAGGACAGGGATGCCGGCGACTATCGCCTTTTGCACAAGCTCAAAGCTCGCTCGCCCGCTGACCAGAAGAACGTGATCTCGCAGCGGCGTCTCACCGATCAGCAACTTGGCTCCGATCACCTTGTCCAACGCGTTATGCCGCCCCACGTCCTCGCGGATGAGGTCGAGTTCGCCGGCGGCCGTAAATAGTGCCGATGCGTGCAGTCCGCCGGTCGAGTCAAACAGATCCTGCCGCTCACGAAGCCGGGCCGGGAGCGAACTGATAGTGTCCCGATCTATGGTTAAGTCACTCTCTACGGATCCGGCATTCGTGCGAAGTGCCTCTATCGACGACTTTCCACAAACGCCGCAGCTCGAGGTCGTGTAGAAATGACGCTCCAGACGCGTTAGATCAACTGCAGTTCCGGGTGCGAGTGTTACCAGAACTGAATTCGAGCTATCACGAGCTTTCGACGTGACGGGAAGTGACCGCCTTACTGCTTCTCGCTTTTTCGCTGAGGCGACGCGGCGAACGTCGGCAACATCCGAGCGGCTTCTAAGTATCCCCTCAGTGAACAGAAATCCGAGAGCGAGTTCCTCGTCAAAGCCGGGTGTCCGCATCGTGATCGAGACCGGACGCTCCGCGGCCTTACCCTCGTGAGTCCAGCTTAGCCGGATCTCGAGCGGCTCCTCGACGGCCAACTGATCGGTCGTGTCCTCATCGACTCCCACAGCGAAGCGGTGGATCGGAGTCTCGAGCATCGCTGATGTGGAAGGCATGTTTCGATTCTACCAAGCAATGAGCCACTCAGGACGAGACAGACAAGGATGGGTGGTACTCACCGCGTTGATCTCTCTCGTTCCTATCGCTGATCTTCAAGGGCGGGCAAGATCCGGCCTCGGCATTCACCGAGTCCAATCCGTCTAAATCCCTCACGTTCGCAGTAGCCTTTCATGATCACTTCGTCGCCATCCTCGAGGAATCGCCGCGTTTCACCCGACGGCAGCGTGAGTGGCTCGGAGCCGCGCCAGGTCAGCTCAAGCAGGCAGCCGCGCTCGTGCTTCTCCTTGCCCGACACTGTACCCGTGGCCATCAGGTCGCCGGTCTGCAGGTTGCAGCCTCCGGAGGCGTGGTGCGTCAGCATCTGGCCGATCGTCCAGTAGAGGTCCTTTGTATTCGAACGCGAGAGAAGGTGCGGCTCGATATTCTGCTGCCGCATCTGCTCGGTCTGAATGTAGACCTCGAGATTGATGTCGAGCCCTCCGAGCTTACGGTTGTTTTCGCTCGACAGATAATCGAGGGGCTGCGGATCGCCCGCTTCCCTCTCGAACGCCGGCGTCCTAAACGGCGCCAACGCCTCCATCGTCACTACGTAAGGCGAGATCGTCGTCGCAAAATTCTTTGCCAAAAACGGCCCGAGCGGCTGATACTCCCACGCCTGTATGTCGCGTGCCGACCAGTCGTTTACGAGGCACACGCCAAAGATGTGCTCCTCAGCCTCCGAGATCGGTATCGGCGTACCCAACTCATTTCCCCGCCCGACAAAGAAGCCCAATTCCATCTCGTAGTCGAGATTCTTACAAGGGATAAACACCGGCGGCTTTTCCGCGTCGCTCCGATTCTGCCCGTGCGGCCGCCGTACATCCGTTCCCGACACCACAATACTCGACGCCCGCCCGTGATACCCGATCGGCACGTACTTGTAATTCGGCATCAACGGATTGTCCGGCCGAAACATCGACCCCACATTCGTCGCATGATAGATCGAGCAGTAGAAGTCGGTGTAGTCCCAAATACGGCAAGGATGCTCGAATGAGTACTTCGATTTGTCGGATAGGAACTCGCTCGCTACTTTCCAATCAGCGAAATCATCCCGAAGGATGTCCTGCACTCGTCTACGGAGTGTTGAGAACTTAGTAGAGTCCAATCGCATCACCCCGTCCAACATTGACCAAAGGCGATTTGTCCCGGTCGCCTCGTTGAACGAGCCATCGATAAAACCCGCCTCGAAGCATGAGTCAAGATCCAAAATCGAGTCACCGATGGCAACGCCAATACGGACATCAGGCTGTTGCTTCGCTTCGTCGTCCAAAACACAAAACGGCAAATTCTGTATCGGAAAATCCGACGCCGGATCGTTGGCGCTCTCGACCCAGCTTTTGAGGTTTGGATCGTGGGTTTCGTTGATCTCGTACATAAATGGTTAGAGTATCCCCAGCTTCTGCAGATCGGCCACGGGCTCGTCGAATGAGCACGACCCGAACGACTGTATCCCTCGTTCACGAAGCAGCTTTATCTGCCACAGGTTCAGCGTGTACTCGCCGCGCCAAGTGAGGCTGGAGTTGTCGAATTCGAAGACCTCGTTAAACTCCTCCTCCATTACCTCCTCGAGCAGGCTCGGCCGATATCCCTCCCGGGCAAAGCCGCTCATCAGAAAGAGATTCAAGAAGCCATGCATAGTCCCCTCGGGAGCGTTCTCCTCGTACGTCAGCGGCCGAAAGCAGCGTATCGGATGATGCAGGCCGGCTGTCGCTTTGAATGGCACATTGGCCGCGAGGCAGGACCTGACGAAACGCACAATGTCATGGGATGTGGGAAACGCATCTGCCGTCACGCCACCCGTCCGGATCTTTGCCCGTTGTCCGCTCTCGGCAACGGCACCGAGCAAGTCGGGGAAGTCCTCGGTGAATGGCAGCTCGAAGTACGCGGTGATCCCCGGCGGCACCAGATGAGCTGCGTTATACACGGCGACGGCGGTCGACGTCTTGTGCTCGACCACGTCGCAAATGACACCCGCAGGCGTCCGCTCGTTGAATGCACGTACCTGCTCGATCGCCCCTGGGAAGTCTTCGCCGATAACGGCGGCGATCCGCCATTCGTTGCCGGTATCGCGCGAGATAAAGTCTCGAGCGTGCTCGTAAAGTTCATCGAGCCGGCCCGCTGTCACAACAAACCTCCCGAGCATCCACGAGTAATTGCTGTTGCGGTAGGTGGCGTAATTTATGACCGCCTCGCTCATCGAGACCGCGGACGGCGGAAAAAGCCCCGCGTAGTCCACCGCTCCATCAAGGAGCGTGCGAACGGTTGGAAGCAGTGTGGTGTCAGCTCCGTCTTGGTCCATGGCGAATAGACTTGATGATAAGGAGAACGCCGATCTTTTGCCAACCGCTTGCCCGTCCTAAGCTCACAAGTCTCTTGAAGAGACGCCGAGGGCCTCTCGCACTTGCCATTCGGCAAAAGCTTAGAGTATCTTGTTCTGACCTCGGCAGGCAGTATCAGCCACATGCGCGTTTTAGGTATCGATCCGGGCAGCGAAACGCTCGGTTGGGGTGTAGTCGACGGCTCGGGGACGCGTTATTCCGCCGTCGCCTATGGTGTCGTCCGGTCGAACACGAAGACGAGGTTTTCCAAACGTCTCGCCGGATTGTACGACCGCGTCGGCGAGCTTATAGCTGAGCATTCGCCCGACGTATTGTCGATCGAGGACACCTTCTACGCCGTGAATGTCAGTGTCGCCTTAAAGCTAGGTCAGGTGCGTGGCACGATGCTTCTCCTCGCAGAACAGCGGGACCTGGATATAGCGGAATATGCCCCGCGACTGATCAAGCAAACCGTAACGGGCTATGGCAATGCTGACAAGGCGCAGGTAGGCCAGATGGTCAAGGCCCTGCTTGGCCTCAAAACCGTGCCGACGCCCCACGATGCGGCCGATGCTCTGGCGATAGCAATATGTCACTTCCACCATGCGGGCTTTAAGGACAAGCTCGCACGGGCACGTTGAGATAAATGAAAACTCTCTCCCTACTCTTCCTCATAACGACGTTCACGATCACCGCTGCCGCTCAGCGGAGAATGATCTCCGCACACACAACAGGCGGCGGAGCTTCGCGTGCAGGCCGTCCTGCGGAGATCGGGCAGCAGGGCGTCGTCGAGGATGAGACACTCGCGGTCTTACGCGAGGCTCCAAGCCTGTTTGCGGAGCCGGTACACAGGATGTCGAGGGGACGCCGCGTGCAGATCCTTGCTGTTACGGAGGCTGATGGTGTCAGGTTTTACAAGGTTGCCGCACCGCCTACAAGCACAGGCTGGGTTCAGGCCGACGCGATATTCGGCAAATTCCACCCTGGGGATGAAAAGCGGATGTTTGAGCTGATACAGGCTCTTGATGGGTTCGACCGGATCGAGACGGCGACACAGTTCTTTCAGCTTTATCCCGCCTCGCAGTTTAAGCCTGCCGTCCTGCTGCTCTTCGGCGATGTGCTCGAGGACCTTGCCGTTAACAAGCTCTCTAAAGAGGCAAACAGCCGGTTAAAGCGCCCGGAGATGGCTGCAACGGGAGCGCCGCTGCACAGTTATTTCCTAAACTTCGTCAGCCTTGACCGTTACCGCAAGCTCGGGATCACTTTCCTGTTTAACCCGACAGAGCGGAAGTACCACTATAACGGCGATAGCTGGCGTGAGATCGTAGCAAAGTTCCCGACCGCGAGTGAGGTGACCGAGGCAAAGAAGCGTCTCGAAACTCTCACTGCCAGAATGACCACCACAGCCGTGGCCAAGTAACGGATCTAAGTAGACAGTTCAACAGCGATCTCAGCCGCCACTCGAGCGTTGTTTTTGAGCAGCTCGATATTGGCTGCAAGGGTTCTGCCCTCACTTCTGCGCGACATCTCAGCGAGCAGGAATGGCGTTATCTGCTTACCGCGGATCCCGCGCTGATCCGCATCTTTAAGGCACTCGGCGAGCATCGCCTCAAGGTCCTCTCTTGCGATCTCGCTGCTTGCAGGGACCGGCACGGTTACGAGAACACAGTTTGTCAGAGCCAGCTCGTCGCGTGCACGGATGACCGCGGCGGCATCACCCGCCGCCTCGACCCTCTCGTCCACTGTCAGTCCGCTTGACCGGGAATAAAACGCAGGTAGTTCTTCACATCGCCAGCCGAGTATAGTTACGCCGTGCGTCTCCAGCCATTCCCGTGTTGCCGGCAAGTCCAGAACGATCTTTGCTCCCGAGCAGACAACCGTGATCGGCGTTCGTGCCAGTTCCGGCAGGTCGGCCGAGATGTCCGCCGAATACCCACGGTGGACACCGCCGATACCACCTGTCGCGAAGACGCGGATCCCTGCCCGGTGTGCAAAGAACGTTGTTGTAGCGACCGTTGTGGCACAGTCGAGTTTTTTAGCAGCAGCGATGGACAGGTCCCGGCGAGAGATCTTGCGAATGTCGTCACGCGTGGCGAGCTGCTCGACCTGTGCACGGTCGAGTCCAATGCAGCATTCACCACCAAAGACCGCGATCGTTGCCGGTATTGCTCCAACCTCGCGAACGGCGGTCTCGAGTGCGAGGGCGGTCTCTACGTTGTGCGGGTATGGGAGGCCATGGGCGATCACGGTGGATTCCAGCGCGACTACGGGCATGTCGTCGTCGATGGCGCCTCTCACCTCCTCAGAGAAGTTGATCTTCATAGAAAATAATAGGCGGTCAACAGACCGCCTTGCTCATAACACGGAACCGCTTATCGCATCATTTTACAAAGTGTCCGATGCGGCTAAACCGAGGGTGCGTTATACACGCCAGGGCACTGCCATTCGAGGCTCCTCGGTCACAGGACCAATAGACGAACATCGCCCTGCCGACGATCAGGTCCCGCGGTACAAAGCCCCAGTATCTGCTGTCCTCGCTGTTGTCCCGGCTGTCGCCCATCACAAAGAAACTGTTGTCCGGCACGACCATCGTCTTGCCCTGAACTCCAAACTCGTACCCCCGCCGAGAGATGTGCTGACCGGCGCGGACAAGGTCCATGCTTTCTTTGGAATAATAGACCGTCCATTTTGCGTCCGGACGCGTGTCCTCAAAGGCTGACGTTATCAGGGCCGACTGCTGGTCCCCGAGCGTTGGCGGATCTCCTATGACGCGATTCTCCGCGAGCAGCTGACCATTGATATATACGTCGTTATCCCGAAACTCCACCGTCTCGCCGGGCAGGCCGATCACGCGTTTAACATAATTCACCTGGTACGCGATCGCAGAGTCACCGTGGCGTTTATCAGCCTCCGGATGAAGCTTATTCCCCGGGTACTTAAAGACGATGACGTCCCCACGCTTGATCTCACGCTGGGGCAGGAATGGCAGTTCGTTGCCCCCCGGCGTAAAGATGAACTTATTTACCAACAGGTAGTCGCCGATGAGGATCGTATTCTGCATCGACCCGGTCGGCACCGTCACCGCCTGCAGGATAAAGGTCATCCCAAAGATAGCCATGATCAGCGTCACGACAAAGGACTCAAAGTACTCGCGAATGGTCGACTTGGGCGGTCCTGCCGACTTCACGCCCTCGGCGGGCACGGTCGTGGTGGTGATAACAGGTGTTTGTGGCTTGAGGTCGTTCATTGATGACAAAGGACGATATTACGCTATTTTAAGTTCCCGCGTTTCGCGTCGCCGTCCCCTAATACCTTTATCGCTTCCTCGGCAGCCATCATCTCCGCAGCTTTGATGGAGGTGCCGCGGCCCTCGGTTTTGCCGCTGCCCCAGGCGGCCTCGACCGTGAATTCACGGGCATGCGGCGGGCCGTCGGTCCTAAGGACACTATATGTCGGAGCTTGCTCTTTTCGGGCCTGAAGCAGCTCCTGGAGCGTTGTTTTGTGATCGATAGAATTGGTCGGTGTCGCCCGCTTGAGCTCGTCGGCAAACGAGTTGACGATGAATACTCGTGCCGCGCTGTACCCGCCGTCGATAAAGACGGCACCGATCACAGCCTCCATGAGGTTTGCGAGCAAGGCCTGCTTGCGACGGCCCCCGGTCTTTTCCTCACCGCGTCCGACGCGCATGTACTCGCCGAGCTTCAATCCCTCAGCTATCTCTGCGAGAGTTGCCGTACTCACGAGGTGGTGCTTCATGAGCGTCAGGCCGCCTTCGTCAAATTCCGGATGTTCTTTGAATAGCTGCTCGGCGATGACGAGTCCCAGGACCGAATCCCCGAGGAACTCCAGTGACTCATTCTCACTTTCCCGGATAGCGTCCGGATCGTCAGGCGGGAGGTTTTCGAAAGCCCATGAGCGGTGTGTCAGGGCTCTCTCCAAGAGCCTGATGTCTTTGAATTTGTGCCCGATGACGCCCTCGAGCTTGCCCGCCTTGTCTGACATAGCATCAGATTTTAGGTGCTGTATGAACAAAAGAAAAGCCGGACGTCACTTCTGACGTCCGGCTAACGATCTTTAGACCTTTAAGATCCGGCTATTACGCTCCGCGCTTTTTCGCGACCGGCTTAGTTACGGCAACACCCGGCTTCTTTGCTACGGTAGTTGTCGTCTTTGCCGGTGCAGCCGGTGCCGGCTTAGCGGTTGTAGGGGTCGTAGTTGTGGTTGTGGTCGTGGTCGTGGTGGTAGTCGCACCCGCCGCAACCGCTCCGCTGGTCGTCGTCGTCTTCGCGGGCTCCGGATCGGCGATCGGCGTCACAGGAGTCGTAGGATCAACGA
>Ga0207705_10004593_pt1 | contig 10425 bp, 12 predicted proteins | sample KBSC13metaG_FD_184314 | JGI IMG/M metagenome (GOLD analysis project Ga0207705, IMG submission 184314) | Corn rhizosphere microbial communities from Kellogg Biological Station, Michigan, USA - KBS C1-3 metaG (SPAdes) (version 2) | ecosystem: Host-associated > Plants > Roots > Rhizosphere > Soil ...
GATGACGGGAATGTGCGCGCCGCGGCGAAGCAGCTCGGACTGCAGGGCGAGCCCGCTTTGGCCGGGCAGCTTGAGGTCGGCCACGACGCATCCGGCGGCATCCTCGGGCAGCGCCGCGAGGAAAGCCTCCGCGTCGGCGAACAACGCGGTGCGATAGCCCTCGATGCCCAGGCGAAGCGCGAGCGAATCGCGCACCGAGGGGTCATCGTCGATGATGTACGCGGTCAGTCGGTCTGGAGACATGGCAGCAACAGCTCGAATCGCGCTTTCGCGCCGGGTGTGGCCTGTAACGTTCCTCCGTGCGCCTCCGCGATCGCGCGGCTGACCGCGAGCCCGAGCCCCATCCCAACGGCCTTGCCCGAGGCGAACGGCTCGAACAGGCGCGCGCGCAGCGCGGGCGGCACACCGGGACCATTATCGCTTACCGTGAGACGCGCCATGCCGCCGCTCGCGGGCTCGAGCTCCACACGGATGCACGCCTCGGCGGTCCCGGCGGCCCTCAGGGAATCGGCGGCGTTCGCGACGAGGTTTCGAATCACGACCTCCACCTGCACGACGTCGATGTAGAGCGGTGCGACGCCGGCCCCGTCGCCGACCTCCACGCGTATCGCGCTGTCGCCCGTCGCGCCCTGGGCGATGCGCCGCGCCGCGGCCATGAGCGCGGGAGCCTCGACGCGCTCCAGGCGCGTGGTTCCCGCCCTGAAGAGGTCGCGAAGCCGCCGCGTCACTTCACCGGTGCGCTTCACATCGGCCAGCATCTTTTCCAGGACCTCGCGCACGCGCGCGACTCCCGCGCCCGAATCGAGCAGCTTGCGTACGGAATCGCCATACGCGATGAGCGCCGTGAGCGGCTGGTTGAGCTCGTGCGCGATGGCGCCCGCCATCTCGCCCGCGGCGGCGAGCCGCAGCGAATGGCGCAGCCGCTCGTCGGAATCGCGCCGCTCGTCCGACATCACGCCCAGGAAAAGGCCGGTGATGGTGAACGCGGCCACGAGCGCCTGGAGCTCGAGGATCGGGAGGATCGTGGCGCGGCTCTCCATCCCCGCGAGCACGCCGATCTGCGCGATCGTGGCCGCGACCATCGCGCCCGGCATCCCCCAGCGCAGCGAGGTCCAGACCAGCGGGATGAAGAGCAGGTAGAAGAGCCGCGACGCGTTCTCCCGGTACAACGCGAACATGGTCCACACGATCGCGACCATCATCGCCACCTGCACCCAGCCCTCGAAGGACCGCGCCATCGTCGCGAAGCAGGCGCGGCGCCTCGCGTCCAGCGCCGCGAGGATGAGCGGCGCGCTCACCAGGATGCCGACCATGTCGCCGATCCAGAAACGCAGCCATCCGCGCGCGAACGTGGTGCCGCCCAGCTGCTCGGCGTTGGCGAGCAGGCCCACGTACCCGGCGCCGACCACCGCGGTCGCGATCACCACGACCACGCAGAACACCGCCAGGTCGTGCAGCCGCCACAGGCCCGCCTCTCGCACGAAGCGGCGCAGCAAAAGGCCCACGGCGGAGTAACCGAGGGTCAGCACGAGCGCGCCCATAACGGTCACGCCATAGCCGCCGGGCGCGTCCCGGATGATCACGTCGGCAAGGAAGACCCCGGCGAACACCGCGGGCGCGTTCCCGATGCCGCCCAGCATGACGAGCACCACGGCGAGCGCCGGCTGCGGATTCCAGGGCGTGATGAGGAACGGGCCGAGCGGGTAGATGTAGCTCGCCCAGTCGAGGCCGATGTAGCACGGCAGGAACAGCGCCGCGTTGCGCAGCAGCTTCATGCCTCGCATTATCGCCGCGCGGCGGGCGGAGGGCTCAGCCGCGCCCGAGCTCGAGGATGTCCAGGCCGCGGTTTCGGTCGAGGAGGTAGATGAGCCCATGGGCGTCCACGTCCACATCGTTGGACTGCGGGCTCGCCTCGCCTGCGACCGGCGGCGGGATATAGCTCGCCACCTCCACCGGCAGCGTGGGATCGGCGATGTCGATCACCCGAAGGCCGCCGCTGAACCAGCTCGCGTACACCAGCGTGTCCTCCATGTGCTCGGCCGGCTGGTGCGCGCCGAAGCGACCGACGCGAGCCCAGGGCGAGTCGAGCTCGCTCACGTGGAACATGGACAGCGGCCGGATGTTCGCGAGGTCGCCGACGTCGAAGACCCACATGCCCGCGTGCAAGCGGCCCGGCACGTGGTCGTGCTCCTCGTCGAACACGACGGCCACCTCTCGCCCCGCGACCTTGAACGGCACGCGCAGAACCGTGTGCGTGGGCTCCGGAAACGGCGGATGGTAGTCGTACGCGCCGACGGTCCTCGGGGCGCGGATGTCGGAGACGTCGATCACGCGAAGCCCCGCATGCCAGCACGAAGCCCAGAGCTGGTCTCCCTGGCGCAGCGTGTGGTGCAGCCGGTTCTTGTAGCCGCTCCACGTGGGCTTCTCGCCGCCGGCCAGGTGCTGGCCCGGCATCCACCAGCGCGACACCTCCACCGGCTTGGCGGGATCCGCGAGGTCGTAGATCACCAGGATGTTGCCGACATAACCCTCCATCTCCGTGGAGATGTAGGCGTAGCGATCGTCCATGTCGAAGCGATGCACGCCGAAGCCGAAGGTGCGCTCGTGGTGCAGCAGGCGCGGGCGCGTGCGATCCGAGATGTCCCACACCTTGAAGCCGCCCTCGTGGTAGCCGGTGCGCATGAAGTCGCGGATGCGCGCGACATCGCCCGGCTTGATCTTGAGCTCCGCGGCGACCTCCTCATCCGCCGGGGGCCGGTCCAGCCCCGCGGCGAGCTTCGCCTCGGCGTCGAGCAACCGCGCGGACCCACGGCGCAGCAGGTGGCGATTGTTCATCTCGACGTTGGTCACCATCACGTCGCCCGAGACGCGCACCTTGTGGGTGTGCGATGCATTGCCTTCGAGCGGGATGGTGGCGGCCACGCGCGGATTCGCGGGGTCGGAGACGTCCACGATCGTGGTTCCGTGCGGCGGCTTCATGTGGCCCACATAGGCGTAGCCGCCCTGCACCACGACCTGGCCGCCGCCGGGTATGTCCAGATGCGCCACGCGACGGATGTTCATCGGGCTTCCCTTTTCTTGCGCCGCCACGCGCGCCACACGGGGTAGAGCAGCGAGAGCGCCAGCAGCACCCACAGGCCATTCGCGATGCCGGACGAAAAGAAGATGCGCGGGTCGCCCTCGGAGATCCTGAGCGCGCGCACCAGGTATTTCTCGAAGAGCGGCCCCAGCACGACGCCGATCAGGATGGCCGCCACGTGGTACTCGGTCTTGTGGGCAATGTAGCCGATGAGGCCGAAGACGATCGCCACCCCCATGTCGAACACGTACTGCCGCTCGGAGAAGGCCGCCACCACCGTGACCAGGATGATCACCGGCACCAGGTACGTGGTCTCGATCAGCACGATGCGCGACATGTAGCGGGCGAGCGGCACGATCGTGAGGATCATGAAGAGGTACGAGATCAGCATCCCCACGAACACGCCGTAGGCGAGGCCGGGGTTCTCGTTGAAGAGCGTCGGGCCCATCGTCATGCCGTGGTACTGCAGCACGATCATCATCACCGCCGCGGTGCTGCCGCCGGGCACGCCCAGGGCCATCATCGGCACCAGCGTGCCGGGACAGACGCCATTGTTGCCTCCCTCGGCGGCGATCACGCCGTCGGGCGCGCCGGTTCCGTACTTCTCCGGCTCCTTCGACCACATGCGCGATTGCTGGTAGGCCACGAACGACGCGATCGAGGCCCCTGCCCCCGGGACGATGCCGATCACGAGCCCCACCAGGCCGGTCCAGACGATGTGCCACCAGCGCGTCACGGAATAGCGCAACGCCTCCAGCGTCTGGCCGTAGTCGTAGGACGTCTTGCGCCCGGATACATCCTTCACGATCATGCGGCGCTCGATCATCATGAGCGCCTCGCCCACGGCGAAGAGCCCGATCAGCGCGGGCACCAGCGGCACGCCGTCGTAGAGCTCCAGGAACCCGAACGTGGCGCGCGGCGTGTTGTAGATGTGGTCCGTGCCGATCATGCCGATCATGAGGCCGAAGAGGCCGGCGATGAGGCCCTTCAGGACGTCCTTCGCCGCGATGACGGCGATGAGCGTGAGCCCGAAGAGCATCACCACCACCATCTCCACCGAGCGCAGGTACAGGCCCATCGTGGAGAGCAGCGGCAGCATCGCGACCGTCACCAGCGTGGCGATCAGGCCGGAGAACACCGATGCGACGAAGGAGAGCACCAGCGCGAACTGGCCGCGCCCCTGCTGCGTGAGTGGATAGCCGTCCAGCGTCGTGGCCGCCGCGCCGGGCGTCCCGGGGATGCGAACCAGGATCGCGGGAATGCCGCCGCCCAGGTGGGTCGCGCAGTAGAGCGAGGTCATGAAGGCGAACGCATGCTCGACCGGCATCGCGAGCGTGAGCGGCAGCAGCATGATCAGCGTGTTCTCGGCGTTGAAGCCGGGAAGGAAGCCGATCACGATGCCGGCGGTGATGCCGATCCAGAAGATCCACCACAACGAGAACTGGGCGGCGAAGAGCTGCCCGAGCAAGTCCCAGGTCATGGCGTCACCGGACCAGGCGGCCGATGAGGTTTTCGACGGGCCCCTTGGGCAAGCCGGAGTCGAGCGCCACGGTGAAGAGAAGCGACGAGGCGATCGAGACGGCGAGCGCCACGGCGAGCACGCGCGGCACGCCGCGGATGCCCATCAGGTAGAAGGCAGCCGACAGCGCGACGAAGAGTCCGAGGGCGAGGCCCAGGTAGGGCACCAACGCCACGAACACGATGGTGATGGCGAGCATGCCCAGGCGCTTGGGCGTCGCCTCGCGCGGCAGGAGGATCGCTCCGAAGCCGCGCTCCGCACGGCCCGCCGCCAGCGCCATGCCCACACGCACCACCTGCACCGCAATGAGCAACAGCAGCAATGAGCCCACGATCACGCCATTGGCCTTGGCCTGCCACTCGACTCCGGCGACCGAATAGAGGAAGTACGTGGTGAGGCCGAGGGCCAGCATCGGGATCAGGAGCTCCGCCCCCGCGGCGGACCGCTTCTCCATCAGCCCTTGCCCTTCTTCTTCGCGCTCAGCAGGTCGCGGTATTCGTTGGCGAGCTCGACCATGTGGTTGGCGTAGCGCGTGCAAAGCGCGCGATCGCCGTACTGGATGGTCTCGGTGGGCGCGCCGGTCTTCGCGTATTCCTCGCGGTACTTCGGGTTGTCGAACACCGCTTTGGCCGTCCTCTCGAGGAGCGCGAACTCCTGCGGATGCTTCTCGATGAAATCGGTGTGAACGGCCCAGGAGCGCGACGAGGGCAGCGCCGGGATGTTCGTGCCCGCGACCTTGTTCACCGATGGCGCGTCGGTGTGCTTGGCCATCTTGTGCTCGTCGTTGAAGATGCCGAGCACCTTGAGCGTGTCCTTCTGCGTGATCACGCCGGCGATCGGCAGCGAGCCGATGTCGCACTCGCCGTTCAGGACCGCGACGCTGGTCGGATTCCCGCCGCCGTACGGCACGAGGTTGAAGCGCGCGCCGGTCGCCTTGCCGAGCGAGAGCAGGCAGATCGAGGCCGGGTGCGGCAGCCGGCTCACGGCCACGTTCAGCGTGCGCTTCTTGGCTTCGTCCAGCGCCTGCTGCAGCGTCTGGATCTTGCCCTTGCGCGAGGTGAAGATGATGCTGTCGTCGACGTCGAGGCGGCAGAAGTACTGGTAGTCCTGCGGGAACTTGTACGACGGCTTCTGCAGCGCGTACATGATCATCTCCGGCCCCATGTTGCCGAAGAGCAGGTGCATGCCGTCGTGCGGCATCTTGCCCACGTAGGTCTCGTAGCCCACCTGGCCCGCCGCGCCGGGCATGAACTGGTATTCGAAGCGCGTCTTGAGCTCCGGCCCCCAGAAGTCGTCGAACACGCGCGCGAGCCGGTCTGCGGAGCCGCCCTGGCCGGTCGGCACGATCACGCGCATGTTGCCCGAGGGATAGGCGGCTTGCGCGAACGCGGCGGGAAGCCGGGACAATGCGACGGCGGCGAAAGCGCCCTGCAGCACGCGGCGCCGCGCGATGGATGCGGTCATGGGTCTTCTCCGATAGGGATTCCATCGATTATCGCGAGCCATTACGTAAAACACCCTCCGTGATATTGCGTACGTGCACGTGCGAATGCCCCTGTCCGGAGCGCGCGCGGTATGGTGACCGCACCGCACATTCTGCCACTGCCGATGCACCGAGCAACCGCGGCCGCCGCCGCGGCGGCGTTCTCCCTCGCGCTCGCGGCGCCGGGCGCGCCGCTCGATGCCCCTCGGCACCCGGTCCCGGCAACACCGCTGCGCGCCTTGCCGTCTCTCGACAGCAGCGACGGCGCCGTGCGCGAGGCGCTCATGAAGCTGCGCGGTGCGGGCGACCTCGCACCGATGCTCACCGCCGACGGGATCATCCGCCGCTTCGTGACGTGGGTGGAGGAAATTGCGAGCGGCGCTTCCGATGCGTCTCCCGAGGCGCTCGCAGCGCTCGAGGACGTCGACGCCAGGTCCGCGGCGATGCTGTATTCGCGAATGTATCCCCTGCTGCAGCAGGCGTACGAGGAGCGTTCCCCCGGCCGCGGCTATTTCAACGATCGCGTGGTCGAGGCGATCGACCGGCTGCTGGACGACGAGCGGCGCTTCGCGGGGCCGGCTCGCGCGAAGCTCATCGAGATACGCGGGCTGCTCGCGATGAAGGGCCCGGCGCGCTGAAACATGGGGCCGCGGGATAACGAAGACGGAGGGCTGGAAAGTTGGACGAATGGATGACGCATCTGCAATCGCCGCACCTTGCCGCATGGAGCGCGCCGGCCATCGTCGCCCTGCGCGTGGCGCTGATCGCCCTCGCGGCGTGGGTGGCCACGGCGGTCATCGATCGCATGATCCGCGTGTTGCGCCAGCGCATCAGCCGCAACCTCGCGGAGCCCGAGCGGGTGAAACGTGCGGAGACCATCGGCCGAGTGCTGCGTTACCTGAATGGCGTGGTGCTCTCGCTGATCGGGGCGATCCTCATCCTGAGCGAGCTGGGCGTGGCCATCGCGCCGATCCTCGGCGCCGCGGGAGTCGTGGGCCTCGCCATCGGCTTCGGGGCACAGAGCCTGGTGAAGGATTACTTCACGGGCTTCTTCCTGCTGCTCGAAAACCAGCTCACGACCGGAGACGTCGTGGAGGCCGGGGGGAAGTCCGGCCTGGTCGAGGACGTGACGCTGCGCTTCGTGCGCCTGCGCGACTACGGCGGCAACGTGCACTACGTCCCCAACAGCCAGATCACCACGGTCACGAACATGAGCCGTGGTTTCGCACAGGCGGTCGTCGATATCGCCATCGCCTATCGGGAGGATGTCGACCAGGCGCTCGCCGTGATGCGCGAGGTCGGGCAGGCGATGCGATCCGATGCCGCCTTCGGGCCCAGGATCCTCGACGAGCTCGAGATCGCCGGGGTCGAACGCGTGGCCGACGCCGCCATCCAGCTGCGCTGCCGCTTTCGCGTGCGGCCGCTCGAGCAGTGGGGCGTGAGGCGCGAATTCCTGCGACGCCTGAAGCGCGCATTCGACGAGCGCGGCATCGAGATTCCATTTCCGCACCTCACGATTTACGCAGGCAGTGACAAGGACGGCATGGCTCCGCCCTTTAGGACGCTCACCATGAATGTGGAACCGGATGCGTCGGGCGTTACGGTGGCGCGTATGCGATGCGGCCCTTCCCGCACGAGCTGAACCGGCCCGCGGCGGTGGGCACGGGTAGCGATGCCGCCCTCGCTCGCTTCCGGAGCGCGGCGCAATGAGCTCGACCCGCGACATCCCGGACCACGTCTCGCGCTTCATCCTGCTCGGCGTGCCGTCCGTGCCGTATCTCGAGGCGATGCTGCTGTTCCGCAACCGTGCAAGCACCTCGCTCAGCACGAGCGAGGTCGCGGGCCTGCTGTATCTCCCGGAGGCGCGGGCCTGGGAGCTCATCCGCCAGCTCGTGGAGGCGCGGGTGATCGAAGGGGGGGACGGCGGCTGGCGCTACGCCGCGGACGCGCCCCTTGCGCAGATCATCGAGGACGTGGCCCACGCCTACGCCGAAAACCTGGTGGGCGTGGCGAAGCTGATCCACGCCAAGAGCGACTGGCGAGCCACGCAGTTCGCCGATGCGTTCCGGATCCGCAAGGAGAACTGACATGGCGCCCGCCATCTACATGCTCTGCGCGGCCACCTCGTTCCTGTGCGCGTGGCAGCTTTTCCGCGGCTACCGGCGCACGCGCGTGCGCATGCTGTTCTGGAGCGCCGGATGCTTCGCGATGCTCACGGCAAGCAACCTGTTGCTGGTGCTCGATCGCCTCATCTTTCCCGCGGTGGACCTGTCGTACGCACGGCTGGGCACCGCCTTCATCGGGCTGCTGCTGCTCGTATTCGGGCTGGTGTGGGAGACCGAGTAGCCCATGCACCACATCCTCATCGGCGGCATCGTCACCGCGTCCCTCGTCGCCGCGCTCTTCTTCTTCCGCTTCTGGCGCGGGACGCACGACCGCTTCTTTCTGCTCTTCGCCCTGTCCTTCCTCATCGACGGGGTGAATCGCGCGATCCTGCCGTTCCTCGTGGGCACCGACGAGGACACCCCGCTCTACTACCTGGTGCGCCTGATCTGCTACGGGCTCATCCTGGCGGCGATCATCCTCAAGAACCGCGACCGGTCCGGCCCCCGCTGACTAGGTGCTTTTCCCGACGTCCGCGCGGCGCACCCGGCTTCCGGAACCCGCCCCGGCGCGCGGGCATCCCACCTCCATGTGATCGCTGACTGGAGGGAAGCAGATGAAAAAGCTCGTCTTTGCCATGATCGGGGCTCTCATCCTCGCGGGCTGCAACACGATAGCCGGCGTGGGCGAAGATACGCAGGCGCTTGGCAAGAAACTGGAGTACAGCGCGGAGCGGCACCAGCACTACACGCCATAGCGACGCGTCCGAAGCCGCGGTAGGCCGCGGCTTCGGCCTTGCGCCCTGCTCCTCAGACCTGCAGGGCCTTCACGTGCTCGGCCGCGCCGCAGCCGGCGCAGGGCATGACGAGCAGGGACTGTGTCGAGCGATGCGTGGCGCCGCACTGCGGGCACGACAACGTGCCGGCACAGGTGACCTCGCCCGCGCGCCGCAGCTCGACGCGCCCGCTTTCGCCGGCGAGCCGGTAGATCGCGTCGCCCGAAAGCCGCAGCGCCTCGACCAGCAGGCGCAAGGGACCGCGCTGCTGCGCCAGCCGCGCGATCGCGTTCGCCTCCCGCCGGTCGCCGCGCACGAGCACGGAGGCCAGCTGCGCGATGTCGCGGCTCACGCAGTCGCGCAACAGTTTTGCCTGCGGCTCGGAAGCCGCGCCGCTCGTCGCCAATGCATCGCAGGCTGCGTCGAGCGCCGCCCACAGCTCTTGCGACGAATGTTCCCGGGACGTGGCATAGCGCGAAAGGAACTGCGCCACGGCCTGCTCGTACCGGGCTTCGTCCGGGCCTGCGTGTGCGCTTTCGAACGTTGCACGGGAATTCCCGGGTCCGCCCGTGTGCCCCGGCCCGTGCGAATGACCACTGCCCGCAGGATTCGTATACACGTGCATCTGCGCCTCCATCGTGTGGCTGCAGGGTTTGAAGCGCCGCGCCATCCGGAGTTGCGAGTGCGATTGCCTACGTAGAAATCCAACCCCGGTGGATGACGTCGATGGACGCCCTTCGCGGCTTCCGTGTGGAATTGCAACGATTCACGCATTGCACGTCACCTTGAGCGAGCCGGCCTTGTCGAAGGCGCCGGTGCGCGACTTGAGGCTCGCCACGCGTTCACGCGGCTGCACGACCGCGCTGCGATCGCGGAAGCCCTCCTCGTCGTAGACCGTCACATTCGCCTTCGCTCCCACGACGATGCTGTCGGCCCCATTCCAGTCGCCCGCGACGGTGCGATCGAGCCTGGGCACGTCGACCGGCCCCACGAGCGTGAGCGAGCTGCCGCCGAAATCCGGATTCTCGTAGACGCGTGCCCAGCAGCCGTTGTTCAGGCGCTCGTTGGAGACGATCGTCAACGGCACGAGCATGACGGCGAATGCTTCGTCCGCGGCGCCGCTCGCGGTTTTCGTGTTGCGCGCCGGAGAGAGAGCCACCATTGCCGCGTGAGCATCTCCCACCGCGGCGTGTGCGTCCGCTATCGCGCGATCGCGGCGTTCGCCCGCGGGCTGGTCCGACATCGCGTTCACCGCGTCCAGCAGCCGGTCGGACGCGGCTCGCAGCTCTTCCATGGGCGTGCCGCGCGGGCGCCTGGGCTGCCCCGCCGTGATGCCGGGATCGCCGTCGCGAACGACGCGCTCGCCCGTGCTGCGCAGGCCCGCGGGCAGGTCGAGCATGGTGCGCTGCGCCTCCATGAGCGCGCGCCGCGCCTGGCTCATCGCCTCGTCGCGCTCGCGGCTTGCC
>Ga0207705_10004597_pt1 | contig 10416 bp, 8 predicted proteins | sample KBSC13metaG_FD_184314 | JGI IMG/M metagenome (GOLD analysis project Ga0207705, IMG submission 184314) | Corn rhizosphere microbial communities from Kellogg Biological Station, Michigan, USA - KBS C1-3 metaG (SPAdes) (version 2) | ecosystem: Host-associated > Plants > Roots > Rhizosphere > Soil ...
TCGAACGGCGCCATTCGCGCGCGTCGTTCGTGGCAGGCCTGGAGCGGCTCAAGGTCTGAGCCGCCTGGCGGTTCAACCGGCGCGCAGGCGGTCGCGGACCGCGCCGAAGGCTTCCATGTATTCCGCGAAGCCCTGTTCGCGCATGGCGATCTTGAGCGCGTCGCTGATCACCGCGTCCAGTTTCCGCTCGCCCAGCCGGGTGGCCGACCACGCGAGGCGGAACGTGTCGTAGGCGCGCACCTTCCAGTGCGGTTCGATCGTCAGCAGCAGCGATGCGATGCGCTCCATCAGGAACACCTTGCGCTCGACGGCGCCGGGGTAGGTGGTCGGATGGGTCAGCATCTCCCTGAGCGGCGTGGCGGCGCCTTCGCAGATGGCGAACAGCTGCTCGTTGAGGCCCAGCCACGCGCGCCAGAACGCCGGGCGGGCGATGATGAAATTGCTGAACACGATCTGGCGTGAATCCATCACCAGGTTCGCCACCGACAGCGGGCGGCCGGCAGCGGCCAGGAAGGCGTCGCTGGCCGCATTGAATCCGGGGTCGAACAGCTCGTTCTGCTCGAAGACGCTGAGGAAGAAGCAGCCCATGTCTGCCTGGGGACTGAACGTGAACACGTCGGTGTCCGCCGGCGCCGCCGCGACGAAGTCGAGCACGGCCTGGTGCGACAGGCCCGTCTTGGACGCGAACTTCGGCGAAAAGAACCCGTAGTACGTGGCTTCATCGAGCGGCTCGCCGAGCAGGAACCGGCGGATCGGCCAGTATTCGCGCCAGTCGTGGCGCGCGTCGACGCGGTTGTCCAGCACGCCGTAGGACGGTTCGATCCCGGCCAGCACCTCGTCGGACCAGGCGATCTGGAACAGGGCGACCTGGCGGTCGCCCGCCTCGATGATGGATGGCTGCCGTGCCACGATGGCGCGGGAAGGATGGGGCTGGATGGGCATGGCCGATGCGATACAGTCAGGACAGGGTGGCAATGGCGGTGTGGACGGCGTCCACGACGATGTCGGCTTGCCCCAGCGTCATGTGCGGGCCGATCGGAAGGCTCAGGACTTCGCGGTGGATCGCCTCGGCGATCGGGAAGTCGCCTTCCTTGTAGCCCAGCTCCGCGTAGGCCTGCTGCAGGTGTGGCGGAATCGGATAGTGCACGATGGTACCGATGCCTGCGTCGGCCAGCCGCGCCGACAGCGCATCGCGTCGGGGGTGGCGGACCACGTACAGGTGCCAGACGGGATCGGCCCATTCCGGCACGGTCGGCAGGACCAGGCCGTCGATGCCGTTCAGCTTGTCGGCGTAGCGCGCGGCGATCGCGCGGCGGCGCGCATTGCCCTCGTCAAGCACGTCCAGCTTCACGTTGAGGAACGCGGCCTGCATCTCGTCCAGGCGCGAATTGAAGCCCTGGACCAAGTTGTGGTATTTCTTTTGCGAGCCATAGTTGCGGTAAGTGCGCAGCAGTTGGGCAAGATCGGCATCGTTGGTCGTGATGCCGCCGCCGTCGCCCAGCGCGCCCAGGTTCTTGCCGGGATAGAAGCTGAATGCCGCCGCGTGGCCGAGGTGGCCCGTACGCACGCCATGGCTGGTGGCGCCATGGGCCTGTGCCGCGTCTTCCAGCACCTTCAGGCCGTGGCGCGCGGCGATCTCCATGATCGTCCGCATATCCGCGGGCTGGCCGTACAGGTGCACGGCAACGATGGCCTTGGTGCGGGGCGTGATGGCAGCTTCGATCCTGGCGGGATCGATGTTGTAGATGGCTTCCACCGGCTCGACCGGGATCGGCGTGGCGCCGCACTGGCTGACGGCCAGCCAGGTGGCGATGAAGGTATTGCTCGGGACGATCACCTCGTCGCCGGGACCGATGCCCCAGGCGCGCAGCACCAGCATGATCGCGTCCAGGCCGTTGGCCACGCCGATGCCGTGCGCACTGCCGCAGTAAGCGGCAAAGCGCTGCTCGAACTGCTCGACTTCCTTGCCGAGCACGAACCAGCCGGATTGCAGTACGCGGCGGAAGGCTGCCTCCAGTTCGGCCGCCTGGCTGTTGTTGATGGCCTGCAGGTCGAGGAAGGGGACATTCATCGCGTTTTCTCCTGGTCGCGGCGACGCACGGTGGCGGCGAAGTCGTCGTAGTCGTAGTAATAGTCAGCCTTGTCGAACTTGGTCGAGGCCATCACGAGGCATACGGCGCCGGACGAAAAATTTTCCACCTCGCGCCACATCAGTTTAGGAATGTACAGGCCGTAGTAAGAACGGTTCAGGTGGAACTTCTTGCGTTCGTAGCCGTCGTCGACAATGACGTCGAAACTGCCCGACATCGCGATCATCAGTTGTTGCAGTTCCACGTGGCCGTGGCCGGCGCGAGCCGAGCCGCCTGGCACATCGTACAGGTAATACACGCGCTCGATGTCGAACGGGACATGGATGCCGCCCTCGACGACCGACAGGTTTCCGCGCGGGTCTGAGTGCTTGGGCAGATCGAGGATGCGGCAGTGTTCCATCATGGCCATTTTTAGTCTCTCAAAGATGTAAGGTAGTGTTGATAGCGTTGTCCTGGGCGTGTCGGCCGAACATCAGGCAGCGATCGCACGCACCAGGTATTGGTAGGGCAAGGCATCCTGCACGGCCAGCCCGGGATCGGCCCCGGTGGCCGCCGCCAGGGAGCGGATCGCCTCCAGCACGGCCGGCGGCGGCTGGTGGGCGTTCACGGTGCTCATGGCGATGAGGGAAAAGCCGCATTCCTGCAGCAGCGCCGCAAGCGATGCGCGCGTGAACAGGTGCAGGTTGCGACGGTCCGGCACGCCGCCGGCCTGGTAGTTCAGGTTGCCGGCCGCGAGCAGCGCCTGCACCAGCCAGTGCTGGCCGTTGTTGACGCAGGCGACCAGTTCCACCGGACCGTTCGCCTGGCGGCGCAGGCGGGCGAGGAAAGTCCATGGATCGCGCAGGCGTTCCAGCGTTTCCGGGAACAGCCAGCACTGGGCGGCGGCCAGCTGCTGCCAGTCGGCGTCGGTGAGTTGTTCGGCGTCGCGCTCGATGGCGGCGGTGCTCCAGCCGGCGGCTGCGCCGACGGTGGCGCTGATGGCAATGTAGTGCGAATTTGGCACGCGCGATCGCCATGCCTGGGCCAGCGACGCGCCGCCCACTTCGACGACGCTGTGCATCCCGGGGCGCAGCAGCGACAGCATACTGTCCTGCTGCAGGGTCAGTTGCGCGGGCGCCGGCACGTCCTGCAGGCGCGCAGGTTGCGGCTCGTCCGGAAGTTCGACGCCGGCCGGGCGCTTGACGACGGAAGCCAGCAGGTCTTCGTAGTCGCGCACGAAGCGGGGCGTGTCGAACAGGGGACTCGTGTCGCGGTTCGCGGCCAGGCGCTCGCGCAGCGCGGCCATGCGCGGGCGGTCGTTGCCGAGGGCGATAGCCAGTGCCTCGTAGTCTTGCAGCGTGTGCGTGACGAGTTCCGGCAGGCCGACGGCACCCAACAGGCTACCGGCCATGCGCGAGCAGAACGTCTGGCCGGCCCAGGTCAGCACGGGCAGGCCGGCCCACAGGGCGTCGCTCGCGGTGGTGCCGGCGTTGAACGGATTCGTGTCGAGGAACAGGTCGGCCAGGCGGAAGCGGGCGAGGTAGTCGGCCGGCGCCACGCGTGCCGCGAACAGCAGGCGCGAACCCGCCACGCCGCGCGCCTCGGCCTCGCGCACGAGGTTGGCGCGGGTGGCGTCGCTGTCGGCCACGATCCACAGCACGCTGTCCGGGACCTGCCGCAGGATGCGCATCCAGCTGTCGAACACTTCGGGCGTGAACTTGAAATTGCTGTTGAACGAGCAGAACACGAACGCGTCGTCCGGCAGGCCGCTCGCGGCGCGCGTGGGCGTGGGGCCGATGGCGCGGCGTCGGTCGTTGATCTGGAACGTGTGCGGCATGCGCAACGGCCGCTCCGTGAAATGCGGTTCCAGTTCGGGCGGGAACACGAAGTCGTCGGCCACCACGTAGTCGATGCCGGGCACCGCCGTCGGGCCGGGAAAGCCCAGCCACGTCAGTTGCACGGGCGCGGGGCGCCAGCCGAGGATGTCGGCGCGCGCGCCCAGCGTGAGGCCGTGCAGGTCGACGAGGACGTCGATCTCGTGCGACCGGATGCAGCGCGCCGCTTCCTCGTCGGTCATGCGGTCGATGCGGATGTAGTGGTCCATCGCGCCGACCACGCGCGCGCGCAGCGGAGAATTGTCCTCGCGGCTCCAGGAGAACGCATAGACTTCGACGCGGCTGCGGTCGTGCAGTTCGTACAGTTCCGCCGTCAGGATCGCCACCGCGTGCGAGCACAGGTCGGACGACAGGTAGCCGATGCGGATGCGCTTGTGGGCATAGCCCTCGGGCGGCGCCAGCTGCTCCGGCGCCGCATGCACCTTGCGCTCGACGAAATGGCGCGACGCGGCCAGCTGCTCGGCCGGATCGGGCGACGCACCCAGCATCGCCAGTGCCGACGTGTGACGGCGCTGTTCTTCCACCGTGACGCCGGCAAAGGCTGCATAGACGGGCCACACGCACAGCTTCTGGCGCAGGTGCACCCAGTGCGTGATGACCTTGGGCTGGTCGGCATCGAGTTCCAGGCTGCGCGTCAGGTAGTCCAGCGCTTCCGGCAGGCGCTTGCGGATCTCGCACAGGCGGCCCAGGTTGTTCAGGACCTGCACGTGCAGTGCCGGCTTGCCCGCCAGGTCCGGGATGTCCGCGAGGATGCCTTGCCACGTCGCCAGCGCGTCGTCCGGGCGGTTCATGCGCTCGTACAGTGTGCCGAGGTTCAGGCGCGCTTCGATGAAGGCGGGGGCGAGGGCGATGGCCCTGAGGTAGTCGCGTTCGGCGCCGGCGTCGTCGCCGACATTGCCGCGCGCGACGGCGAGGTTGAAGCAGGCTGCGTAGGCCGCGGGAGACGCCGTGTGCGCGATCCATGTCTCGTACAACCGGATGGCCTCGTGCTGCAGGCCAAGCTCGACCATCGTCTGCGCGCCCTGAAACAGTTCACCAAGCGCCAGCACGCCGCGTTCGGCCTGGCGGAACAAAGCATCGGTGTGCGCGGGGACATTCATCCTGGATGGGTCTCTCGAGTCGGATTCGGGGAAGCGTAATCATACTCTGTAGATCATGCTCAAGCGAATGTTTGTGGCCTATGAGCAACCGTTTGGCGATGATGATTTATGCCAAAGTTTTCAATCAGCCATAATTTTGTGCACGAGCGGAAACGATTGTTATTACTTTGACGCCAAGACACAAAGTTTCAATATGGAATGAGTTTCTATGAAGATATATTGCAAATTATTTACCATAAACATGCGGGCATATCCACGTAAATTTTGAATTTTAAATGAATTGTAATTAAAAAACGACAATTGTTTGCCATGCCGCATGGCTCATTTCATAGGGAAATCCAAATTTTGTTCAATTTCATAACTCCAAGACAATAGTTAATTTGGATAAATTTTTCTCGTAAAAATTGTTTTCTTGCTAAAGTGAAAAATCGTGCAGTTGGTAAAAAAACACGAAAGCTCCTCATCCACTGGCGCTTCCACTTTAGGCGAGAGACATGACAAACAATCGAATTTCTTGCATTGCACAGGCCCGACCCGGGCTGAACAAACTGGTCCTTGGCGTTGCCGCGGCGCTTGCGCTGCTAGGGACGGCACCAGCCATGGCCACCGTGGTGAACTTTGAATCCCTGTCCCCGGATGCCATTTATGGCGACGGCGACACGCTGCTTGATGCCGGCTACACGCTGCGCGCGGTCGACAACCACGGCGGACTCAGCGGCGCAGTCGGCCTGCTCGCCAACGGCATGGACCCGACCACCTGCTGGCTCGGCGGCTGCCCTACCAACAACACGAGTCATTACTACGTCGGCCTGAACGATGGCGGCGTCACCTTCAAGAAAAGCAATGGCGGCCTCTTCAGCCTGCAAAGTCTCGATTATGGCTTTGTCGCCCCGTTCGGCGGCCAGCCCAATTCTTCCTATGGCCGCCTGATGTTGAGCGGTAATCTTGCGAACGGCGGCGTCATCGACACCGCGTTCGACTTCCCGGGCATGGACGACAGCGGCAATCCGTTGTTCGACACCGCCACCCTGGGTTCGGCCTTCGCCAACTCCGCCCTGAACAGCCTGACGATCCGCGCCTGCCTCTTCGACGGTATTGGCGGCTGCACCGTCGCGCAGGACTGGTCCGATCCGTCGATCTACCAGGCGCAGTTCGCCATCGACAACGTCAACCTGACCTCGGTGCCGGAGCCGGGCAGCCTGGCGCTGCTGGGTCTCGGTTTCAGCGCGCTGGCGCTGCGCCGCCGCAAGGCCGCCGCCCAGTCCACCCAAGCCTGATCGAACGGAGCCGACCATGAAACTGCGTCCCATCACTTCGGCCGTCCTGTTCGCGCTGACCGTCGCCGCGGCCACCCATGCCTATGCCGACGGCGAAGTCCGCCGCTCCTACATCGTCCAGCTGGCCGACAAGCCGGTCGCCACCTACGACGGCAGCGTCAGCGGCCTGGCGGCCACCAAGCCGACCGCCGGCCAGCGCCTGAACGTCGACGCGTCCAGCGTCCAGAACTACATCACCTACCTGGAGACGAAGCAGGCCAACGTCCTCGCCACGGTCAACCAGGCCCAGGTCACCAACGAATACAAGGTCGTGTTCAACGGCTTCTCGGCCATGCTGACCGACGACGAGGTGCGCGCGCTGAAGAAGAATCCCGGCGTCGCCAATATCTCGGCCGACTCGATCCTGCAGCTCGACACGAGCTATACCCCGACCTTCCTCGGCCTCGACAAGCCGGGCGGGTTGTGGGACCAGGTCGGCGGCCAGGACAAGGCCGGCGAGGGCATCATCATCGGCATCGTCGACGGCGGCATCTGGCCGGAGCACGACAGCTTCGCCGACCGCGTCGACCAGAACGGCAACCCGAGCCGCAACGGCAGCACGCTTGCCTACGATTCGCCGCCGGCGTCGTGGAAGGGCACCTGCCAGGTCGGAGAAGGCTTCAAGGCCAGCGACTGCAACAACAAGCTGATCGGCGCACGTTACTTCAAGCAGCCCACGCAGACGCTGCACTGGACCGAATTCCTGTCCGCGCGCGATTCCGTCGCCGGCGCCGAAGGCCATGGCGGCCACGGCGACCACACGGCCAGCACGGCGGGCGGCAATGCGCACGTGTCGGCGAGCGCAAGCGGCGTTGGCCTGGGCAAGATCACCGGCATGGCGCCGCGCGCCCGCATCGCCGCGTACAAGGTCTGCTGGACCGACGGCGTGACCGGCGCGAACGGCTGCGCCACGTCGAACAGCGTGGCCGCGATCGAACAGGCCGTGAAGGATGGCGTGAACGTCATCAACTTCTCGATCGGCCCGAACGCCGGCGGCGGCGCATTCAACGAACCGACCGAAGTCGCGTTCCTCGGCGCGGCGGCGGCCGGCGTGTTCGTGGCGGCATCGGCCGGCAACTCCGGCCCGGCCACCGCACCCGTCGCTCACATCAGCCCGTGGCTGACGACGGTCGGCAATTCCACGCACAATCGCATCTACGTGGCCGATGCCGCGCTGGGCAACGGCGTGACCGTCACCGGCGCATCCGGCAATGCCAACACGCCATCGTCGCCGCTGATCCTGGCGCGCGATGCCGGCCTGCCCGGCGTCGATCCGGCCAGCGCCAACCTGAACCGCTGCTTCGGCCCGGCCGACAGCGTCGCGCCGCTGCTGGATCCGGCCAAGGTGACGGGCAAGATCCTCGTCTGCGACCGCGGCGACAACGTCCTCGTCAACAAGAGTGCGAACGGCAAGACGGCCGGCGCCGTGGGCGTGATCATCGCCAACGTGGCGGGCGGCGCGACGACGATCCTGAACCAGGCCCACACCATCTCGACCGTCCACATCACGAAGGAGGACGGCGACAAGGTCAAGGCCTATTACGCGGCGACGCCGGGCGCCACCGCGGCGCTGGACAACCTGCGCGGCGTGGTTGACCCGAACGTGGCGGCGCCCGTGATGAACAACAGTTCGTCGCGCGGTCCGAACGTGGCCAACGCCAACATCATGAAGCCGGACGTGACGGCACCGGGCACGGACATCCTCGCCGCCGTCAGCGCCGACCTGACGAAGGCCCAGCGCGATGCCGTCGCTGCGGGCGAGTCCGCGCCCTCGAAGGACTTTGCGTTCTACACCGGCACGTCGATGGCGTCGCCGCACGTGGCGGGCATCGCCGCGCTGCTGAAACAGCGCCACCCGGACTGGAGCCCGGCCATGATCAAGTCGGCCCTCATGACGACGGCGTACGACACGTTCAGCGATGGCCTGAACGGCGCGGTCGCATGGGACAGCACGGCCAGGACCACCGGCACGCTGCCGTGGGGCCAGGGCGCGGGTCACGTGGCGCCGTCCGTCGCCGTCGATCCGGGTCTCGTGTACGACCTGGGCACGGTCGACTATGCGCGCTTCCTGTGCGGCCTGGGCATCACCAACGTGTTCAGCCCGGGCACCTGCACGAACGTCGGCTCGATCCAGCCGTACGACCTGAACCTGGCGTCGCTGACGGCCGCCAGCGTGCTGGGCATCCAGACGCTGACCCGCACCGTCACCAACGTCGGCGGCGCTGCGGCGACCTATAACGCCACCGCGCAGCTGGCGGGCTTCACGGTCGACGTGCAGCCGTCCACGCTCACGCTGGCGCCGGGCGCCAAAGGCACCTTCACCGTGAAGCTGACCCGTACCAGCGCGCCGCTGAACACCTGGGTGTACGGCAAGCTGACCTGGTCCGACGGCACGCACACCGTGCGCAGCCCGCTGACGGTGCGCGCCGCCACGATCGCCGTACCGGCCACGGTGGCGAGCGAAGCGACGTCCGGCTCCAAGGTCATCACCATCGGCACCGGCTTCGGCGGCGCGATGACGACGGCCAAGTCCGGCCTGATCCCGGCGGCCGAGTCCATGGGAACGATCGTCAAGGCGCCGAACACGAGCAACAGCGTGTGCACGGGCGGCGGCGGCACGGGCGTGAACGTGCATTCGTTCACCATCCCGGCCGGCACGACCGTCGCCCGCTTCGCCCTGTACGACAGCGACACCGTCGGCAGCGTGCCGGGCGCGTCCGACCTCGACATGGTGGTGGTGCGCGGCACGACCGTCGTCGGCTCAAGCGGCACCGAGACCAGCAACGAGATGGTCACCTTGCGCAATCCGGTGGCGGGCGACTACAAGGTCTGCGTGGTTGGCTACGATCCGGCAGGCGGCAGCGCGAACTACAAGTTGTCCAGCTGGCTGCTGACCCCGACCGCGACCGGCGGCAGCTTCAAGGTCATGGCGCCTGGTGCCGTGGCCTTGGGCGGCACCGCGTCGGTGGCGCTCTCGTGGTCCGGCCTCGCGACCGGCAAGCGTCACCTGGGTTCCGTCAGCTACCTGACCGGCGGCAGCCAGGTCGGCATGACGGTGGTGGAGGTCGACACGACCGACCCGATCCCGCTGTTCCAGAACGCCTCCAACAAGCAGGCGAAGGTCGAGTAACGTCGGTTACCGTCCTGTTTCGGGCCGCCACAAGCGGCCCAATGACAAGGCCGCGGGCAGTTTGCCGCGGCCTTTTCTTTTATGAAGAATTGGCTCAGCGTGCGACGGGCGCCATGCCGCCCGGACCGGCGCCGGCGGCGCGCAGCACGCAATGGCCGGCCGAGCAGGTCGCACCCGGATCGGTGACGAAGGAGCAGGTGGACGCCATGCCGGCCTTCGCATCGTCCGCCTGGCGCGCAGCCGCGTGCTCGGCCACCAGCGCGCGCAGGCGCGTGCCGTCGTTGGCCTTGCTCGACCATGCCATGTAGCGTTCGGGCCCGCCGCAGGCCTTGCTGCCGATGGCGATCGAGTGGCATTGCGACTCCGTGTCGCACGCGGCATCGCCGCGCTCGGCCTCGATGCGCGTGAGCAGGTCGGCCGTGCGGTTCGCTGCCGGGGCGGGAACGGGTGCCTGCGGCGCATCGCTGCGGCAGGCGCTGCTCGCCAGCAGCAGGGCCAGGCCGGCGAGGGTGCGGGAGAGCGTCGTCGTGTTCATGCCCCATCATCGCGCGCACCGCCGCGCCTGGCAAGGGGCGCACGGTCAGAACTGGCAACTCGTTCATATCACGGTCAGGTCAGCGATTCCTTCCGCCAGAAACTGCGCGAAAATCCACCCGGCAGCGCGCCCTTGATCGATAACGCGAAATTCTTGAGCGCTAACGTGTTTTCGAACCCCGTCATGGCGAAGTCATAATCGGCAAGTAGAGTGCCCTTCATCGACATGGCTGGCGGGGCGAGCGCAATGGGTGGGCGTCTGGTGGAGGAGAAGGGCAGGACGGGCAAGCGCATCCTCGTGCTGAGCGTGCCCGCGGGCGCCGGCCATACGCGCGCCGCGGAAGCCTTGCGCGCCGGTGCGCGCGCCCTGCC
>Ga0207705_10004607_pt1 | contig 10404 bp, 7 predicted proteins | sample KBSC13metaG_FD_184314 | JGI IMG/M metagenome (GOLD analysis project Ga0207705, IMG submission 184314) | Corn rhizosphere microbial communities from Kellogg Biological Station, Michigan, USA - KBS C1-3 metaG (SPAdes) (version 2) | ecosystem: Host-associated > Plants > Roots > Rhizosphere > Soil ...
AAATACTCTCGAGGTGGACAACCGGGGCGATATCCACCTCCCACTCGAGGCACGCAACTACGGGACGACGGAGGCCGAAGTGCGCCAGCGTTGGTGGGGCGAAGTGCACTGGGATTCATATGGCAATCTGTTATACGGTCTGCATGTCGGGCTCAACCATACGTTCGACATGGATCCGGTGGATAACGTCCGGGTGATATGCAGTCACTGGAAGGATGTGATGGCGTGCGATCCGGCCAGGTGGGGTGTTCGCGGGATCGACAGGCTCACGGAGCCCGAGCTCGAAAAACACGCGGGCTATTACTATCCGGTCTATGCCTGCGGCTATAACTGGCTGGCGTCTTGTGAGGATTCTGCAAAGTGGTTGCGGCAGCGCATCGAGCGCATCATAGGGTTCTGGACGGAGCGCAAACGCGAATGTCGGCAAGTCATTTTGGTAACCCACTCGATGGGCGGCCTGGTGGCTCGCGCGTGCGCGAAGCAAATTCCGGAGCACATTCTGGGCGTCATTCATGGCGTCATGCCGGCGCTCGGCGCGCCGGTCTGCTACAGGAGGATCGCTTGTGGCACAGAGAAGTGGAGTCCCAGTAACGGGGAGGTGGGAAACATAAAAGCCGAACACGTCGCGGAAATCCTGGGTCAAACGCCCATGGATACGATGGCTGTGATGGCGACATCGCCCGGTGCGTTGCAATTACTGCCCAATCACCTCTATCCACAGCCCTGGCTGCACATTTGTCTGTTAAGCCGGGTCAACAATAAAGATGTGCCGCGCGATCTGGCGCATCTGCCGGTCGGGAATCCTTACGACCTGTATCGTGACATGCAATGCTGGTATCGACTCGTCGACCCCGAACTGGTAGACCCCGCCGGAAAACATCTCGGAGGAATTGCTGAGGTTAAACATACGGTCCGGGTTGCCATTGACAGTGCCGAACGCTTTCATCGCGAAACACTCGATACCTATTATCACCCGAATACCTACGCATTTTATGGCGCGGATCCAGGACAGATGTCATTCGGTGCGGTGCGTTGGGTGGCACGGGATCCGGGCGTGGGAGCGGTGTTTACCGAGTCGAATGTGCGCCGCGGCGTCGAGACAGGGTACGGTTCGACTGGCGGGCGGCGCGTGCGTGTCGAGGGGCGAACCGATCTGCATTTTGTCCCGGCGCGCCAGGACGTCGCGGGCGACGGTACTGTTCCCCATCAGTCCGGCGCGGGTCCGCGGGGAAAAGTCGGACAACTGTTCGATGTGCGCGGCTTCGACCATCAAGGCGCTTTCAATAACGACGCGATACGGCTGCTGACCCAGCATCTCATCGTCAAACTGGTGCAGAAGCTGCCATGAGTAGAGTTGCGCTTCCTAATCGGCCTTGCTTGCAATCCGACAAAACCATATGGTCACCTGGCGAGGTAATGTTTGATATCCGTGGACTCGACGACAGAACAGCATTCAAGCGGCGTCCCATCTTGCCGTCGATCTCCAATTCCGTTGCCAAACTGGTATCGACGTTGCCATGACGCGAACGAGGAAGCGCGGATGGCGAGGGCTCGTCGTCTTGTTTGCAGCGCTCGCCTGTGCGGGAACCTGGGCCGCCGGCCAGGTCCGCAGCATCCGGGACAGATCCGAGGTGGCAAAGATGACGGAAAATATGAAAACGATATGCGTCGGGCGCTATCTGGTCGATGTGCCGGTTCAAGCGGATACCAGTCTTTCACATGAGAGGGTGGCTGGGTTCGAAATCGAGACGATAGAGGAAAGCGAGGAGGCATTCCGGAATCGGCTGGCCTCGCGCGAGGCCGAAATCAATGCCCGTAGTCCGGCGACGGACGGTACCGGAGGGATGGTCGAGGCGCGCGATCTGCGCATCCCGCACCTGATCGGCCGCATGATGATGTTCGGCCGTAATCGTGGGTACCTGATGAATGAAGGAATGCGCGTTGATGACGAATTCCTGTCGGTCGAGGCACAAGTGCACACAGCGGGCGTCAGCTTCATCCTCACGGCGAAATATGCGGATGAGGCGCGGGCGAGGTTGGCAGAGGCGCTGTTGGCACGGTTGCGCCTGCGTCGGGAGGACGAGATCCCCCCGGTACCGGGCTTTTGTATTTCACGGGCGGTGTTCGTCGATCCGCTGCCGGTCAATAAAGCCGAGCACGTGACGCTGCACCTCGGCTTGCCCGGCCATCCGGACATGGGACTTGCCTTCAGCAGTCTGCCTGGCGGCCGGACCGAGCGTGGCCTGCTCGCTCGCGTCGCCGATACCGATGCCGAATCCAGCGCGGACGAGATGCTGCGCGTGACCAGGCTGCGCTCCGGACAGCGGGTTATCAATGGCATCGATGGCGAAGAGGTATTGGAGCGCGTGCGTGAACTGAACTTCACGACCGGTTACAGCTTCATGTGGGAGGCGCCGGGTTCGACAGAGGATCCTTCGCAGTCCTACCTGTTGCTGAACATGGAGACCGGCACCAATCCGCGCCCCGGCGGCAAACCCGTCGACTCCAGCCTGCATGAAGACGCCGTCCTGGCCCTGTGGGACAGCATCTCGTCCAGTATCCGCCTGCGCACGTCCGGCTCGGCGCCGCCATCCGAACTGCCGCCCGAACCGCCGGGCCCGAAGCTGGGCACGCTGGCCACCGCCGGTGACATGTGTCCGCAATCCGGCTGGTGGAAATGCCGGGAGGGCGGCCCCGGCGTGGACGTGCAGGGGGGGGCCGTGCAGTGGGTCCGCAAGGGCGATCGCATGCCGCAAGCGCTCCTGCTGCCGCGCCAGACGTTGTGGCAGAAGCTGCGCGGCCTGCAACCGAGCATCGAGCCCGATCGGCCGACGACGTGGAAGCTGGTCGATAAACGGCTGCGACCGCGCACGCCTGCCCTGGTCGCACTTGCCGCACCGGGGCCGGTCACGATCGTCGACGATGCGCCGGCCGATGCCGTGCAGGGGGTGGCGCCAGGCGCCAGCGTGCGGACCGGTGAGACCTGTCCGGCGAGCGGTTGGTGGCGTTGCGGTGACGCGCATGCGCTCGACGGCACCCGCTGGTTCCCGCGTGGCAGTACGCTTCCGGCCGCGACCTTGCAGGTGGCGACAGGGATGTTCGGCCGTGCTTCCAAACCGGAAGTGATCCAGCGGCGCAGTACATGGCAGCTGATGCGCCATGCCGAGGCGGAGCGTGTGGCGCTTTCACCCAGCGGCGCACCAAGGCAGGTCGGACCGTCGACCCTCGCGTGAACCACAAGCAAGCCCCGGCAGCCTGATCGCGGCCCTGGGCAACCCGTCGACCAGCCGCCATGCGCAGCGTCATCCTGGGCTTCGTCACCGGCGCAACCTGCCTGCAGGCTGCCGCGACACTGCCGTCCACACGTCAGATGGCAGCCTGTGGCGCCATCGCCACGCTCCTCTTGCTGGTCGGTGCACGCGGTCGCGCTATCCGCCATCCGGCGACACGCATTGTTGCCAGCGCCACCGCCGGGTTGCTGGCCGGCTTCGCCTGGGCCGCCCTGCTGGCCCAGCTGACGCTGGCGCCAGCGCTCGACCCGCGCGACGAGGGCCGCGACCTGCGTATCGAGGGCATCGTCGAGACCTTGCCTTACCGCTTCGACCAGGGCGTGCGCTTCGACTTGCACGTGGAGCGGACGCTTGATGCCGGCGTGCGTGTGCCTGCGCACGTGGCCCTGTCGTGGTACGCCGGCCTGCACGGCGCGCGCCAGTCGGTCGGGGACGTCGAGCCGGGGCAACGCTGGCAGTTTACGGTGCGGTTGCAGCGGCCGCACGGCAACGCGAACCCGGGGGGCTTCGACTACGAAGTCTGGCTGCTGGAGCAGGGCGTGCGGGCCACCGGCTACATCCGCGCGGCCGACGGCAACCGCTTGCTGGATGCGTTCGTCCCGGGCCCGGGCGTGATCGTGGAGCGCGTGCGCGCGGCGCTGCGGGCCCGGATCCAGGGTGCGCTCGCGGGGCGCACGTATGCCGGCGTCATCGTGGCGCTCGTGATCGGCGACCAGCGCGGCATCGACCAGGCCGACTGGCAGGTGTTCAACCGCACGGGCATCGGGCACCTTATTTCGATTTCCGGCCTGCACATCACGATGATCGCGGGTCTTGCCGCGTGGGCCGTGTCAGCGCTGTGGCGCCGCTCGTTCTTCACGGACGCACGCCTGCCTTTGCGGCTGCCCGCGCAGAAGATCGCGGCGCTGGCCGGGGCCTGCGTCGCACTGTCCTACGTGCTGCTGGCCGGATTCGGCGTGCCCGCGCAGCGTACGCTGTACATGCTGGCCGTCGTCGCGCTGGCGATGTGGACGGGGCGGCTGCCTGCCGTCTCGCACGTGTTGTGCGCTGCGCTCGGGGTCGTCGTTTTGCTCGATCCGTGGGCCGTGCTGTGGCCGGGGTTCTGGCTGTCGTTCGGCGCGGTGGCCGTCATCCTGTTCGCGGGACACGGCCGCATCGGGCCGCCGCCGCCCGGTCCGCGTGGCGCGCTGCTGCTGGCCGGGCGTACGCAATGGGCCGTCACGGCCGGCCTGGTGCCGCTGACCCTGCTGCTGTTCGGCCAGGTGTCCGTCGTCAGCCCGCTTGCCAATGCCGTCGCGATCCCGCTCGTCAGTTTCGTCGTCACGCCGCTCGCGCTGGCCGGCAGTCTGATGCCGGGGCCGCCGGGCGACTGGCTGCTGCTCCTTGCGCACTGGGTCGTGGAGTGGCTCGCCTGGCTGCTCCGGTACATGGCAGGCTGGCCCGGCGCTGTCTGGCGCGCGCCGGCACCGCAAGCCTGGGTATTCGGGCTGGGCCTCGGCGGCACGCTGTGGATGCTGATGCCGCGCGGCTGGCCCCATCGCTGGGCCGGTGCGGTGGCGTTGCTGCCGATGTTGTTGCAATTGCCCGACCATCCGCGCGGCGGCGCTTTCCGCGTCACGGCATTCGACGTGGGACAAGGCATGGCGTTGCTCGTCGAGACCGCGCAGCACCGCCTGCTGTACGACACCGGGCCAGCGTACGCGCCCGGTGCCGATGGCGGCAGCCGTGTGATCCTGCCTTACCTGCGCATGCGCGGCATCGCGGGCCTCGATGGCCTCGTCATCAGCCACAGCGACACCGACCACACGGGCGGTGCGCTGGCGCTGCTGGAGGGTAGCGACATCGGCTGGCTCGTGTCGTCGCTGCCGGACGGGCATCCGGCCGTGCAGGCGGCGCGGCGGCACGTGCATTGTGCCGCCGGCCAGCACTGGGAGTGGGACGGCATCACCTTCGACATGCTGCACCCGCTTGCGGCCAGCTATGACGATGCGCAGCTGAAGGCCAATGCACGCAGCTGCACGCTGCGGATCAGCAACGGACACCGGACCGTGCTGCTGGCCGGCGACATCGAAGCGGCGCAAGAAGCGGCCTTGCTCAGTCGCGCACGCGATCGCCTGCGCGCGGACGTGCTGCTGGTGCCGCACCACGGCAGCGGGACGTCGTCCACGTCCGCGTTCCTTCAAGCGGTGCAGCCGGGCGTCGCCATCTTCCAGGTCGGCTGGCGCAACCGCTACCACCATCCCAAGCCGGAGGTCTATGCACGCTACGGTGCGCTGGGGGTCGAGCGGCTGCGGACGGACGAGGCGGGCGCGTTGGAATTGAACATTGACACGGCCGTCGGCTGGCGCGCCTACCGCGCGGCGCATGCGCGTTACTGGTACGGGCGCTAGCGGGTCAGGCCACGCGCGGCAGCGTGATCGTCATGCGCAGCCCGCCCTCCGCGCGATTGGCCGCCGAGAGCCGGCCGCCGTGCGTTTCGACGACGCGCTTGGCGATAGCGAGGCCGAGGCCGTGGCCATCGACGTTGTTGCGCGTGGGGTTGGAGCGGAAGAACGGCTCGAACACGTCGCCCAGGTGTTCCGGCGCGATGCCGGGCCCCTGGTCGAGCACTTCGATGTGAACCAGCTCGCCGTCCGGATGCAGGCACACGTCCACGCGGCCTCCCGCGCCGTGCTTGACGGCGTTGCGGACGATGTTCTCGACGGCGCTCCACAACAGGTCCGGTACGCCGCGCACGGTCACCGGTTCGGGGGCATCGACCTCGACCTGGGCACCGGCCTCGAAGCGGGCGTCATCGGCGATCTGGTCGACCATCTCGACGAGGTCGAGACATTCGGTCGGCGGCAGCGTGGTCGTGGCCTCCAGGCGCGACAGCGTCAGCAGCTCGCCGACGAGGCGGTCCATGCGTACGCTTTCGCGCTCGATGCGGTCGAGCGATGCCTGCAGGCGGTCCGGACGCTGGTGCGCAAGGCCGATCGCGGCCTGCAAGCGCGCCAGCGGCGAGCGCAATTCGTGCGAAACATCGTGCAGCAGGCGGCGCTGGCCGTCCATCAGGGTGCGCAGCTGCGCGGCCATGCGGTCGAAGTCGTGGCCCAGTTCCGCCAGTTCGTCGCCGATCAGCCGGGGCGCCGGCGTGGCGTGCTCGAACTTCGGCGCCAGGTCGCCGGCGGCGGCGGCGTCGAAGGCGCGTTGCAACGCGCGGATCGGGCGTGAGAAATACCAGGCGAGGAGGGCGGCGAACAGCAGACTCGCCACCGTGGCGGCGACGATCGGCAGCCAGCGGCCGACGTGCCGGCTGAATTCCGGGGGCAGGCCGAACCAGCCACCGGGGCCGCCCGGACCGCCCGGGCCGCCGTCCATGCGCGGGCCCGGGACGTCGGAACCGCCTCCGGGGCCCGGCGGGCGCAAACCCGGACCCGCGCCGGAGCCGCGCATGCCGGGACCGTCCATCCCCGGCATGTGCCAGGCGCGCGAGGCGAAGGCCAGGTAGTGGCGGCCGTCCGCGCCCGTCAGGCGCGTCACGGCATGCGTAGGGCCGTCGCCATGCAGGCTGCGTTCGACCTCCTCGCGCAGTTTCGCGGACACGGGCCGGCCGAGCAGTTCGCGGCCCTGCTCGTCGAGCACGTACAAATGCATGCGCCGGCTCGTGGCGGCCAGGTCGCGCAGGGCGTCGAGGCCGCCGTGCTTCAGCGTGGCGGCGGCCGCGTCCAGCATGATCGTCGCGGGCGGGCTCGCGTCGAGCGTCGGCTCGCTGCGCTGGCGCGTCTGGTCGCGCAGCCAGACGGTGCCGCCGATGCCGATCGTGGCCGCCACCTGGGCCAGCAGGATGGACAGGAAGAACTTCCAGAACAGCCGGCCCATCGCTATTCGCGGATCAGCTGGTAGCCGAGACGGTAGACGGTCTGCAGGCAGGAACGGCCGTCGGACAGCGTGCCCAGCTTGTGGCGCAGGCTGGACAGGTGGACGTCGATGTTGCGGTCGAAGCGGGCCAGCGGGCGCCCCAGGCCTTGTTCGGACAGGTCGTTCTTGCTGACCGGACGGCCGGCATTGCGGGCCAGGACTTCGAGGAGGTTGAATTCGGTGCTGGTCAGCTCCAGCGGCTGGCCGTCCCACATGGCGCGGCGCTGTTCCGGCAGCATCGTCAGCTTGCCCACGGTGAGGGTGATGCCGGGACCGTCGTTCGGCGTACCCTGTGTGCGGCGCAGGATGGCACGCACGCGCGCCGTCAGCTCGCGCGGCGTGCAGGGTTTCGTCACGTAGTCGTCGGCACCCAGCTCGAGGCCGAGGATGCGGTCGGCATCGTCGCCGCGGCCCGTCAGCATGAGGATGGGCATGCGGCTGGCGGCGCGGATGCGGCGCAGCGTCTCGATGCCGTTCATGCGCGGCATCATCACGTCGAGGATGGCGATGGCGTACTGGCCGGACAGCGCTTCGCGCGCCCCCAGTTCGCCGTCGTGGGCGCAGGCGACACGGAAGCCTTCCTGTTCGAGGTATTCGCTGAACATGCCGACCAGTTCGGTGTCGTCGTCGATAAGCAGGACTTGGTTCATGGTCGCATCTTAGCGCAGCGCGGCTGTGCGGGCCACGGTTGCAGGGCCTCTTTACCCGGATTTACATGGGGATAACACGCTTTAACACGGAGAAATTCGACAATACGATCTCCAAACGACAAAGGATGAAAGACATGAAACTCACCAGCCTTTCCGCGGCGGGCGCGCTGCTCGCCGCCTGCCTCGCCACCACCTGTGCCACGCCGGCCTTTGCGAGCGGCGAGTCCGATGCGCCGCCGGCCGCCGGCCAGGGCGTGCCCGATGGTGGGCACGGGCGTGGGCCCGGTGGCCCCGGTCCCGACTGGCACGGTTTCGCCGGACACGGACCCGGCGCGCACGGTCCGGACATGCCCTTCGGACGGATGCATGGCCTGAAGCTCAGCGAAGCGCAGCAGGACAAGCTGTTCGCCATCATGCACGCCCAGGCGCCACAGCGCCGCGAGCACGACAAGGCGATCCGCAAGGCCCACGAGGCCCTGCGCGAACTGGGGCACGCCGATAAATTCGACGACGCGAAGGCCGCCGCGCTGTCGCGTGACCTCGGGCAGGCCGTGGCCGCCGCAGCGCTGCTGCAGGCGCGCACGGAGGCGCAGGCACTGGCCGTGCTCACGCCGGAACAGCGCGCGCAGTTGCGCCAGCGCCGCCAGCACGGACCATGGCAGCACGGGCACGACGGGGACCAGCAGCAGGAAGGCCCGCCGGACCGCCGCTGACACCGGCCCGGCCGCCTGCACCGGCGCCGCCGCGCGGCCGCGCCGGTGTAGGCGTTTCCTTCTAAACCCGTGGCGGTAATGACATTACAATGGCCCTCGTCCCGACTACGCGAAGCCGCGTCTTTCTTTTTCCGATGCCCAAGCCTTTATTGCATTTCACCCACGGGAACAGTTATCCGGCCGGATCGTACGGCCGCCTGCTGGACGAGCTGCGCCGCGATTTCGACGTGCACACGACGGACATGCTGGGCCACGATCCGCGCTATCCGGTCGGCGACAACTGGCACACGCTGATCGACGAACTCATCGCCCGTCTCGAGGCGCATGGGCGTCCGGCGATCCTCGTCGGGCATTCGCTGGGCGGGGCCGTCAGCATGCTGGCCGCGCATCGCCGGCCGGACCTGGTGCGCTGCGTCGTGATGCTGGACTCGCCCGTCGTCGCGGGGTGGCGGGCGCGCGTGCTGCAGGTCGCGAAGGCGCTGGGGCTCGGCCGCCGGCTGTCCCCGGGTGGCGTCGCGGCGCGCCGGCGCAATGTCTGGCCGTCGCGCGCGGACGCCTACGCCCACTTCATCGCCAAGCCCATCTTCCAGGCCTGGGCGCCGGGTGCGCTGGACGACTACCTCGACCACGGTCTCGTGCCCCACGCCGATGGCGTCGCCCTGCGGTTTGACCGCGAGGTCGAGGCCGCGATATACAGCACGCTGCCGCACGATATGGACCGCGTGTTGCGCGCACCTTTTCCCGTGCCGGTCGGCTTCATCGCGGGGACGGATTCCGCCGAGCTGCGCCAGGCCGGCCTGGACGCCACGCGCCAGCTCGTCGGTCCGAACTTCGTGACGATCGACGGCACGCACCTGTATCCGATGGAAAAGCCGCGGCTGACGGCACAGTTGACGCGCGAAATGATTGGCCGGCTGCTGGGACAGGCCGAAAAAGCCGGGCGCCCGGCGCAGCTTTTGGCGTAAAATTGCGGGATTCATATCCCCACTTTGGAAAAGAATCCCAGCGATGAGTATCAAGAGCGACAAATGGATACGCCGGATGGCGGAACAACACGGCATGATCGAACCGTACTCGCCGAATCAGGTGCGCGAGACGGACGGCCGCAAGATCATTTCGTGGGGCACGTCTTCGTACGGCTATGACATCCGCTGCGCCAACGAATTCAAGGTGTTCACGAACATCAACAGCACGATCGTCGACCCGAAGAACTTCGATTCGAACTCGTTCGTCGACGTGAAGAGCGACGTCTGCATCATCCCCCCGAACTCGTTCGCGCTGGCGCGTACGATCGAATACTTCCGCATCCCGCGCAACGTGCTGACGGTCTGCCTGGGCAAGTCGACGTATGCCCGCTGCGGCATCATCGTCAACGTCACGCCGTTCGAGCCCGAGTGGGAAGGCTATGTGACGCTGGAATTCTCGAACACGACGCCGCTGCCGGCCAAGATCTATGCTGGCGAAGGTTGCGCGCAGGTGCTGTTCTTCGAGAGCGACGAGGTGTGCGAGACCTCGTACAAGGACCGTGGCGGCAAGTACCAGGGGCAGCATGGGGTGACGTTGCCCAAGGCATGATCGGCTCGGGACGAAAAAAAGGAGGCCTCGGCCTCCTTTTTTTGTTCAAGATTTTGCGAACGCATGGTGGACACCCCGTGCCCACCAAATGTTTTCCGTTCAATCCTGCTTGACGCAGTCCACGAAGTAGCCCAGCTTGCCGTCGACCTCGCGCTTGACGAGCCCGTGCACATCCGTCTCGAAGCCCGGGAAGCGCTCGTTGAAGTCGCGCGCGAAGCGCAGGTAGTCCACGATGGTCTTGTTGAAACGCTCGCGCGGGATCAGGAGCGGGATGCC
>Ga0207705_10004608_pt1 | contig 10404 bp, 8 predicted proteins | sample KBSC13metaG_FD_184314 | JGI IMG/M metagenome (GOLD analysis project Ga0207705, IMG submission 184314) | Corn rhizosphere microbial communities from Kellogg Biological Station, Michigan, USA - KBS C1-3 metaG (SPAdes) (version 2) | ecosystem: Host-associated > Plants > Roots > Rhizosphere > Soil ...
TGGTGGAATTTGGCAGCGCGGCGGGCGGCGTACCGACCCCCGGCAGCTCGGCTCCAGCCACTAATACGCCGCAGCAACACGGCAGCACAGGGTCGGGATCCACGTCCGGCACAGGGTCCGGTTCCAGGCCCGGTGGAGGTGGCAGCACCGGAACAGGTTCCGGCTCGGGCTCAGGCTCGGGCACCAGCGCCGGAGGCGGCAGTACCGGCGGCACGAGTTCCGGATCACTGCTCGGCAATGTCAGCTGTAACTATCAGGTCGACACCTGGTCCGGCGACGCGTCAAAGGTCGGCTACAGCGCCGCCAAGGTGTCTTCCAGCGACGGCAACCCGGCATCATTCAGCGTCAAATTGAACGCCAACAAAGGCACGACCGAAGTGGTCGGCTATCCCTCAGTCCAGTGCCTGACATACTCCGCCCTGCCGGCTAACCTGAACTCTTCCTTCAGCATCACGCCGCCGGCGAACTCCAGCGGCCTGGATTACGAATATGCGTACGACATCTGGCTGACCACCGCATCCGCCGCCGAATCGTTCAACTGGAACAACGACCTTGAACTTATGATATGGACCTACACGAACGGTCAAGTACCGCTGGGGTCAGTTAAGGCAACGCTGTCTGACGGGGCGAAGGCGTGGGTGTCGGGCAGCAGCAACACAAGCGGCACCGTCAGCGTCGTGTACTCAAACACGACCAGCGGCAATATAAACATCGCGAGCATTGTCAGCCAGCTCGAATCTTTGGGCTATGTCAGCAAGAGCTACAACGGCATCCTCGACGTAGAGTACGGCATCGAAGCCCCGTACGGCGGCGGGCAGACCTTCGCGGTCAATTCGGTGTCGCTATACAATTAAGCGAATATGAGCCGGCCAAGCGGCCGAAACGGTCTATAATAGCGTTTGGCCGCGTTACACGTGACCGATTATCAATATGAAATGGAGGATATACGCATGGAGCCGTTTTCATTCTGGGAAGACTAAGCTATTAGTCTCAACTTAAGGGGCGGAGGTTGTCTCCTGCCCCTGTTTTTATGCCGGCGTCCACTCAGCGCCCGGGCGACTCGATCGCCTGCATGATTTTGCGGACGAATTGCTCGTACGACTGCGACATATTGGTCTTTGTGGCCCAAGCATAGTCCGGAACCGCCCATACGTTACCCCGGTAGTCGGCAAACGTGTTCGGGTCGGCACCGTAACCGAAGCCGAACAGTCTCTGTTCCGCCACCCGCCGGGCAAGGTAGGCGTCATCAATGAGCCCGCTCACCACGCTTACCACCAGCGCGTCGGGTTTAATATGCGCCAGCCGTTTGTTGGGCAGCATGGTCCTGGTTTCGGCATTTGGTTTTAGAGTCGGAAAAATGACATCCGACCTGCTAAGCAGGTCGTCCAGCTCCCGGTACTCATAGCCCTCCCCGGTCTTTTCGCTGCGCGACCAGTGGGTTACCTTCATGCCCAGGCCGCTGCAGCGGTTCGCGATGGCACCGCCGATGTTACCCAGTCCAATAATGCCTGCCGTCTTGCCTGCGATGTCCATTCCCTGGTATTTCACGAAATCATGGGCGTAGTCGAGCGGAAAGCCGTCCCGGCTAAGCCGCGGGATATTGCGGGCCAGGCTCATCATGATGGTTATGGCGTACTCGGCGACCGCCGCATACTCGGTCGTGAGGTTGTCAAGCGCATCATAGCGGATACCGTGGCTATCAGCGTAAGCTGTATCAAGCCAGCTGATGTTATCAGAGGAGCTGATAATCAGTTGCAGGCCCGGAATGTCTTTGTAATCATCCGCCGTGAAATTCCAATCCACGAAGTCAGGATTGATACACAGAATTTTCCGCGTCGCGCCATCCTGCAACGGGGCGTAATCTGTAATTTTGCACTTTTTACTGATAACCCGTATGTCCACGCCGGCAGCCCGCAGCCCGGCCAGCTGTTCGCCGCCGACCACCGATTCAAATATCCCGTCAAAAATAAAGACAACACTGTTTTTCATACTAATTAATAGTACTCTTTGTGACCCGGATTTCGAGAGCTGGGCCCGGCATTATCTGCTATAGTAACCGTAAGCGCTTTAACCGTATACACAGGAAGGGCATAGGCGCTGATTTTTTAATTGTCATAAGCATTAAGCTTTGACATAATGAAGCAATACAACGAGGGTACACGTGAACTTCATGGATCGGACAGCACTTGGCAACACTCTTGCGGACAGACTACAAAAACTCCACGGCAAGGACGCGGTGATTGTGTGCCTGCAGGAAAGCTCGCTCCTGACCTGTCTGACCATGGCCGGAAGCCTGCGCGCCTGGGTATACCCGCTCCTGTACGTGCCGGTGTATACCTTGGGCGGTACACACCAGCTGCTCGGCGCCTTCGACCAGGAGGGTGATTTCTGCCCGCTGCCCGACAGCCCTGCCGCGAACGCCGAGGTGCCGCCCGAGATAGCAGCGGCCATAGACGACCAAAAGGAGGCCGCCATTAGATCGCTTCGCGAGCAGAAAGCCCACTACGGTATAACATTTGACGAACATCGCCTGGACGGACGGCATGTGATTCTTGCCGGCGACATCGTCACTAGCATACTGCCTCTGGTGATGGCCCAGCAGTTGCTCAAAAACGTGACGCCCCGGAGCCTAACCGCCGTGGCCGGCAACGCGACTCCCGATGCGGCGCAGTTGCTACGCATCGGCGCGGGTCACACCGAGATTTTAGATGTCCTGAACAGCATTATTCTTGATGACGACCGTTACTTTGAGCATGCGGACGAATATACGCTGGACCAGAAATACACGTTAACGCAACATATCGCCGCATATTGGCAATAAATTTGCGAGGAAAAGGAGAATACATGCCACCGAACCAACCCGCCAACATGCAGCTGCCCAGCCTGCCGTTGCCGAATCAGACACCGGGCCCTATGCAGCAAGTGGCGAGTAGGACCAACTTCAAACCGCCGAGTCCGGTTATTCCCGAGACTGACCTGGCGCAGGCTACCGCGCTGGTCGATACGGTGGCAGCGCTCTTCCGCACCAAGGTGGTGGGTCAGGAAAGCTTACTGGTGAGTCTGCTGGTGGCGGTGCTGGCTAACGGCCACATCCTGATGGAGAGTGTGCCCGGCCTTGCCAAGACCACCGGCGCCATGACCCTGGCCGACGCCGTCCAGGCGAGCTTCCGCCGTATTCAGTGCACCCCGGACCTGCTGCCAAGCGACATTATCGGCAGCCAAATCTATAGCTATACCAAGGGGTCGTTCGAAACGCAGCTGGGGCCGGTGCACGCTAACTTCGTGCTGCTGGATGAGATCAACCGTTCAAGTGCCAAGACGCAAAGCGCCATGCTGGAGGCTATGCAGGAGCGGCAGACGACCATCGGCGGCCAGATATACAAGCTGCCTCAGCCTTTTGTGGTGCTTGCCACGCAGAACCCGATTGAGCAGGAAGGCACCTATGAACTGCCCGAAGCCCAGATGGACCGCTTCCTGCTTAAGGAAATCTTAACCTACCCGTCGCCGACGGACGAGTTGGAAGTATTGAACCGTATTGAGGCCGGTGTCTTTGAAGCAAAACTCGATAAAGCCCAACTGATCGACGTGAAATCAATCCTCTACCTGCAGCAGCAGCTTAAGAAAGTGTATATCGACACCTCAATCAAGCAATACATCGTCAACATCATATCGGCCACCCGCAATCCTGCCAGGGTTATCAGCCCTGACCTGGCACGCTACGTGGAATACGGTGCCAGCCCCCGTGGCAGTATCACGCTCATGCAGGTAGCGAGGGCTTTGGCCCTGATGAATGGCCGCGACTACGTTACCCCTGATGACGTCAAGCAGCTGCGCTACAGCGCCCTCAGGCACCGTATCACGCTCAACTTTGAAGCGGTTGCCGATAATGTGCACTCCGAAGCGGTCATTGATGCCATTTTCTCGGCGGTACTGGCCCCATAGGCGAGAACATACATGGCAAGTCTGCTCGTCAAAGTCCGCCGGAAAATGTCCATCGCCGCACACCGCCGGATGCGCAACGTGCTCGATGGTGAATATGCATCGGTCTTTAAAGGCCGGAGCATGGATTTTGATGACCTGCGTGAGTACGTGCCGGGCGACGACGTCAAGGATATCGAATGGCGCGCAACGGCACGTAGCGGCTCGGTACGTATCAAGCGCTACGTCGCCATCCGCAAACACAACATCATGCTGGTAGTAGACACCGGCCGCTCCATGGCCGCCACCGCGCCGAGCGGTGAAAGCAAGCGCGATATCGCGGTTCTGACGGCGGGCGTGATTGCGTCGGTAGCTCAAAAGCATGAAGACTTGATAGGCCTGACAGCTGGCGACAGCAAATATATATACCACCTGCCGCTTAAGGGCACCCGTCCGCATGTCGAACGAATGCTGCAGTACATCAACGACCATACCACCTTAGATGCGCCGGTCAGCGACCTGACCAGGCTGCTGGATTACATTAGGAAAACGAGCAGACGCCGTATGCTGCTGGTCGTCATTAGTGATAACCTGCAATTTGGGGCCACCCAGGAACAGCTGCTCCGGCGATTGGGAGCCCAGCATGAATTGCTGTTTATCGCCATTGATGACCTTGATCCAAGCGCCGACCAGTGGAAGAACCACGGTCTTTACGATGTTGACGAGCCGATACCCTTGCCTTCATTTGTACGTCGCCAGGCCAATGTCAGTCAGGCATTTGAAGCTTTGAAGCACGATGAGTGGCAAGCTGCCAACCGCACCCTGGAACACATCCGCGTAACCAGTATCCGGATCGATAGCGAGGACGCGGTCGTCAACCAGGTTGTCCGGCTTTTGGAGAAGTTCAAACATGTTCGCAACTGATACGCTTAACCCACCAATCCAATACGACAAAATATGGTTCATTATTGGCCTGTGTGTTGTTGCGACCATACCTGTCTGGTACGGAGTGTTGTTTTGGTAGACGAGACGCAAGCCGCTCAAGTCTTTTAACCGCCTCAGGCAGCTGCCAGTCGGTGCTGACCTCGACCAGCTCAAAGCCAAATATCTCAGGCTTATCGAAGAATGGTATCAGCGCTACCGGCGGCAAGAGATAGATTCACGCGTGCTGCACTGGGCGCTCAGCATGAACGTGCGATACTTTGTATACGAGGCTAAGCATTTCCCAGCCCCGGTGCTCACACTGTCAGACCTAAAGCTTGCCCCCTACCCGGCGCTAACCAACCTTATCGCCGAGTATTATCCCGAGGAATTTGCGGCTATTTTGCACGGCGAAGCTGAAGCCTCAGTCGCTGCGGCGAAAGGATTCATCCAGCAATGGAATTAATTTTCTGGTGGATGCTGATCCTGTGGGCCCTTGCCATTGCCGGCTATTGGGGTGTCCGCTACTGGCTCGCGTTTCGTAATGGGCGCCGCCCCTTCTCACTCGCTTTGCCGGTAGCGCACAGTAACCGCCTGACTAACCTCCCTGAATACATGGAAGCTCTCAAACGGTACCGGTTACTCGTAAATGCTACCGCCGCGCTACTTTCCCTGGGGTTGCTGTCAGCGATTATTCTGACCGCCCGGCCCGCTTCGGTATCGATCATTACCCCAGTACAGCAGAACCGTGACATTATGCTCTGCCTGGACGCCTCCGGGTCAGTACTACGTGAGGATACTACGCTCATCGACCGTTTCAGTTCGCTGGTCAGTAGTTTTAGTGGTCAACGCTTTGGGTTGACTCTCTTCAACAGCTCCGCGGTGTCAGTTATTCCGCTCAATGACGATTACCCGCTGATCAGCAAACAGCTTACAATCGCCGCCAAGGCTTTTAAGGTACAGAGCGGTACTACCTTCACTCAGCTTACGGACGGCACCCTGGCTGGTTTCAGTCAGGGTACTTCGCTCGTCAGCGACGGGCTGGCAACCTGCGTCCAGAACCTTGGCGTGAATAATGGGCACCGGCCACAATCCATCATTCTGGCTACCGATGATGAGGTCAACGGTACGCCGGCTGTCGATATATTACAAGCTGTTGCCCTGGCCAAACAGCATAATATTCGTATTTTTACCATTGACCCGGGCGTCAGCGACCAAAGCCTCGCCGCCGATCATGGCCAGCTCAAAGTCATCGCCAAAGAGACTGGCGGCACATACTACGCCTTAAGCAACCTTAACAGTGTCGACTCGGTTATCAGCGATATCTCCGCACAGCAGTCAGGCAACTTCGTTGGTCTGCCACAGTATGCGACCAACGATAATCCTAAGCCGTTTCTATATGTCGCCGTTTTGCTCACCATAGCAACAATCGGCTTGCTCTGGAGGCTGGAACTATGAAATTCCAACCATTATTACCATTGTGGTTAGCTATACCTTACCTACTGCTCACACTAGGAGCGGCGGGCTGGCAGATTTGGCGCCTATGGAGCAAAAGCAAGGGCAAAGATAAAGCCAAGACTCAACCACTACTGATCCGCTGGTGCCGGCGCGGAGCACTACTCGTGCTTCCGGCAATCATTGCCTTTGGGCCAAGCGTGCCAGGCGGTACCTCGGCACCAGGCGTTGCTAATCTGGACGTTATCTTTGCCGTCGATACAACACCAAGCATGGGCGCGCTGGACTACAATGGTACAAAAGCCCGTATGGTTGGCGTCCAGAAGGATATGCTGGCGCTAGCCACCAAGCTTCGGGGAGCACACCTGGAAATCATCAGCTTTGATTCGTCGGCCAATGTCATTCTGCCATCCACAACCGACCAAACTGCCTTTGCGACCGCAGTCGACGGGTTAACTCCTCAGGTCAGTTCATACTCGCAGGGCAGTTCCATCGACGAACCGCTAGGCCTCCTCACCCAGGAACTTAAGAACAGCAAGACGGCTTACCCGCAGCGCAACCGCCTGGTGTTCTACATTGGGGACGGTGAACAGACCAGCCCTACAGCTGTAGCGTCTTTCGCTCCACTCACCCCCTACTTAAGTGGCGGCGGCGTTCTGGGGTACGGCACGCCTACCGGCGCTCAGATGCCAAACAACACCGACCTCGGCACTGCTGGTAAGACACCATACATCATGACCGTCAACGGTACTACCGGCACTCTTGCCCCGGCGATCTCGCATATGGACCCGAACGCGCTGCAGACCATCGCCTCACAACTTAAAGTCACATACCGTGACCGGAACCAGGGTGGCGCGATTAACAGCGTCTACAATGCCAGCCAAGCTAAGCTTGCTGTCGACCATAGTCAGCACATTGTGCATTATCTGAACCTATATTGGTTGCTCGCTATTCCATTTGCCGGGCTGCTTTTCTGGGAGTGGCAGGCGCTGATCACCAGAGTATTAGAGTTATGGCAAGTCCGCGGAGATAAACATGCGTAAACCAGCCATTGGGCAGTTAGTCGGCGGTCTGACCAGTATATTCCAGCCCAAATACCAGGCACCCCTCGCCCAGACTTCTAACCGGCTGCCGTTCGACGCAGTCAAGATGCAATACGATACGGCCCGCAAACAAAAGCGGCGACAGTTACTCAAGTGGTCACTTCCGGCAGTACTAGTCGTATTTCTTATCGCGCTTTGGTTCCTCCTGCCTAAGCCGTTGACCGCCAAGACAATAACTAACTATAAACATGGTAGCTTTAATACTGCCCGGCGCTGGATTGCGCCGCTCACTTGGACCAGCCCGCAGCCGTTTGTCGCCGACTTCGACAGCGGCACAGTCGACACCAAGCTCGGCAAGTATACACGCGCCCAGGATGAACTTACCCGGGCGTTGACACTTGCCAAACCTGCTCAGCGCTGTATGGTGCTACAAAACCTGGTCTATTCACTCGACGCCCATGCCGCTGCGCTTAACGCCCAGTTCCAAGATGTCACGGCTTACACTACCGAGGTCACCAACCTTAAAACCGATAACCCTAAATGCTTCCCGACTACACCTCCGCCGCCACAAGGCGGAGGTGGAGGAGGCGGTGGCGGCGGCGGAGGCGGCAGCTTAGAGAGCCCCGCTCAACAGATCGTAACCCAGGCACAGGAGGAACAGCTTGAGCAGAAGAACGATCAGGGACAAGCGACGCTTGACTCAGGTTTTAACCAGAGCACCCTCAACGATAACAACCCGAATGTAAAACCATGGTAAGCATAAGCTTTACCGCCGCTGAAGGGCAGTGTAGAATACCGCTATGAGCCGCAAATCAGACTCCTCAGGAAGTGCCAAAGTTCGTCCGTATCGCACAAAACGAAACCGTATTACGCCGATCCTCGCCACACTATTTGTTGCTGCAGTTGGTAGCTATCTGGTATTCATATCCTCAGCCTACACCCCTGGTCCCTGGGGTGGCGGGTCATCAGGAACAGCGACCGTAACGCCAGCAGCTAATCCAAAGATCAGTCAGACCTGCACCGGCGCGCTTAATATTGCGCTTGTTGCCGATGTATCGGGGAGTATCCAATCTGATGATATGAATTCGATGCAGACCGCATTTAAGCAGATCATTGGTGACTTACTACCCGGCACAAAAGCCGAGTTCTCCTTAACCCAGTTCTCGGGCCAGGGGCAGGTCATGAATCAGTTCACCAACAAAATTGGAGCACTGGATAATTCCATAGACAACTTCAGGAACGGCGTCGGTTCCGGGGGGACTGCCTGGGCGGATGGGCTGACGCAAGCTTATGGTACCTTTGGCAGACTGAATTCCACCGCGCCCAAACTGCTAATTATCGCCACAGATGGTGACCCGAATGTGCCGGGTGGCAATGCCCTTGACCCTGCCATAACCGAAGCCAACGCTATTAAGGCCGCCGGGATCCACATACTCGCAATCGGATTGAACGGCCAGGGCGGCTCGCCCAACCAGGCCAACCTTGAACTCCTCACAGGCACTAACGTTAGCAATGGCACTAACATGACTATTAATACAGATGTTGTGATAAGTAACTTCTCGAACTTAGGCAACACCTTACTGAAGGTTATTACCGGCGGTTGCCCCAGCGGTACAGGCCTGGGCAACGGCGGCACCGGTGTTGGCACCAACGGTAACGGCAAAGGCACCGGTGGCACTGGCGCCGGCAGTGGCGGTACAGGCACTGGCACTCAAGGTGCCGGCAAAGGCTCATCCGGCAGCGGCAGCGGTGACACCGCCGGCCCGTCACCAAGCAGCAACCCTACCCCTACTCCAACTCCCAGCAGCCAGCCCACCACCCAGACCACACCCACGCCTACTCCAACCCCCACACCAACGCAAGCTCCATCTTCGTCGCCAACGCAAATCAGCCAGGCGCAGCAGCCAGCACCCGCACCAACCGCCCAGGGCACTCAGACCCAGCCGCCCCAAATAACTCCTTCACCGTTTTACGACGGTAAACAGTACTCGCCCGGCAGCGTCGCTGATAAGTTCGCGGCCGCAACCGTACCGCACACTTCACACAGCGCGCTGGTCATCGTCATCATCCTGGTTATCATCCTAGGCGGGGGCGGGGGCTCCTACTGGTACTTCGTGTGGCGCAAGCAGCACACCGGTCCAGGGATGAGCAAGACCAACCCTGCCGCCAAACAGCCCGTCAAGCGATAATATATTTCAACTTTTCTGCGCTACAAGCGATCTCGGTGAGTCAGTGGTAATGCCCCGGCTTCATCCCAATTTGCCGCGCCCGCCGCAAACATCGCTATCTGAAGACCTTTGTGCCAATTCGTGACAGCTGCGATTGCAGCCTCAGGTGAATCCATAGCCGGTTCCAGGAACGGGACGGCCGCCGAGAATAAATCCGCGCCCAACACCCGCGCCTTTAGGCCGTCAAGCGGGCTGCGCACGCCGCCGCTCGCAATCACTCGCTGTTCAGGCTGCGTTTTTGCCTTGGCGGCTTGAACAACTGCCTCGTCAGTCGGGACTCCAAGACCCTTAAACCATCGTGCAAAATCGCCGTTATGCGCCCGTTTTGCTTCCACCCATGCATACGAGGTACCGCCGGTACCGGCGACATCAACGGCCTGCACACCGCTTTCAAATAACCGGCGCGCAACCTCGCTGGATATACCGTGACCAACTTCTTTAACAAATACCGGCACGGCTATCTTTTGAGTCAACTGACATATTTTTTGTAACAAACCACGAAAATCAGTATCACCGCCAGGTTGCAATGCCTCCTGTAACGGGTTCAGGTGCAAGTACAGCGCATCGGCTTCGACCATGTCGACAACCCGCTGATAGCTTTCGATACCATGTCCATAGTTCAGCTGCACCGCGCCCATATTCGCTGCGATAAACGCGCGCGGCGCATGTTTTCTAACCAGCTTGAACGTATCGGCCGCACCCTGCTTTTCGAGGCCGATACGTTGGCTGCCCACACCCATGGCAACGCCGCATTGTTCCGCGGCAACAGCCAAGTTGGTGTTTATAGCTCGACCATGTTCCGAGCCTCCGGTCATCGAAGCGACAATTAGCGGCAGCCG
>Ga0207705_10004610_pt1 | contig 10402 bp, 9 predicted proteins | sample KBSC13metaG_FD_184314 | JGI IMG/M metagenome (GOLD analysis project Ga0207705, IMG submission 184314) | Corn rhizosphere microbial communities from Kellogg Biological Station, Michigan, USA - KBS C1-3 metaG (SPAdes) (version 2) | ecosystem: Host-associated > Plants > Roots > Rhizosphere > Soil ...
TTGTGCTTTGAGCATTCTAAACTAATTTTGCACCGTTTGTAAATACTATTTTAAATAACAAATTCAGATTAAATATGGCATACGATGTAATAGTTTTAGGCAGTGGCCCCGGTGGTTATCCTGCCGCAATCAGGGCTTCTCAATTAGGAAAAAAAGTAGTAATTGTAGAGCGTGAAAGTCTTGGTGGTATTTGCCTCAACTGGGGTTGCATTCCAACAAAAGCTTTGCTGAAAAGCGGGCAGGTAATGGAATACGCCAATCATTCAAAAGATTATGGAGTAGAGTTAAGTGATGCTAAACCAAATTTTGAAGGAATGATTAAACGAAGTCGTGGTGTTGCCGACAAAATGAATAAAGGCGTTACTTTTTTAATGAAAAAGAATAAGATTGATGTAGTGATGGGAACCGGCAAATTAATTTCTCCAACAAAATTAGAGGTAACATCAGCAGATGGGAAGAAGCAAACACTGGAAGCAAAAAATATCATTATTGCCACCGGCGCAAGAGCAAGAGAATTGCCAACGATGAAATTAGATGGTAAAAAAATAATTGAATATCGTAAAGCAATGAGCCTGGAAAAACAACCAAAATCAATGATTGTAGTTGGCTCTGGCGCTATCGGAACTGAATTTGCCTATTTTTATAACAGCATTGGTACAAAAGTTACGTTGATAGAATTTTTGCCGAAAACGGTTCCTGTAGAAGATGAAGAAGTTTCTAAAGAACATGAAAAAAGTTTTAGAAAACAAGGCATCACTGTGATGACTAACAGTGAAGTTACCAGCGTTGACACAAGCGGAAATGGTGTAAAAGCAAAAGTAAAAACTCAGGATGGTGAAGTAACGATAGAAGCAGAAATACTTTTAAGTGCGGTTGGAATTGTTGCAAATCTTGAAAATATTGGTTTGGAAGAATTGGGTATTAAAACAGAAAAAGGAAGAATTGTTGTAAATCAATATCAGCAAACAAATGTCCCGGGTGTTTATGCAATCGGTGATTGCACCCCACATCAGGCATTGGCTCATAAAGCGACGAAAGAAGGAATCAATGCTGCTGAACATCTTTCAGGAAAAACACCGGAACCTATTGATTATAATAACGTTCCGGGCTGTACCTATTGCTCTCCAGAAATTGCTTCTGTTGGCTATACTGAAAAAGCGGCTAAAGAAGCAGGCTTTGAATTAAAAATTGGAAAATTTCCTTTTATAGCAAGCGGAAAAGCAACAGCAGCAGGTGCTACAGAAGGGTTTGTGAAGATTATTTATGATGCAAAATATGGTGAATTATTAGGTTGTCACATGATTGGTTACAATGTTACCGAAGTCATTGCGGAAGCAGTTGTTGCCAGAAAATTAGAAACAACCGCACATGAAATATTAAACGCGATTCATCCGCATCCGACCATCAGTGAAGCTGTGAAAGAAGCTACAGCAGTGGCTTACGGCGAAGCGACTGATATTTAAATAAAATAACAACAGGATTCTTTTTAAGATGATTTAACAAGAAAAAATAGCCGGTTACGCAGGCTATTTTTTCTTAAAATAATTATGTCAGTAATAGTTTATTTCACCTGGAAAGACACATCCCTGTTTCCCCAAAATAAATTCACTTCACCTTCGGGACTGATTGTAAAAGTCATTTTTTCAAATGGGGTATTTATCTCTTTGTAGGTAGTTTTAATTCTTAGCTGGTCATCTGATTCTTTATAGGTAAACGCGCCCCATTGGTCCCATGTTTTATTAAAAATTATGGTAACATCTTTTCCGTTGAACAGGGTAAACAATCCATATTTTCCTGCCGGCAATTTTGCACCGTCAATGGTTACATCTTTGTCAGTTTCAAATACCGTTGCTTCGTTAGCGCCGGTGCGCCACACTTTTCCTTCCATCGGCTCCAGATCTTTTCCAATCGTTCTTCCTTTTATTGACGGCTGGCTGTAATCAATGATAATGGTAGCGCCACTTGGAATTTTTTGAGTTACTCTTGCCGGCGGACTGGCTCTTTTACTTTTATCCTCATTCTTTTTTTGTGCATTTACACAAGTTGCGAATAAGATTAAAAGCGCTGCAAATGAAAGAATTTTTTTCATGGTAATTTTTTTATGAGTGAAAATTTAATGGAGCTTATTCAAAGATTATACCTAAAGTTAAAAATAAATTTATGAAACAGTAGGGGCAGTGTACGAACAAATATTTACTATACACATTTCCATGTTAGCCTCTTTAATTATTAAACAACCGGAGCAGCTGCAAGAATTTCTTCACTTGCATGATCCTTAAATGTTTTAAAATTCTCCAGAAACTTAGCAGCAAGTTCTTTTGCTTTTTTATCGTACAATTTTTTATCATCCCAGGTATTTTTAGGATTCAAAATCTCTGATGGAACGCCAGGACAACTTTTCGGCATCCTGAATCCAAAAACAGGATCAATTTCGTATGCTACATCCTCTAATTTTCCATCGAGCGCTGCACTGATCATAGTCCTGGTATAAGAAAGCTTTATACGGCTTCCTACTCCATAAGGGCCACCGCTCCAGCCGGTATTGATCATCCAGACGTTTACATCGTTTTCTCTTATTTTCCTGCCAAACATTTCTGCATATTTTGCCGGATGTAATGGAATGAAAGGTGACGCGAAACACGCACTGAACACAGGATTTGGTTCATTCACACCTTCTTCCGTTCCGGCGACTTTAGCTGTATATCCACTGATGAACTGGTACATTGCCTGCGCGGCAGAAAGTTTGCTGATTGGAGGTAAAATTCCGTACGCGTCGGCTGTTAATAAAAAAATATTTTTAGGAACGCCGCCAATGGAAGGATGAACCGCATTTGTTATAAAAATTAATGGATAACTTACCCTTGTATTTTCTGTAATTTTTTTGCACGAAAAATCTATTTTATTTGTTCCTTCTATAAAAGTTACGTTTTCTACCAAAGCGCCGGGCCGGATTGCCTGGAATATCTCCGGTTCTTTTTCAGGACATAAATCGATGGTTTTTGCATAACAACCACCTTCAAAATTAAATACTGACTTTTCGTTCCATCCATGTTCGTCATCGCCGATTAACTTTCGATTCGGATCGGTGCTGAGCGTGGTTTTTCCTGTTCCGCTCAAACCGAAAAAGATGGCAGTATCGTGATCTTTTCCAATGTTTGCCGAACAGTGCATGCTTAATACATTTCTGTCGTGAGGCAATACAAAATTTAAAATTGAAAAAATCCCTTTTTTAATTTCTCCGGTATATGCTGAGCCGCCAATGAGAATAATTCTTTTTGTAAAACTGATGATCGTAAAATTTTCCTGTCTTGTTCCATCCGTTTCGGGATTGGCAAAAAATGTAGGCGCATGAATAATATACCAATCAGGATTAAAGTTTTCCAGCTCTTTGCTTGTAGGCCGTAAAAACATGTTGTATGCAAACAAATTGCTGGAAGGATCTTCGTTGATGTTGCGGATATTCAACCGGTATTTTTGTTCTGCACAAGCGTAAGAATCCCTGATCCATATTTCTTTTTCGCCTAAATGATCGATCATTTTTCTATAAAGAATATCGAAATATTTTTCTTCTATCGGTTGATTGATCTCATTCCAGTTTACAACATTTGATGTGATTTTATCTTTTACAATGAAGCGGTCTTTCGGGCTTCGGCCGGTAAATTTTCCGGTGTGGATGACCAAAGCTCCCCGTTCACTTAATACTCCTTCATTTCTTTCCAGGCATTGTTCGGTTAATTCATCGGGAGGAAGCTGGTAAAAAGTATTTTCAGCAGAAGGTAATCCTATAGAAAATAAGATATTTTTTGGTACTTCAAACATTGTTGGTACTGACATACAAACTTTTTTTGGTTTAGCCTGCAAAGTTAGCTATTCGCTTTTTCGGCGATTTTTAAAACAGCTGATTTTATTGTGTTTGTATCTTGCCCTTCTTCTCTTATAACAGTTCATGTTTAATAAAATTCCACAATGTTTAAATAAAATGACATGGGTCATCGAATTTCATTAAAAACAATAAAAAAATATTTTTCTTGTTGTGTATCTTTTACACTGTTTTTAATTTTAGAAATATTAAAGTAATAACGAAGTAGTTTTGCTAAATAGAAATCAGTAATATTTGTTTGTTTACTATATTGCAAGCATTATTTTTTCTAGATAAATGCTGCCAATTCTTTTTCAGGCAATTTTAAAAATTCGACTTCTTTAAAATAATAAAAAATAAATTCAATGAAATATTTACCATTAAATCCGGAGATTTTTATTCAAAACCGGAAAAGGTTTGTTGATAAAATGGATAAAAATTCAATTGCAATATTCAACAGCAATGACGAACTCCCGTTTAATGGTGATGCATTGCATCCATTTGTTCAAAACTCTGATTTGTTCTGGCTTTCCGGAATTGAACAGGAAGACACTATGGTTATTTTATTTCCGGATAATCCAGATGAAAAATACCGCGAAGTTTTGGTTTTGGTACGTCCCAATGAATTAAAAGAAAAGTGGAACGGGCATCAGCTCAGAAAAAATGAAGGGGAAGAAATTTCAGGAATGAAAACCATTGTCTGGCTAGATGAACTGGATGGTTTGTTACAGCAATGGATTCATTTAGCTGATACGATTTATCTCAACACAAATGAAAATGACCGCAAAGCAAACGAGGTGCCGGTTCGTGATTATCGGTATGCTGCGTATATGCGTAACCGTTATCCTTTGCACAATTATAAACGCAGTGCAAAAATTTTGAGAGAATTACGTGCAATAAAAACTCCTTTGGAAATTGAAGTAATGCAAAAAGCAATCGATATTACTGATAACACTTTCCGAAAGTTATTAAAATTTATAAAGCCGGGTGTGATGGAATATAAAATAGAGGCGGAAATCCTGCATTCATTTTTATCTCAACGCGCATCGGGAACTGCTTATGGAAGCATCATTGCGAGCGGCGATAATGCCCGCATTTTGCATTACGTAAATAACAACCTGGAGTGTAAAGATGGTGATTTGATACTTATGGATTTCGGCGCCCGATATGGAAATTATTCTGCTGATCTAACGCGAACGGTTCCGGTAAATGGCAAATTTTCTAAAAGACAAAAAACTGTTTATAACGCTTGTCTTGATTTACATTATTATTGCGCATCGATTTTAAAACCAGGCATCAGTATAAATGATTATACAAAAAAAGTGGCTGATAAGGCAACCGAAATTTTTCAAAAAATTGGTCTGTTAACAAAAGCGGATATAAAAAATGAAGATCCTGAAAACCGCGCCTACAGAAAATATTTATATCACGGCATTTCTCATCATCTTGGAATTGATGTTCATGATTTAGGAACAAAAAGTGAACCCATAAAAGCCGGAATGGTTTTTACCATTGAACCGGGAATTTATATTGAAGAAGAACACATGGGAATACGGATCGAAAATAATTATTGGATCACTAAGAACGGGAATAAAGATTTGATGAAAAATATTCCTATCACCGTTGAGGAGATTGAATCTTTGATGAAAAGCCGTTAATTAACTTATGAAAAAAATAATTCCCAATCTTTTTACCCTACTCAATTTATTCTTTGGATGCATGGCGATTGTTTTTGCGCTGCAAACTAATAATGTAATTATTTATGTAAATGATCAGTACAACAGCAGTTTTAACATTCCTGAAAAGATAAGCTGGGCGGCAATTTGCATCATCATTGCTGCTGTTATCGATTTCCTCGATGGATTTGTCGCTCGTTTATTAAAAGCCACGAGTGAGCTGGGAAAGCAGTTGGATTCTTTAAGCGATGTGGTAAGTTTTGGCGTGGCTCCATCAGTTATTCTTTACCAGTTGTTGCGGTTTAGTTTTGCAAGAGAAGAGAATGGATTGGACGTTTCGCTTTTGGCTTTGGTTCCTGCGTTTATTCTTGCATGTGCCGCTGCTTACCGTCTTGCAAAATTTAATTTAGATACCGATCAGCAATATTCATTCAGGGGTGTTCCGGTGCCAGCTGTCGGATTATTGATCGCATCGTTTCCGCTCATTTTGCATTTTGATTTTATGCCTGCAGTAAATAACATGATCATCAATAAATGGTTTTTGTATTTGTCGATTATTGTGCTCAGTTATCTGATGGTAAGCAATCACCGGATGATGGCTTTGAAATTTTCAGACTTCACCGTAAAGAATAATTTACCAAAAGTTATTTTACTGGTTGTGGCAATTATTGCTGCGTTATTTTTGCATTGGATTGCAGTGCCGGTTGTTTTTATTATTTATGTTTTATTATCATTAACCCAAAAAAAAGTTAGATGAATTTTGTAGCTGAAATAAAAATTATGCCTTTAAAAGAATTGCTGGATCCGCAAGGAAAGGCGGTGTTGGGTGGGCTTGCCAACCTGGGAATCAAAAGTGTGAATGACGTAAGAATTGGAAAACATATTCAGTTGAACCTGGAAGCAAATTCTGCAGAAGAAGCAAGATCAATTGCACAGGAAGCATCTGAAAAACTATTAGCAAATCCGGTAATGGAAGAGTTTACGATTTCGATTGCTGTCCCATGAAGAACAGATTTATAGTGGAGAACTATCCATTAGCACATAGGCAAATTAGTACATCCGCACATTAATAAAATGCTTTATCTCGTTCCATCTCCAATAGGCAATCTTACTGATATTACATTCCGCGCTATTGAGGTTTTGAAATCAGTAGATTTAATTCTTGCAGAAGATACAAGGACTTCAGCTACTCTGCTTCGGCATTACCGCATTGATAAGCCAACCGCTTCTTATCATCAGCATAATGAACATAAAATTCTTGATCATTTGATTGGCCAATTGTCTTCGGGAAAAACAATGGCACTTATAACCGATGCCGGAACTCCTGGTGTTAGTGATCCGGCTTTTTTATTGGTTCGTGAATGCATCAAAAATGATATTAAAGTAGAATGCCTCCCCGGCGCTACAGCTTTTGTTCCTGCTCTGGTCAACAGTGGATTGCCAATGAATACTTTTTGTTTTGAAGGATTTTTACCTTTAAAAAAAGGAAGACAAACTGTTCTAAAAAAACTTGCTGACGAAGAACGGACCCTGGTCTTTTATGAAAGCCCAATGCGATTGGTAAAAACTTTAAAAGATTTCATTGAATATTTTGGCGCAGAAAGGCGATGCTGCGTAAGCCGCGAACTCACAAAACTTTTTGAAGAAAATAAGCGTGGAACTTTGCAGGAAGTTCATGATTATTTTGATCAAAAAACGGTCAAAGGAGAAATTGTGATTGTAGTTGCAGGGCAAGAAGGAAAATAGAAATCGAAATTATTTATTGGTTTACTGCTAATTTAAAGTCACTTCCGTTTTTTTATCCCCTCATTTTTTACGAAGTTTACAACCTTATTTTTAAATCAAAATCATGAATAAAAAGCTTTCACTTTTTGTAATTTTTAATTTTACATTTTTAATTTTTGTGGCAGCACAGCCAGACCGCTGGCAACAAAGAGTAAATTACAAGATGAATGTGGATGTGGATGTGAAAACGAATTTGATCAACGGAACTGAAAAATTGGAATACACCAATAATTCTCCAGATCAATTGACGAAAGTATATTTTCATCTTTACTGGAATGCCTTTCAACCGGGTAGCGAAATGGATGTAAGAAGCCGTGAACTTGGTAAAACCCTGATCAACGGAAGGCCGGATTGGGATTCAAGAGTAAAAGATCGTATTTCTAAATTGACTCCTTCGGAAATTGGTTTTCAGAAAATAAGATCATTAAAAATGAATGGAGTGGAGCAAGCAATGAAAGTTTACGGAACGATTCTGGAAGTCGATCTCACGAAACCAATTCCGGCAAAAAGCAAAGTAAATTTTGATGTCGTTTTTGAAGCGCAGGTTCCGGTTCAGATCAGAAGAAGCGGTCGCGATAATGCTGAAGGAGTACGTTACAGCATGAGCCAGTGGTATCCAAAATTATGCGAGTATGATTATGAAGGGTGGCATACACCACAATATGTTGCGCGCGAATTTTACGGAGTTTGGGGCGATTATGACGTCACTATAAAAATTGATAAATCTTATAAACTCGGCGGAACAGGAGTTTTGAAAAACGCGAATGAAATAGGTTGGGGTTATGATAAGGCTGGAACAGAATTAAAAAATATTTCCTCTTCAAAACGCACGTGGCATTTTGTTGGGAACAATGTACACGACTTTGTTTGGGCTGCGGATCCGGCTTATGAGCATATTGTAAAACAAGTTGATGGCGTAACAATCAATGTGATCTATAAAAAAGTAGATTCTTTGGAAAAAAGCTGGGAAACGGTTGCCGATGCTGCTGTTACCGTTTTGCCTTACATGGAAAAACGATTTGGAAAATATGCATATCCTCAATATTCATTTATCCAGGGTGGCGATGGAGGAATGGAATATCCAATGGCAACATTAGTGAAAGGTCCCGGTCTTGGAACGGCTTTCCATGAGTGGATGCACAGCTGGTACCAGATGATGCTTGGATCCAATGAGAACGAACATCCGTGGATGGACGAAGGATATGCGAGTTATGCGGAAGGAGAAGTATATGCATATTACCGGAAAGTAAAGGATCTCAAAGAACCGGAATCATTTCCGTTGAATCATGCAGGCGCTTATCGGGGATATTATTTCTTAATGAAATCCGGTTTGGCAGAACCAATGACAACAAACGCTGATCATTATAACACCAATTTTGCCTATGAAATAAACGCTTATTCAAAAGGAGAAATGCTGCTGGAGCAATTAGGATACATTGTAAGTGATTCTGTACGTGATAAAATTTTGCTGAAATATTATAAGCTGTGGAGATTCAAGCATCCGAATCCTAATGATTTTTTTAAAGTGGCGCAAGATGTAAGCGGCGTTCAGTTAGGCTGGTATAAAGAGTATTGGTTAAACACGATCAAGACGATCGATTACAGCATTGATAGTCTTTGGGAAGATGGCAATGTTACAAAGATCAGGTTGAGAAGAATTGGACAAATGCCGATGCCTATTGATCTTCAGCTTACTTTCAAAGACAGCACGCAAGAATTGCACTACATTCCAATGGATATGATGCTCGCAGATAAACCTGCAGAAACTTCTGAAAAAAGAGTTGTTCATGATGTATGGAACTGGACAAATCCAACTTACATTGTTGAGTTTAATCATCCTTTAAATCAATTGACCAAAGCAGAAATTGATCCGACAAAAAGAATGGCTGATGTGAATTTGGATAATAATGTTTTGAAATTGAATTGGTGAAACGATTTATTAAATTCTAAATTCCGGCAATTAGCGATTCAGTTTTTATATTCAATAACCAAACATAAAAGCCGAATTGCTATTTTCTTTTGTTTTTAAATTTCTATTTCAGAATCATCACCGGCAGCTTTGCATTTCTGTAAATCGCTTCGGAAATATTTTTATGCGTAAGCGAATATAAAAAGCTATACTCTCCGGGCAGTGCAATAATTATTTGCACTTCATTTATTTTTTCAAAATATAAAATTCCGTCAATAACATTAGCGTCATTTACGTAATAAATCTGGTGATGAAAATCCTTTAAATATGAATGCAATGCTTTTTCTTTCTCCAAAAATTTCAAATCAGGATTTTCATATCTTTTTTTTGGATCTACGTTCAGCACCATTAATTCAACATGTTCCCATTGCGTTGTATTTCGCAGCCGGTTTAATTTACTGAGATCGTGTATTGCATCAAAATTGCAGGGTACAAGCGCCTTTGTAACTGGCGAATATTTATACTCTTTAGGAACGACTAAAACCCTTACAGGACTGATCTTAGCGATACTGATCACGTTTCCGGAAATCAAAGATTCGTTAGTGTAATTAGCATTATCAATTCCAAGCAATATCATTATAGGTTGCTCTGTTTTTACTAAATGAATAATACCTCTCAGAAGTGGTAGCTCAGTAATGGCAGTTTGTATTTTAATATTCCGGTGCGTTTTTTCTTCAAGATCTTTACATAAATGATTTAGTTGCTCTTTTTCGTCGGCCCTGCTTTTGTTCAGATAAGCCTCATCTACGTTCGCAAATTCGCCGCCCATTATTACACTTTCGTACATAGAAGTATAAAATGATCTTAACAAAATAATCCGCTCATAATTATATTTGATACTCCATTCAGCAGCGAAATTGACGGCATTTATGGACGCTCCAGTAAAATCCAATGGTAAAAGCAGGGTTTTCATATAAAAAGAGTTGAAAAATCAAATTATTATTACTTCTGAAATACAGGCAGAAATTGAATTTTATTTACGAATTTAATAAAATTCAGTCTGACTTTCAATAAAAAAATAACCGCAGAATCTATTGCAATAGTACAAATATTATAAATCAGATTTTAAAAAATTAGTTTGTTATTTAACTATCAAGTATATAACTTTGTGCT
>Ga0207705_10004613_pt1 | contig 10400 bp, 8 predicted proteins | sample KBSC13metaG_FD_184314 | JGI IMG/M metagenome (GOLD analysis project Ga0207705, IMG submission 184314) | Corn rhizosphere microbial communities from Kellogg Biological Station, Michigan, USA - KBS C1-3 metaG (SPAdes) (version 2) | ecosystem: Host-associated > Plants > Roots > Rhizosphere > Soil ...
TACTACCGCTAGGCCGGAGCGGGCACCGTGCCCGCATATGCTCAGCGCAATGACCTGGCACGGCCGCGGGAGCGCATTCAGGCGCTCGCCGCGGTCGTCGCCGTTCAGGCCGTCATCGGTTTTGCGCTGCTGACGGGACTGAAGGTCGACTTCCAGCATCCCGTCGATAGTGTTCAGAAGCTGGTCGAGGTCACGCTCGTCAAGCCTCCACGTCCTCCCGAGCCGAAACCGGTCGAACAACCGAAGCGCGCGCCGCGACCGGAAGCCGCCGCGCCGAAGGCCGAGCCTGCCAAACCCGGCGGCGCTCCTGGTCCCAAGCCAGCGCACGCGTCGCCTTCGGTCACGCCAATTGTCGCCGTTAATCCGACGGCGGCGCCGTCAGGCGGGGGAACGGGGAGTGGCCCAGCGGCTGGGTCCGGTTCCGGCGGGGGCACGGGCGGCAACGGTTACGGTGGCGGAGGCGGGGGAACCGACCTCGAGCAGATCGCGGGCGAGATTACTTCCCGCGATTATCCCAAGCGCCTGCGCGAAGCTGGGATCGGGGGGACCGTCGGCATCTCATTCCGGGTGGAGGCGAATGGTCTCGTCAGCCGTTGCAACGTCACGCAATCGAGCGGCGTGCCGGAACTCGACGCGCTTACCTGCCGCCTGATCATGCAACGCTTTCGCTACCGACCCTCTACCGACCGCTTCGGGCGACCGATCCCGGATACCATCGATGGCGAGCATGAATGGATTCCGCACCGCTAGGGGCGGCGCGACACCGGTGCATCGATGGTCGCGGTTCCGGCATGATGCTTGTCGAGGTGGCGCTTGATGATCCGCAGGTTGCGCGTGTTCGAGCGGAAGAAGAAATCGGGAATCGCGCCGATCCAGGGAATCAGGCCGAGGACGAAATCGACCCCCACATTCCCGGCCATGCGCGTCATTTGGCTCTTCGACATGCCGAGGTTCTTCGCTTCCCAGACGATGTAGGCGCCAAGTGCCGTGGCCGCGACGCCGCCAATGCCCGGGATGAGGTCGAGGATGACGTCGAGGCCGACCGGCTTGTTGATGCCGGGAACGACGAACAGCCGTTCGAGCAGCTTTTCCATCGCCTCGACCCGCTGGCGAACCGATTGCGGGTCGGTGCCCAGTTGAGGAAGCGGAAAGCGCTGGCTTTTGTCGATCATCAATTCCTGCCTGGCGGCTGTTGCAGGTCGGTGAGCGTATGGCTGGCGTAACGGTTCCCGGCGAACCCCTGAATGCGCGCCGAGACCAACGACCAGCGCACCGGCGCGGTGATCGGGATGAATAGCTGCGCATCGTCGATGCGGGCAGCGGCCTGGGCGAGCAAAGCGTAGCGCTGGGCGGGCACCGGGGTCTGACGCGCGGCATCCATCAGTTCGTCCGCCTGCGGATCGCAAACGGGCACGGCACCGCAGTGGAAGCGCCGAACGAACCAGGCCGCTGAAGCCGACGGGGCAACCTGATCAACGAGCACGAAGTCGGCGTTGGATCTTTGGTCGGTCCACTCCACCCTGATTCCCAGGGCGCTCCAATCCCGTGCAAGTTCCCGCAGCAGCAGCGCGCCGCCGGGGCTTTCGGGCAGCAGCACACGGATCGTGGGCTTTGTGTTTCCGAGGAGGCGATCGGCATCGGCGCGCAAGGCAGCAACGCGATCGGTGATCGGGAGTCCGGACCAGGCTGGAGCCACGGGAGCCGGCACGTCTCCCAGTCCAGGTTCCAGCAGTGTCACTCGCGGCGCGAGACCGGGGACGTCGATGCTTCCGATGAAGCTGCTGCGGTCGAACGCTTGCGAGAGCAGGCGGCGGACCTCGGGCTTGTCGAACGGAGCGCCGGCGCGGGCGGGCATCAGCCCGAACAGCCCCGACGCGGGGTCAAAGCGCAGCGCATTGCGCGGCAGCTTGATGGCGCGCGCGACGGCAAGGTCGGTGAAGGTCCCGCCAAGCACGAGATCCGCCTTGCCGTTGGCGAATGCCGTCACCGCCTTCGTCACGGACGTCGCGGATAGAGTCACCTCCTCGCGCGTCGCGGGCTCATCGCCGTCGGCGCCGGGCAGCGACCGCCGCAACAGCAAGCCATCCGCTCCGCTCGACGCAATTTTGAAGGGACCGGTTCCTTCGCCGCCGCGCAGCACCGCAAATTCGGGCTGGGCCAGCAGCGAAAGCAAGGTGGGACGGGGTGCGACCAGCTGGATCTCGATCACCCGATCGGTCATCGCCACGATGTCGGCGACGGCGCCCAGGGTATCCTTGAGGGAGTTTCGGCTGCCCGGCGCAAGCTGGCGCTTGAGCAGCCGCACCGCCTCTTTCGCGGTAATCTTGCGGCCATCCGCCCATTGCGCACTGGCGAGGCGAAAGATGTAGCTTAGACCGTCGTCGCTGACGTTCCAGCGCTCGGCCAGACCGGGCACGATATTGCCGGTGGCATCGACGCTGACGAGGCCCTGCGCAACGTTCGCCAGGAGGACCGCGTCCTGAGGCGCCAGCGGGCCCTGCGCCGGGTCGCGTACTTTCGGCTGGGCGTCGCCGATGACGATTGCCTTGACGGTGCCCTCCGGTTGCGGACGGCAGGCCGCCGGCGCAAGCGCAACGACCGGCAAGATCAGCAAGGCGAGGGTGCGCCGCATGCGCGCGGCTTTAATCGCAATGAGCGGTTCAGCAAGCATCTGGATATATCACGCGCGCTGTATTACTGATGTAAAGCAGTTAGTGCGAGTCCGGCGAGGGAAATGAAATTAGCCGATAATCAGGAGTTCTGGACTCGCAACGGCGTGCCGGTCGAGGAGTTGCCGGATCCGTTCGAGACCCGGCTTCCACTGGACAGGCCGCCGGAGCCCGAAGTCCGCAAGCGGCGCCGGCGCTGGCCGCTGGTTCTTTATTCTGTCGCCGCACTGATGGTGGTGACCCTGCTGTGGCTGGTCATCACCGCGCCCTTGTCGCGAGCGCTCGAGCCGCTGGCCGATCCGGCGCTGTTGATGCTCAGCGACGACGGACATCCGATCGCGCTGCGCGGCGCGATCAAGGAAGCGCCGGTGGACGTAACCAGGCTCAACCCGCTGACGCCGGCGGCGTTCGTGTCCATCGAAGACCGCCGCTTCTACCGCCACTGGGGCATCGACCCGCGCGGGATCGGCCGGGCGCTCGTCGCCAACCTGCGCGGTGGCGGCGTGCGGCAGGGCGGCAGCACGATCACGCAGCAACTGGCAAAGACCAGTTTCCTGTCTGGCGACCGGACGATCAAGCGCAAGGCGCAGGAAGTGATCATCGCCTTCTGGCTCGAAGCCTGGCTGACCAAGCAGGAAATCCTCTCGCGCTACCTGTCGAGCGTCTATTTCGGCGATGGTGTCTACGGGCTTCGCGCGGCGGCGCACCATTATTTCAACCGCGATCCCGAGCGGCTGACGCTCGCCCAGTCGGCGATGCTCGCGGGCATGGTGCAGGCGCCGTCGCGGCTTGCTCCGACCCAGCATCTCGCCGCCGCGCAGAAGCGCAGCCGGCTGGTGCTCGGCGCGATGGCCGACACCGGCGCGGTCAGCGAGGCGCGCGTTGCGGCCACGACCATGGCACGCCCCGTCGCGCAGGAGGCGAAGCTTCCGGCCGGAACTTTCTTCGCCGACTGGGTCGCGCCGTCGGCAGCGCAGGCGTTCGACGCGGATTTCGGCGAGGTGAAGGTTCGCACCACGCTCGACCGCGATCTGCAGAGACTGGCGGTTCGCGCCGTCACCCGCGCCCCGCTCGGCGATGCGCAAGCGGCGCTGGTGGCGATGCGGCCCGACGGCCGAGTGGTGGCGATGGTCGGCGGCAAGAATTACGCGACCTCCCCATTCAACCGTGTCACCCAGGCGCGCCGCCAGCCGGGATCGGCTTTCAAGCTGTTCGTCTACCTGGCCGCCATGCGTGCCGGCTACACGCCTGACAGCCTAATCGACGACGCGCCGATCACCATCGGCGGCTGGACCCCGGTCAACAGCGACCGCGTCTACCGCGGCAAGATCACGTTGCGGGAAGCCTTTGCGCGCTCGAGCAACGCGGCCACGGTGCGCCTGTCGGAAGAGGTCGGGCGCAACAATGTGATCCGCGCCGCCCGCGACCTCGGCATCACCACCCCCTTGCCCGACCGGCCGAGCCTGCCGCTCGGCACGGCGGGAGTCAGCCTGCTGGAGCTGACGTCTGCCTATGCTGCGGTTGCCAGCGGCCAGTATCCGGTGGTCCCCCGCGGCCTGCCTCAGGAGCAACCGGTCGAGGGTCTCAAGGCCTACTTCCGATCGGACGGCTCGCTCAGCCGCAACCGCGATTGGTCGCCGATGCTCGACCTGCTCTATGCCGCGGCGAACAATGGCACCGGACGCCGCGCCGCGCTGGCCGTTCCAACCTTCGGCAAGACCGGGACCACGCAGGAAAACCGCGATGCGGTCTTCGTCGGCTTCGCCGGCAATCTGGTGGTCGGGGTCTGGGTCGGCCGCGACGACAACAAGTCGCTCGGCAAGATCAGCGGTGGCACCGTACCGGCCGACATCTGGCGGAACTTCATGTCGTCGGCACTGGCGATCGACGGGACTCGCGGGCCTGCGCTGCCGGTGACCTTCGAGCGGCCGGCACCGCTGCGGCAGCCCTCGAAGAGTCCGCTGCCGCCCGAATGGAGCGAAGGGACCAAACAGCTGCGGGACCTGGCCGAACAACTGGACGAGATCTTCGGAAATCTGTGAGCCCTTGCGTCGGGCGGTCTGCATCTCCCAAATGACGAGCATGTGGCACCGGAACGCCAGTTCATCGTTTCATCTTGCGATGAGGTGGATGCTTGGGGCTGTTCTACTGATGACTGCGATGCCGGCGGGGGCCGCGCCCGGCCGCGCAATCCTCTACGATCCGGTGGCGCTGAACATCGGGGTCGGGTGTCAGTGGCAAGTGCGATGCATCGCGCAACAGCGCGCGGCCATGGTCAGCGCGCTGTCCTATGTCGCGCGTAAAAAGCCGTCGCAATCATTCGTCCACCTGTGCAACCGCAACGCATCGCGCGGCGGCGGCCGGGTCGACTGGGTCGGCTATGAGAACTGCATCCGCAATCCCAGGCTGAAGCGCCGCAGCCGCTGATCCCTGCTGACAAGCCGCGCGAACCAGCGCACAAAGCCAAAGCCGGTTACTGACGCAGGTTTGGGGAGGGCAGTGTTGGGGCATCCGTTGGCGATGGCGCTGTGGGCGGCCGCGGCAGGTCCGGTGATCCCACCTCAGGCCAATGCCGACACGATCGTCATCACGGGGGAACGGACCAAACGCAGCCTCAAGGAAACGTCATCGAGCGTTTCCGTCGCGACCAGCCGCGACATTCAGGCGGCATCGGCGGACCGCGTGTCCGACCTTTTGCAACTGGTGCCCAACGTCCAACTTGGCGGCGGCAGCGAAGGCCCTTCCATCCGCGGGCAGGACACGACTGGCGCGCTACAGGCGCTCCCGGCCTTTCTCGGCGGCAACCGGCCGCGCACGACGGTGATCGTCGACGGCCGGCGTACGACCTACAACGAGTTCGTTTTCAGCACGGTCCCGACCTGGGATCTCGACCGGATCGAGGTCTTCCGCAGCCCGCAGGCGACCACCCAGGGACAAAATTCGATTGCGGGAGCGATCTTCGTTTACACAGAGGATCCCAGCTTTGAGCCGGAAGCCGCGCTGCGGGCCAGCATAGGCAATTTCGGGATGCGGCAAGTGTCCGCCATGGTGACCGCCCCCCTGTCGAGTGAAGTCGCGGTGCGGGCCGCTGGGGATTTCCGCTACGCACGGACGACGAGCCATATCACCGACCGGATCGAAGGCGGCGATCCCAACCATGACGTCTATGGCGTCGCCCGGGTGAAGCTGCTGGTGCAGCCCCGCGCGCTGCCCGACACGCGGCTGCTTGTAACCTACACGCACAACCAGTCGCAGAAGCCGCAACTGCTTGGCCTGACGCCGCCCTTTCGCGAGCGTCGCGATACGTCGGGGCAATATGGGACGTTCCGGATCAACGTCGACGCCATTACGGCCAATCTCAGCCAGCAACTCGCGCAGGACCTGTCGGCGAACATCACAGTCACGGGCGGGGATAGCGTCTCGCGGCGGCTCGCGCCCGCGCACTTTGGCGAGGCGCTCAACAAAGGCCGCGACTGGTCGGCGGAGGGCGTGGTGAATTGGGCGCCGTCCGATTCCCGTCGCGCGGTAGCGGGGATCAGCCGCACGCACGTTCGCCTCAAGCAGGCGATCGACCTGTCGCTGCTCGATGGAGCGATTGGCAAGTTCAGCGACCGGCAGGATTCGATCGGCTTGTTCGGGGAAGCGAGCATGGCCCTCGTGCCGCGCCTGACGCTGACTACCGGGCTCCGCTACCAAGAGGACCGCCAGGAGCGGGACGGGGCGCTCGCCACTAACTTCGGAACCATTCCGCTGACGTACGACCGGACGTTCCGGGCCTGGCTGCCAAAGGTCTCGCTTGCCTATGACTTCAAGCCGGACGTGCGCGCCGGACTCATGGTCCAGCGCGCCTATAATCCCGGCGGCACGACCCTGCGGTTCGACAACGCGCGCCCTGACGAATTCGAAGCGGAGCGGCTGTGGGATTATGAATTGTTCGTCCGCGCCAGGCTCGCGCAGGGCATTACCGCGGCGGCGAATGTCTTCTATTACGACATGCGCAATGCGCAGCGGCTGAAGGCGATTTCGATCCGGACTCCGCTCGGCCGCCGCGTCGGGTTCGCCGATCTGTTCAACGCCCCCAAAGCGCGCGGCTATGGCGCGGAGGCCGAGCTGTCGTGGCGGATCGGTCCGCCGCTATCCGTTCGTGCATCGGCGGGATTGCTGTGCACCAGGCTGATCGACGCGGGGCCGGATTATCCGGAGTTTTCGGGCAACGAATTTGCCCGTTCGCCGCATTTTAGCGGGGCGTTGGCGGTCGATTGGAACGCGGCGCCGCGGCTGCGGCTGTCGGGTCAACTGCGCTATCGAAGCGCCTATTACGGCGACGAGGTCAATTCAGACCTGGTGCGCGTTCCCGGCGCGGCGCTGGTCAACGTCCGCGGTGAATATGTGGTCGGGCGGGCAACGGTCTTCGCTTATGCGCGCAACCTGTTCGACAAGTTCGTCCTGATCGACCGGGTCGGCGACGACAGCGCTACCGCCGAGGCTCCGCGGGAGGTCGGCATCGGCGTCGAGACGCGCTTCTAGCGATGGCCGATTTTGTAATCGGGACGGACGCCGCGCTTTTCCCAATAATCGGTCAGGCCAATCCCGTCGCACAGGGTGACGAAGCGCGGATCGGCGCGCATTGCCGCGACAGGCGGCGTGAACAGCCACGGCGTGAACCGCCACGCCGTACTGCGCGACGGTGTGCCCGGCGGGCCAGCGCGGAACAGCAGCAGTTTGTTGGCAATCTCGAAGGCTGAATCGACGTCGCCAAGCGCCGATAAGACCATGACCGCCTGATTGGCCAATCGAGGCTGTTCGGTCACGGCGACCCGATAGGCATGGCGAACGCGCGTGACGTTTGCGGGCGACGGCGCCTCCAGGGCAGTTAGCGACAGCTGCCACAGCGAGAGCGCTTCGGGGCTGTATATTTGCGGCCTGGTTTTCGGATCCTCTAGCATTTCGCGCGCGACCGCTGTCCGCCCCGTGAAGGCAGAGATGGTGAAACGGGCGAAACGAACTACCGGGTGCTCAGGCCAGAATTGGAGGGCCCGATCAATCACGCGGTCGGCTGCAGCCGTCTGACCTGTGATCCACAGCAATTGCGCCAGAGGGAAATTGTTCGATGCTGCAAGCGGCTTGATAGCGAGGGCTTGTTGGACGAAGTCCAACGCGTCATGGCTTCGTCCGACGGTTTGCAACATGTTCCACAGGTTGCGCATGACGAACACGTTGTTGGGTGCCTTCGCCAACAGCGCGCGCAATCTATCTTCGGTCGCAGTGAGATCGAGGGTCGATCGTTCCAGCAGAATGCGTGCCAGCCCTGCGTCCACATTCGTCGGATCAAGGCGTAGGCTCATCGAAACGGCGTCCGCTGCTCCGTCCGCCGATGACGAGCGACCTCTACTGTTGATATCCTCATTGTTCGCAACGAGCGCAAAAGCCAGCAACCCCTGCGCGCGCGCGTCATCGGGCTGAGCGGCTACCGCTTGTCGCAAGAGTGAGGCAGGCCGCTCGGAGCCGTCATTATATTCCAGGGCCTCTTCAGCCTGCTTCAGCAATTCCTCGTGACGTTGCTGATTCTTTCGGCTGATCGTCCAGACGCCGATGCCGCCAGCCAAGGCGAGTGACGCTACCCCTGCGCCGACTACCGTCCGGCGGGAAAGCACAGGGCGATCACCGTCGCGAGTTTGGGCCGCGCCGAGATGTTCCACGATGTCCCCGGTCACGCGATAGCCGGTGCGCGGAATCGTCTCGATCTCGAACGAACCCCGCGCGGTCTCCGACGCGATCTTGCGTACCCGCGCGATCGCGCGGTTGAGGCTGTCGTCGCCGACGAACACGCCTCCCCAGGCCTGCTCGAACAGCTCATTGCGGGTAACGACGCTGCCGGCCGCATCCAGCAGCAGCAGAAAGACCTTCATCACGATGGGTTCGAGGTGGGCGCTGCCGGCCGGGCCTTCGACGAGGCGGCGTCCAGGGCTGATATGGAGCGGCCCCGCGTCGAAATCCGCACGTCCTGCCAGATCCGCGACCTTCAGCACTCGAAAAGCAACCCCACCCGTCAGCGTCAGAAGATCATCAGCAAAGCATCAGGCGTTGATCATCGCACATCGGCCCATCCGATTCTATGCGGAAAGGTGCGAATTGCAGGAGCGGGAAATGGCCATCAGAGGCATCGCAGGGGCGGCGGCAACGGCGGCAATGCTCGGGTTGGCAGCTTGCGGCGGGGGTGGGGGAGGCGCGGTATCCTTCATCCCGACGCCGCCATCCAGTCCGCCGCCGCCTCCAATCTTGACATCGCAGGTCACGATCTTCCCGTCTCCGACGCCAGCCACCTACGCTTCCGTGGGAACATCGATGCCCCTGAAGGACGAGACATCGTCCAACGCCCGCTTCGGGACGCTGTCGACCGCCGATGCGGATCAGGTGCATATTCGCTACCTCAGCAACGGCAATTATGAAATCGAAGTCCCTGGGCGAGCGTGGGACACCCTCATTCCGATCAAAGGAATGTCGCCGCCTTCCGACTTCCAGTATCAGCCCGCCAGCTCCGCGCAGAACGCCGCGGGCCTGTTCACGGGCCCGGCGCGGTGGGGCGGCTACAAATATTCCGAATATGCCTTTTGGTATTCCCGCGACGTCGGCCGCCAGGGCTGGGTGGCGTTCGGATCGCCGACAGCGGCGGCCGACATTCCCCGGGCGGGCTCGGCGAACTACGACGGCGTGGTCCACGGGTCCGCCGACATCATGTCCACCGACCCGCTGAGCGCTCCATTTTATTATCCAGCACAGGTCGACGGGACCGTCAGCCTTGCCTTCGACTTCGGCGCCGGCACGCTGGCGGGGTCGATGACGTTGTCCATTCCGGACGGGATGCAGCCGGCGAAAATCGGTACCTTCGCCTTCAAAGACACTGTCTTCTCCGTCGGAAGTCAGACCTATTCCGGGTCGTTCGCCTCGTCGGAAACCGGGCCCAACTTCTTCTCCGGCCGATTCACGGGGCCGCGCGCGGAAGAAACGATCGGCAGCTTCGCGGTTCCGTTCCGCTTCACCAATGGCGGCGAGTTCGGCAGTCCCGACAATCAGGTTCACACGGCCGTGGGTGCCTGGGTCGCCAAGCGACCGTGACGGCCGCGAGATGATTCTGTCCCAAGCTGTCCGGCTACCCGTCGCCTGCCTCGGCGTGGCCGCCCTGCTTCAAACCGCAACCCCTGTTTCAGGTGCCAAAGCCATGGGAGCCACCATCACCGTAACCGCCGCCCAGCTGTTCGAGGTCGCGCGCGTCGCGGCCGACAAGGGCGAAGCCGCCACCGCGCAACGTGCCTACGAAGCCTTGATCCAGGACCCCTCGCAAGAGGTTCGCCTGGAAGCCCGCTTCCGGCTGGCGATGCTCGAGGGCAAGCGCGGCAATTTGACGCGATCGGCGACGCTCCTGCGGCAGGTGATCGATCAGCGGCCGGACGCGGCGCGGGTGCGGCTGGAGCTGGCGAGCGTGCTCGATCGCATGGGCGACAAGGATGGCGCGTGGCGGCAGGTCCGGGCGATCCACGCGGGCGCGCTGCCCGCCGACGTCGCACGGCTGGTCGGTCGCTATTCGGAAGCACTGCGTGCCCAACGGCCGGCGGGAACGAGCATCGAATTCGCATTGGCGCCGGACAGCAACATCAACCGGGCGACGCGGGCCGACCGGCTGGGGACGGTCCTCGGCGATTTCGAGATTGCGGACGAGGGCAAGGCGCGCTC
>Ga0207705_10004618_pt1 | contig 10394 bp, 9 predicted proteins | sample KBSC13metaG_FD_184314 | JGI IMG/M metagenome (GOLD analysis project Ga0207705, IMG submission 184314) | Corn rhizosphere microbial communities from Kellogg Biological Station, Michigan, USA - KBS C1-3 metaG (SPAdes) (version 2) | ecosystem: Host-associated > Plants > Roots > Rhizosphere > Soil ...
AGAAACAGGTCACCGGTGATGGTCTGAGTGGTTTGGTTGACCTGGAGCGTTCCCGAGAGGTTTGAAGCGGGGATCGGCGTGGTTCCGTCGAGATCGTAAACGGTTGCGGGCAGGGATCCTGAGACGCTGTAGTTCACAACCGTGTCGGCACGGAGAGTAGAGTTCATCAGCAACAGGAGAAGAACGGGGAAGATGGCAGCCAAGGAAGTAGAGACAGTACTTGCAGGGAAAGATGATTTCAGGGTCATGATGCTCCGGTGAAAGTAAAGATTAGGAAGCCTACTTGCGAGCCACAGCTTTGTTCGCTGCAATCGAGCTTCCATCCAGGGTTAGGCCGGAGTTGGTAAAAATGGGAGTTTTTAAATGTGCGCTAAAGCGCGTACATGCAATCGTATGCAGAATCAGGGAATAACACTTCGGTAACTTTCCCCACGTTTGAAAGCGGGGAAGGATAGCGGAACCGCGGGGCCGCGCCATACATGCTGTGGGGCATATGGCTTTTTTAAGCTTGGCCGATGAGCACGCCTGCCGCAAAGACGAGGCCTCCGCCGACTATGACCTGAAGGCAGGAGAGAGCGAAGCTGGTTTTGAAATAGCGATGACGGATGAGGGCGATGACTACGAGCTCCACTCCTACGACGGCGTAGGCCCAAGTGAGGGCGGTGTGGACGTTGGGAATGAGAAACGGGAGCGTGTGGAGAAAACCGCCAATGAACGTCATGAGGCCGGTGACCAGACCGCGAAACACGGGATTGCCCCGGCCAGTGAGTTCGCCGTCGTCGGAGAGGCCCTCGGAGAAGGCCATCGAAATGCCGGCGCCTACTGCGGACGCTGCACCGATGAGAAAGACGGTACGGGAATTGTGCGTGGCGAATGCGGTGGCAAAGATTGGGGCGAGGGTCGAAACTGAGCCGTCCATAAGGCCAGCGAGGCCCGGTTGCACGACCCGCAGGACGAAGCTCTTATCGTTGTCGAGAATCTCGGAGAGTTCGCTCAGATTGGGGATGTTTTCGGACATTTAAGAAATCTTATTTAGTAGAACAAACAGTGGCAAAAATATGGCTCCGCTCTGCGGCTGGTTGGCTGGCAGAGCGGAGCGCGATTGCTACGGATTGTTATTGACCGCGGCGGGCTGGGCCGGAGCGGCTGCTGCTTGGACGGCTGCTGCTTGAGCGACCTGCGCCCGAGCCACGTCCACCGGAACTGCGTCCGCCGGAGAATCCGCCGCCGCTGCTCTTGCCACGGCTGCGGAAACCGCTACCGCTTCCGCTGCCCTTCGCTTTATAAGGGCTGGGGTTCGCGGCCATGGGGGCGACAGGATCGTTGCCGCGCCAGGAGCGGGTTTCAAGTTGCATCAAGTTCTGTCCCTGAGCGGTTGTGTCGAGGGGCTGATTGCGCAGTTCCTTCTCAAGGTTCTTATCGGCTTCGCGCCACTCGAACTTGATCTTGAGTTCGCGCTCGAGCTTGCGAGCGTCGTGCTTCTCCTGCGGCATGACGAAGGTCGTCGCCACGCCCTTTGCGCCTGCGCGGCCGGTGCGGCCGATGCGGTGGACGAAGTCGTCCGAGGCGTTGGGGAGATCGTAGTTCACGACGTGGGCGATGTCCTGCACGTCGATACCGCGCGCCGCGACGTCAGTGGCGACGAGGACGCGGTGCTTGCCGTTCTGGAAGCCCTTGAGAGCGGCAGTACGCTGAGACTGGCTGCGGTCGCCGTGAATGACATCGGCATCATGGCCGAGCCTCTCCAGCTTCTTCGAGATGCGGTCGGCACCGTGCTTGGTGCGGGAGAAGACAAGGAATGTTCCCTGCTCTTCGCGCAGCATCTGATCGAGCAGGCCGAGCTTCTGGTCCTGCATGACGGTGTAGACGCGAAGTTCGACGCGGTCGGAAGGCTTCGAGGTCTGGCCGATCTCGATGCGGACTGGCTTGTTGACGTAGTCGCGAACGATCTCGCGGATATTCGCGTCGAGGGTGGCCGAGTAGCACATGGTTTGGCGCGTCTTCGGCACTGCACCGACAATGCGGCGGATGGCGGGCAGGAAGCCCATGTCCAACATGCGGTCCACTTCGTCGAGCACAAGCATTTCAACGGCATTGATGTTGATCTCGCGGCGGCGGAGGAAGTCTTCAAGCCTACCGGGAGTAGCTACGACGAGGCGCGGGCCGCGGTCGAGCTGGTCGAGCTGGTTGTTCTCCGAGAGGCCACCGCAGACGAGCACGGCGTCATTTTTGGAGCCGGGAACGAGCTTCCAGTAGGCCTCGAGGACCTGCATGGCGAGTTCGCGGGTGGGCAGAAGGATCAAGGCGCGGATTGGGCCGCGTTTGCCGCGCGTGCTGGGGACCGAGTTGGCGTCCATGCGCTCAATCATCGGAATGAGAAAGCTGAGGGTTTTGCCGGTGCCGGTGGAGGCGGTGGCGAGAATGTCCGCGCCTTCGAGGGCGGGCGGAATGGCCTTGGCCTGGACCGGCGTAGGAGTGGTGAAGCCGGCATTGGTGAGGCGGTTCTTCAGGGAATCGGAGATGTTGAAGTCGGTGAAACGGACATCTTTTACGAGGGGAAGGCTGGTCGAATTTGCGATTACGTTGTTCTCAGCCTGGGTAAATGGTTGCTGCTCAAGAGTTGCGGTAGTCAAGGATTTTCCTTTGAGGAGTTTGAGAGATCGGCGAATGGATGCAGGGGTGCCGAGGCACCATGGGATTCTGATATCAGCATTGCTGTCGGTTTATCGAAGCGCTGCTGCTGCACGGCGAGACCTGTCCTGTGACGGGCCTTCCAGCCAGAGCAACCAGCGCGGCTTCCGATTTTTCGAAGGAAGATAAGCGGTGGGAAGAGGCGAATCGCAGTCTCTGGCCAAACCCCGAATTCCATGGAGGGTCTTTGCCTGCGATGCCCGCACTCGTTGTTCGAAGTGCATGAACAGAATAACACAGATTATGCCTTATTTAGAGGTGGTCGTATATCTTGCGCGATACTGCGTTCCACTAGTTCATTACGAACTCCTTCACTGATCGAGGCAAAGACATCAAAATACTCAAACGCGTTCTCTCGTTCTGTGACACTCGCAAGACTTCGTAGAAAAAACCGGTCTGGGTCCGATATTTCGCAATAGAAGTCGCCCTGGCTGGTAAAAAATACGAAATGACGGTAGCCCAACTGCTTGAGAAACTCAAAACCACCCCAAACTTTCTCATCTAATCCAGTCAATAGTTTAGGAAACCATTCAAAATAGAGTGCAGGACCATATTTACTTAACAGCGCTGAACCTGAACGCAAAACGGAAAAATCATAACCTTCCGTGTCCACTTTTATGAAACTAAGATGTCCGTGAGTTTCCGCAAATGGACGGGCGACGGTATCCAGCCGCACTAACTTGTCATACTTCGCAGACGATATCTCTGTTACCAATTTCGTAGAGGGGTTTGCCCGTCCATCGTCTTCCAGCCAGACGAAAGAGCCTTCATTTTCACCAATGAAGCATTGCTTGACCTCAATTCGGTCGTTGCCTGTATGGTTCAACTGGCACAATTCAACGATATTTTCATCCGCATCAATACACAAATAGGAGCATGTATCAGGCTGACGCTGCTCAATGATTGCTACCGTTTCGCCTATGTTCGCACCCACATCGATGACGGTGATCACTGAATTATCACCGCGGGTTGCAGCTATAGCCTCAACCGCCAACCCAAGCGGACGATTGTACTGAGGGAATATCTGTAAAGTTGCCAACAAAGGATGTTCTGTCGGCATCCAGAGAGTATGACCATATAGATGTGCTTTTACAATATGATTTGCACCCAGCCTACGTGAAACAGGCACTGCAAACCTATTAGCGATCAACGCAAATAATCGAATCATACGGCTCGGACGCCGGGATAAAGATTGCAATCGATGCACCGCGTCGAAGGCGAACTGTGCGGAATAGGAATACGAGCGATTCATCTACTATGATCCACCATAAAGATTATGATTTAGTTCTAACGACTTGAGTCTAAATCACCGACAAACCCTATTGATCGACAACCCTTCAGTGCGAGCAATTAGCAGGTTCCTCTTGCTCAGTCGTTTCCCAGGAGGATTTAGGACATGGAAAGCACGAGACGGATACTTGCGATAGTCGTTCTCTACAAAATGACATTCGACCAAAGTCCTAGCGTATCGTCGCTGCTCAAGGCGATCTCCGAAGACGGTGCACTGGCAAAAGCGATTGACCTAATGGTTTGCGACAACACACCTTACGAACAGGCAGTTCCAGCGAACTTCAGCGGCCGCTTCTATCGAGATCTGACCAATCCCGGACTAGCGCACTGGTACAACGTGGCCTTGCGAACCGCCGAACAGAACGGCATACCGTGGCTCCTGCGCTTTGACCAGGATACCGAGGTAACGGCAAGTTACATCGCAGAAGTACTCGCGCAAACAGCGGCGCTGGAAGAAGATCGCCAGATCGTAGCCATGGTTCCGAAGCTGGTGCAGAACGGAATAGTCTGCTCTCCCTTGACGCCGCCGACTTATCGTCATCCTCGCCCTTTCGACAAGAGCTTTACCGGGGTGGCGACCTCGGAGTTGCGCGCCTTCAACTCAGGGTCCATTCTTCGCGTGTCCGCCCTGAAGGACACCGGAGGGTTTCCAGAAGACTTCCCTCTGGACTTCCTTGATTATGCGACCTTTACTGTCTTGCAATCCCGTGGCGGCAGGCTCTTTGTTCTCGATTCGATACTCAAGCATGATCTCTCCTCGAACAACGTGCGGCGGACGGATACTGTCGCGGTTGCGCAGCATCGCGGCACATTGATTGCGGAACGCAAATTCTACAAACTCTACGGCTCCGCGCTGGACCGCGTCTACCGCCGAATTCGCCTGCTCCGTGGTGCTATGGGCGTTTTACTTAGACATGGCGCGGTCGCCAGGTCGTTTCGCATGATGAAGGCGGCACTTGATTAGTTCCTTGCCGGCTTCAGTGAAGCGAGCGCGCCACGTCAATACTATTTTGAGAAACCAGCATGAAAGCGCATGAATTCAGCGGCCGTACAACGGCGGAAACTGGCCAGAAGGCGGACGCAACTGACACCTCTTCAACAGTAGAGGTGCTGCTGGCGACCTACAATGGTGAGCGATTTTTACGCGAGCAGATCGACTCCATCCTGGCACAGGATTATAAAAACCTCTGTGTGCTCGCGCGAGATGACGGTTCCAGCGATGGCACGACTGTAATTTTGCGTGAATACGAGCAACGGTTTCCAGATCGTTTTTGCGTTATGCCAACGGGTGCGCCAACCGGGAGCGCGAAAAATAATTTTCTTAAATTGATGAAGGCGTCAGCCTCGGAGTATGTCTGCTTCTCCGATCAGGATGATGTATGGCTGTCCGATAAAGTGAGCAGATCGATGCGGGCGATGGCCACGCTTGAGTCACACCATGGAACAACCACTCCGTTATTGGTCTTCACCGATCTCAGGGTCGTCGATGACGCTCTGGAGACTCTTCACGAATCTCTCTGGAAGCAGGCAGGAGTCAAGCCGGAGCGCATTAATGATCTTGCTGCCGTTCTGGGACACAACATCGTTACCGGATGTACTGCACTGGTTAACCGGCGCCTGCTCGATATCTCTCTGAAGATGCCGGAGGAAGCTGTAATGCATGACTCGTGGATCGCTTTACTCGCGTCTGCGTTCGGAGCTTCAGAGATGGTGCGGGAAAAGACAGTGCTTTACCGGCAACACGATCGGAATGTCGTTGGTATCGATACGCGCAAAAAGTCCACCTGGGAACTGCTCGCGAGATTTCTAGAGGGAGAAGGACGAATCCTGCAGTGGAAGACCAATGAGAAAGTCGCTGAGGCGATGCTTCGCGTCCACGGACGGGATCTTTGCCCGAAAAATCGCAAGTTGCTCGAAGCTTATCTGCGTTGCGGGAGAAGCGACAGCCGAATTGTGCGCGTCGGCACGATGCTTCGCTACCGCTTCTTTCGACCGGGAGTATTGCGTAACGTGGCGACGTTCGTCGACCTTTGGCGAAAGAAGATGGGCTAGGCCGGAAATTAAGAGGCGCAACGCCCAACTTCACGTGGCGCTCGTTCATTACCGAATCACGCGATCCATCGTCCGCTATTCCGGGTTGAACCTGTTTTGAAGCGGACTGAAAGGCGAACAGATGAGGCGGCCCTACCATTGCGAGCACAGGTAGAATGACAAAAGAATCTGGAGTTTACGCATTTGATACAGCTTGTCCGTCGCCGCCTGAGCGAAGATCCTCGATTAGCCCGCATTCTTCACGGCGGTGCTTCCGCCCTGATAAGTCGAGGTGTAGCGCTGCTGGTAAATGCTGTAACTCTGCCACTCACGATTCGATATCTCGGCCCTCTTCAATATGGCATCTGGATAACGATCAGCACCACAGTAGTGATGTTGGCGGTAATGGATTTGGGCGTAGCCAACACGCTGACCAATATGATTTCACGAGCGTATGCAATGGACGACCGGGCAGCGGCTCAGCGATATTATGCGACAGGTTTTTGGATCAGCTCAGGTATCAGCACAGTGATCGGAATGATTAGCTTGCTGTTGTGGCCGCGTATCAACTGGGGATATCTGTTTCACCTTCAAGATGCAGCGTTGATTCACGAAGTCTCTCTGTGCGCCGCCATTGTGCTCGGATTTTTTCTCCTGGGCCTGCCGCTTAACCTTGTGCACCGAATTCTAAGCGGATATCAGCAGACGCAGATTACGAATTATTTCAACCTGTTGAGCAATGTACTATCTCTTCTAGCCATTTTGGCAGTTATCAAACTGCATGGCTCGTTAGTCATGCTGATGCTGATGTATTCCGGCTCCCTGTTGCTGGGCAGCATCACGCTGAATGTATGGGTAAATCTGTGGGACAGGCGATGGCTTATGCCTTCGCCACGGTTTGTACGACGTGCCGTTGTTGGCGAGTTGATGAGTTCAGGAATGGGATTTTTTGTCCTGCAGCTTGCTGGTATTGTGGTCTTCAATTCGGATAATTTGATCATCACGCATTATCTGGGCGCTGCGGACGTTACACCCTATAGTGTGACCTGGAGGCTTGCGGGATACGCTGCGGTACTCCAGACGGCCGTGTTGCCGTCGCTATGGCCGGCCTACTCCGAGGCATACGCGCGAGGCGATTATGATTGGGTACGCCGAATGTTCTGGAGGACTGCCCGTATTGCAATGGGAGCAGTGGCACTAGCGGTAGTCATCCTGACTTTTTGCGGACGATGGTTGATTGGGTGGTATGCGGGGCCTACCGCTGTGCCAGGTGCGCTACTGCTGGGCACGATCTGCGCATGGACGCTGTTGAGCGCAGGAATGGACCTGGAAGCATGCCTGCTGGCAGCAGTTAACCGCGTGAGAGCGCAGGGCATCCTCGGGGCAATTGCGGCTGTATTGAATATTGCTCTCTCGATCTATCTGGTAAAGAGGTTAGGCAGTCTCGGAGTGATCCTTGGAACAATACTCTCTTATCTGCTGGTCCTCGTGGTTCCCCAAACTGTGATTGTGTGGCGTACGCTCTATCGCCCTCCGGAAGCGGCGGCAATTTCAGATATACGAGATCGGCAACATGCTTAAACGTGTATTGAAGCCAATACTCGGTCCGGCCTACCGGCAAATCTATTTGCCACTGCTGGACCGATTAGCCATGCTGACCTTTCGATGGGGCGTTAATCTGATACGCGCTTTGGGCGTAATTCCCAAGTCCGGTTCGATGGACCAAGGAGGCGAAGAGAGATTTCTGATCGTGAACCTTACTCCACATTTGGGCGATGCGGTCATGAATATGCCAATGATCGAAGCACTGCGCAGGGCGCATCCGAGGTCCAGGATCGAATTGGCTGTGGAAGCTTCAGTAGCTCCTCTAATGCAAATGATGCCTGTCGTCGACCATGTATACGCATTGAAGCTAGGAAATGCGCCCCCCCTCACGCGGCGACTCTCAACAGAACGCACCTTGCGCATCATGCAGCATTACTGGAAGCAAATGCGCCAAAGCGCACCTACGACCTGCCTGATGCCCAGATGGGGCGATGATCTCTTCCGGTCGAATATGCTCGCGTACTTGACCGGAGCGTCACGCAGGATAGGCTTTGCATCGGATGTGAGCGCTGCTCAGCAATATCAGCTGCCCTATCGCGATGCTCTGCTGACGGAAGTTGTGCAAGGCGGCCGCGGGATACACGAGCCAGAGAAGCTCTGCCTCTTGCTGAGGGAAGCTGGATTGATCCCACCTGCGAATCCAGATGCAGCCCACATGAGGATCATTGATTCGCTGAGACATATTGCCACAGTGACGGACTGGCCCGATTTAGCAGCGCGGATTGGGGTGGACACGACGATACCCTTTGCAGTGATTGCGCCCGGAGCAAGTATGCCAAAAAGGGTATGGCCCATTGAATATTGGGCCGAGGTAATGGAAGATCTGCGCAAGAAAGGTATGCAGGTGGTCGTGTTGACGGGGTCTCAAGATGCGAAACTCGCACGGCAGTTGCACGAGCAAGGCGGGGGCTGGGCTACGCTGGTTGCAGGTGAAACCAACCTGTTGGAATCCGTTACGCTTATATCGCGCGCGAAGCTTTTTCTGGGTAATGACTCCGGCCCCGGACACATCGCGGGCGGATTGGGGATTCCAACTGTGATCCTTTTTATCGCAGAAGAAGGTTGTGATCCCGATGGAGCATCCGCGCCGGAGCGCATCCATCCCATTGGGCCGTACGTGGGGTTCTGCCGCCCTTCCAAATGCCTCCCGCCTTGTGTTCTATGCTGCGACGCTCTGGAAGCGCACTGCATTAAGACAATACGGCCATCGGACGTGATCGAGGTAGCAGGATATGAGATGGCACGCGCCAAAACCATGGAAGCGATGACCGGCGCGTCTGAGGTGCAATCTTGAGCATCCAGCCCGAAATCGAGGTTTTGCTGGCGACGTATAATGGCGAGCGCTTCTTACGGGAGCAGATCGACTCTATATTTGCGCAGGATTATGCAAATTTACGAGTCCTCGCACGAGACGATGAGTCGAGCGACGGAACGGTAGCGATTCTCGAAGAATATGCAGCGAGATTTCCGGAACGCTTCCGTGTGATGCCTGCAAGCAAAGGGACGGGGCATCCTAAATGGAATTTCTTGCGACTGATGGAAGCTTCAACGAGTGAGTATGTATGCTTCGCCGATCAGGACGATGTGTGGCTACCCCAAAAGTTGACCTGGACGATGCAGGCGATGAATCGGCTGGAAATGCGACACGGTAGAAAGCTTCCACTGCTGGCGTTTACCGATCTTTGCGTTGTTGACGAGTACCTGACAACAATAATCCAATCGTATTGGAAACTTCATCGCATCAATCCCCGGCAAGTCAACCATTTCGCTCGTCTGCTTGGGCAAAATGTCGTGACCGGATGCACCGCATTGGTCAATCGCCCGCTGATAGAACTGGCGTTGCGCATGCCGGACGAAGCACACATGCACGACAGCTGGGTCGCACTGATAGCATCGGCATTTGGAGCGGGGGAACCCGTCTACGCACAGACGGTGCTCTACCGGCAACACGACCGGAATATGCTGGGAGCGGGGGAACTTCCAAACCAGATCAAGATACCCAAGCCGTCCGCTTACGATGAAGAGCGGAAGCGCTGGGAGCTGATGGAGCAGCAGGCGAGAGGTATGCTGCTGGCGTATGGTAATGAACTGCCATCAGACAAGCGTCGCATTTTGGAGACTTTCGTGCGTTGCGGACAGAGCGCGCAACGACTTGTAACGGTCGGGACAGTCCTTCGGCATCGCATGTACGTTCCATGGGTACGAAACAATATCCCTATGCTTCGATATCTGTGGAGCAGCAAAACGATGGAAAAATAAGTATTGGCGGCCCCTCAGCATCCAATCACGATTTTCCGCTTTGAAACAACTCAGCGGAGCCGCACTCCTACAGAGATGATTCTTGGGGCGCCTAGAGTAAGCAGAGGTGTGCGTCCGGCCTGGACCTCTGTATCGAATAAATTTTGTACTGAGCTATAGACACGCCATTTGCGGCCAAAGGCGTGTTCTGCGTACAAGTCAACCTGAGCATAGCCATCCAGCTTGAATTGGTTGGCCGAATCATCAAATTGTTGGCCGCTAGAACGTAGATCGACGTCTAAAATCCCGATTTTGTCTTTGTGAAAGCGGGCCTGGAGGGTAGCGCTGTTCCGAGGCACTTCAGGAGTCCAGTTGCCCACAAGGGTCGGATCAACCTGGAATTTCGTCACCGTAGAGACTGCATACTGGTATCCGCCGGTCAGCATGAGAAATGAAGCTGGCTTCAGTTCGAACTCGGCGGTAAGGCCGCGGCTCTCCAACTGGCCCAGATTCTGCCGCTGCAATAGCTGGCTGGTCGG
>Ga0207705_10004619_pt1 | contig 10392 bp, 7 predicted proteins | sample KBSC13metaG_FD_184314 | JGI IMG/M metagenome (GOLD analysis project Ga0207705, IMG submission 184314) | Corn rhizosphere microbial communities from Kellogg Biological Station, Michigan, USA - KBS C1-3 metaG (SPAdes) (version 2) | ecosystem: Host-associated > Plants > Roots > Rhizosphere > Soil ...
GGGTCGTCGGTGGCGACCAGCACCCGGTCGACCCGGCGGCACTTAATCGCCTGGTCCACCACGTGTTGCACCAGCGGGCGGCCGGTCGATGAGGCGAGAATTTTGGCGGGGAAACGGGTGGAACCGTAGCGGGCGGGGATGACGACCGTCGCAGCCAAAACTCAACCTCAATCGTCGGGAAAGGTCAGGTTCAAACTGCCGCGCGAATCTAATGGGGGGGGTATTGCAAGTCAAATCGCCGCCCGGGAAGAGACACCGTTGTCCCATGTCCGATGTCCGAACCGGCTATTTTCCGCGCGCAGGGGACGGCCGAGGTCCAGCGTCCGCCCGCCGAAGCTGCGCTGGGCCAGCAGGCGACGCTCGCCGAGCTGCGCGAGCAGTGGCTCTCGCCGCTCGAGAAGCGCTACCTGGCCGCCGTGATGGCCCAGGACAACGCCCTGGTGATGAACCTGCTGCGCTACCCGGCCGACATCATCGATCCCGAGGAATACGTCCTGCCCGGCAAGGACGCGAAGGACTACCGCATCACTCCCAAGGAAATGGAGATGGCCAAATCGTTGATCGAATCGATGGCAGGCACGTGGAATCCCTCCGACTATCGCGACGAGTTCCGCGAGAAACTGCGCAAGGTGATCGAAAAGCGCCTGGCGAAGAAGGGTGTCACCGCGGACATCGAGGAAGAACACGAGGCGCCGGAGGATTCCACCACCAACGTGGTGGATTTCATGGCGCTTCTGAAGCAAAGCATCGCCGGCAAGAAACGCACCCCGGCGGCGAAGAGTGCAGGGGCGAAATCTTCCAAGCCAGCCGCGAAGGCGGTGAAGTCCACGGGCAAGAAAGCGACGGCGAAGAAAGCGACGGGAAAGGTGGCGGCGAAGAAGACCGTCAAGAAGGCAACCGCCAAGCGGGCCAGGGCCTGACGTGGGGAAACGGGGTCAGAGTAAGTACTCTGACCCCCTCTCGCGAAGCGCTACTTCCAGCCGCGGCGCATCGCAGCGATTACTTCGTAAGCCGCACCCATGGTGTGGTAGTCGGTCTTGCCGGCAGGGCTCTTCTCGTCGTCGTACTTGCGGTTGTCGCGGGTAAGGATGCGAAACCACGCGCCGTACGTGTGATCGACCAGGTGCTCCCACGAGTACGCCCAGATCTTGTCGTACCAGGTGGCATAGGAAGGATCGCCGCTGCGTTCGGACAGCAGCGCCGCGGCGGCGAGCGACTCGGCCTGCACCCAGAAATACTTGTCGTCGTCGCACACCGAACCATCCGGCGCGAAGCCGTAGGCGATGCCGCCGAATTCGTCGTCCCAGGCGTGCTTCAAGGCTTCGTCGAACAGGTGGCGCGCCGTCGGCAGCAACCAGGCCGGCGCCTTGCCTTCGCCGCCGAGGAAACGGTCCAGGATCATCAGCAGCTTCGCCCACTCGGTCTGGTGGCCGGGCTGGAAACCCCAGGGCCGGAACAGGTGCTTGGGGTTGTCCTTGTTGTAGTTCCAGTCGACATTCCAGTGGATGTCGTAGTGCTCCCAGACCAGGCCTTCGGCCTTGGCCGCCTGGCGGCGCGTCATGTTGTCGGCCAGCAGCAGCGCGCGGTCGAGGTAGCGGCGGTCCTGGCTGGCCTCATAAGCCGCAAGCATCGCCTCGCACATGTGCATGTTGGCGTTCTGGCCACGGTAGCTGGAGAAATTCCAGCTGGCATCGGCTTCGTCGCGGTACAAGCCCGGGGCTGCCTCGAAGAAATGTTTCTCCAGCAGCTCCCAGGTTTCGTCCATCCACGGCAGCGCTTCGAGCACGCCGGCCTTGACCGCCGTGGAATACGCCAGCAGCACGAAGGCCACGCCGTAGCAGTGGTTGGTGGTGTCCTCGGGCTTGCCGTCACGCAAGGTCCAGGCATAACCGCCTGTCTCCGGGTTGCGGTGCACCTCGCGCAGGTAGGCCAGGCCGTGGCGCGTGGCCTCGATGTACTGCGGGTCGTCGAACTCGATGGCCGCCATCGCGTTGTTGAAGACGAAGCGCGTACTGCTCACCAGGTGGCGGTGGCTGCGGTCATAAACCGTGCCGTCGTCCTTGTAGTAGTGGTAGAAGCCGCCGGCGGGATCGAGCGAACGCGGATCGTAGAACGCCATGGTGGTGGCGATGTGCTCGCGCAACACGCTTTCGTCGTGGAAGTCGGGCAGGGCGGTCATGCATTCATCTCCAGGAAGGCATCGACTTCACCGGCGTCGGGGATTGCGGTGAAGGAGCCCTTGCGGGTAACGGTGATCGCGCCGCACGCGGCCGCGTAACGCAGCAGGCCGTGCAGGCGGGGAATATTGGCCACCAGCGAGGGCAAGGTGGCGGCGGTGACGCCTTCGACGCTGAGTTTCGACAGCAGGCCACCGACGAAGGCATCGCCCGCGGCGGTGGTGTCCACCGCGCGCACGGCGAAACCGGCGAACACGCCTTGCTGGCCGCTGGTAAACCAGCGCATGGGTGCTTCGCCGTCGGTCACCACCACCAGCTGCGCGGTGCCGGTCCAGATGCGTGCCAACACGGCTTCCTCGTTCTCGTCCTGGCACAGGAAGGTAAGTTCCTCCGCGCTCAGCTTCACCACGTCGGCCACCAGCAGGGCGTCCCACATCCGCGGCCGCGGGTCGAAACCACGCGGCCACAACGCCGGGCGCAGGTTCATGTCGAAGCTCACCAGGGCGCCCTCGTCGCGCGCACGGCGCATGCCGGCCACGGTCGTTGCGGCGATCGCGCCCTCGGTCATCGAGTTGGAGCACACGTGGAACACGGCAACGTTGGTGAAGCCGTCGGCGTGGAAATGCTCCGGCCTGAACAGAAGATCCGCCGAGGGCGGCCGGTAGAAGCTGAAACTGCGCTCCCCATTGGCCGCCAGCGCCACGAAGGCAAGCGCGGTGTGCGCTTCGTCGGTGCGCACCACGCTACGGGTGTCGACACCTGCCTCGTGCAGGCTCTTGAGCAGGAAGTCGCCGAACATGTCCTTGCCCAGCATGCCGGCGAAACGCGCCGGCTGGCCCAGCCGCGCAACGGCCACGGCGACGTTCGCCGGCGCGCCGCCGGCGAAGGGGATGTACGCGTCCGGCGCACCGGGAATGGCTTGGGGCTGGGGATGGAAATCGATCAGCGCTTCGCCGAAACAGAGAATGACAGGCATGGGAAACCGTGGGAAACCAAAAGGAAAAGCGGTGCGTCAGGTCGAAGGCAGGTTGCGTACCTTTGATCCCGACAGACCGTAGAACACGATGTACGCGTAGCAGATCAGCGGCAGGAAGAAGGCATGCTGCAGGCCGATGTTGTCGGCGAGCACGCCCTGCAGCCAGGGAATCAGCGCGCCGCCCACGATCGCCATGATCAACAGGCTCGAGGCTTTGCTGGTGAGCGGGCCCAGGCGCTCGATGCCCAGGGCGAAGATGGTGGGGAACATGATCGAGTTGAACAGGCCGATGGCAACGATGCTGTACACCGCCACGGTGCCCGAGGTGCTCATGGTGGTGACCACCAGCAGCATGTTGATGGCGGCGAAGGCGGCAAGCAGCTTGCGCGGCGACAGGATGGCCAGGAGCGAGGAACCGATGAAGCGCCCAATCATCGCGCCAAGCCAGTAGAACGACACGAAATGGCTGGCGCGCTGCTCGCTCATGTTGCCGATGTCCGGCAGCGACAGGTAGTTGACCATGAAGCTGCCGATCGACACTTCACCGCCGACGTAGAAGAAGATCGCCAGCACGCCGAAGAACACGTGCGGCGTGCGCAAGGCGTCCATCAGGGTGTGGTGCGAGGTGTCGGCCTGCTCGGTGGTTTCCTTCAATGCAGGCAGGTTGAACAGGTAGACGAACACCGCCAGCAGCACCAGCACCACGGCAAGGCCGATGTAGGGGCCCTGTACGGCATGGGCCTCCTGCGTGCGGTAAGCCAGCTGCTCGGCGGCCGGCATGGCGTTGATGTCAGCCGCCGTGCGCACCTGGTTGGAAAGGATCAGGAAGCCACCGAACAAGGGAGCCAGCGCGGTGCCGAACGAATTCAGCGCCTGGGCCAGGGTGAGGCGGCTGGAACTGGTCTTTTCAGGGCCCAGCAGCGCCACGTAAGGGTTGGCGGCCACCTGCAGCACGGTGATGCCGGTAGCCAGCACGAACAATGCGCCCAGGAACGCCGGGTACGAATGGGCCGCGGCCGCTGGCCAGAAGATGGCGGCGCCTACGCCGGCGATCACCAGCCCCGCGACGATGCCCAGCTTGTAGCCCAGATGCGCCACCAGGCGGCCCGCCGGGAGGGACATCACGAAGTACGCGCCGAAGAAGGTGAACTGGATCAGCAGCGCCTGCGCGTAGCTCAGTTCGAACACGGCCTTCAGGTGCGGGATCAGGATGTCGTTCAGGCAGGTAAGAAACCCCCACATGAAGAAGATGGTCGTCATCACCCCGAGCGCGAGGGGAAAATAGGTGTACCGGTGGTCATCACCCGAAGGGGCGGTGGGATCGGGGCGCGGGGCTGAGGCAAAGGCCATTGTGTACTCCTTGGCTTGTTGTTCTTAGGGCGATGCGGGACGGCAGGATGAATCGCGTACCACCAGGCGCACGGGCGCGGTGGTATGGGTGGCTTCCATGTCAGGGTGGCCGATGCGGGCCAGCACGAGTTCGGCGGCCTGGCGGCCCCGGTCGCGTGGATCCACAGCGATGGTGGTGAGGGGTGGAACGCTTACGCTCGATTCGGCGATGTCGTCGAAGCCGACGATGGCGAAGTCCTCGCCGGGTCGCCGCCCGCGGGAGGTCAGGCCAAGCATCAGGCCAAGGGCCACCGCGTCGTTGTAGCAGACTGCAGCCGTGGGAGCGGGGTCGCGGTTGAACAGCGCGCCGGCCTGGCGGGCCGCTTCAAGGCGGGTGGGAGCGCTTTCCACCAGCCAGCCCGGAGCCACGGCAAGATTGGCCGCCTTCATGGCGTCCAAATACCCCTGGCGGCGCTGGCGGCAGGAACTGGAATCGCGATGGCCGCCGAAGAAGGCGATGCGTTTGTGGCCCAGGGCAATCAGATGCTCGGTGGCAAGGTGAGTGCCGCGTTCGTTGTCCAGTACCAGGGTGTCCCACGGCGCGTCGTCGGCGGAGGCTTCGCCCAGCGAACGGTTGAATACCAGCAGCGGCGTGTGCCGTCCGACGGCGGCGATCACGCGCGCATCGTCGCTGCCTTCGGCCGGCGACAGGATGATGCCGGCCGGTCCGTGCTCGATCAGCGAGGACAGCACCGCCTGCTGGCGCTCGGGCGATTCACCGGTATTGCCCAGCAGGGTGACGTAGCCCGCCGACCCCAGGGCTTCGTCCACACCGGCGGCAAACTCGGCGAAGAAGGGGTTGCCCAGGTCGTTGATCACCAGCGCGATGGAGCTCGAGGTTCGGCGTCGCAGGTTCGCGGCGGCGCGGTTATATACGTAGCCCTGGCGCTTGAGTTCCGCCTCTACCTTGGCCCGGGTACGCTTGTTCACTAGCGGGCTCCCCCGCAGCACAAGCGATACCGTGGCGCGTGACACGTCGCACCCGGCGGCGATGTCGGCAAGGGTCACCTTGCGTCGTGTTGGCGGCTTGCTATGCGTGGGCATCGCGGACGGTCCTTTTCGCGGCGGTGTCAGGCATGCCTGGGGTCCCCTGGCGGATGTGAACAGTCGGCCGGCCAAAAAAATCGCGGCAGCCGAGGCTGGAGCATACTTGTAACGATCTAAACACGATCATGATCGCCTGTGAAGGGCGCGAATTGCATCACGCGGCGCAGCATGCACGAAAGTCCCGAAAGTGATAGTTTTTTCAAGTTTAGAACGATCCAAGCCGGTTTTTCCCCCTCAACCCGCCTTTTGACGGCCCCGGAGCCCGCATGACCGCTCGATCCCCGATTCCTCTCGTTGCCTCCCTGGCCATGGCGCTAGGGCTGGCTTCGCCGCTGGCCCAAGCCGCCGATCCCGCCAGCCATTCAGCCTGGGCGGCAGTCGACCCGATGATCGGTACCGGCGGTGACGGGCATACCTTTCCCGGTGCCACCGTACCCTTCGGCATGGTCCAGCTAAGCCCGGATACGGCCATGCCGGACTTCAAGCATTCCTATAAATATGCCGCCGGTTACCAGTTCGCCGATACTAGCCTGCTGGGTTTTTCGCATACGCACTTCTCCGGCAGCGGCCATTCGGACCTGGGCGACTTCCTGGTGATGCCGATCGCCGGTGATGTGAAGCTTGATCCCGGTACGCCCGACAAGCCCGGTTCCGGCTATCGCTCGCGTTTCTCCCATGAGACCGAGAAAGCCGAGGCAGGGTACTACGCGGTCACGCTCAGCGACTACGGCGTACGGGCCGAGCTCACCGCCAACCAGCGCGTAGGGTTCCACCGCTACACCTTCCCCAAGGGCAAGCCGGCGCATGTGCTGCTTGACCTTCGTCCGAGCATTTACGACTACGACGGCAAGGTGCTGTGGGCGTCGTTGCGCGTCAGGCCCGACGGCACCGTCACCGGTGGCCGCACCACCCGCGGCTGGGCGCCGGGGCGCCAGCTGTTCTTCGCCATGCGTTTCTCACAGCCGATGGCCTCGCGGGAGCTGTACGACAAAGAGTCGGACTACCCCTATAAGGGTTTCGCCGGTCCTGGCGAGAAGGGCTACAACACCGACGCCGAAACCGGCCGCGGCCTGTTGGGCGTCTTCGATTTCGGCGACCTGAAAGCGCCGCTCACGGTCAAAGTGGCGATCTCCTCGGTGAGCGAGGACAACGCGGTGGCCAACCTCGATGCCGACGGCAAGAACGTCGACTTCGACGCCGCCCGCGCGGCCGCCCGGCAGTCATGGGAGAAAGCCCTGTCCACCGTGGACGTGACTGCGCCCACCGCCACCCGACGCATGTTCTACACCGCGCTCTACCACGCGATGATCGCGCCGAGCCTGGCCCAGGACGTCAACGGCGAGTACCGCGGCCCGGACAACCAGGTCCACAAGGCCGACAAGTTCACCTTCTACTCCACGTGGTCGCTGTGGGACGTCTATCGCGCGCAGCAGCCGCTGATGACCATCCTCGAGCCCGATCGCAGCAATGATTTCGTCAGCTCCCTGATCGCATCCCAGCAGTCCAGCCCGTTCGGTATCCTGCCGGTGTGGGCATACCAGGGCCTGGAAACCTGGTGCATGATCGGTTATCACGCGGTACCGGTGATCGCCGATGCCTACGTCAAGGGCATCCGCGGCTATGACGCCGATGCGGCCCTGAAGGCGATGGTGGCCAGCGCTACCTATGGCCCCTATGGCGGCCTGGACGGCTATATGAAGAACGGCTACGTAGCCATCGACAAGAGCCCGGAAGCCGCCTCCAAGACCGTTGAATACGCCTTTGACGACTGGACCCTCGCCCAGGCCGCCAAGGCCATGGGCAAGGACGACATCGCCGCCACCTTCTACAAGCGCGCGGCCAACTGGCGCAATACCTACGACGAGAAGACTGGCTTCGCTCGTGCGCGCAAGGCCGACGGCAGCTTCCGGGAACCGTTCGACCCGGCCTCCGCGGGCTACGGCACCGACTACACCGAAGGCAACGCCTTCCAGTATTCCTGGTACGTGCCCCAGGACGTCGCCGGCCTGATCACCCTGCTCGGTGGCGATGCGAAGTTCATCGATCGCCTGGACCAGGTGTTCGAGGCGAAGGTGGATCCGAAATCCTTCGCCCACGTCGAGGACATCACCGGGTTGATCGGCTGGTATGCACACGGCAACGAGCCCAGCCACCACCTGGCCTACCTCTATGACTTCGCCGGCGCTCCCTGGAAGACCCAGGGCCGGCTGAAGCAGATCATGGACACCCAGTACAAGCCCACCCCTGAAGGCCTGGTGGGCAACGACGACCTGGGCCAGATGTCCGCCTGGTATGTGTTCACTTCCCTGGGCTTCTATCCGGTGGCCCCGGCCAGCAACCAGTACGCCATCGGCCGTCCGTTCGTGCCCAAGGCCACGGTGAACCTGCCCTCGGGCAAGCGCTTTACCGTGACCGCCGAGCACCTGGACGATGCCCACCCGTACGTGGCAAGCGTCACCCTCGACGGCAAGCCGCTGGAGCGCACCTGGATCAGCCACGGTGAAATTCTTGCCGGCGGGGAGCTGCACTTCGTGATGTCGGCCACTCCGCAGAAGGCGTGGGGCAGTTCCACGGCCTCCCGTCCGCAGGCGATGAGTCCGTATGGTGGCGCCCCCTGAGGGAACCATCACGCGCGGTTCACGCCCCGGTGGGCATTTAGAGCATCCAAAAAACGCGCGCCCCGATGCCTCGGCATCGGGGCGTCGGCGTATAACCATGCCAGAATAGGCAAGCTTCGACGCGACACCGACGATGAGAGCGGGGGGAAATGAAAGAACGTACGGTCTTGCGCTGGCGACTAGCGGGACTTCTAGTGGCCATGCTGGTCATTGTCGCGCTTCCATACGTCGTTACCCGCGACAGTGCCGCCGATGCCACGCGGGCCCGCGACTGGGTCACGCATACGGCCGAGGTGCGCGCGCGCGCGTTCGGCGTGGAGGCCACCCTTCGCGATAGCGAGGCGGCGATCTACGCCATGCTGGCAGGCGCCAACGGCCAGGCACTCGACGAGCGCGCGAAGAGCGCCCATAACGAGGCCGTCGAGCTGGTGCGCCAGTTGCGGGCCCTTACCAGCGACAACAACAATCAACAGGTGCGCGTAGGTTCGCTCGAATCCATGACCATCGGCCGCATTACGCTGATGGACCAGGCCCTGGCCCGCATGGCCTCAGGCGACAAGGCGGGCGCCTATACCTCGCTGACCGATGCCGCCCGGCTGTTTCCCTTCCGCAGCACGCTGAACGCGATCATTGCCGACGAAGACAAGCTGCTTTCCCAGCGCCGGGTCGAGGCCCAGCGGCTGGAACGCAACAACCAGTTCATCCTGCTGGGCACCTCGGCGGCGCAGATCATCCTGCTGGTGATCCTGGTGGTGCTGTCCGAACGCCAGATCGCCCAGCGACTGGAGGCCGAAGCTTTGGCGCGGTTCGCGGTGCAGCGCTCCGGGCTGATTGTCCAGGCCGTGCGTGAACCCATCGCCATGCTCGATGCCAGGCTCAATACCCTGTTGTTGAACGAAGCCTTCGGCGAGCTTTACGGAGTGGAAGACCTCAACGTGTCGGCCCCGCTGTCCACGCTGGGCAACGGTGCATGGAGTGCCCCGGCATTGCTGCAGCGCCTGTCCGACGTGCTGGCCCGCGATCGGGAGCTTTGGGATTTCGAAATGAACCAGCGTACGGTCGACGGCGTCGACCGTACGGTGGTGATCAATGCCCGCCGGCTGGAGGAGCCGGGCACCGAGCATCCGGCGGTGCTGGTGACGGTCAGCGACATCACCGCGCGCGCCCTGGTGGAGCAGCGCGTGCACGAACTGAACCGGCAGCTCGAAGGCAAGGTGGAACAGATCTCCGACGTGAACCGCGAGCTGGAAGCCTTCAGTTATTCGGTATCGCACGACCTGCGCGCGCCGTTGCGGCATATCGCCGGTTTCTCCGGCAAGCTGGAGACCCACCTGGCCGAGGTCGCCGACGAGCGGGCGCGGCACTATATCGATGTCATCGGTTCCTCGGCCCGGCGTATGGCGCAGCTGATCGACGACCTGCTCGTATTCTCGCGCCTGGGCCGCGGTGCGCTGCGGCTGCAGACGGTAGACATGCAATCGCTGGTAGAGCAGGCCCGCGCGCTGGTTGAAACCGAGGCGGCCGACCGCAAGATCGAATGGGTTATCGAGCAGTTGCCGATCGTGGTGGGCGACGAGAACATGCTGCGCACGGTATGGCAGAATTTGCTCGGCAATGCGATCAAGTACACCGCTCATCGCGAGAACGGGCGCATCGAGGTAAAGAGCGAGCGCGGCCGTTCCGGTGACTGGGAATTTTCCGTGTCCGACAATGGCGCTGGGTTCGACATGCAATATGCTGCGAAGCTGTTCGGCGTGTTCCAGCGGCTGCACCGCGCGTCGGAGTTTCCCGGCAACGGCATCGGGCTTGCCAACGTCCGTCGCATCATTGCGCGTCACGGCGGGCGTACCTGGGCCGAGGGCGCGGTGGACCGCGGCGCAACTTTCCATTTTTCCCTGCCTGCCAGCGATTTGGCCAAGGCTTCCAGCACAGGTGAGGCAGCATGAACCAGCGTGATCTCCGTACCATCCTCCTCGTCGAGGACAGCGCAGCGGATGCCGAGATGGCCATCGACGCTCTGCGCGAGGCGAAGCTTGCCAATCCGATCGTCCACGTCGAGGACGGTGTGGAATGCATGGATTTCCTGCATTCACGCGGCCGTTTCGCCAACCGTCCCCCGGAGGCCCCGGCGGTGGTGCTGCTGGACATCAAGATGCCGCGGATGGACGGTCTGGAAGCGCTCACC
>Ga0207705_10004620_pt1 | contig 10389 bp, 7 predicted proteins | sample KBSC13metaG_FD_184314 | JGI IMG/M metagenome (GOLD analysis project Ga0207705, IMG submission 184314) | Corn rhizosphere microbial communities from Kellogg Biological Station, Michigan, USA - KBS C1-3 metaG (SPAdes) (version 2) | ecosystem: Host-associated > Plants > Roots > Rhizosphere > Soil ...
CCACGAGGTCCGCCTCGGACAGGTGGCCGGGGTGCTGGTCGAGGTACGCGCGGACCGCCGCGATCTGGGCCGGCTCGTACTGGCTGGAGCTGTCCGGTACCTCGTCGTAGGCGTGCCGCGCACCGGCCCGGTCGCCGGCCGCGAGCCTGGTCCGGGCCAGGCCGAACGCGGCGCTGACAAAGGAGTGGTCCACCCGCCACACCCGCGCGTACCGCTGCCCCGCGCCGGCCGGGTCGCCGGCCAGTTCGCTGGCGACGGCCAGGGCGAGCTGGGCGGCGGGCTCGCCGGGCAGCGCGTCGTAGACCGCGTCGAAGGACTGCCGGGCGCGCGGCGCGTCGGCGTCGGCCAGCGCGAGCAGCCCCTCGTACCAGTCCAGCCGCCAGTCCCCCGCCGCGTCGGCGGCGAGCGCGGCGAGCTCGTTGCGCGCGCCGGTCAGGTCGCCGGTCTCCAGCCGGGCGCGCACCAGCGCCAGCGACAGTTCCAGGCTGCGGGTCGGCGCGGCGAGCAGGGCGCTGAGCACCGCGCCCGCGTCGCTGCTGCTCATGGTCGCCAGCAGGCCGGCGGCCGGGTCGGTCGGGTCGACCAGTGGCAGCGGCAGTGCGGCGGCCACCGCCGTACCGTTGAGCGCCACGCCTCCGGGCAGCCCGTCGACCGCCTCGCTGTGCGTACCGAAGGCCCGGCGCTCGGGCGTGAACTGCGCCGACTGCGACGGCCGGGGTATTCCGTCCATTGTGGACAGAACCTCGCGCAGCACCCCGGTCGCCTGGTCGGCCATCTCGTCGGCGGAGGCGAACCGGTGCGCCGGGTCGGTACTGGTCGACCGGCGCAGCAGCCGGTAGTAGGACTCCTGCTCGGCCAGCAGCGGCACGTCCTGCGGTGTCGGCAGCGAGGCGGCGTACCGGGAGCTGAAGCCGGCGAAGTCGAAGCTGAGCACCGCCATCGACCGGCCCACCGTGTACAGGTCGGTACCCACCGACGGGCCGATGCCGGACAGCTCCGACGCGGGCGCCTGGTACCCGGGCGTGCCGTACAGCGCCGAGTCGTGGTCGTCCATCCGCCGTACCGCGCCGAGGTCGATCAGCTTCAGCTGCTCACCCGCGTGGATCGCGTTGTCCGGCTTGAAGTCGCAGAACAGCAGGCCGCGCTCGTGCAGGTAGGCCAGGGCGGGCAGCACCTCGATGGCGTACGCCAGCACCTGCGGCAGGGGCAGCGGGATCCGCCGGCCGTCCGCGCCGCGGTTGTTCAACGCCAGGTCGCGCAGGGATCGGCCGCCGATGTACTCCATCACGATGTACCCGACGTTCTCGCCGGTGTCCGGGTCCGGGTGCTGCGCGAAGTCGTGGATCTTCACGATGCTCGGGTGGTCGACCTCGACCAGGAAGCGGCGCTCCGCGACGGCCGCGGCGTGTGCGTCCGGGTCACCGGAGTTGATCAGGCCCTTGAGCACCACCCAGCGGTCGCTGCCGCCCTCGCTGATGTTGCGGTCCCGGGCCAGGTAGATCCAGCCCAGGCCGCCGTGGGCCAGCGCGCCGAGGATCTCGTACCGGTCGTCGACCAGCTCACCCGGGCTCAGCCTGGGCCGGAAGTTGTACCGGGTGCGGTCGCGCGAGCAGAACCCCTCGACGCGCCCGGGCTGCCCGTCCCGCCCGCGTCCGACCGGTTCGCCGCACCTGCCGCAGTAGCGCTGGTTCTCCGGTACCGACGGGTCGCTGAGCACGGCACTGGCCGGCGGCTTCGGCGTGACCGGCGGTACCACGACGAGGTTGGCTCCCAACCGTCCGCGGGTGTGGCCGCGGGTGCCCCGGGTACCGCCGCCCGACGCCCCGGCGAGGCCGGCGCCGCTCGGCGCCCCGCTCGTCATCGTGGCCCCGACGCCCGGCGTGCCGACGCTCGGCGACGCGGCGCCGCCGGTGCCCGTCACGGACGCGAGCACCCGGGCGGGCGCCCGGTGGCCGCACTCGTCGCAGTACCCGTCCTCGGCGTAGTGCCCGGGGCAGCCCGGGCGTTGGCAAGCGACGGCGGTCATGGCTTGGACTCCTTCGCGGCGGCGATCAGGTCGTTGAGGGCCTGCTGGTAGGCGTGTACCGCCTGGGTGGCGGCCGCCAGCCGGCACGGCGCGGTGTAGAGCAGGTCGTGGGCCGCCTGGTACCGGTCGGTGAGCCCGGCCTCCTCGGCGAAGCCGGAACGGGCCGCCTTGGCCCGGTAGGCGTCCAGCCGCCCGCGCAGTTCGTCGCGCCGCGCGATCAGCCCCTCCGCCGCGCCCCGCAGCTCCCCCGCCCGCTCCAGCGCCTGGCGTACGGAGCGCTCCAGCCCGGCCAGCTCCTCGGCCCGCCGCAGCAGCCGTCCACTGTGGACGGCGTGCGGGTCGGGCAGCCGGGCGCGCAGCACCGCGGAGGCCGCCGGCGCCGGGGGCAGCCGGGAGTCGGCGATCTTCCGCTGCGCCTGCGCGTAGGCGTCCCGGGTGCGGTGCTCCTCCTCGGCCAGCTGGTCGACGAGCGCGTGCAGCCCGGCCACCCGCGCCGGGTGCCCGTCGCGCAGCCCGGCGAGCTCGGCCAGGCGCCGCCGTACCGTCTCCAGCTCGGTGGTCAGCTCGCGCAGCCGGGTGCGCGAGGCCGGCCGCAGTTGCCCGCCCGGCGCGGCGGTCAGCGGGTCGGCCAGCTCCTCGGTGCGGGCCGCGGTCAGGCGCGCGGACAGCGCGGCGGTCAGCTGCGGCTCGCCCAGCGTCGCGGCCTGCGCCGCTGCCGCCTCGCACGCCTCGGTCAGCGGCGACCACTGCGCGGCGACCGCGGACCACGCACTGTCCACTTCGGACAGGTGGCCGCTCAGCTCGGTGGCCCGCCGCTCCAGCGCGGCGGCCAGGTCGACCACCCGCTCCAGCCGGGCCACCGTGCCGGCCGACCGGTCGACCGGCAACCCGGCCGCGTCCAGCGCCACCACCGGCTCGTCCAGCAGCAGCTCCAGCGCGTCCCAGTCGGCGTCGTCCAGGCGCCGGTGGCTGGCCCGGATGGTACGGGCGCGGTCGAGCACCTCCCCGATCGCGGTGAAGTGCGCCCACAGCACCCGGACCTCGGGTGCCAGCGTGGCCGCGCGCTCGGCGGTCCGGCCCGCCAGCCCCGAGCCGCGCAGGAAGGCCAGGCCCGGATGGCTGTCGACGCCGAACATCGCGGTGGCCAGCCGCTCGTGCGTCGCGCCGAGCGTGGTCAGCGTCTGCATGATCGCATTACGGTCCATGGTGCCGCCTCAGCCGTGCCTCGCGGCCGGCCGGCCGATCAGTACCGCCACGGTGGCTTCACATGTACTCCCGCGATGATCCGTCGACCTCACCGTAACCGCCATGGTCAAGCCGCAGCTACGGCCGTCGCGGCGAGGAACCCGGCGACCGCCCGGCGGAAGCCGGCCGGATCCTCGACCCACGGCAGGTGCCCGGCGCCGGGCAGGGTCACCCGCCGCACCCGGGGCAGGGCACGGTGCAGGGAGTCGACCGCCCAGCGCGGCCGGATGTCGCGCTCACCGTCCACGATCAGCACCGGTACCGCCAGCTCCGGGCAGCGCGCCTCGACGCCCGGCAACCAGGCCCGGACGTCCTCGTTCACGGCCGCGCGGCCGGCGCGTACGGCGTCCAGGTCGGCGACCGACCGCGCCAGCGAGTAGGGACCGCGCCGCTGCGACCGGCCGCAGCCCCGCTGGTCCCAGCGCACCGCGGCGACCCCGGCGTCGGCGGCCAGCCCGGGCGCGACGTCGCCGAACATGTCCCACAGCCCGGGACCGCCGTGACACAACATCAGTGGCCGACCGGCCCCCGTGGTCCCGGTCCACAGCACGCAACCGTCGTCCGCCCGCGCGCTCACCCGAGGAAGGCTAGCCGGTCGGGCGCGGCCGCGTCAGATCGGCGAGTTGGCCAGCCAGAAGTCGAGCAGGTCGCCGGAGACCGGGCAGGCCGCGCCCCAGGTCCACATAGGACGGTACCGGCCGGTCATCCGGCCAGTTCGTCGGCCAGGAAGCGCAGCGAGTCCTGCCAGGCGGCGGCGCGGGCGCGTGCGTCGGCGGCCGGGGTGCCCCCGCCGCGGAACAGCACGCCCGGCCCGGGCATCACGGCGCGGGTCGTCGGCCCGTACGGCGGCGGGGCGATGTTGTGACCCGCTCCCCCGTGCGTGACGTGCCGCCAGCGCCGGTGGCCGTGGCCGGCGAGCCGGTCGGCGGCCACCCCGTGGTAGCCCGCGACGGACATCTGGTCGTCCGAGGCGGACACGAGAAGCACTCCGCCGCGGATCCGCTCGACCGGGATGGTGGCGGCCGGGATCAGGTCGGTCAGCTCCAGCGCCGGCGCGAACGCCGCGCGCAGCCCCACCGGCTCCCCGGCCGCGACCGTCGCGCGCAGGTCGTCGGTGACCACGTTGGGCAGGTACGGCAGCGGCCGGCCGCGCCAGGTCCAGTTCGGTACCGGCGTGCCGAGGATGTCCAGCAGCGTGCCGGTCAGCACGTCGCCCGCGATGCCCTGGGTCACCAGGCCGCTGCCCACCAGGCTGACCACCGCCCGTACCCGGTCGAAGGTCGCGCCGATCAGCAGGGCCGCCTCGCCGCCCTTGGAGCCGCCGGTGACCCCGATCCGGTCGGCCCGCACCGCCGGATGCGCCGCAAGGTGGTCCAGCGCGGCGCCGAAGTACTCCAGCGGGATCTCGGTGAGGGTGGCGGGCAGCCCTGGCAGCCCGTAGTAGGCCAGCGCCAGGGCGACGTACCCGTGCGCCGCCAGCAGGGCCGCGTCGTCCTCGTGCAGCCCACCCTCGGACCCGCCCAGCATCAGCACGCCCGGCCGCGGCCGGTCGTCGTCGGGCCGGTACAGGACACCGACCAGTCCGCCGTCGCGCACCTCTTCGCGGCACAGCCCGTCCGGTACCCGCAGCCGGGGCACCTCCGCGTCGGCGACCCGGTCGCCGTCGACCTCGGCGACCAGCCGCAGCACGGTGGGCGCACGAAAGTCCACTGTGGACACGCCGTCGGCGGGTCGAGCCGGGTCCTCCGTCATGGACCAGACCGGGCCCATCGGGTCGACCCCCGTGTAGCTTCCCCGCACGGGCGCGTCGCGGTGCAGGTCCACGCTGCCGTCCTCGGCCGCCCGGAAGGTGGCCGATGAACACCACTCGTCGCCGCGCGGCCCGCGCTGGCTTGCCCGCACGGTCACCTCTCCGCCGGCCGGCGCACCGGTCAGCCGGACGCGCAGTTCGGTGTCGAGGCTCGGTCGCGCCGGCTCCACGATCAGGTTCGTCGTCATGCGGGCAACGTACGATGGGATAACCGACCGCGCTATGTCGGCTATTCGAGATTCCGGGAGTACACATTGGACGGGCGGCCGCCGCGGCTGGTCGGCTCCGGGCGCATCGCCGGCATGGTCCAACTGCACCAGGCGCTGCCGCTGATCGAGCGGCAGCACGCGCTGATCGAGGAGCTGCGCGCGAGGGCTCCCCGGTACGTGCCGGGTGCCGACCTCGCGCTGCGGACCGGTACCACGGTGCGCACGGTCGAGCGGGACATCGCGCGGCTGATCGAGGCCGGGGTACCCGTGCGGGTGCGGCGCGGCCCGGGCGGCGGGTACCGCATCGACGCCCGTCGCGAGCTGCCGCCGCTGACCCTGACCCCCGGTGAGGCGGCGGCCCTCGTCGCCTCGCTCGTCGCGGTCGGCCCGTACATCTCGGCCGCCGCGCAGACCGCCCTCGGCAAGCTCCTCACCGCCCTGACCGGCCCGGATCGGGGTTGACAGGGTCGACAAATCGGCGAACCGTAAAGTTCGCGTCCCGCCGGCCACGGCCAGCCCGAGCTGACCTTCGCCCGTCCCCGATGATGCACAAAGGAGCCACCTGCCCGCCTGACGCTCGTGCCGAGCCGTGCCCACTCGACGCCGCAGTGCAAGTCTTCGCACGACGAGGAACGGGGTTTGCCCATGCATCTGCCGTCTTTGCACCTGCCGTCAACGCGCCACTACCGAAAAGCCGGCGGCCCGCTGCGCCGCCACGCCCGGTCGCTGAGCGTCTTCGCCACGCTCGTCACCGGCGCCGCTCTGATCCTCGGGGCGACCTCCGCCAACGCCACACCGGCCATCACCAATTCGCTGTACCTCGACCGCACCGCCCCGGTCGCCAGCCGGGTGGAGAGCCTGCTGCGCCAGATGACGCTGGCCGAGAAGATCGGCCAGATGGACCAGATCGTCACGGGCTCGTTGCGTGACACCAGCAACCCGGCCAACGGCCAGTGCACCAACGCCGGCGGGAACAACGATCCGCTGCAGACCAACTGCCTGGACAACGTGCTGATCAAGAACTTCACCGGCTCGATCCTGGCCGGGGGCACGGACAACCCGGCGAGCAACACCGGGCAGGGCTGGGCCGACTGGTACAACACCATCCAGCACTACGCGATCGACCACTCCCGGCTGCACATCCCGGTCATCTTCGGGGTGGACGCGGTGCACGGGTTCGGCCACCCCTACCAGGCTCCGCTGTTCCCGCAGTCGATCGGGCTCGGCGCGACCTGGGATCCGGCGATGGCACAGGCCGGCGGCGCGGTCACCGCGGGCGGGCTGCGGGCCACCGGCTGGAGCTGGGACTTCGCGCCGGTACAGGACATCTACCGGGACAACCGCTGGGGACGGGCCTACGAGACGTGGTCCGAGGAGCCGGCCCTGGCCGCCGCGATGGGCGGCGCGTTCGTGCGCGGCCTGCAGGGTAACGACGCCAACGCTCCCAACGTGGCCGCGACGGTCAAGCACTTCGCCGGGTACTCGGAGTCCATCAACGGGCACGACCGGGTCGAGGCGCAGCTGCCCGTGCGGTACCTGCAGGACGTGTTCCTGCCGTCGTACGCGGGCGCCATCGACGCCAACGCGGCGACCGTCATGGTCGACTCCGGGTCGATCAACAACATCCCGGCCACCGCCTCGCACTTCCTGCTGACCACCGAGCTTCGTGACCGGATGGGCTTCAAGGGCGTGGTGATCAGCGACTACGGCGACGTACCGGCGCTGAACACGGCGTACCACGTGGCGCCGGACTTCGCCGGAGCGATCGCGAAGGCGGTCAACGCGGGCGTCGACATGTCGATGACGCCGTCGGACTACGTGGGCTGGCAGAACGGCCTGGCGCAGGACGTCGCCAACCACTCGGTGTCGATGGACCGGATCAACCAGGCGGTGCGCCGCATCCTGACGCTGAAGTTCCAGCTCGGGCTGTTCGACCACCCGTACGTCGACGCGGGCGCGGCCGACGCCGCGATCTCGTCGGGCCGGGCGGCCGCCCTCAAGGCCGCGCAGGAGTCCATCACGCTGCTGCGCAACCAGAACAACACGCTGCCGCTGTCGAGCAACGCGAAGGTCGTCGTGACCGGCCCGAGCGCCGACTCGATGACCAACCAACTGGGCGGCTGGAGCGTGAGCTGGCAGGGCGTCTTCGGTGCCGGGCACGTGTGCTGCATGGGGCCGGCCGACCAGATCCCGCCCGGTACCACCGTGCAGTCGGGCATCAGGGCGGCGGACTCCAACGCCGTCTACGTGGCCGACGGCGCGACGGCCGCGGCCACCCCGGCCGACGCGTACGTGGTAGCGGTCGGCGAGAAGGCCTACGCGGAGGGGCTGGGCGACAACCCGGCACCCGCGCTGCCGGCCGACCAGGAGGCGCTGATCCACTCGCTGCAGGCCACCGGCAAGCCGGTGATCGTCGTGGTCATCGCGGGCCGGCCGCTGGGGCTGGGTCCGGCGCAGAACGCGCAGGGTCTGATCATGGCGTACCAGGGCAGCACGGAGGCGGGTCAGGCGGTCTCCGACGTCATCTTTGGCAAGATCAACCCGTCCGGGCACCTGCCGGTGAGCTGGCCGTCCGAGGCGGACACCGTGGGCGGGGACTTCTGCGGTACCTGCCCGTCGCCGCTGGGTGACCAGCCGAAGTTCTTCGACCAGTTGCCGGACACCGGTTCGGGCCAGGGTCACCAGTACAACCCGATGTTCGCCTTCGGCACCGGCCTGAGCTACACGACCTTCGCGCAGAGCGCGCTGTCGGTCACCCCGTCGGCGAAGGCCAACGGCACCATCACGGCCACGTTCACGGTGACCAACACCGGTACCCGCGCCGGTACCCAGGTGGTGCCGGTCTACGTGCACCAACCGGTCAGCGACGTGGTGGTACCGCCGCAGCGGCTCGTCGGTTGGGCCAGGGTCGACCTGGCGGCCGGCCAGTCGACGGTGGTGCGCGTGTCGTTCCCGGCCAGCGCGCTGGCGGTCACGCCCGGCGACCTCGACTCGACGGCCAAGCCGCAGGTCGAGTCGGGCGGCTACCAGGTACAGGTGGACAAGCTGAGCGCGGACTTCACCATCAAGTAATCGTCCACTGTAGACAGTCGCCCGCCCCGCCCTCCCCGGAGGCGGGGCGGGCGGCTCAGCTCCGGGGTGCCGGCCCGTACCGGGCGGCCGGCGCGCCGGTCACGAAGCACCAGAACCGGTCGCCGTAGGACCAGTGCCACCACGCCTGCGGCTCGTTGACCAGACCGGCCGCGGTCAACGCCTGGCGCAGGCTGTCCCGGTTGGCCCGGGCCCGCGCGGACACCGTGGCGTCCATGGCGTTGGCGCCGCCGCTCTCCAAGGGTCCGGCCTGCGCCGCACTGCCCATGGGCAGCTCCTCGCCGGTCTCCGTGCACAGCGTGAGGTCCACCGCCGCGCCCGTACCGTGCGCGTGCGGGTCGGCGGTCGGGCACTCCCAGCCGGCCTCGTCGAGTACCCGCTGCACGGGCCAGTCCGGGTACGCACCGCGCAGGCGCACCGCGCGGTCGGCCCGCCGGCTCTCGCGGGCGGCCTCCTCGCGCAGGCCGTCCACCAGCAGCAGGCGCAGGCCGCGTGGCAGCAGGCTCTGCGCGGTGACCAGCCGGTCGACCACAGTGGCGCGCACCAGCCCCCCCGTTGGGCTGGTACGCGCCAATCGCGGGTCCATCCGCAGCGACGCGACAGTGCGCAGATCGACCACGGGCTCGCCGCACTCCCTTATGGGGATGGCGGCGATGCGTCGATCGGCAGCGGTCGTGCGAGCGGACACCGTGGATACCTCTGGCTGGTGGGATGCGCCGGGACAGGATGCCGGTGACCGCTGGAGAAACGCTGTAAGTGCGTAACGGAGCGGCTACTCTTCGTGCTCGAGCTCGTCGAACTCGCGCGCGCCGTACTGGCGGAAGATGTCCCGCGCCTCGGCGGTCAGCCGCCGGGCCTGCTCCTGCTCGTCGCGCCGCCGGTGCAGCCGGGCCAGGTCGCGCAGCGTCCGCGCCCGGGCCAGCGGCAGGTCCAGCGCCTCCCAGGTCCGCGCCGCCACCCGCAGCTCGCGCTCGGCGTCGACCAGCCGCCCCTCGGCGAGGTCCAGCTCGCCGAGGGTACGCGTGGTGATCGCCTCGCCCCACCGGTCGCTCTGGCGGCGGCAGACCTCGCGCCCGTCCAGCAGCAGCGGGCGGGCCTGCGCGAACCGGCCCAGCCGCAGCCAGGCCTTGGCCAGGGCGCGGGCGCTGTAGGCGGCGAGCAGCTCGTCGCCCAGCTCCCGGAAGATCGCCAGAGCCTCGGCGGCCAGCCGCGCGCAGCTCGCGTACTCGCCACGCGCCCGGTGCAGCAGTCCGATCGTGCGCAGCGTCATCGCCTCGCCGCGCCGGCTGCCGGTACGCCGGAAGCCGTCCAGCGCCGCCGCGAGGTCCCGGTCCGCCCCGGCGAAGTCGCCCAGCTCCAGGTGTACCGAGCCGGCCACGCGGTCGGTCGAGGCGAGCGCGGCCTCGTCACCGAGCTGCTCGAAGATCCCGCGCGCCTGCCCCAGGAAGTGCAGCGCCTCGGGCAGGTAACCCTGCTCGCGGCAGGCGGTACCCATCGCGGCCAGCGTCGCCGCCTCGCCGCGCGGGTCCGCGCAGTCCCGGAACGCCGCGAGCGCCTGTACGAAGTAGGTGCGCGCCTCGGCGTACCGGTCCTGCTCGTACCGCAGCTGGCCGAGCTCGGAGAGCAACGACGCCTCGGCCGGCCGGTTGTCCGCCTTGCGTACCGCCGCGAGCGCCGCGTCGTGCGTACGGGTCCACGCGTCGAACCGGTTCTCGATGGCGAACAGCGAGCCGCACAGCGCCGAGGCCAGCTCGGCGGCCACGTCGGCCAGGCCCAGCGTCGCGGCCCGCTCGACGCTGGCCACCAGCGCATGCTGCTCGGCGGCGAACCAGGCGCGCGGATCCGTCGGTACCACGCCGGGCGTCGGGTCGGGCTCGAAGACGCCGGGGCGCAGCGGGATGCCGCCGCTCGGGTACGCGGCGGAGATGGCGTCGACGCGGCGCAGCCAGCCCAGGAGCACCCGCCGCACGGCCGCGTCCAGGTCGGCGGTCGGCTCCTCCGCGACGGCC
>Ga0207705_10004628_pt1 | contig 10379 bp, 9 predicted proteins | sample KBSC13metaG_FD_184314 | JGI IMG/M metagenome (GOLD analysis project Ga0207705, IMG submission 184314) | Corn rhizosphere microbial communities from Kellogg Biological Station, Michigan, USA - KBS C1-3 metaG (SPAdes) (version 2) | ecosystem: Host-associated > Plants > Roots > Rhizosphere > Soil ...
CCTGAGGGATCACCTTTTCCCGGCACCAACATGGGGCATCAAATGATCCACAGCGGGCGGGGGCGCACTCATTGGGCAGACCACACAGCGGGCAAAGAGACGTGAGGATGGGTTGCATCAATTGAGTACGGTCCAGCGGTAAGCAGCCACGGGCACGTCGAACCACGTATTATTCTCCTTGCGTCCATTGGAAACCGCAACACGGCCTTTTCCAGGATCCGCTTGGATCCATTCATCCCCACCCATATAGATCATGACATGCACGCCGTTCTGAGTGATGCCCATATCCCCCGGTTCCAACATCGAGTAATCCAGTGTTCTAATGGTTCCAGCGACCTTCAGCGGCACCGCATAATGGCGATAGCCCGTTGATAGAGCCTTTGCGCTGGAATCATACCACCACTGCTCTGCAAACATTCGAAAGGCGCGACCGTTTCCATGTTCCATGCCTTGTTGGAACAATGCCTGCCGCAGACTTTTCCGGGGCAGACCGGAGCAATCGATCCCCTTGAAATTTTCTCCGCCCCAGAAATACGGGACGCCCTGGAGACGTTTCATGTTTTCCAGGTAATCTTTCCTCAGCTCGAACTGGGAAATTTCTTTTCCCGGCAAGGCAAACGCCATGGCAGGAAGGATGGGCATCAGTAACATTCCGTAACGAATGGGAACCCTTTTCCAAAAAAACAGCAGACATCCCAACCAAAATCCGGCGGCAGACCCAAGGAATGCCAACCGATGAATCGTATCGTGAACCGGGTTCAGATACAGCAAGACGGAGCCCGCAAGGAATGACACCGTTAGAATTCCGATCCATTTCAGCCACATGCGGCCAATCTTATCGGTTTTCCCTATCTGGCAATCAAAGAAAAACCGCAGTGAGGTTTTTCCCCACTGCGGTCTCCATACCATTTCTGAACCTGAGAATTCTTATGCTTCTGCCAAGCCGCCGATAGGACGTGGCATTGGCTTTTCCTTCTTACGAAGAGCGCGACGCATCTTGGTAAGAGCGGAGTTTTGGAGCTGTCGGATGCGCTCACGGGTCACCCCGAACTCACGACCCACTTCTTCAAGTGTCATCGGTGTTTTACCTGTAAGGCCGAAACGCTCATCGATGATCCTGCGTTCGCGGTCATCCAGAACGGATAACAAGCCATCCAGTTCACCGTGAAGATTCTTATCGGAAAGCATGTCCAGCGGATTGCCTGCGCGGTCGTCTCCAATCACTTCACCGAATTCCGTGGCCTCACCTTCGTTGATAGGGGCGTCCAAAGATGTAGGGCGCTGGGAAGCCTGCTTGAGCATGGCCAGCTTGCGACGGGGAAGACCGACTTCATCCGCAAGTTCCTCATCGGTAGGCTCACGACCCAGAGCTTCTGCCAGCATCGTCGAAATGCGGCGCATCTTGGCGATCTTGTCCACCATGTGGACGGGCAGGCGGATGGTCTTGGACTGATTGGCCAAGGCGCGCTTGATGGATTGCTTGATCCACCAGGCTGCGTATGTGGAAAGCTTACCGCCCTTTTCGGGATCAAAACGCTCCACAGCCTTCATGAGACCAATGTTTCCTTCAGAAATAAGATCCGTAACAGGCATTCCATAATTGGAATAATCCTGGGCAATTTTCACGACCAGGCGCAGGTTTGCGCGGATCATGTGGGAGCGAGCTTCCGGGTCCCCATTTCTGATGCGTTCAGCGAGGGCAATTTCCTCTTCAACAGTAAGAAGTGGAGTTTTTGAAATTTCCCGCATGTAGAGCTTCAGGCTGCTATCTGATTCGTAGGCCATGGTATTTTAGGGATAAAGGGTTACTTATATAACGTCACGAGGTCTGAGTTTATTCCTTTTCTTTTGAAAACTGGTCTCAATGTGACGACTTTGTGCTCACCCAGCGGTTGATTTATTCGGTTGCTGAACTGCGGCAAACAATCCCAGCAGTCACTATGCCTGCCTTAATGCGCTCGTAACTCATTGAAATTAAGTATTTGCATTTTCCTAGTGTGCACATTAGTGTGCCAAAATGCCTTTTTCACCATGCATTGTGCCATTGTGACGCACGAGAGATTCGACAAGGCAGGAATTCCCGGCCTACTTTCGACCTGTGATTGACGAAATGTATCCCTGGGTGCGTTCGGTGCTGTTCCAGCTCGACGCGGAAGTAGCGCATCATACAAGCCTGGCCGGTCTGCGCTGTGCGGAAAAAAGCGGTTTGTTGAAACGGGTCATGCCGCCTGAGGAGTTCACTTCTCCCGTGGAAGTGATGGGGCTTCATTTTCCGAACAAGGTGGGACTGGCCGCAGGTCTGGATAAGGAAGGCAATACCATCGATGCACTGGGCAGGCTCGGCTTCGGCTTCGTGGAAATCGGCACGATCACTCCCCGGCCCCAGGCAGGAAATCCCAAGCCACGTCTTTTCCGTCTGATCCCTCAGGAAGCAATCATCAATCGCATGGGATTTAATAACCCAGGAATCGAGGCCGGAGTGGAAAACGTAAAACTCTCCAAGGATTACAATGGAGTCATCGGGTTCAACATCGGAAAAAACAAGGACACGCCGAATGAAAATGCAGCGGACGACTATCTGGCCTGCCTGCGCGAGGCCTATGGTGTGGCGGATTACATCGCAGTGAATCTTTCCTCTCCTAACACTCCCGGCCTGCGTGATCTGCAAGGCGCGGAAGCAAGTGCCCGACTGCTGGAAACCCTGAAAAAAGAGCAGGAAAAACTAACGGCGGAACATGGCAAATATGTTCCTCTGCTCTTCAAGGTGGCACCGGATCTGGAGGAACTGCAGATCAAGGATCTATCCGAAGTTTTCCTGAATGGCGGACTGGACGGCCTCATCGCCACCAATACCACTCTGGACCGTGCGGCGGTGGCAGGCCACCCACGTGCGAGTGAGGCGGGCGGCCTTTCCGGCAAGCCTGTGAAAGCGAAAAGCACTGAAGTGATCCGCGCCTTCTCCAGCCATCTGGGCAAGAATATCCCGATCATCGGGGTGGGAGGCATCTCCAGCGTGGAAGATGCGGTGGAAAAAATCTCCGCAGGTGCTTCCTTGGTTCAGATTTACACTTCCTTCATCTATCAAGGGCCCAAGCTGGTCCGTGATCTGGCGCGGGCACTGTGATTTCCGCCATTTTTTAAAAACCCACATGAGTGATTTCTCCACTGCGCGCCGTCTGGAAACGGCCGTCCAATCTGTCGTACGAGGTCAGGCTCCAGTCATCCGGCGTGTGCTGTGCAGCATGATCGCAGGAGGCCACGTGCTGTTGGAAGATTACCCGGGGACGGGAAAAACCACTTTGGCCAAGGCAATCGCAAAGGCCATCGGCGGCACGGAGTTCAAGCGGGTGCAATTCACTCCGGACCTCCTGCCTTCGGACATTCTGGGCGTTTCCGTGCTGGACCCCCGGACGCAGGAATTCCGCTTCCACGCGGGCCCGATTTTCACGGACATCCTGCTGGCGGATGAAATCAATCGCGCATCGCCCCGCACCCAGAGTGCGCTGCTGGAGGCCATGGCGGAGGGGCAGGCCACCATTGAGGGAGAGCGCCATGACCTGAAAGGCCTGTTCTTCGTGATCGCCACGCAGAATCCGGTGGAATTCCGTGGCACCTATCCCCTGCCGGAAGCGCAGATGGACCGCTTTTCCCTGCAATGTTCGCTCGGCTATGTCACGGCGGAGGAGGAAGCCGCCATCCTTGCCGATCAGCAGAATCATCATCCGGTGGATGTTCTGGAGCCGGTGGTGTCCCGTGAGGAAATCCTGGAACTGATGAAACAGGCACGGCAGATCCGTTTCAGCGAGGAGTTGAGAGAGTATGTGGTCGCCATTGTTTCCGCCACCCGGGGCAGACCTGAGATCCAGCTACCTGCCAGCCCGCGTGCCTCGCTGGCGCTGATGAAGATTTCCCAAGCTCTCGCTCTGTTTGAGGGAGAAGCGTTCGTTTCTCCGGAGCAAATCCAATCCATGGCGGCGGATGTGATCGCCCATCGCCTGGTGCTGGCCCCTGAGGCGAAATACGCAGGGCTCAGCGCCCGCCAGATCGTGGCGGATATCATCGCTCAAACACCGGTCCCAGTCTAACCATCCCTACCTATGGAAGCGAATGCCCGCCACGGACTGGACCGCTGGCTGCATCGTACCTATTTCAGAGGATCCGGCGTCCGCTTCTTCATCGCCCGGCGGCTGCGCCCTGCGGGATTCGCTGTGGGTGTGGTGATCGTCATCACCGGTTCCATGGGCCTGGGATTACCCAGAGACTCCATCTATCAAATTTTCTCGCTGGCACTCGGCATGGCGCTGATCGGCCTGCCCTGGGCTTTTTTACGCAGGGCGAAACTGACTGCCCTGCGTGAACTGCCGCGGTATGCCACGGCGGGAGAAACCATCCGCTACTCCGTGACGGTGACACATGCCGGGAAAAAACGGCGGCTGCAGCGGGCATGGCTGGCAGAATCCACACCCGATCCCCGGCCTGCCAGTGAGGATTTCATTCATCAGCGGGAACCCGGTGAGGAAAAGCGGAATGCCTTTGACCGCACGCTGGCCTACTACCGATGGAAGTGGCTGCTGCTGAAAAACCATGCCATACTGGGTGGCATTTCCTGGGATGAGCTGGACATTCTACCCGGAGAAAAACGCCGCGTTTCCATCCAGCTCACGCCTCTGAAGCGTGGGGTGATAAGATTCGATGACCTGCGGGTGCTCCTGCCAGATCCATTCTGGCTTTTCCAGCGCTGCCATGCCGTGGCGGCACCACCTGCCACCCTAACGGTATTGCCCAAACGTTATCCACTCCCGCCATTGGAACTACCGGGAGATGCCGCCTACAAAATCGGCGGAGACACCACTTCCAATGCCATCGGCAGTGCCGGAGAATTCGTGGGGCTGCGCGATTACCGCCCCGGTGATCCCTTACGCCAGATCCATTGGAAAAGCTGGGCACGCACGGGCAAGCCGATCGTCAAGGAGCTGGAAGATACCCACTACCCGCGCTACGGCCTGGTACTGGATACCTTTTCTGCGGGTGGAGCGGACTCTGTCTTCGAGGATGTGATTTCCGTAGCCGCCTCCTTCGCCTCCGCGCTGGATAGCAGTGACACCCTGCTGGATCTGATGTTCATCAAGGACCAGGCCCACCGCGTGACCAGCGGGCGCGGTCTGGCGAGGGCGGACAAGCTGCTGGAAGTCCTGGCAGGGGCCGAGCCGGAGCGGAATGTGGATTTCGATCCACTGGCGCAGCTGGTGATCCGGCATCGCGATGATCTCACCTCTTGTGTGGTGATCCTGAATGGCTGGGACACGCAACGCTCCGATTTTTTACAACGCCTCATCCAGGCAGGCATCGCATGCTCACCCATCATCATTGGTAAGGGGGAGCCTCTGAAACAGGCCACCGGCCACTGGGTGGAATCCGGGGAACTTCCACGCGATCTTGCCCGCCTGCCCAACCGCCTGCGTGCGGAATCTTGAAAAACTCACCTGCCACCGCCATTTCTCCTGTCCATCCACCACCGCGTTTTCTGCTAGGCTCAGCGCTTCTTTTCTGGGGCGTGATGACGGGGAATTATGTCACGGGATTCGTGGCTGCACTGGTGATGGAAAGTTCCCACTGGACCCGGCTGCGCTGGGACTTTGATGAAAAAGCAACCGCCCGGGCGTGGCAGCTCACGACCATCGTCATCGCCATCGCCGCTGTTTTCACCTGGCTGGAAGGAAGCCCGGTCACAGCCCTGCCGCGCCTGATCGCACTGCTGCCTCCCCTGCTGCTGCCGATGGCCTTCATCCAGAATTACGGCCTGCGGGACTCCATGCCTCTCACCGCCCTTTCCTTTTTCGCGAAGCAGCGCCGTGCCCGCAATAAATTGTTAGGCGTGGAGAGCCGTGTCATCCACTTCCACTTTGGCAATGTGGTGTTCCTCGTCACGCTGGTTTCCGCCACACTGGGAGACACCAGTGCCATGAGATATGCCTTCCTTCCCGGGCTGCTGATTCTGATCCTATGGAAACTGCTTTCTCTCACCCGTAAGAACTGGTGGCCGTTGTTTTTCGCCATTTCCCTGGCTGGGGGCCTGGCTTTGTTAGGTGAATATGGATTGGGGCGAGCGTATGATCTGATGACCACGGGAGGCTCAAGAGACAGAGGCGGTTCCTCCTTTGACGCGGAATTTAAAAAGACCTCCATCGGTTCGCTGGGACCGCTCAAAATGTCTCCCAACATCGTGTGGCGGCTGGAATTCAAGGATCTTACGAAAATCCCCAAGCTGCTGCGCACCGCAAGCTACGAAACCTATAATGGCATCGCGTGGAAAAACCCACATCTTCGCCCGGAGGCCACGGTGGATACCGATTTCAAGGATCTGATCCTCGCCGGTTCCGCCGATGACTATTACGTGCTGAAGGAGCAGGATCAGGTGGACCCCCGCGACACGCGTGCGGACCTTCCCCGTTTCACCCTGCGCGGGGCGGCCACCAACAATACGCCCCTGCCCTTGCCCGGAGATGCGGCCAGCCTGACAGGATTCGAAGTGGATGCGATTGAGCGCAATACCATGGGCACCGTCCGCATCGCGCCAAAACGGGCGGTGATAGAAGGCACCGTCCTGTGGGGGGCAGACGTTCCACCGGACAGCCCACCCAGCGAAGAGGCGCTCAAGGTGGCGCCTGCGGAACAAAAGGTCATCCATCAGGTAGCGGCTGAGCTGCAACTTCCCGCGCAAGCGACGACGAAGGAGAAAATCGCCCTCCTCCGGGGCTGGTTCCAGCGGGACTTTGAATACACGCGGTATCTGTCCATCCCCCGCTATCGGGATGCGCAGAAGATGAATACCGAGATTGGAAATTTCCTAACCAAAACTCGAAAAGGCCACTGCGAATACTTCGCCACCGCAGCGTGCCTTCTACTTCGTGATGCCGGAGTGCCTACGCGCTATGCCATCGGCTACGCTGTGATGGAAAAGGACCCAAAACGCCAGGAGTATCTTCTGAGAGGAACCCATGCCCACGCGTGGTGCCGGGTGTGGGATGCGGAAGCCAGGCGATGGATTGATTTCGATCCCACGCCGCCGAGTTGGCTGACGATTGAAGATGTGCGCACCTCCCCCACCCAATGGCTGACGGACGGCTTCCAGCGTTTCCGCGAAGACTTTTTCCTGTGGCGGAATGAACCGGCGAACCGGCTGGGAGCCACGGTGGTGATGTCTGTGATCGCATGCGGCGTGCTGGGATTCATCGGCTGGAAATTGTGGGGTAGCCGACGGAGGCTGGCAGAGGAGAAACGTTACAAATCGGGCAAACCCCTGCGCCGCACTCCCCTGCATGAATTGGAAGCCGAGGTGCAAAAAAAGATCGGCACGCGCCCGGTGGGAGTGCCGTTCCCCGAATGGCTGAGACAGCTTCCCCAGCAGGATTCAGGCGAGATGGAAGAAGCGATCCGGCTGCATCAACAGTTGCGGTTTGATCCTGAGACAGCGGATGAGACGACGTTTGATCGACTGGAGGAACTGGTAAAACGGCTGCAGAAGGCCATCAGAGGATAGCGGCGAGATGCCCCTTCAAGCTTCAGCCAACCATCAAATGCCGGATTCTCTGCACGACGGCGGGACGCCGCAGCTACGGCTTCTGGCATTTGGGACACCAGTAGGTGGAGCGTTGGCCGAGAACCTCGTGACAGATGGCGGTGCTGCATTTCCGGCAGGGCTGCCCCTTGCGATCATACACGAAGAGCCGCTGGCGGAAGTAGCCGGGCTCGCCATCGGAATGGAGGAAATCGCGGAGGGTGGTGCCGCCCTGCTCGATCGAGTCCGTTAGAACATCACGGATGGCGGTGACCAGCTTTGCCAGGCGCGGCCTGGTGAGTTGATTGGCGGGAGTTTGCGGACGAATGCTGGCACGGAACAACGCTTCGGAAGCGTAGATATTTCCCACGCCTACGACGACCTTTGCATCCATGATTACCAACTTGATGGCGGCAGTACGTTTGGCACAGGCGGCATGGAGATGGGCAGGTGTAAAGCCATCCTCAAGCGGCTCCGGTCCGAGACTTTTCAGAAGTGGATGCTCGGAGGGACTTCCTGCCAGATGCAGCACCAGCCCAAAGCGGCGGGGATCATGGAAGCGGAGCTGCTTTTTATTTCCCAGTGTCAGCGCGAAGTGATCGTGCTTCTTCCAGACATCGCCCGGAGAAACGATGCGCAGACTGCCGGACATGCCGAGGTGCAGCAACAGCGTGGAACCCTCCGAAATTCCTAGCAGGAGATACTTGGAACGCCTTACGATGTCTGTGATTTCCTTTCCTTCGATTTCGGAAATGCTCCCGGTGATCGGCTGACGCAGATCATGGCGTTTCACGATCACTTCCGTGACCTTCTGACCTTTTACGTGAGGTAAAATACCTCTGCGGGTGGTTTCCACTTCCGGGAGTTCAGGCATGATCAGGGAAGGACATGAAGGGTGACCGCCAATACATGGCAAGCGCTGCCGCCGAGGACGAACAGGTGCCAGATGGCATGATTGAATGGCAGCTTCCGCCAAACGAAAAAGACGATGCCCAAGCTGTAACTAAGGCCACCCGCCACCAGCAGCGCCATGCCGGGACCGGGCATATTTTTGACCAAAGGCTCCAGCGCGATCACCACCAGCCAGCCCATCGCCAGATAGAGTGCCGTGGAAATCCAGTGATCCTTTTTCCCGGAAAACAGCAGTTTGATCAGGATACCCGCCAGCGCCATGCCCCAGACGATGCCGAACAACGTCCAGCCCCACGGCCCACGGAGCGTGATGAGAGTAATGGGTGTGTAGGAGCCTGCGATCAGCAGATAGATGCAAGCGTGATCAAGCGACTGGAAATGCGCCTTCCATCTCAGCGAGGTGAAAAAGTGATAGAGCGAGGAAGAGAGATAGAGCAGGATCAACGAAGTGCCAAACACCACGGAGGACACGATCCGGATGACATCCCCATCTGAAACGACGAGCATCACGACCAGAGCTACCACGCTCAGCAGCACGCCAAGGGAATGGGTGATGAGACTGGCGACTTCCTCACGATGGGAGTCACACAGCGGTGAGCGGGATGGCAGATCCAGTTCCATTTGAACGGTGGCATCCATGCCCCAGCTTTCCTCATTTGTCCAGTGACGGTGCCTTATTCTGCACTCCGGCCATCCAGCAAAAATTGGCAGGAAAATTTTGGGCAGGAAAATGGAAGAGGTCTGAGTCCTATTCTTATTCCTAATCTTCCTGCCCTTAATCTTCCTGCCAAATCCCTGAAACCCTCCCTCGGTTTCATTCTAATTTTTTGCCCTCAATTTTTTTGCCTTAAAATCCCAACTCAGTCTCTGGCTAGCGCAGTAGATTGCCCCAAAGCATTCGGCTGATCCTGCCAATCCATTCATGACCCTATGCCCCTTGCTCTTGAAAAGTTGGTTCCCATCCGGCACACCGGGTGTGTGAAACAGGCTTTCATTCTCGGCGCGGGTCTCGGCACCCGCCTCCGCCCACTCACGGACCGGCTGCCCAAGCCACTGGTCCCGCTTTTCCATCGACCACTGGCGGAGTGGGCCATGCGCGCCTGTGAGAAGGTGGGGATCTCCCGCTTCGCCATCAATACGCACCACTTGCCCGAAAAGTGGCAGGATTTCCGGCCGGAGGGGCTGGAAGACATCACTCTGTTTCATGAACCGGTCCTGCTGGAAACCGGCGGTGGATTGAAAAACATTGCTAAATGGATGGGCGGGGAATCGGTGCTCGTCCATAATGGCGACATCTTTTCCACGCTGCCGCTGGATCGGCTGATCGCTGCGCACGAAGCCTCCGGGCTGCCAGTAACACTGGCGCTACGCAGCGAGGGCAGCGCCAATCACATCGCGCTGGATGATACGGGCACAAAGGTAACAGATATCCGCCGGATGCTGGGAATTGCCGATGGCAGCCATGTCTTCAGTGGCATCTACTGCGTGAACCCGGAATTTCTGGAGCTGATCCCGGCGAATGAAAAAGTCTCGGTCATCCCGGCATTTCTGGAACTCGCCAAGCAGGGAAAGCTCGGTGCCATCGTGCTGGATGAAGGCGTGTGGCTGGACCTAGGCGATCGGGATTTCTACCTGAAGGCGCACCGTGAGTTGGGACTGGATGCCGAAATCCACCCGGATGCGAAAATTGGAGCCGGAGCAGTGATTGAGAAATCCGTGATCGGGCCGGGTGCCATCGTGGAGGATGGAGCCATCGTGAAACATTCCGTGATCTGGCCGGGTGGGCGGGTCTCCGCCACGGCGGATCTGGAGGGCTGCATCGTTTTCTCGGACCGGGTCGTGGCAGGCAGGCATGCCGGAGTGGATTTGTAGGCCGTGTTTACGCGAGATGAATGGCCAAGGGGGTAGG
>Ga0207705_10004629_pt1 | contig 10377 bp, 8 predicted proteins | sample KBSC13metaG_FD_184314 | JGI IMG/M metagenome (GOLD analysis project Ga0207705, IMG submission 184314) | Corn rhizosphere microbial communities from Kellogg Biological Station, Michigan, USA - KBS C1-3 metaG (SPAdes) (version 2) | ecosystem: Host-associated > Plants > Roots > Rhizosphere > Soil ...
CGTCAGCCTGCTCGGCGCGCTCGGCGCGACCTGGTCCAAGGTCGGCCAGCCGCTGCTGCCCGTGGGCACCGTCTACGACCCGTTCGTCGGCCGGGCACTGGAGCCCTGGAGCTTCGGGGTCTACGCGGGAGGGCAGTCGATCCTCGTCGGCACGCCGTCCGGCGTGACCCTCGCCGCCGAGGGCGGCGCGCACCAGAGCATCACCACGCCGTCCATCGGTCTCGAGCAGCCTGGCGTCACGGCGTGGGAGCCGGCCTTTGCCGTCGAGACCGAGTGGTGCTTCCTGCACGCGCTGTCCCGACTGGGCCGGCCGGACGGCGAGTCGGCCTACCTCCGTCTGTCGACCCGTCCGCTCGACCAGTCTCTCGCGGCGCTCCCGGACGACCTCGAGCAACGACGCCGTGACGTCCTCGCCGGCGCCTACCTGCTCCGCTCGACCGGCTCGCCGGTGGTGACGCTGGTCGGCGTCGGCGCGCTGGTCCCCAACGTCCTCGCCGCGGCAGATCTCCTTGCTGCACAGGGGTTCTCGGCCGACGTCGTGGTGGTCACCTCGTACGACCTCGTCTGGCGGGCGTCCCAGCAGCGGCGCGGGCTGCTCCGCGGTGCGCCCGTCGACGAGGGCGTCCTGGATCGCGCGTTCAGCGGCCGCGCGCCGCTCGTGACGGTCCTCGACGGGCACCCGCACACGCTGGCGTTCCTCGGCACGGTCACGGGCACGCCGGTCAGCTGCCTGGGCGTGCAGCAGTTCGGGCAGGGCGGCGGCGTCGACGAGGTGCATGCCCACCACGGCCTCGACGCGCAGGCGATCGTCGAGGCGGCCCTCGACCTCGTGGACCCATGACCCGACCCGTCACCGCTCTGCGCCCCTGGCGCTTCGTCCTCGCCTTCGGCGTGGTCAGCCTGCTCACGGACATGGTGTACGAGGGCGCACGCAGCATCGTCGGGCCCTACCTCGCGACGCTCGGGGCCTCCGCCACGGTCATCGGCCTCGTCGCCGGCGCCGCCGAGTTCGTCGGGTACAGCGCACGGCTCGCCACGGGCTACGCGGTCGGCCGCACCGGCCGCTACTGGACCTGGACCATCGCGGGCTACGCCCTCACGATCCTGAGCGTCCCCTTGATCGGCCTGACCGGCTCGCTCGCGGTCGCCCTCGTGACGTACGCCGGTGAGCGGCTCGGCAAGGCGGTCCGCTCACCGGCGAAGGACACGCTGCTGTCCTTCGCGTCGAGCAGCACCGGGCGCGGCACCGCCTTCGGCGTCCACCAGGCGCTCGACTCCACGGGCGCCGTGCTGGGGCCCCTGCTGCTCACCGCCGTGCTCGCGTCCCGGGCCGGCGACTACCGCCTCGCCTTCGGGGTCCTGCTGGTCCCCGGCCTCTGCGCGCTCGCGCTCCTGCTCTGGCTGCGGCACCGCGCGCCGGACCCGCGCGACTACGAGGCCGTGCCGCAGGTGGAGCGCCCCGCGCCCTCCCCCGGCGGCCCGCTGCCCGTCGCCTTCTGGCGGTACGCGGGGCTCGTGGCGCTGCTGTCCTGCGGGGTCGCGCCGTTCCCGCTGCTCGCCTACGCCGCGCTGAAGGGAGCAGGCCTGAGCCAGCCCGAGATCCCGCTGCTGTTCGCCACCGCGATGGCTGTCGACGGGCTGAGCGGCCTGCTCGTGGGCCGTCTCTACGACAGGCGCGGCCCCCGCACCCTGCTCCTCGTACCCCTGGCCGCCGCCGGGTCCAGCCTCGCCTTGAGCAGCAGCGCCCCTGCCGTCTGGCTGGGCATCGCCGTCTGGGGCCTCGTCAGCGGCATCCTCGACTCCACCGTCAAGGCTGTCGTGACCGAGCTCGTCCCGCGGGACCGGCGGGCGCTCGGCTTCGGCTGGCTGTCGCTGTTCCGAGGTGTCGGGCTGCTGCTCGCCGGAGTCCTCCTGGGTGCCGCCTACGGCCACGACGCTGCTCTCGCGGTGGGGCTGATCGTCGGCGTGAGCGCAGTAGCCATGATCGGGCTGAGCAGGCTGCTGCCGAGCACGATCTGAGCCTTCGCGCGTTCTGCGTCGCGCTGGGGATGATCTCCGTTACGGTGAGTCGCGCGTCCTGCCCCGCGCGCCGAACCGCAGGAGCTTCCGTGCGCCTCGCCCTGTCCTCACCCGTGCGCATCGTCGCGCTGCTCATCGTCGGGTTGCTGGGCACTGCGGTCCTGCTCGACGTGGCCGTGCTGGACGCCACCTTCAGCGGCGCCGAGGGATGGACCCTGCTGCTGGTGGCGGCCGCGTTCGCGGCGGCCGAGGGCGCCGTCATGCACGTCGAGCTGGGCAAGAACGCCCACTCCGTGTCACTGGCCGAGCTGATCCTCACCGTCGGGCTCTTCGAGCTGCACCCCTACGAGCTGACCGCCGCGCGGCTGCTCGGGGGCGGTCTGGTGCTCGCGCTGATCCGCAAGCAGCGACCGTTGAAGCTGGCCTTCAACCTCGCGCTGTGGACCTGCGACGTCAGCGTCGCGGCCGTCGTCTTCCACGCACTCGGCGGCGGCGTGGGCCCGGCCGGCGTCGACACGGAGCACCACATCCTCGCCGCCGGTGCAGCGGCCCTGACGGCTGCCCTCGTCGACAGCCTCGCCGTCAACGTCGTCATCGCGGCCACCAGTCGCGAGGTCGACCTCGGCCGGGCGGCGCGCTTCACGGTCAGCTGCCTGGTGTCCGCTTCCGGTTGCGTGACCGGAGGCATGGTCTGCGTCGCCGCGCTGACCGTGTCAGCCTGGTTCGCGGTCGGAGTGGCGGCGCTGGCGCTCGGCTACCTCTATGCGTTCGCCACCCTCGCCAGCCTGCGAGCGCAGGTCGCGAACGTCCGGGTCGTCAACGACTTCGCCGACGAGCTCAGCCGCACCCGGCAGGCGGAGAGCGTCGTCCACCTCGTGCTGGAGCACACCGCGAAGGCGCTCCGCGCGGACCGGGCAGCGCTCTGGGTCGCCGCTCCCGACTCCGCGGGCTGGTCGGTGACCGACCTGCGCGGCGACGTCTACACCGAGCAGGTCGTCCCCTTCGACCAGGCCCCTGTCGTGTCGCGGGCCGCCGACGTCGAGAAGCCCATGCTGCTGCGGCCGTCCCGGCACCCCGCGGCCGCCGTGGCGCTGCGGCACCTGGACGCCAAGGACGCGGTCCTCGCCTCCCTTCGCGGGGAGCAGGACCTGCGGGCGGTGCTGCTCGTCGGCGACCGGCAGGGCGAGGTCAACAACTTCACCCGTGAGGACGCAGCGCTGCTGCAGACGCTCGCGCGGCACGCGGGCGCCGCCCTCTCCAACAGCCGGCTCGTCGAGCAGCTCGACCACGACTCGCAGCACGACGCGCTCACCGGGCTCGCCAACCGCACCAAGTTCCTGCACCGGCTGACTGCCGCGCTGGAGGAGGCCGGCTCGGTGTCCGTCCTGCTCATGGACCTCGACCGGTTCAAGGAGGTGAACGACACCCTCGGCCACCACCACGGCGACCTGCTGCTCCAGCTCGTCGCCGAGCGGCTCAACCAGGCGCTGCGCAGCCACGACCTCCTCGCGCGCCTCGGCGGGGACGAGTTCGCCGTCCTCCTCACCGACGCCACGGCGGAGCAGGCCACCGCCACTGCCGAGCGGCTCGCCCAGGCGCTGAGCACGTCGGTGCTCCTGCAGGGCGTGCAGACCGACGTCGGCGTCAGCATCGGCGTCGTGCACCGGGTGCTGCCGGACCCCGAGCTCGACGCGCACTCCCTCCTGCAGCACGCCGACGTCGCGATGTACCAGGCCAAGCAGGACTACAGCGGCGTGCACCAGTACCACGACGAGCTCGACGGCTACTCCCCTCGGCGGCTCGAGCTCGCCGGTGGCCTGCGGGCCGCGATCGAGTCCGGGCAGCTCACTCTGCGCTACCAGCCGCAGGTCCGCGTCGAGGACGGCAGCATCGTGGGGGCGGAGGCGCTCGTGCGGTGGGAGCACCCGGTCTACGGCGAGGTACGCCCTGACGAGTTCGTGCCCGTCGCCGAGCAGGGCGGCCTCATCCGGGAGCTCACGCGCTACGTCCTCGACACCGCCCTCGCCGCCTGCGCCGCCTGGACGGCACGGGGTCTCCCGCTGACCGTCTCCGTCAACCTCTCGGCCCGCAACCTGCTCGAGCCCGACCTCGCCGTGGCCGTGGAGGAGCTGCTCGCGAAGCACGGGGTCAGCGGCCAGAACCTCGTGCTCGAGATCACCGAGAGCCTCCTCATGGCCGAGGACCGCACCGGCGACGTGCTGCGCGAGCTGGCCGCCACGGGCGTCCGGGTGTCGATCGACGACTTCGGCACCGGCTACTCCTCGCTGTCGTACCTCAAGCGACTCCCCGTCGGCGAGGTGAAGATCGACAAGTCCTTCGTCCGCAACCTGGCGAGCGACCCGGAGGACAGCGCGATCATCGCCTCGATCGCGACGCTTGCCCACACGCTGCAGCTCGACGTCGTCGTCGAGGGCGTCGAGGACGCGGCGACCCTGGGGATGCTCTCCTCGCTCGGGTGCGACATCGCGCAGGGCTACCACATCGCGATGCCCATGACGGACAAGGACCTCATGGCCTGGCTGTCGGCGAAGCGCGTCACCCGGATCGTGCCGCGGGTGCGCCCGCTGCCCACCCCACCGGCGCCCCGGCAGCGGCGGCGGGCGCGCGCCTGATCCTGTGCCGTACGACCGTACGTCACGACCTTGACAGTAGGCTTGCTGTACTCCACCGTAGATCTGCCGCCAAGCGTGCGGTCGTACGGACCACCGCAGTGAGCTGAGGAGCACCATGCCCTACGCCGACAACGACGGCGCCCGTCTCTTCTGGGAGGAGCGGGGCGACGGCAGCCCGCTGCTGCTCGTCATGGGCCACTCCTACAGCTCGGCGATGTGGTACCCCGCGGTCGACGTGCTCGCCCGGCAGCACCGGGTCATCACCTTCGACAACCGCGGCACGGGCAAGAGCTCGGCCATGCGCAAGATCAGCGTGGCCGACATGGCGCGCGACGCGTTCGCCGTCATGGACGCCGCCGGTGTCACGTCCGCGCACCTCTACGGGGTCTCGATGGGCGGCGGCATCGTCCTCGAGATGGCCCGCCAGCGTCCTGATCGCGCCCGCTCTCTCCTGCTGGGATGCACGCTGGCCAAGACCCCCGACCTCCCCGGCCTCCCGCTCCTCCTGCGGCCGCTCGTCCACCTGCCTGCACCGCTGCTCTTCCGCCTGCTCAAGCGGCTGTCCGGACCCGCGAACCCGAAGCCCTACGGGACCCGCGCCCCTGCCGACAAGGTGGCTCACGACGAGGCCGTCATCGCGGCCAACGTCGGCAGCGTCCGGACGTCCGTCGCCCAGTCGCGTGCGATCAACGGCTACTCGATCGCCGCCGAGGAGGTCCGCGCGCTCACGATGCCGGCCCTCGTGCTCCACGGCGACGAGGACGGCCGCGTGCCCTACGAGGCCGGCGTCCGCCTGCACGAGCTCATCGCGCACAGCGAGCTGCTGACGCTCCCGGGCGCCGGGCACAACTACTTCATCGCCGCCGGCGACGAGGCGAACGCAGCGGCGCTCGACTTCCTCGGCCGGGTCGACGCCGCCGAGGCGGAGCGGCAGTCGGTCAGCGCCTGAACGACGCCTTCCTGAGGTCTCTGACGTCGCCCCTGTCCTCTTCCTGAAGTCTGGCGCGCGCAGAACCCCGGCCCGACCGTGCGGGGAGCGTGCCCAGTGCGCCGGCGCTGCGCAGGACTTCAGGCAGGCAAGGAGGTGCAGGGGTCAGAGTTCAGGAAGGCGAGCGGTGCGCCGGGTCGTCAGGACCGGAGGGTCAGGGTGACGCAGCAGCGACCGGGTGCGGGCGCGAGCTGCGCGGTGTAGCGGGCCTTGGCGCCCTTCACGACGGCGTCGAGCAAGGCGAGGTTCATGCCGCAGACGAGCTCGAGGTGGTCGGGCATGAGGTGATGGAAGGGGCAGTTGCGGAGCACCACCGTCCCGTCCGCCTGCTCCCGCGGCTCGTAGCCCCGGTCCGCCAGCGCATCGACCAGCCCGTCGGGTCCACCGCGCGCCACCCCCTTGCCCAGCTCGCTGCCCGCCGTGCGGGAGGCGGCGACGAGCAGCTCCTGCGCGACGCCGCTCTCGTCGGCCTCGATGGCCGTCGCGAGCAGGTGCGCGACGAAGCCGTCGTCGCGCGCGGGCACCTGCAGCCGTACCTCGACGCCCGTGGCCCGGTAGTGCTTCGCCGGGCGGCCTGCCCCCGGCCCGACCCGTCCGTCGCGGCGAGCGAACGTGGCCTCCAGCAGGCCGGCCTCCTCGAGCTGGTCGAGGTGGTAGCCGGCGAGGTTGGCGGTCACGCCCGCGGCGGCAGCCGCGGCATCCCGCGCGATGGGCTCGTCGGCGGCGGCCACGGCGTCGTACAGCGCACGGCGCAGCGGGTCGGCGAGCAGTGCGGCTGCGCGCGGGTCGCTCATGTCGTCACCTTGCCGCATCTTGTAAAACAGGGACTCCTGTTATAGACAGTACTGCATGCGAACCTTCTCGGTACGACCCGCGCTCACACTGCGCGGCCGCGCGTTCAAGGGCCTCCGCGGCTATGCCGGGAAGCCGTTCCACCCGCCCTTGACCGACATCCCGATCGGCGCCTACGTCCTCGGTGCGGTCTTCGACGTCCTCAGCACGATCGACGCGGGCAGCTCGACCTGGCGGCACGAGCTCTGGCACGCCGCCACGTTCGTCTTCCTCGGCGGCGCAGCCGTCTCCGTGCTCGCGGCTCTGACCGGCTTCGTGGACTGGCTCACCTCCACGCAGAAGGGCACGCAGGCCCGAAGGACGGCGAACACCCACGCGTCCGTGATGGTCACGGTGACCCTGCTCGCAGTGGCCGACATCGTCTGGCGCCTCGCCGACTACGACGAGAGGACGGCACCGCTCGGCATCGCGGTCCTGTCCGTCGTCGTCGCGGCGCTCGTGGCGGTCGGCGCCACCTACGGCGGCTCGCTCGTCTTCGACTACGGCTTCAACGTCGAGACCGCGGGCGACAGCCCCGTCTGGCACGTGTCGGAGAGCGACGTCCTGCCCGGCCAGAAGGGCGCCGGGACCTCGTGACACGCGCCCTGGAGCTCGCCGTTGCAGGCGGGGGCGACCGGGCCGTGGCCATCGCGGGCGCCACGCAGATGCTGCGCGCCCTGGGCGCCGACCTCGACCGCGAGGGCATGGAGCGCACGCCCGCGCGGCTGGTGGACGCCCTGCTCGAGATGACGACTCCCCGGCCGTTCTCGTTCACGACGTTCCCCAACGACGAGAGCTACGACGAGCTCGTCCTCGTGCGAGACATCCCCTTCAGATCCCTGTGCGAGCACCACGTGCTGCCCTTCACGGGCGTCGCGCACGTGGGCTACCTGCCGTCCGCGCGCATCGTCGGCCTGTCCAAGCTTGCCCGTGTCGTGGAGCACGTGAGCCGGGGGCTCCAGGTGCAGGAGCGCATGACCGTCGAGATCGCCGACCTGCTCGAGAGCGAGCTGCACCCCCGCGGCGTGGGCGTCGTGGTGTCCGCCGAGCACCTCTGCATGTCGCTGCGCGGCGCCCAGGTCCCTGGCTCGGTCACGTGCACGTCCGCCCTGCGCGGCCTGCTGCGCGACGACGCGCGCTCGCGCCAGGAGTTCCTGGCGCTGACCACCCGCGCGTCGTCATGACCAGCCCTCGACGGGCGATCTTGCACGAGCGCGGTTAGGGTCGCGACGTGCGGGTCTCCCTCGTCCTCTCCGCCCTTCCCGCCGAGCTGGCGGCCGGCGCCGACGTCCTCGTCGCGCACCTGCGCCGGTGCGGCCTCGACGTGAGCGAGGCATCGGACGGCGACGCCGTCCTGGTCCTCGGCACCGACGGGCTGCCCGAAGCGGTCGAGGACGCCCTGCTGGCCGATCCGCGACCGGTGCTGCTGGTCGGTCCGCGCATGAGCACCGCCCTCACCGACGCCGCCGGCCTCGTGCCGGGTGCCGTCACGCCGGTGCACGAGGTTCGCGTACGGCCCGGACCTGACGCCGGGGAGGTGATGGTCCGCTCCGGAGGCGACGTCCTGGTCCGCGACCGGTGGACCCTGCAGGAGAAGGTGGCCGACGACGTCGAGCTGCTGCTCTCCGCGAGCAGCGCCTTCACCGACCACCCCATCGCGACGTGGCGACCGGCGAGGACCACCGGCGTGCTGACGCTCGGCTCGACGGCCGAGGCCTTCACGGACCCGGGCTGGCACCGCCTCGTCCACCGGTTGCTGCGCCGGCTGCTCGGCGTCACGGACCACGATCCGGTGCGCATCGGGGTGCTCGGGTACGGCGCCATCGGGCACGAGCACAACGCGGCGGTGGCCCTCACCGAGGGCCTGTCGCTGGCCGCCGTCGCCGACCCGAACCCGCTGCGCGTCGAAGCGGCGAGGGAACTGGCTCCAGGGGTACGCGGTCACGCCACCGGCGAGGAGCTGCTCGCCGACGACGAGGTGGACCTGGTCGTCGTCAGCACCCCGCCGAACACCCACGCGGAGTGGGTCCTGCGGTGCCTCGAGGCCGGCAAGCACGTCGTCGTCGAGAAGCCGTTCTGCCTCACCGTCGCCGAGGCCGACCGGCAGATCGAGGCCGCCGCCGAGCGCGGTCTCTCGCTGTCCGTCTACCAGAACCGCCGCTGGGACGCCGACTACCTCGCTCTGAAGAAGGTCGTGCGGAGCGGCCGCCTGGGCGAGGTCTTCCATCTCGAGACGTTCCTCGGGGGCTACGGGCACCCCTGCAACTACTGGCACTCCGACGAGCGCGTCTCCGGCGGCGCGATCTACGACTGGGGCAGCCACTTCCTCGACTGGGTGCTCGACCTGCTGCGGCAGGACGTCGAGTGGGTGTCCGCCACCACGCACAAGCGCGTCTGGCACGACGTCACCAACGCCGACCACAGCCGGGTGCTCCTCCACTTCGCCGACGGCGTCGAGGCCGAGTTCACGCACTCCGATCTCGCCGCCGTGCTGAAGCCGAAGTTCTACGTTCTCGGGACGCAGGGCGGCATCATCGGCGACTGGCGCCACGAGCGGGTCGTCGCGCGGTCGGCCATCGGCACGCTCCTCGAGGACCGCCTGGCGCACTCCGACAGCCCGGCGGCGCTGCGACTCGTCGACGCCGACGGCTCCGAGACGCAGCTCGCCGTCCCTCCCCCGCCTCCGCAGCCCTTCCACCGCGAGCTCGCCGACGCGCTGCTCTCCGGCGCCCCGATGTCGGTCACACCCGAGGGCTCACGCCGCAACATCGCGGTCATGCAGGCAGCGACCCTCTCCGCCGCCCAGGGCGGCCGCCCGGTCCCGCTTCCCACCGGATGATCACCGGATGATCACCGCGTGATCCGCTGGGGGTTCCTCGGCGCCGGTGGTATCGCGCGGACCGCGCTCGCGCCTGCCGTGCACGCCGCCGACGGGGCCGTCCTGCAGGCGGCCGCGGCGCGAGATCCCTTGCGGGCCGAGGGTCTCGGGCCGGTGCGCGTCCTGTCCTCCTACCAGGAGGTCGTCGACGCCGACGACGTCGACGCCGTCTACATCGCCCTGGCCAACGACCAGCACCTGCCGTGGTCGCTGGCCGCGTTGCGGGCCGGCAAGCACGTGCTCTGCGAGAAGCCGCTGTGCCTGACCGCCGCCGAGGTCGACGTGCTCCTCGCCGCAGCAGGCGACCGGATGTGCGTCGAGGCCAGCTGGTACCGCTGGCACCCTCGCGTCCGGCTCGCCCAGCAGCACCTGCCGGAGATCGGGCCGGTGCGCCACGTCAGCGCCGGCTTCACCTTCGGCAACGTCCCCGACGGCAACTACCGGCTGGACCCTGCCATGGGGGGCGGCGCTCTCTACGACGTCGGCTGCTACGCCGTCAGCGCCTGCCTCTGGGCCGTCCACGAGGGCGCCCCGTCCGAGGTGTCGGCGCAGCTCCGTCTGGGACCCACGGGCGTCGACCTCGCCAGCCGGCTCGACCTGCGGTGGCCGTCCGGCGCGACCGCCGAGGTGCGCGCGAGCGTCGACGACAGCGAGGGTCAGTGGCTCGTCATCACCGGCGAGCACGGGGAGATCGCCTTGCGCGACCAGCCCTACGCCTCCTGGCGCGAGGCCACCCTGCTCGACGTGTCGGGTCGCCAGATCGCCGTGCCCGCCGTCGACGCGTACCAGGTGATGGTCGAGGAGGTGTCCTCGGTCATCGCCGGCGGACCCGGCTGGGTGCTGCCTCTGGCGGAGTCACGGCAGACCGCCGAGGTGCTCGACCGGGCCTTCGCCACGACAGCGCGCGAGATCCCCTGACCCGTCAGACCTGGCGGCTGCTGTCGCGCTGGCGGCTGATCCGCGGTGCGTCGGGCCCATCGCCCTGCGGGTACGGGTCGTCGGTCGGGGCGGCGAGCAGCGACGCGCTC